>VOFC01004272.1_pt1 | contig 29572 bp, 34 predicted proteins | sample 5384161 | NCBI WGS metagenome assembly VOFC01 (sample SAMN12384722, study PRJNA508395) | human gut metagenome | isolation source: healthy gut B | host: Homo sapiens | reverse complement strand
GGTGTGCAAACGAGGCATCGTGCCGGGAGTGCGTCACCATGACAATGGTAGTGCCTTCCCGGTTCAGTTCCGTCAGCAGGTTCATCACTTCCGCACCGTTCTTGGAGTCCAGGTTACCGGTAGGCTCATCGGCAAGAATCAGTTTCGGGTTCGTCACCACAGCACGGGCAATGGCTACACGCTGCTGCTGACCGCCGGAAAGCTGTTGCGGAAAGTGCTTGGCACGGTGGCTGATGTTCATCCGTTTCAGGATATCATCTACCATGCGCTTGCGTTCACCCGCTTTCACGCCCAAATAGGTAAGAGGCAGTTCTACATTTTCGTAAACGTTCAGCTCATCTATCAGGTTGAAGCTTTGGAACACGAATCCTAACTTGCCTTTGCGCACGCGGGTACGCTCTTTCTCTTTCAGGTCCGCCACTTCCTGCCCGAGCAACTTATAACTGCCTTCCGTAGGATTGTCCAGCAGACCGAGTATATTCAATAAGGTAGACTTGCCGCAACCGGACGGGCCCATGATGGCTACAAATTCCCCTTCTTTCACTTCGAGGTTTACATGGTTCAACGCTACCGTCTCCACTTCCGAGGTACGGAATACTTTACTGATGTCGTTTATCTTAATCATATTGTTTTGTTTTTCTATGTTATACGCTTTTTTTCACTCTTGATACTGTTCACAGGGTTCTCGTTGGCTATCCGCCAAGACTTCCAAAGGACGCAACCTACGATTACCGCCAGATTGGCGATTACCACCAGCAGATACACAACCCAACCGAGAGAACCTGCTCGGCAAACTGCTCCATCCAGATACCGTTGATATACCACGATGCAAGAGTTCCGAGAACAACTGCCGGCAATGCTACGACAAGCACGTCTTTGGAAAGCAATTCCAGGATAGAAGATGCTTCCGCACCGTTTACCTTACGGATGGCAATCTCCTTGCCGCGACGGCGTACTTCATCGGCAGTATATCCTATCAGCCCCATCAGCATGACGAAGAACATCGTTACGGCCGCCATCAGTGTGGCATTGCGGAACACGCGGACACTGTTGTAGGAATCGGTAATCTGCTTTTCATAGCTGACGAAGTCGATGGTCTGATTGCCGAAGGCATCGGCTGCATCCTTGTTCAGTTGCCGCAGGTTCTGTACAAAAGGTTCTTTCAAACGAACATGTACCGTCCCCGTGAAATGTTGATTATAGCGGGCGACAAAAGGCATCTTGGCTTCCGTGAAATCCCCTATCTGGAAATCTTTCAGCACCCCCGCCACTTTCATCTGTGCAGCATTGTCTACATCGACGGTACGCCCCACAGCATCGTTTCCCCAATGCATCATGTCCGCAAATGTTTCATTTACGATTATCTCATCTTTCGTGCGCGCCATACGGCCTGCCTTGAACGCCATGCCCATCATTGCCGGATAGTCCTCCCGCATATAGTAACAGGCACGTGTGGAAAAAAGCACATTGCCCGATGCGTCACGAATCATAGAGCCGCTATATCCGCTGACAGGCGTATTGTTGGCGCTGGTCACCGCCTCTACATAAGGAAGCCCTTTAAAGAACCGGAGAGCGGCATCACTCTCTTTATCCTCGTTCCAATAGGCATTGGCAAACGCCATCCGCTGCGGATTATACCCCATATCCTTGTTCAGCACATATTGATACTGCACCATCACCACGCACATAAGTCCGCAAATGAATGCCACCCCTGCAAACTGGATAAAAAGCAGCGGACGCTTCCAGCCTTTCTTCCCTTCGGTATAGCGGCGGAACACTTGGGATACGGGAATACGGGCAAACAAACGTCCCGGCAATACTCCGCCCACCATAAACAGTATGCCGACCACCGTCAGCGGAACCCAGATACGTTCCGGAGCAAGCAACAAAGAAAGTTTCGCCGCAGCGGTATCTTCAAAGAACTCCCGGAAATTCAGCAGCACCAAAGTCATCAGGAGCAATGCCGCCGCAATGATAATGCCCGTTTCAAAAGGAACATGCCGAATATCTTGCCGCCGCTTGCCCCGTTGCATTTATGCACGCCTACCGCTTTGGCACGGTATGTAAGTGAGGAAATGGAAATCAGCACGTAGTTCAGCGCCGCAATGAAAAGAATGGCAAGGCCGAGGACGGTCATGATATTACGCATCCGCTCTACGCTTTCATAATTGCGGTAGGTGTCACGGATAGGCTTTACAAACGCCGTATAGCCATACTTCTTTTTGTCCTCTTCCGGGCGATATTTCTCTATCATAGCGTCTATACGCGCATTCACTACCGACTTGTCCGCACCGGGACGGAAACGGATGTATTCGGGATAACTGTCTCCCCCGCGCCATGAGTAGTTGCCGACACCGTCGTTCCACAAGGTGGGCATAGAGATAACGGCTTCAGGATGGACGGTTGCGTTTTCGGGCAATGCCTCATAAGTACCTTTCACTATAAAGTCTTTCTCGTGATTGTAGTTGACGGTCTTTCCCACCGGATTCTCTCCGCCGAATATTCTCCCGGCAAAGCGGTCGCTTAGGAAAATCACATTGGGCTGCTGAAGGTCTTTCACCGGATTACCGCTCAGCACTTCGATACCCATTGTCTTGAAAAAAGAGTGAATCCGCCACTATCTTTCTTTCGTCAAAACGGGCGTTTTCATTATATAACGGGGCATTCATCCAATGGCAGGTGCTGGTAGCAGCTTCCACCTGTTCGGGAAAAGTTCTCCAGTATGGCGCCCGCCACAGGGCCGCAATTCTGCTCTTGCGGCGGGTACTTCTCGCCCTTAACGGTAAATACCGACCAGATTTGGTAGAGATTGTCGTAGTCTTTGTAACAGGTGTCGAAACTCTGCTCGTACGCCACGCGGGAGAACAGCAGGATACTCATCGTCAGGCTTAATCCCAAGGAGATTATCTTGATGATATTCGAGCCGCGTCCCCGAAGCAGAGTTTGAATGACATAATAGATTTGTTTCATCGTATACTAATTTATAATTCGTAAACCTACAGTATCGGAAATACATGGCTTGCCGCCATGTTTTCCTGCCTATAATAATGCAGAAAGCGTGCCAAAGGAGTTATGGTTTTGATTATCAGTCAATCCCGCATAAATAATCCATATACAGGTGTCTAATTTTTAGACACCACCCGTCCAATAATTAGACACAGCCTGCCGAATAATCAAATACTATCTGCTTAATGCCTGCCTACAATTCAGATAAACAGACATTTATTCTTTGCAACCCCTGGCCTGATTAGCCAAATCATCACTTACAGAACAGAAAAACGGAAAATAGGACAACTTTTCTATCGAATGAAAACTTTACCTTTGCCCTCAGTTTCCATAGATATATACTGACAGATAATTCAACTTTCATAGATATAGACTGTATAGAGTTGTTATGATAAAGCCATATAAACCTTTACTCCTGCCATTCCTCTGCCTGCTTATGGGCAGTTGCGACATGATAGACTATCATCCGTATGATGTACGCATCAACGGTGAAACCGATGTAAACGCCCATAATATTGCCGAGATAGAACAGAAATGCAAAGACAAGACAACGATTAAATTCGTAACCATGGGCGACTCGCAGCGCTGGTATGACGAAACGCTGGACTTCGTGGGAGAGATAAACAAGCGCGATGACATCGACTTCGTTATCCACGGCGGTGACATGAGCGACTTCGGCGTGACGGACGAATTCCTGTGGCAGCGCGACATCATGAATAAGCTCCATGTGCCCTACGTAGCCCTGATAGGCAACCACGACTGCCTCGGCACGGGAGAAGAAAACGCATACCGCGCCGTATTCGGCGACCCTAACTTCTCATTCATTGCCGGACGGGTGAAGTTTGTATGCCTCAACACCAACGCCATGGAGTTTGACTACTCCCGCCCCATTCCCGACTTCACGTTCCTCGAAAAAGAGCTTACCGACCGCAAGGACGAATTCGACAAGACCGTTGTGTCCATGCACGTACGTCCCTATGCCGACCAGTTCAATAATAATGTGGCGCGTGTCTTTCACCGTTACGTGACCGAATTTCCCGGCATACAATTCTGTACCGCGGCCCACGAGCACCACGTTTTCGAGGAAAACCTCTTTGAGGACGGCATCATGTACTACATGAGCGACTGCATGAAAGAACCGCAACTACTATGTATTCACCATAACACCCGAAGGATATGAGCGCGAAGTGGTCTATTTCTAATCTGCCGGCACTCGCCGCCATCTGCCTGCTGATGCTGTGGTGCGGCCCGCTTTCCGCACAGGAACGGGATACGGTGATCATCGTAAAGCACGATACGGTTTACTTGCAGCACAAACCCGACACTGTTGTCACCGGCCGTGTGCGCCACAGCCGTTACGACCGGCGCGTGCACCGCTACCGCAAACGGTGGGAAGCCTTGATTCCAACGCACACCAAGATACAGTTTGCCGGCAATATGGGACTCCTCTCGCTGGGTACGGGCTGGGATTACGGCAAGCGCAACCAATGGGAAACGGATGTTTTTCTGGGTGTCCTGCCCAAATATCAGTCCGACTGCACCAAACTGACATTTACCTTGAAGCAGAACTACATCCCCTGGAGCCTGCAAATCAAGGAAAGCCGGTTCTCGGCAGAACCCCTTACCTGCGGTATGTACTTCAACACCGTATTCGGCGATGAATTCTGGGTGAACGAACCGGATCGTTATCCGAAAGGCTACTACGGTTTCTCGTCCAAAAGTACGCATCCATGCTTTCCTCGGACAACGCATTACGTATGACATCGACCCGCGCCGCAGATTTACGGCAAAAGCCATTACGCTATTCTACGAAATCAGCACCTGCGACCTGTACATCGTAAGTGCATTCACCAACAAGTACCTGAAGCCGAAGCATTACCTGAGCTTGTCCTTCGGAGTGAAGCTACAGTTGCTGTAAGACATGTCTTTCAAGTGAAATTACAGTTACCGCAAGGTTGCCGGCTGTATCTTGCAGTGGTACGAGATGTATCCCACGGTGGTACAAGAAGTACCTCGCTATGGTACGGCATGTACCCTGCGGTGGTACAGCACCTACCATGCCGTGGTACAACGTATACCACACCGTGGTATGACATCTACCTTGTCGTGGTACGGCATGTACCCTGAGGCGGAACGTAGCGCAGCCCCTCTTCTGCTACTGCTTTGGTTACTTCCGCTCCTTATAAAAAAAACGTCCATGTGTCTTGCCGGGCAGCAAAGCCCAATGAAAAAAGTCCCCGAATTATTCCTCTCCTTTCCCTTCTTTCTCGGGAAAATAGAATATATTTGTCCTCACAAATATAAAAAGACACTGTGCTGCCATGAAGAAATCCGGAAACATTCTTATCGTTGATGATAATCGCGGCGTACTCACCGCCTTGCAACTGCTGTTGAGACCTTATTTTGATAAGATAGCCGTTCTTTCTTCACCGGTCACCCTTCCCGCCACCTTGCGCGAAGACACCTGGCAAGCAGTGCTTCTCGATATGAATTTCACATCCGGCATCAATACCGGAAACGAGGGGCTGTACTGGCTGCACGAAATAAAGAAACAATATCCGGCGCTCCCCGTAGTGCTGTTCACCGCTTATGCCGACATAGACCTTGCCGTACGGGGGATAAAGGAAGGAGCAACGGATTTTATCGTCAAGCCCTGGGATAACGGAAAGTTAGTGGAAACCCTGCTGAATGCCGCACAAAACGCCCCTGCATCCGGGAAGAAAACGGCAACCACGTCTGCAAGCACCGCTTCTTCCATGTACTGGGGAGAAAGCCCCGTCATGCAGCAGCTTCGCATGCTGGTAGAAAAGGTAGCGGCCACCGATGCCAACATCCTCATCACCGGCGAGAACGGCACGGGTAAAGAGATGCTTGCCCGCGAGATACATGCCCTCTCCGCACGCCACCGCAAGGAAATGATAAGCGTGGACATGGGCGCCATTACCGAAAGCCTTTTTGAAAGCGAGCTTTTCGGCCATGTGAAGGGGGGCGTTCACCGATGCCCATGCCGACCGTCCCGGAAAGTTCGAGGTTGCCGACCACAGCACGCTCTTCCTCGATGAAATCGGCAATCTCCCCTATCACCTGCAAGCCAAACTGCTGACCGCCATCCAGCGCCGCAGCATCGTGCGAGTGGGCAGCAATACGCCTGTTCCCGTAGATATCCGCCTTATCTGCGCCACCAACCGCAACCTGTCCGAAATGGTGGACAAAGGAGAATTCCGTGAAGACCTGCTCTACCGCATCAACACCATCCATCTTGAAATTCCCGCGCTGCGTGAACGGCAGGAAGATATAATCCCGCTGGCAGAGCGTTTCATCACACGTTTCTGCAAACAATACGGGAAGCCGGCCTTGACGTCTGGACAATGCGGCGCGGGAGAAGCTGATGCTGCACCCCTGGTCCGGCAACATCCGCGAACTGGAACATGCCATCGAGAAGGCCGTTATCATCTGCGACGGTGCATTCCTCTCTGCCGGATTGTTCCAGTTGCAACGCAGGAACGAAGCCCCGGAAATGCCCGCCGCATCCACTCTTGAAGACATGGAAAAGCAAATGATACGCCGCACGCTGGACAATTGCGGCGGCAATCTCTCGGCGGTGGCCTCGCAACTGGGCAATTACCCGGCAGACGCTTTACAATAAAATGAAGAAGTATGGGCTTTGAGAAACCTAAGAATATCAGCCAATATTACGTTTTCCGGACTGTCGTCAGCCTGCTCACAGCCGCGGCCGCCGGAATAATGTGGACGCTGTTCTTTCTGAAACAGCCGGGTGCGCATGGCTGGGCGCCCCTCTGCTCTGGGCTGTCCTGTTCACCGTGCTTCTTCCTTTGGCAGTATACTGGCAGCAACGGTTGTACCGCCGCCACACCCGTAAAGTTCTTTTCATGCTCGATGCCATCGAAAACAACGATACCGCCATCCACTTCTCCGAAACGGACGGAACCGAAGACAACCGCCTCGTAAACCGTTCGCTGAACCGCGTAGCCCGTATTCTGCATAATGTAAAGAGTGAAACCGCCCAACGGGAGAAGTACTACGAGCTTATCCTCGACTGTGTAAACACCGGTATCATCGTGCTGAACGACAACGGAGCCGTCTATCAAAAGAACAACGAAGCCCTGCGCCTGCTCGGACTGGAAGTATTTACGCACGTCCGCCAACTGTCGCGCGTGGACGCTCATCTGACGGATACGCTCACCGCCTGCCGTCCCGGCGACAAGTTCCAGGCGGCATTCGGCAACGAACGCGGAACCGTAAACCTATCTGTCCGCGTCAGCGACATCACCGTACGCCAAGAGCACCTGCGCATCCTCGCCCTGAACGACATCAACAACGAACTGGACGAAAAGGAGATAGACTCCTGGATACGCCTTACACGCGTGCTGACCCATGAAATCATGAACGCCGTAACCCCCATCACTTCCCTGAGCGATACCCTGCTGAAACTGACCGAAAGCCCGGATATCGAAAAGAAGAGATGCGGCACGGTCTGCAAACAATCAGTACCACAGGCAAAGGGTTGCTCGCTTTCGTAGAATCCTACCGCAGGTTTACGCGTATCCCTACTCCCGAACCGTCTTTATTCTACCTCAAAGGCTTCATCAACCGTATGGCGGAACTGGCGCGCCATCAATATCCCGACACCCCGGTTACGTTCAATGTTTCCATCGTTCCCGACGATTTGATACTCTATGCCGACGAAAACCTCATTTCGCAAGTCATCATAAACTTACTGAAAAATGCCATACAGGCTTTTTGAAACGGGTGCTCCGGCAGCAACGGGGACAAATGCGGAAACAACAGCGGAAACAAACGCAGCGACTACGGAAAAACACATCAACATACGCGCCTACTGCAACGAAGCCGAAGCCGTACTGATAGAAATATCCAACAACGGCCCTGCCATCCCCCGGACATTGCCGGGCATATCTTTATTCCTTTCTTCACCACCAAAGAAAACGGAAGCGGCATCGGACTGAGCATCTCCCGGCAAATCATGCGCTTATCCGGCGGAAGCCTCTCCCTGATAGCCGGGAAGGAGACAACTTTTGTATTGAAATTTAATTGAACCAATTAAGTTTTGGTTTTGTTGTCAAGAATGAATATCTTTGTACACAAAGGTACGAAAAGCATTTTCCAATAAAACTCATAACACACTATTTATGCTATTTACAGCCGAAAACATTTTACTTGTAGGTTCTATTTTACTTTTTGTCAGCATCATCGTAGGCAAAACCGGTTACCGTTTCGGAGGTTCCCGCCTTGTTACTTTTTTCTTGTGGTGGGCATGCTTTTCGGCAGCGACGGACTCGGACTGCAATTCCACAACGCCAAAGAAGGCGCAGTTCATCGGTATGGTGGCTTTGAGCATTATCCTGTTTTCGGGCGGAATGGATACCAAGTTCACCGAAATCAAGCCTATCCTCTCCCCCCGGTATCGTACTGTCCACTTTCGGTGTGCTGCTGACGGCGCTGTTTACCGGACTGTTTATATGGTGGCTGTCGGGTATGAGCTGGACCAATATCCACCTGCCGCTCATCACCTCCCTGCTGCTGGCTTCCACCATGTCGTCTACGGACTCGGCATCGGTATTCGCCATCCTGCGCTCACAGAACATGAATCTGAAGCAGAACCTCCGGCCCATGCTCGAGCTGGAAAGCGGAAGCAACGACCCGATGGCTTATATGCTGACTGTCGTACTTATCCAGCTCATCCAGTCCTCGGGTATGGGTGCTTCGCAGATAGTTTCTCTTTCGTGATACAATTTGTGGTAGGCGCTGCCGCCGGCTATCTGCTGGGCAAGCTGGCCATCCTTATGCTCAACAGGCTGAATATAGACAACCAGTCGCTCTACCCCATTCTGCTGCTGTCGTTCGTATTCTTTACCTTCTCCATTACCGATCTGATGAAGGGCAACGGATACCTCGCCGTCTACATTGCCGGCATGATGGTGGGTAACAACAAAATCATGCCGCAAGGAGATTTACACGTTTATGGATGGACTGACATGGCTTTTCCAGATTATCATGTTCCTCTGTCTCGGTCTGCTGGTGAACCCGCACGAAATGCTGAAGTAGCGGTCGTGGCATTGCTCATCGGCGTATTCATGATTGTCATAGGACGTCCGCTCAGCGTGTTCCTCTGCCTGCTCCCGTTCGGGAAACGTATCAATATGAAGTCCAGGCTGTTTGTGTCCTGGGTAGGGATTGCGAGAGCGCGGTTCCCATTATCTTCGCTACCTATCCGGTAGTGGCGGGTGTGCCCGGTGCGGATGTAATCTTCAACATCGTGTTCTTCATCACGATCCTCTCGCTCGTCATCCAAGGTACTACCGTCTCTAAAGCAGCACGTATCATGGGGCTTTCCACCCCGATGGAAAAGACGGGTAACGACTTCGGAGTGGAACTGCCCGAAGATATCGATTCCGACCTGCGCGATGTTACCGTCACCCGGGAGATGCTCGATGCGAAAGGCGATACGCTCAAAGATATGAACCTGCCCCAGGGAACTCTCGTTATGATAGTGAAGCGCAACAACGAATACCTGATACCCAACGGCACTCTGAAACTTCATGTGGGAGACAAGCTGCTGCTTATTTCTGAAAAGACCAAAGAATAGGAAATAAGAGGGAGAAAATGCACTATTTATTTTTTTAGGCACGGAATTATACGGAAAACACAGATTTTCTTTATTCTTTTTCCGTGAAACCTGCGTAATCCCGTGCCTAAAAAAACAAATAGCAAGCGAATTTTAATTTGATATACCCTCATGAAAAAATTTAAACCACTTGCTTTGCATCACTATAAGCCCTATATTTGCGCAGTTTTAACTAAAGTGTGCAAATATACGCATGGAACAAGAACAACTGTTCATCGACTATATCGAACAAAGCATCATACAAAACTGGGACAGAAACGCTCTGACAGACTATCAAAGGAATAACCCTACAATATAAAGATGTTGCCCGCAAGATTGCAAAATTTCATATCGTATTGGAAAGCGCCGGCATCCAGCCCGGTGATAAAATAGCCGTATGCGGTCGTAACAGCGCCCATTGGGCGGTTTGCTTTCTGGCAACAGTGACTTATGGTGCTGTAATCGTTCCTATTCTTCACGAATTCAAGGCAGACAACATACATAATATCGTTAACCACTCCGAAGCCAGACTGCTTTTTGTCGGCGACCGGGCTTGGGAGAACTTGAACGAAGAAGCCATGCCGTTGCTCATGGGAGTTGTCTTGCTGACGGATTTTACTCCGGTTGTCTGCCGGGACGAACGGCTCATGGAAGCTTTCGAACACCGCAACGCCATCTACGGCGCGCGCTATCCCAAGAACTTCCGCCCCGAACATATCTGCTACCGCAAAGAACAGTCGCCCGAAGAGTTGGCGGTCATCAATTATACATCCGGCACTACCGGCTATTCCAAAGGCGTGATGCTGCCCTACCGCAGTTTATGGTCCAATATAGCCTATTGCCACGAAATGCTGCCCGTACGTCCCGGCGACCATATCGTATCCATGCTCCCTCTGGGGCATGTTTTCGGCATGGTCTACGATTTTCTTTACGGTTTCTCGGCAGGTGCACACCTTTATTTCCTCACCCGCATGCCGTCGCCAAAGATTATCGCGCAGTCATTCTCCGAAATCAAGCCGCGCGTCATATCCTGCGTGCCGCTCATCGTAGAGAAGATTATCAAGAAAAACATCCTGCCACTCATAGACAACAAGATAGGCAAGCTGCTGCTACGGATGCCTATCGTCAACGATAAGATAAAAAGCGGACATGCGCAAAAGGCTATGGATGTCTTCGGCGGCAATTTCGATGAAATCATCATCGGCGGCGCACCTTTCAACGCCGACGTGGAACGCTTCCTCAAACAGATAGGCTTCCCCTACACCATTGCCTACGGCATGACGGAATGCGGTCCTATCATCTGCTCCAGCCGCTGGGAAACCCTGAAGCTCGCTTCGTGCGGAAAGGCCACTACCCGCATGGAAGTAAAGATAGATTCTCCCGATCCTCAGCATGTAGCGGGCGAAATCATCTGCCGGGGAAGCAACCTTATGCTGGGCTATTACAAGAATGCCGAAGCCACTTCCCAAATCATAGATGTCAACGGCTGGCTGCACACAGGCGATCTCGCCACAATGGATGCCGACGGCTACGTCACCGTACGCGGACGCAGTAAGAATATGCTTCTCACTTCCAGCGGACAAAACATTTATCCCGAAGAGATAGAAACAAACTGAACAATATGCCATACGTCTCGAATCGTTGATTGTATTGCAGCACGACAAACTCGTAGCCCTGATATATCCCGACTTTGACGACGCCTTTGCCCATGGCTTGCAGCAAGCCGATATAGAGAAGGCAATGGAAGCCAACCGGAACGAACTGAACCTGCTTCTGCCGGCATATTGCCAGATTACCAAAGTAAAAAATACACTTCGAGGAGTTTGAAAAGACCGCCAAGAAGAGTATCAAACGCTTTATGTACCAGGAAGCCAAAGGCTGAAATTCCTAAAAAAGAGATAGAGAAAAAACGGCGGAATTAATATATGTGCACAGATAATTCCGCCGATGGAATAAACAGCAAGCCTCCATCAGCCTCATTTGATATAGCAATTATACAGCAGCAATTCATAGATTTCCTTAGCTTCTTGTTCTTTCAGGCTTCTTACGGTAAAGGAGGAACCATTGGTAGAAATGACAAGATTTACTCTGTGATAAAAGGGAGTAAAAGGAGTAGCTGTCATGCGAACCACTTCCATGTTCGAATATTTGAAATAGTTTTTCACTTCTGCAAACTTTCCTGAATTGATTTCCACATAATCCTCTTTTTTAAAGTGATAGAACTCCGACGTACGGCAAAAATCCCTTTTATCAGGGATATCAGCATATAAACGACCGGGGCCAAAGCCAACCGTAATATTGAAAATAGCATAAGGCTATACCGGCTGCAAGCGAAACCAACAGATCGAACCGGATGGTATAGCCTAATAAACCGTATCCGGATTGAGCAGAAACGATAGGTTGCGAAGATGCATAATCCTTTTCCCAACCACCAGTCCAGAAAAGTTGTAGCAGAGTCTGAACCATAAATTCTGACATCCGCTCCTCTATTCCTGTCAGTGGCATTCAATGCCTGTTTCAGCATAACAGTGCTGCAAGCCAACCATTTTTCAATGATATTCCGCTTGATATAAACAGTACAAATCTTATCGTATGAGAACCGGCTGCTATTACGCGAAATCAGTCCGCTCTCAAAGAACAGCTGTTCCCGGTCTATACGTATATCCATATTGAAATAGCGCAAAAAGACTTTACCCAACCATAGTAGCAATGTAACTATATACAAGATAGCGGCAACAGTGATACAACTTGATAATGAAAGCCGTAAGAAATCGGCATGTGTAGCCATGTAACCATAAAATATTCCACAGCATTTTCATTGACTGATATAATCTGGTCATATAAAGTAACTAAAATACTTCCAAATACAACCATGCCCCGAAGGTGGTTTTGACAAAGTGCTCCTTTAATCAGATTCAAATTACCAACGCTCAACTTGGTAGTGTATCCATCGGTTTTCTCTTCAATCTTATCTGCTTCGATGCCTGTATCTGTGTCTGACTATCCAAAGTTTCTATCCGGCTGAGCAATGCTTCCCAATCTTCATTGTCAAGAATCATTTCTATTTCTTCCGATTGCGATGCAAGCGTATCAAATGATACTCCCTTCATATCCAGCAAACGATAAATCAATCCCTGTTTAGTACGCAAAGAATGAATTTTCGTCAAAGATATACTGGTAATTTCCTTACGTACCAAACCGTGAATGAAAATCAGATTTCCATTCTCCACATAATACTTTTTGGAATAATAATTGATAAAGCAATGACTGCTGCCAAGGTCAGACAGATTGCCAAAACAACCAAAAATCCAAAGCCGCTTCAATAAAAGATAATTTCTTTTCCGAATTAAACAATTCAAGAATGACTATAAAAGAAAATACTTCGCATAAAGCCATAGGTTGTTGACAAGGAATATTACGAACGCGCTTTTTTTTGCTCATTCGCCTCGGCGCAGAGAAATCATTTGTTTTTCATTTTTTATACTTTCTATGACAAGCGCCTTCACTTTATCTGCTCTCTCTTCCGTCAGTCCGGGAATTCTGATTGTAGCCAACAATTGAGCTCCGTTTACCAAGTCAACGGAATACAGTCCAAACAGACGTGTAACAGGATTCTGACAAACACTCACCTGCTGAATTTTACAGAAAGGAACGGTAATAACCGAAGGAAAGATAATCCCGGAGCGAAAGGTTATATCGTGCTCACGAATAACGAATCCTTTATAGTTGTATGCCCTGGGAAGAATCAGCAAATTAACAACGGATGCTACAAGCAAACCGCATTCAACAATGATAGTAGCGGCATACCGGTAGGCAAACCCCTCTGCACAAAGAAGAAAAAAGCGAAACAGCCATAAGGCTGAGATAAAACCAATGCCACTTTGACAAACTGCACTTTCAGATATTTCTTTTCCAGAGGCGTATAAGTACTATGTTCTATTCTGTCAATGCTCTCCGGGTTCATTTGTTTATTTGTCATATCATATACCGATAATTCAGTTAATATATACCGCTCTTAGCAGAGTTATGATTTTTATAATACAAATATTCACAATTTCCCCTGACATTTACAAGCTAAAAAAGAATTTTATTCAGGCTTCTTCCGAGTCTCTTTCCGGCTTATTCTCTTGTTTTTATTCGTCACATAACCCGTTATACTCCTCAGCCAACTGCAAAAACAGCTCTGAGAAGAATACCGAACAAAATTTAAACAAGTCCGAAAAAAGAAGTTCAATCTTATAATAAATGTTATAAAATATGCTTTTTTTCTTGGATAATTTGCAGATTTATCAAATGTCCGTATATTTGCAACGTGTTTTTTCATAGTATTAGATTTAAGGTTAACAAAGGTTGGAGTACAGCGGTACTCCTTTTTTTATGCCCATGCATTTCATCCGCTTCTTTTTGAACCATCTTTTTTACGTTGCAGTGTCTTTTTACCACCATTTCCTCTATTTATAGCATGCTTTAACGGGAATCATAATGTATCTCGTATTCAGAAACAACTATAACACTCCCGGTTTTCCTGTCCACTCCTGATTAATTTTCCAGCCACTTTTCCGGTTTTTCTTTCTTATTTTCAAAAACCAATCGGTTGTTTGGTTTTTTATATTTTCTTTCTTATATATTTGCATCAAAGGTTCTCGTCAGTACCTTTTAATTTGAGAGAAGCAAATAGTTTAAATCAGTTTGTATCAATGAAATACGCCATTAGCTAATTATATGTACTTACTGTTTGGAAAAGAAAAAATAATATTTACCGAAAATGAAGATAATCTTGTCCTATATAACGGCCACTATCATCCTTCTTTTTTCTTCTTGCATTGCCCATTGCAGGAGTAGTAGCCTACATACGGTTAATCCGTAAAATGCGCAGAAGCAGATAACTGCCATTCCGAAATTCTCCTTATTCATGCTTTTTTCTTATCTGCGGAACTTTGCTCATGGAAATTCTGTTAGAATAAGCGGCATGTGGTCGGGAGCATCGACAGCGGGATTCATATTCCTGCTGTTCGTTGCTCCCGCCTTGTGGGAATGATAGCCTGGCGGCATCGGCATCATAGCGAAATATCCAAATACCACTGCACTATTTTGCATGCAGCATTAGGGTATTTGCTGGGCGAAGCAGTTCTGATAGGTGCAGTCAGCTTGTTTATCATCGGAGAACTGGCTTATATGGCGCTGCTCGGTTAGCATAAAACCGTATTTTCGCATACCGGAAAAGAAATTCCCGGAATATTAATTATCTTTGGTGAAAAATAAGAAGGGAATGGATATACATACGTTTATAGGCAATTATAGGGAAGCTTTCGGGCAGCAGGCCGGACTTCCCATCGTATTTTGGTACTCCGACCAACCGGAAGCTCCGGCAGAGAAAAGTAAACGGGTGCTTCTTTAAAAGCATGGCGCAAAGTAAGAAACGGAAAAATAATCAGCCTCAATGCCGAAACAATAGGCTGTGGAGGCGGCAAGTTCTACACAGGCTTCACGGATATGCCGGAACATGTGCCCGGCTTCGTCTCTTTGAAAGAGAAATACAAGAAAACACCCGATATGGTTGTTGACTTCATACAGGAATTGCAAGTGCCTAAAGCGGAAAAAGCCTACCTGCACTTTGCACGGATCGACAAGATTGGTTCTTTCGACAAAGTGGAAGGCATATTGTTTCTTGCTACGCCGGACATGCTGGCAGGACTTACCACATGGGCTTTTTTCGACAGCAATGCAACGGATGCCGTATCAGCTCCTTTTCGGTTCGGGCTGTTGTTCCGTAGTGACTCAGGCTATCCTTGAAAACCGGAAACAAGGCAAACGAACCTTTTGGGATTCTTCGACCCGTCTGTCCGTCCATATTTCGAGGCAGAGTTATTAAGTTTCACCATTCCGATGTCCCGGTTCAAGGAGATGTATCACACCATGCGCGAAAGCTGCCTGTTCGACACCCACGCCTGGAGCAAACTCAAGGAAAGGATACAGGACAGGCAGAAAGAGACAAAGCCTTTCAACCATTTAAATGTATCTTTTGAAATCCGTCCGGATATTGTGCTGCGTGAAGTAACGGTAGAAGATGCCGCTGCCATATACCGTGCCATAGATACCCACCGCAACTATATGCGGACATGGTTGCCTTTTGTAGACAACCTGAAGTCCGTAGCCGATGAGGAAAACTTTCTGAAAGGGGTCCTCTCCGCCCCTGCCGACAGCTACGAACCTATATTCGGTATTTGGAACAGAGAGAATGAAATTTGCGGACTGATAGGTTTTCATTTTTCCGACTTTGCCAATCACCGCACGGAAATCGGTTACTGGCTTCTGCCCGAATACCAGCATCAGGGCATCATGACCGATTGTGTCCGCCGCCTATGCCGATGGGCGGTCGAAGCCAAAGATATAAAACGCATACAGATCCGTTGCGCCACAGGCAATACCGCAAGTAACGGCATTCCCGTCCGGCTTGGTTTCCGTCTGGAAGGAACGGAACGGGCCGGAGAGTTATTGGCTTCGGGAGAATATGCAGACATACATGTATACAGTATTTTAAAAGAAGAACTTATGGAACAACAAACGAAACTCAATGAGCACAACAAACAGGAATACCCGCCTATGCACACCACCGAACACATCATTAATCAGACAATGATCAGATTATTCGGTTGCGGCCGTTCCGTCTCCGCTCATATAGAACGCAAAAAAAGTAAATTGGATTATCAGCTCAACGCCTGCCCCACGGAAGAACAAATAGAGAGTCTGGAAAAAGCGGTAAATGAAGTGATAGCACGACATCTGCCTGTCACTACCGAGTTCATCACTCAGGCAGAAGCCAAAGGACGGTTCGATTTGGAACGGTTACCCGAAGATGCTTCGGAAACCGTACGTATAGTAAAAGTCGGTGATTATGACGAATGCCTTTGCATCGGTACACACGTTGCCAACACTTCCGAGATAGGAACTTTCAAAATTATCAGCCACGACTGGGACGAAGAAAGCAAGCGCTGGCGAATGCGTTTTAAATTAGTATGAAATTCAATCAATTTTAAATAAAAGATAGCAATATTGGCATTGTACAGGTAAAATAGTCAGACCAACAATGACAATTAGTCAATAAAGTGAGTACAAGCCTGTTGGCATACAGTTTGCCATAACAGTAAGTGAACGACGGTTCAAGATACAGACGATGAAAGCCGAAAGGTAAACATCGGGGAACATCGAAAGCCGAAGTTCAGAACAAACCGAATGTATAACTTTTTAAAGATAGGAGACTATGATTATGATGCCTGTAAGAAGAACTCAGAATTGGTTACCAAGTATCTTTAACGATTTCTTTGATAACGATTGGATGGTAAAAGCCAATGCAACGGCTCCCGCCATCAACGTATTTGAAACAGAAAAGGAATACAAGGTAGAGTTGGCAGCTCCCGGAATGACCAAAGAAGACTTCAACGTCCATATCGACGAAGAAAACAACTTGGTCATCAGCATGGAGAAGAAAACGGAAAACAAGGAAGAGAAGAAAGAAGGCCGCTATCTGCGTCGCGAATTCTCATACTCCAAATTCCAACAGACAATGATCCTTCCGGACGATGTAGACAAAGAAAAGATTTCCGCCCAAGTAGAAAACGGCGTATTGAACATAGACTTGCCGAAGTTTTCCGAACAGGAAAAAGAAAAGGCCAAAAGATTCATTGACGTAAAATAAGATAACTGGTAATTAGAGAAAAGTCCCGGTGTAGATTCTGAATAAACTGCATCGGGACTTTTTTATCATACCGAACTGTATTACATTGTACATGCGTTTACCGCACTACACGAGAACTAACTTTTAACAGCTTTCTTTCCTTTCAGGAATCGGTCTGTCAGCCATTTGCGTATAGGTTCGTCATAGAGTTTCAGACAGGCATAGGCAAGAATGAAAGCACCGGCAAAGGTCAGTATCATATAAGGAATGCCTTCCGCTAAAGTAGCATTATTATTGCACACCCACGCCGTGTAGGTATACACCAACGGATAATGCGTTATGTATACCGGATACGAAATATCTCCCAGAAACTTGCACACAGCGGTAGAACGTTTGCCCGTCACCTTACCTCCCGCCCCCATGGACACAATCACAGGAAAGACAAAAAGAATGCAGCAGGCCTCATAGAGTCCGTTCATCCAATAATGATTTTCACCGCCCAGACGGGGAAATGCCAAAACTGCCACAATCATCAGACTGCACCACCAGAACGCACGCTTCTCAATACGAACAAGCCACCCCAGACGGGACAGCAGTAATCCGCCAAAGAAAGGATACATCAACCGGACAAGCCCTACGTACTGCTGCTCCCAATTCAACGCCCAGCCGCCGACAATATCACCCGCAGGTGCGGTAAGGCAAAGGTGCACCGTAAAACATCCCGCCACAAAAACAAGAACGAACAAAGCTGTCTTGCTGAACTTGCGGATGAACAACGCATAAAGAATATTGCCTATGTATTCGTAGTAAAGCGACCAGGCAGGTCCGTTCAGCGGATGCATCTCGGTCCAGCCACGAATGTCCCATTTCAAAGGAAGCGGAAGCAGCGTACACCCCAGCAGCATTACCAGTAGCATAGTCCCTACCGATGTATCCTGAATAGCAGGAAAGCAGGACGACTCCTGAAAATAAAAGAATACCGCACCTACTATGCTTCCCACTATCACCATAGGATGCAAACGGATAATACGCCGCTTGAAGAAAGTACCGATGCTCATCCTGCTCCAGCGGTCGTCATAAGCATAACCGATAACAAAACCGGAAAGCATAAAGAAAAAAATCTACAGCCAGGTAACCGTGATTGATAATTTGTTCCAAGTGCTTGCCGCCGGAATGCGCTTCCAGCAGATGAAAAGCGACTACCATTACGGCAGCTACGCCACGAAGCCCGTCGAGTATCTCGTAATGCGGCTTTGAAGCAAGATAAGAGTTTTGCGTGTTCATTCGGTATAAGATATTAATTATATGTACTTGCAAAGATATGAAAAAGATTATCTCATTACCTTTTCAATTCCCAATTTCCGTAACTTTTCATCACCTGAATATCGGCTGTCACAGTATAAAGTCCACACGACGAATCTGACACCCCAGTACGCAATAGACAGGAAAATGTCCATTTTTTTTATAAAGAGAGGGCATAAACAGAACATTTTATAATGCTTATAAACCTTTTATATATAGAAGAGACTGAGTAATTTTGTCACAAAACTAATATACCTTGAATTATGAAACGAATTTATTGGATTTTAACAAGCATCTTTCACTTACTCGCTGCTATCCTGTAGCAACGGAGCTAAAGACACACGAGACATACCAGACCGTAAAAACAGATACGGTTGTCTCCGCCGGCGGGACAAACCAGCCTGCAATATCCCGGAAAAAGTAAAAGCGGCACAAGACAAGCAGAAAGGGTCATGGCTCTTTACAAAGACAACGGAACCACCCCCAACGCCAATGACAAAGCCGTATACGGGCTCAAGCAAATCACCGCCAAGTACAAACACCATAAAGATCAGTTGGCTTACACCCGGCTCTATGCTCCTTTCAACGGGTATGTCCAGAAACGCCTGTTCGAAGCTCACGAAACCATCGGAGCCGGAATGCCCGTCATTGCCATGATCAGCGGCGGAACCCCCGAAGTGGAAATAAATCTGCCTGCGGCCGAATATATCCGCCGGGAGCAGTTCGACAATTATCACTGCACATTTGATATCTATCCGGGCGAAACCTACCCGCTGAAACTAATCAGTGTCACCCCGAAAGCCAACGCAAACCAACTATACACCATGCGCCTGCAAGTAGTACCCGGCACACGGGCTATCCCTTCTCCCGGCATGAACACCATGGTAACCATCCTTTGCCGTACAGAGCAGGAGAATACTCTTTCTGTCCCTACCGGCGCCATCCTGCAAAAAGAAGGCAAAGCGTATGTGTTCGTCTTTCATCCATCCAGCAATACCGTACACAGACAGGAAGTATCCATACTGCGTTTGTTGAACAACGGACACAGTCTCATTACTTCCAGACAACTGCAACCGGGAGAGCAGATTGTATCCTCGGGCGTACACCACATTGAGGATGGAGAAATTGTAAAACCTTTGTCACCGGTCACTAACACAAATATAGGAGGATTATTATAATGGACATCAGTAAATGGGCATTCCGGAACAGGAATCTGATTTATTTCCTGATAGCGGTTCTGCTGCTCGGCGGAGCCTACTCCTGCTATCAGATGAGCAAATTGGAAGACCCCGAAATAAAAGTGAAGCTTGCCATGGTAGTCACCACCTATCCGGGTGCTTCCGCGCACCAGGTAGAACTGGAAGTAACGGATGTGCTTGAAAAGAACATCCGCACCATGGGCAACATTGACAATATAGAAAGTTATTCATACAACGACCTGTCCCTGATACAGATAGAACTGCTGAGCACCGTGCCGGACGATGACGTGGAACAATGCTGGGACATGCTGCGCCGCAAAGTAAGCGACGCCCGCGCCCTGTTGCCCGAAGGAGCCACCACCCCGATAGTCAAAGATGACTTCGGAAATGTATATGGCATGTTCTATGCCCTGACAGGTGACGGACTGTCCGACCGTGAACTGTCCGACTATGCCGAACTGGTAAAACGGGAAGTGAACGAACTGGAAGGGGTAGACCGTGTGGAACTCTACGGCAAACGTTCCGAATGCATCAATATCTCCCTGTTGCAAGACCGTATGGCAAACCTCGGTGTTAAACCTGCAGAAGTACTGGCAACCTTGAACGGCCAGAACAAAACCACCTATACAGGATATTATGAAAATGGTGAAAACCGTATCCGCGTCACAGTAAACGACAAATTCAAAACCGTAGAAGATATCGGAAAAATGCTGATTCAAGGACACGATGACGACCAGCTTCGCCTAAGTGACATCGCCCGTATAGAGAAAGCCTACGAGGACCCCACACGCAATGAAATGTTCTATGATCATGAACGCGCTCTCGGTATACTCATCGCTGCCTCCAGTGGTTCGGACATTATAAAAGTAGGCCATGCCGTAGAAAGCAAGTTGGAAGAACTCAAAGCCGAACGTCTGCCCGCCGGAGTGGAATGCCACAAAATCTTCTATCAGCCCGAACGGGTAGGCAGCTCTTTGGGAACCTTTGTCATCAACCTGATAGAATCCGTCATCATCGTAGTACTGATACTGATGATAGCAATGGGGTTCAAGAGCGGCCTTATCATAGGTATCAGCCTGGTCATCACCGTATTCGGTTCTTTTCTGTTCCTTTATTCGGCAGGCGGAACCATGCAGCGCGTATCATTGGCTGCTTTTGTACTGGCAATGGGCATGTTGGTAGACAACGCCATCGTCATCATAGACGGCATACTGGTAGACTTGAAGGCCGGCAAAAACCGGATGGAAGCCATGACCGCCATCGGAAGACAGACAGCCATGCCTCTTCTGGGCGCGACACTGATAGCCATCATCGCCTTTCTACCCATCTACATGTCCCCCGACACCGCAGGCGTCTACACGCGCGACCTTCATCGTACTTGCCGTTTCCCTGTTACTGAGCTGGATATTGGCACTGATCCATGTACCACTGATGGCCGACCGCCGGCTGCATCCTGCCATAGATACTGACAGTACCGGAAAGCGAGTATACAAAGGTAAAATCTATGCCACCCTCCGTTCGGCACTGCGGTTCGGTCTGGCCCACCGGTGGAGTTTTGTATTTGCCATGACCGGTCTGTTGCTGCTTTCCGTTTTCGGCTACCAATATATGCGTCAGGGCTTTTTCCCCGACATGGTTTACGACCAGCTTTATATGGAATACAAACTTCCGGAAGGGAATAACTATACACGTGTGGTTCGAGATTTGGAAGAAATAGAAACCTATCTGAAAGGACGGGAGGAAATAACCCACGTCACCACCTCCATAGGCGGTACGCCCGGACGCTATAATCTGGTACGGAGCATTGCCAACCCCTCACTTTCGTACGGCGAACTGATTATCGACTTCACCTCACCGGAAACCTTGGTAGAACATATAGACGAAATCCAAGCTTACCTCTCCCAAGCCTATCCGGACGCATACATCAAATTGAAAAGATATAATCTGATGTTCAAGAAATATCCCATAGAGGCGCAATTTCTGGGTCCCGATCCTGCCATCCTGCACCAACTGGCCGACAGCGCCCGCGCCATCATGGAAAGGACTCCGGAAGTCTGCCTCATCACCACCGACTGGGAACCTCAGATACCCGTACTGACCATCGAATACGACCAGCCGTCCGCCCGTGCCCTCGGCCTGAGCCGTAATGATGTCAGCCTTTCCCTGCTCACAGCCACCGGAGGCATTCCTATCGGCTCTTTCTACGAAGGTATCCACAAAAACAACATCTACCTGAAATGCCTCGACGAGAAAGGAGAACCGATAGAGGACCTGGGCAACGCACAAGTCTTCTCGTCTCTGCCTTCCCTGAACGGACTGTTGAACGAGGAAACCATGGTGAAGCTGAAAGCCGGCACACTTTCGAAAGAAGATTTGGTGGAAAGCATCATGGGAAGCACACCGCTGAAACAAATCAGCAAAGAGATTGATATCCGGTGGGAAGATCCGGTAGTTCCCCGTTACAACGGGCAGAGAAGCCAGCGGGCACAATGTTCGCCCGCACCCGGCATTGAAACGGAAAAAGCACGTCTTGCCATCGCGGAACAGATAGAAAACATACCATTACCCGAAGGTTATTCACTGGTATGGCAAGGAGAAAAAATAGCCAGCGACCAGTCCATGAAGTACCTGTTCCAAAATTTCCCGTTAGCCATCATTCTGATGATTGCCATCCTCATCATGCTGTTCAAAGATTATCGCAAACCCATCATCATCTTCTGCTGTATTCCGATGATATTTGTAGGGGTGGTAGCGGTCATGCTGCTCACAGGAAAAGTCTTCAATTTCGTGGCTATTGTAGGCACATTGGGATTGATCGGCATGCTGATTAAAAACGGTATTGTGCTGATGGATGAAATCACCCTTCAGATCAATGAAGGAGTAGAACCGATTACCGCACTGATAGACAGTTCCCAAAGCCGTCTCCGCCCTGTCATGATGGCCTCGCTGACAACGATTCTGGGTATGATTCCCTTGCTGTCCGATGCCATGTTCGGTTCCTTGGCGGCAGCTATCATGGGTGGATTGCTGTGCAGCACACTGATCACGCTGCTCTTTATCCCTATATTATATGCCTTGTTCTTCAAGATAAAAAACGATTGATTCATTTCACTGACATACAAAACCGAGAATAAATGAAAAAGACAATGATACTCCCCCTCTGCTGTCTGCTGTGGCATCTTGCCACCCCCGCATGGGCACAGGAAACACTGAGTCTGAAAGAGTGCCGCGAAATGGCATTAAAATACAACAAGGAAATGGCGGCTTCCGTGAAACAGACGGAAAGTGCCCGTTATACAGCCAAGAGTTACAAAGGGAACTTCTTCCCCAACTTCACCGTCAGCGGAACAGGACTTTACAGTAATGCCGACGGTAGTTACGGCATAGCCGGAGGCAACCTGCCCGTCTTTCTGCCCGATGGAACAGGACAGTTCAATCCGGGACAACCCGCAGGCTTTGCCTACTTCCCCGGCATTAACCTGGACTATAAAATAGGATGGGTCTATATGGGCGGTGTGCAAATGGAACAGCCCCTCTACATGGGCGGTAAAATCCGTGCCGCCTACAAAATGTCCTTGCTGGGCAAAGAAATGGCACAAATGAATGAAAATCTGACCGCAACAGAAGTCATTCAGAAAACAGATCAGGCATACGCTCTGGTAGTAAAAGCAAAGGAGATGAAAACAGTAGCCGATGCATACCATGCTGTATTGACGGAATTAAAAAATAACGTAGAGAGTGCTTACAAACATGGACTTAAACCTCAGAATGATGTATTGAAAGTACAAGTAAAGCTGAATGAAAGCGAGCTAGGTATCCGAAAAGCCGAGAATGCTCTCCGCCTGGCTACCATGAACCTCTGCCACCTGATAGGAAAACCGCTGACCACGCAAATTCATGTTTCCGGAGATTTCCCGGAGATAGAGAAAGACCTGGAAGTACAGGTACTGGATATCACCCGCCGTCCGGAATACGGAATACTGGACAAACAAGTGGCGATAGCCCGCCAGCAGGTGAAACTGAACCGCAGTGAACTGCTTCCCAAAGTAGGGATCAAAGGTTCATACGACTATGTACACGGTTTGGAACTGAACGAAAAGAATTTCCTGGACGATGCCAGTTTCTCTGTCCTGTTGAACGTAAGTATTCCCCTTTTCCATTTCGGCGAACGCAGCAACAAAGTACGTGCAGCCAAAGCCAAACTGGAACAAACTCGCCTTCAACAGCAAAATCTGAACGAGCAAATGTTACTGGAACTGACCCAAGCCGCCAACAATCTGGACGAAGCAAAGCTGGAAAGCGAACTTGCAGTATCCGCTACCAGCCAGTATGGAAATTCCCGTCAGGCTTCTGCCTGCTTCCGGTTCCGGACATCCCGCCACACACCCGTTGTTCGCCCTGAAGACCAACCTGCTATTCGACGTTGCGCTGATTCCCAACTTCGAGATTGAAATACCTATAGGCAGACATTGGTCGGTAAACGGAGAATACATGTTTCCCTGGTGGCTGCTTGACGGTGATAAATACTGCCTTGAAATCATGGCGGGCGGACTCGAAGTACGCTATTGGCCGCAGTTATACAGACAACGGAAGCGACAAGACATACTGACAGGACATTTCGTCGGTCTGTATGCCGGAGGCGGCAAATACGACCTGCAATGGAAAACCAATGGCTATCAGGGCGAATTTTTCATAGCAGCAGGATTCAGCTACGGTTATGCCCACAAACTTTCGCGCCACCTGCATTTGGAATTCAATATAGGTATAGGGTTGCTGCGCACAGACTACCGTCATTACCATGCACGCAACAATTACCAAACCCTGCAATGGCAAGAGAACGGCCGTTATACATGGTTTGGCCCTACCAAAGCCAAAGTCTCGCTCATATGGCTGCTTGCCCGCAAGCAGAAAACACAGGAAGGAGGCATAAAATGAAACACAAATACCCCGCTACCTTTCCATTACTGTGCATCGTATTCCTGCACATCACATTCCTTGCCTGCGAACGCCGCGAACTGACCTACTATGAAGTAGCCGAAATCAGCCTCAGTGCCGACTGGAGTTTATCCGGACTGGACAGTAAAGAAGCGGATTTCGGTGCTACCGCCCTGTTTTATCCGCAAACAGGCGGCGAACCGAAAGTATTCCTTTTGGGCGACCGTTCGGGAGACAAGATACGTTTGCCGGAAGGCATATACCATGTCCTTCTCTTTTTAATCGTTCCTTCAACGACTTCAGCAACATTACATTCCGTGGAAAAGAGTGTTATGAAACACTGGAAGCCTGTGCCGGCAAAATAATCACACGTCCGGATGAAGGAATACGCACCCTTGTATCCTCTCCCGAAGAACTTGCCGTAGCCACAATGGAAGGATTCGAGGTTACGGAAAAGATGCTGGGCAACTACGGCAGCACTCCATACAAGCAACCCACCGTACATCCGGAGATTACCGCAACCGGCGATGACCCTTGTCATATTCACCTCACACCGCAAAAGATGACCCGTAAGATTATAGCCACATTCCACATAAAGGGGCTGAACAATGTCCGCTCACTCACCTGCCGTTTGAACGGTGTGTCTGAATCCGTATTTCTCGCCACCGGCAAGCCGTCGGCCAATACCGTGATACAGGAATTTGTGCCTTCCACTTACCAATTCACTCCCGAATCACCAGCCGACGGAACGATTAGCGGCACGTTCGAAATATTCGGCCTCCATACCGGAAGCGAACACAGGATATACATCGACGCATTACTTACAGACGGCAAAACCCACTTTACAGAAAGCTACGACAAGGTGGAAGTGACAGAAACGGACGACGGACAAGGAACAACCACACTCCGGATAGAAGTGAACACGGGAAAGATACCGGATGTGGAACCTGAAACCGGTTCAGGTTCGAGCTTTGACGTAGACGTAAACGGATGGGAAAACGATATCAATACCGACATACCTATTATATAAGCCATCATACCATCAATATATACATATATAATCTAAGTAAACAAACAACTATCAATTGAAAAGAAAGATGAAAAGAACCAGCGCAATCACGCAATTGCTGACAGTATTGCTATTAGCAGGCTGCTCGCAGAATGAAGTAACAGATGTAAACCCGGACTCCCATCCGGCAGTAGGATTCGGTGTATACACCGGACTGGCAACCCGTGGCGTGGACATGACCACGGAAAGTATGAAAGACTCTCCCTCGGATGCAGAGAAATACGGTGGCTTCGGCATTATGGGATATTTTACGGGACAGGAGACGTTCGAGAATGTAAAAAAACACAGTCACTGCAGGATATATGTACAATCAGGCGGTGGAGTATGACTCGAAAACCAGCGCATGGACATATAGCCCCGTAAAGTACTGGCCCAACCGCGACGGCGACAAGATTTCCTTCTTCGCTTACGCACCTTACGAAAGCAACGGGCAAAGCGCACCAAAACGGGAATAACTATTTCCGCTGCTACCGAAGCAGGAATTCCTTACATTAATTTCAGCCTCAAAAAAGAGAACGAACTGACTAAAATGGTAGACCTTGTAGTAGCTGATGCACTCGACCAGCAATACACTCAAGCCAATGGCGGAAAAAGTAAGTTTCAACTTCAAACACTCGCTTTCCCGCATCTCGTTCAAGGCAAAGCTGGGAAGCGGTGACTTTACCGGAATGGACGGCAATAACAGCTTCGTATACATCACGCATATGTGGATTGTGGGCAAAGACCACGGCACGACAGCAGAAAGCGGTAACCTTTCACTGACCAACCTTTCAGCGGCATCCAACCCCGGTTCCAAGTTCTATACAAGCGCCAAATGGTCACAGCTGCACTGGAACTATGAAAACGCTGTCATTCCTGATAAGGACTTCAGCCTCGATAATATCCTGGCGCTGGAGAAAGAAGGAATCATTGAAACCGATGCCACCACCGGGCACGAAGGTAGCGTCAAGGGAATAAAACTGACTGCCGAATCGCAAAAGACGCCCGTCAGCCTGTTTCCGGAAAAACAATACTTTATACCTGATTCCAGTCGGAGACAATGACGCTGATGTAACCAAAAACTCCGGTTGTGCCGAAGGAGATATCAAGATAGGGTTCCATTATGACATCGTTACAAAGGACAATACCAGTTCCGGTTCCAGCAAGTACATTGCCAGCCATGCCGAATCCGTAATCTCATTGCCCAAAGGCCATATGAAGCGAAACGAATCCTATCTCTACACGCTGCAAATCAACCTGCACGAAATCAAGATAGAAGAAGCCAAAGTAGAAAACTGGTCTGACATAACGAATGACGTAACAATAGAATAAACCTCACCACACAGGCCGGGCGGAGTTGGATGTCTCTTCCCGGCCACCAAGAACATTGACCAATGAACAAGACCCAAAGTATATCTGGCACAAGACACCTGCCGGTCTTTATCGCATGCCTGTTGCTTACTGCCTGCAATGCAGGCAACGGAACGTCCGAAGTCCTGCAAGCGGAAGAACTCCTCATAGGATTCTCCACTGCGCCGGCAGAGACGCGGCAAACCCGAAACGACGGACTGACCGCAGACAATCTCTCCGCCATAGGCGTATATGCTTACTATACGGGCAGCAGAAACATGCAGAAAACGGACACCCCGAACTTCATGTGCAATCAGAAGGTGACACGCACCGAAGGCAGCTCCACCTGGACGTACTCTCCCTTGAAATACTGGCCCAACAACCCGGCGGACAAATTGAGTTTCTTCGCTTACGGACCATACAACACGGGCAGTTTCAGCGTATCCGGCAGTGCACAAAGCGGACCGCCCGTCATCGAATATACCCCGTCCCGGTCCGAAAGCGCACAGACCGACCTTCTTGCCGCCGTCCCGCTGATGAACCAGACTTCCGCTTCGGACAACAGCCTGGTGAAGTTTCGCTTCCACCATACCCTGACCCGGATTGCCATCTACGTAAAAAGCGACGATAACACGACCGGAAAGCAAATCACGGCATTCTCCATCCGCGGAATGAAAAACGGTATCCTCACCTGCCATATCCCGGAAGACAGTAAAGACAAAGGATTCGGCTGGAGTTATCCCGCCACCGCCGAAACGGAAACATTCACCGCCACCGCTACCCGTTTCGATATTCCGGATAACACCGCAGCCCCCAAGGAACTGCTCGCAACCTTCTATCTGCTGCCTTACGGAACAGAGAGTGTCTTCAACCTCACCTACACCTACCAAGCCTATAATTCCGATAATACGGACATCACCCAGACTATCGTCCTGAGCAACCAGACACTGCCATCGACCGAAATGTGGACGGAAGGAGCTTCCATAAGTTATACCCTCGGCATCTCCCGGAAGAAAGTCACCGTAACAGCAGGCAGCCTTCCGACATGGAACACAGGAAGTACTGAAACGGTAAGCGAAACGGTTGTGATAAACTAAAAACGAAACGACATGAAACACCTATCTGCCAATATACTGCTTTGCAGCCTTCTCATCTGCAACGGATGTGACAACAGCCACGAACCATACAACAATGGCTACGACAAACGGATGCCTCTTACCGTCCGCGCCACGGCAGCCGGGTTTGCTCCTTTACCGGTATCTCCAGAAACAACCACACGCATCCCACAGGAAGACGGACTCGTCACCCGGTTTACCGCCGGCGATGCCATCGGGTTGTTTGCTATCAAAGATAAAGCGATTGCAGACGGTGCAAATAACATCCGGTTGACATACACCCCCGAAACGGACGAATGGAAAACTGCCAACGGAGACCTTTACTGGTACGAAGGAACAAGCTACATAGCCTATTATCCATACAAAAAAGACATCACTATCGACCCCACTCAAACAGAAGAAATGATTATCGGGGCGCTGGCCGCCGCCATGCCACCCGCTGCCGACCAGTCCGATGCCGGGAAATATGCCGCATCCGACCTGATGATTGCCACCGGCAGCCCGGACACCGGCAACGAAAGTACCGGCCGTAAGACACTCAATCTGTCTTTCGCCCATCAGTTCACCCTGCTGATACTGGAACCGCAGATACACGTCACCTGTGTAGAACCCGCCGATGCCGGCTTCACCTACCGCAACCAGTCCACCACCTGGGCTCCGGACACAAAAGCGCGGCAGGTAACCATGAACGGCGTAAAAGCCTGCAAAATGGATAACGGGACTTTCCGTGCCATCATCGCCCCCCAAGAAAAAGGACAGATACAATGCAGCTATTCCACAGACAATGTAATACTCAATGAGGAGAAAACAGTCACTGCCACCGGCAGTAACAGCTTTTAATGCAGGCGAATGCCACACACTCAAAATAAACAGCCTGATTCCAGGTCCGGGCAGCCTTATCCGCCCGCTTGCCCCCGGCGATTTCGTTTTTCAAGGAACGGATGGCATCGAAGTATATCCCGGAGACGGCCTGCTGACAGACGGAAAAATTCCGGAGTACCAACAAGCCATCGGAATGGTGATTACCTGTACAGCCGACAAACTGACAGACCCTAAATGCAATGAAAACAACTGGAACCATGCCTACGTAATGGCACTCGACAGCATTGGAACAGGCAGGTGGGGAGATGACAACGTTGATGAAGCCATAGATAACTTCAACACAGAGGTCCGGTAGACCTGAACATGAACGGTTATTCCGAAACGGAAACAATGCTGGAGCATCATGCCGACAAAGAGAACTTCACAACTGTCTACACAGCTCTCTCCATCCTCGTAAAATATCGCCAAAGGACAATA
>VOFC01003047.1_pt1 | contig 29575 bp, 58 predicted proteins | sample 5384161 | NCBI WGS metagenome assembly VOFC01 (sample SAMN12384722, study PRJNA508395) | human gut metagenome | isolation source: healthy gut B | host: Homo sapiens | reverse complement strand
CCTTTCGGTGGAGATGTTCTAAAAGTTGAAACGACTTACTATAAAGGAAAAGGTGAATTAATATTAACTGGCTCTTTAGGAGAAGTAATGATAGAATCTGCTCAGATTGCCCTTAGCTATATTAAAGCTAATTATGAGAAGTTTTAGTTGGAGATAAAATTTTTACTAATGATACCCATATTCACTTGCCAGAAGGAGCAGTTAGTAAGGAAGGACCATCAGCTGGTATTGCTTTAACTACTTCGATAATAAGTGCTTTTACAGGTGTTAAAATTTCTTCAAAGATAGCAATGACTGGGAAATAACTTTACAAGGGAGGGTACTCCCCAATCGGCGGAGTTAGAGAGAAAGTTCTAGGAGCTTATCGCGCGGGGGTCAAAAAAAAAGATTTATTTACCTAAAGAGAATAAAGCTGATTTAGATGAAGTTCCTAAAGATATTAGAAAAGAAATAGTCTTCAAATTTATTTCTAATTATCAAGAACTAGCAGCAGAATTGTTTAAAATTGAAAAAATTAAAATTTTACTTTTTAGGGTGAATTTTGCAAATTCAGGTACATGTTTGACCTGAATTTTTCATTTTTTCTGGCTGAATCTAGTAAATTGAGGGGGACTTAGTAGGAGAAAATACAAAATTCCCAATTTGCTATTTAGTTCTGAATCTGTTAAGATGGTGTCACTTTTTCGAAAAAAGCAAAAATAATTATCTTATGAAAGGAACCAAATATGAATAATAATTTTATTAGTATCTTATCAGATACAACTATGAAATATCTCATGAAAGAAGAAAGGACAAGAAATATCTATCTCGAGTTATTTATTCATATAATTGGTATTGATTTATCAAATTATAAAATTATTGGTAATGAGTTAAATATTGATAACATGAAAGAAGATTATCGCCTTGATTTATTAGAAGAAGGAAATCTTATTCTTAATGTCGCAATCAATAAATCAACGGATAATAATACGACAGTAAAGAGTCTTACTTATGTTTTCGTCTAGCAGATACAGAACATAATGAAAAATATACTACTAATGGAGTAATTCGAATTAGTTTAAATAATGATAAATTTGAACATGATGCTAATGTTTTAGAGTATGAACTAATAAATGAAAAATATGAGTTAGTAAAAACTGGTATCAAAATGTATGATGTATACCTAATAAATTACAAAGGTATTTGTTATACTGGAGCTAATGAAGACGAAAATGTTATTATCAATGTTAACAGCCCAAACTGATGAAGAATTAAAGAAAATAATTGGTAATAGTAAGAAAGGACAAGTTATAATAGATGAGAGGTGTTTAAAATGTTTTACGCGGAAGAACAAGCACTACTAGCCTGTGAAGAAGACCCGTCCCTGATATTCGAATTAATGAAGGAAGGTCACTTCTATTTAGTAGATAGTTTGTTAAGCAAGGAAAAAAGTTAGTGTTGCAACTTTAGATAATGATGGTAATAATGTTTTAATGAAATTAGCTAAACTGCATCAGTATGAATTGGTTTTTAAGTATCTAAGTAAAGATGAAGATATTATTAATCATCAAAATAATGAAGGAAATACACTACTACATATTTTGGCAACTAGAAATTATATGAAAGTTGCACCTATTATTAAAAAAAAAAGTAAAAAGAAATGATAATTTAGCTTGGAATTTAAAGAATAATGAAGGAAAAACAATTCTTGACGTAGCAATCGAAAAAAAGATAATTTATCAACTGCTTTTAAAATCTTAGAAGATAAGAGATTTAATAATATAGACGTGATGAGTTTCTTATCATTTTATAAAACATTTATTAAAAGTAAAGAATATGGAAAATATACTAAATTATCTAATTTAGAAATAATGGTATCTAATTTAGAAAATAAGAATGAACTTCTTCCAATGATGGATAGGTTAGTAAATATGATTTTAAGAAAACTTTGATCATATTAAAAATGAACTTATGAAGAATAAACTAACTTCAATGGATCACATCATTAAAGAAGTGCTAGTAGAAGTAGAAGTGTAAAAAAATACGTTTAGTTGTTTTGACTAGCGTATTTTTCCTTTTTAGAAAAGTATTCAACCATACATTTTTTTTCACTATTCAATAAATTATTTTCTAATAATCTTTCTATCTGACTAGCCACGCCACTACTGACATCAATGATATTGATATTTTAAAAATATTTAATTTATCTATTATTAAAGAATAATATGTACAACCTAAGACAATTATCAAGATGAATCTTAACTAGCTTTCTAATATCTTTTAATATTCTAGTTGTTTAATCGTTATAATAAACTTAATCTATTTTAGGCAATAATTATTTTATCTTATTAAGAATAATAGTATCACAAATACAAGAATCTAAATTACAATTTTTTTATTCAGATATTTTGACCTCAATTTTCTAATTACATCATAAAACAAAACATTACTTTTCGTCTTTTCCTTGCAAAAAGAATGAAATTTCTATATACTATACAGGAGGTGAGAAGAGTATGCATTTACCAAGCTATAAAGAAGCAAAAACAACAGATAAGAGAAAATATGAAGAAAAAAAAAAAATTATAAACTAAAAGAAGAATATAAAGAATAGATTCCTAGGAAAAAAATGTTTCTTAAAAACTTATGGCTGTCAAATGAATGAACATGATAGTGAAATAATAACTTGTCTTTTAACAGAAATGGGGTTTACCTTTACAGACGACTATTTAGAAGCAGATCTAATTCTTTTTAAATACCTGTTCTATTAGAGAAAATGCTCATAATAAAGCTTTTGGTATGCTAGGAAGAGCTAAAACATCTTAAAAGAAGAAAAGAAAAGACTTAATGATTGGTCTATGTGGTTGTATGGCTCAAGGAAGAAGGAGTAATTAAAACTTATTAGAAAAATATTCCTACCTGAATTTTGTTATTGGTACTCATAATATCTTTGAACTACCAGATACTTTAGTAAAATCAGTAGAAGAAGGAAAAGATCCAGAGTAGAAGTCTATTCAAGAGAAAGAGAATTAGTAGAAAATCTTCCTACTAAGAGAAAAAAATAAGTTCAAAGCTTATGTAACTATTATCTATGGTTGTGATAAATTCTGTACTTACTGCATAGTTCCTTATACAAGAGGTAGACAAAGAAGTCGTAAAAAAGAAGATATACTAGAAGAAATTAAAAAATTAAAAGAAGAAAAACTATCAAGAAGTAACCTTATTAGGACAAAATGTTAATGCCTATGGAAAAGATTTATATGAAGACTATTCAATGGCTGAACTATTTAGCAGATGTTGCTGAATAGGTATTCCAAGAGTAAGATTTATGACAAGTCATCCTTGGGACTTCACCGATTCCATGATTGATGTTATTGCTAAATATGATAACATAATGCCAAGTGTACATCTACCAGTCCAAGCAGGAAGTGATAGAATTTTAAAACTAATGGGAAGACGTTACAATATTGAAAGTTATTAACTTTATTTCATAAGATGAAAGAAAAAATCAAAAACTGTGCTATTTCAACTGATATAATAGTAGGATTTCCAACCGAAACAGAAGAAGATTTTGAAAAGACCTTGAACTAGTTTAAAAGGAATGTAAATATGATAATGCCTTTACACTTTCATCTATTCGCCAAGAGAAAATACTCCTGCTGCTAAAATGAAAGATGATATTCCGCTTAGTGAAAAGAGTCTCGTTTATATCGTTTGAATGAGGTAGTAAACACTTACTTTTTAGAAAATAATAAAAAACTATTAGATAAAGAAGTAGTAGTTTTAGTAGAAGGTAAATCATTAAAGAAAAATGAAGAATACTTTGGTTATACTGATACTAATAAACTAGTTAATATTAAAAATGGTAATGATGATATAATTGGTAAAATAGTAAAAGTTAAAATAACAGATGCCAAGACTTGGAGCTTAGATGGCGAATATGTATCAAGATGAAGAGATAATTCTAAAAAGTTAAAGAATTAACTAATAAAATAAAAGAAGACAAACTTTATCAAGATTATATGAAGCTAAGACAAGAATTAAAAAAAGATGAAAGTATAACGCAAACAATTGAAGAGATAAAACGTCTTCAAAGGAAATATGTTAAAACAAATTATCAAGATAAGGAAGTATTAGAAAAGATAAATAACTTAACAAACGAGTTAGAAAAAAATACCCTTGTATGCAATCTATCAACAAAAAAGAAGAAGAGCTAAATAATAATTTAGTATTTATTAACGAAGGACTAAGAGATACATTCTCTAGTATCGTCAATTATGAACAGGATTGAAAAAAGTCCTGTTTTTTTAATGTTTATTTAATAAAACTCCTTTAAACTGAAAAACATGAAGGAGGAAAAACATGTATATATTAAAAAAATGCGATAACATCAATTACTAGAAACAAAGGGAGAAATATTTTAATAGGAATTATCATTATGATAATATCAGCTAGTGTAGCAGTAAGCTTAGCTATTAACAATACCGCTAGCAGTCTGATAAAATCTTATAAAGAAAAAATATCAAGTAGAAGCAACCATCTCTGTTAATAGAGAAAATATGATGAAGGACTTTAATCCAGAAGATAAAGAAAATTCGAAAAGTAATATGAAAGAGATGTTTTCTCTTGCTAATAATATCTCCATAAGTGATATTGAAAAATATGCCGATAGTAAATATGTAAAAAAGTTATTACTATATCCAAACAGTAGGAGTTAATGCTAATATCGAAAAAGTCGAGATGACTTCTAATAATGATATGATGGATAAAAAGAAAAGATGGTAATAATGATAATAAAGAAGGAGAAACCACCACTGACTTTAACTTGAAAGGGTATTCATCATATGATGCAATGAGTGAATTTGTAAGTGGTAATTATAAAATTACAGATGGTGAAGTCTTTGAAGACTTTGACAGTAACAACTGTTTAATTAACAGTGAACTAGCAACCATAAACAATCTAAAAGTAGGCGATACTATCACTGTAACCGATACAGCAAATAATACCCATGCTTTAGTAATAAGTGGTATTTATGAAGAAAAAGAAGATACTGATAGTGGAATGAAAATGTTTGCTAATTCTGCTAATACCATTATAACAAGTAGTAATTTTATTAGTAAAATGAGTGAAACCAATCAAGACTTAGCTGTAACAACAAGTCCTACATTCATTTTAACTTCAGGTGACATAGTAGATAAATTTAGTAGTGAATTAACGAGTAAGGGCTTAAATGAAAACTTAACAGTACAAACAAACTTAGACCAAGTAGAAAATACTACTAGTACTATTTCTAATGTAAAAACATTTGCTGTTACATTCTTAATCATTACCTTAATAATTGAGCAGTTGTTCTTTTAATAATAAACATGATTAATATAAGAGAAAGAAAATATGAAATCGGTGTTCTAAGAACAATTGGAATGAAAAAAAATCTAAAGTCTGTTTACAATTTGTTTTAGAATTATTAATAGTAGCTTTTGCTTCCCTTTTATTAGGAGCATTCACTGGTGCAATGGTTAGTGTACCTGTATCTAATTTGCTTTTAAAAAATGAAATAACAGCTAGCCAAGAAAAATAGCAATAACATTCAAGAAAATTTCGGACATGGTGGTAATAAACAAAATAATAGAAAGTTTAACGGTGTAGCAAATGTCGAGGCTTTCAATAGTATTGATGCTACTGTTGATATTAAAGTATTACTAGAATTACTAGAAATAGGACTTTCTCTAACTTTAATTAGTTCATTAAGTGCTATTTTAAGTATTGAAAAGTTCTCACCATTAACAATATTGAAAGAGAGGTCTTAAAATGGGAAAAGTTATATTAAATCTTGATAATGTTTCTTATAGATATGCTGATGCTGAAGCAGATGATTATGTTCTAAAAGATATAAATTATTCCTTTGAAACAGGAAAAGTATATGCTATTAAAGGAAAAAGTGGAAGTGGAAAGACAACTCTTTTATCACTTCTTAGTGGATTAGAAAATAATTATGAAGGTTCAATTGAATTTGCTGGAAAAGAATTAAAAAATATTGATTTAGATAATTATCGAAGTAGAGATATTGGTATTGTTTTTCAAAGTTATAACTTGCTCCCTCATCTAACAGCAATAGAAAATATTATTCTTTCAATGAATGTTAGTAACTTAAATATTGCTAATAAAGAAGAACAAGCTATTAGTTTAATGGAAAAAGTTGGACTTACTAAAAAAATCAGAAAGATAGAAGAGTTCTTAAACTGTCAGGTGGAGAGCAACAACGTGTTGCTATAGCAAGAAGTCTTTCATATAATCCTTTAATGATACTAGCAGATGAACCAACAGGAAATTTAGATAAAGAAACAGAAAATGAAATTTTAAAATATTTAAAAGTCTAGCTAAAGAAGATAAGTGTATCATAATAGTAACCCATTCTTCTTCTCTTGCTCTAATTCTTATTTTGTTACCATCAGTATCATATCCTTCAACTGTTACTCTAGCATATCTTGGAACGATACCTTCTACATCTCTATTGACTGATAAACAACCTTCGCCCATATCAACATAAATTTTTCTTCAGAATTGCTTATTATTTTAGGATTACATATAACATAAGTATCAAATTCTTCTTCTGCAACTTCGTGAACAATAGTTAAATATCTTTTTGGGGACAACTCCTAATTGAATAGCAGCCATTCCCATACCTGGTCTTAAATCATACTTCTTAGCAAGTTTTTCAATTTGACTATCATGAAGATAGGTGACCATTTTATCAATTAATTCCTTATCTTCTTTTGTAAGAGGAAATGTTACCTCTTCACTGATAAGTCTTAGTCCTTTTATCTTTTTCATCTAATATTTCTTTTGTTTTTAACATAGTACCACATCCACTTCTTGCATTATTTTATCACAGAATTAAAGAAAAAGAAAGGCTTATCCTTTCTATCTTGTGTATATCTAGCACCAATTACAATAACTAATAAAATAAATAATACTAAGATAATTGCATAGTTACTGTTAGATTGTCCGTAGTAGCCATATCCATAAGTAGGATAGTAAGGCATACCACCACCGCAACCACAGCTTCCGCCACCGTAGTAATACATAATAGATTCCTCCTTTTTCTAATATAGAATATGATAAATAATGTCAAGATGTTAATTAAAATGACTATTCCTTCTTTCTAAACTAGTTAGTTTGTGATATATTTATACTAGAGAGAGGAGTAACAATTTATGACTAAGACAAGAAAAGTAATCAAGTATCTTGATAAACCACTTTTCTTTGTAACAGCTTTTATTTCTCTTTGGTCTTATAATGGTATTTTCTTCAAGTAATGTAACTGCTTATATGAGTGGTAAGAGTGCTTATGGTTATTTTATTAAACAAGGGAATATTCTAGGAGTTAGTGCTTTAATTAGTTTTATAATTATTAAGTTTAATACTAAATTATATGGTATTTCTTCCACACCACTACTTATTCTATAGTAACGGAGTTTAGTTGGCTTTACTCTTATACGGTAAAGTTACTAATCAAGCTAAAGTTGGTTTCATCTAGGACCTATTACCATTCAACCTAGTGAATTTGCTAAAGGTAGCAATAATTGCTTTTATCGCAAGGTATTATGAACTAAATGAGAAAAGAGTTATCTAGTCCTTTAGTAAGTGCTATTCCCTTGGTTATTGGTGGAATAATTGCTTTCTTTAATTATCTTGCAACCAGATCTTGGAACTACTATTATCTTCGCATCATAGTAATATTTATTTTCTTAATAGTACCAATGCCTAAAGGAATTAAAACTAAAATATTTTTTTGGTTTAATTTTAGCTGTTTGCAGCTTTAGTTCTTACTATGATGGGTAAGACTTTGGTTCATGAAAGACAGTTAGAAAGATTAACATTTACAAATCCTTGTTCACGATTATTAAATGAAGGTAACCAAGTTTGTAATGGTTTATTGCTATTAACAATGGTGGGTTAACTGGTGTTGGTTTAGGTAATAGTACGCAGAAATATCTATATTTACCAGAACCTTATACTGACTTTATTTTTGCAATTGTTGTTGAAGAACTAGGGGTGTAACTGGTATTTTACTAATTCTTGTTATGCTTTTTGTTCTTATTTAGTATCTATTTAATAGGAAAAAAAAAAAGCTATACAAATCGAGGAGCATTAATTTGTTATGGAGTATTTTCTATATTTTCCTACATATCTGTGTTAATTTGATGGGTATCTTAGGGTTAATGCCTATGACGGGTGTAACCTTACCATTTATCAGTTATGGCGGTAGCTTTACTTTATGTTTAATGGTTGCTATAACTTTTGCACAGCGAGTAGGAATAGAAACAAAGATAAGAGAAACTGAAAAAAATAAAAAAGTGAAATTTATGAAAAAAATCGGAGTTTTTGCAAATTCAGGTATACTTTAGGGGTGAAAATAGTAAATTCAGCGCTGAAAATGCAAAATTCAGGGTAGTAATAGGGGCAAAATGACATTTTTGCTCTTTTTTGCTTTTTTCAAAATTAGTTTGTTATAGTGGTGGCGAAAGGAGGAAAGATTATGACTTTTTCTTACCGACATAGAAAGTTAATTATTCTTTTTAGCTATCTTTTTTAGCACTGATAAGTTCTATTTTTTTCTCTTTAGTAAGCACTTTATGAAAATTAAAAGTGTGAAAAGATAAGAAAGTTGTTTTAGTATCTAAGAAGAAGGAAGTAAAGTCTGCTAGTGAGGATAATACTACTTACTATTTAGTAGATATCAAAGGAGAAGTTAATAACCCTGGTACTTATAGTATGAAAGTAGGAAGTAGAGTTATAGATGTTATACATCTAGCAGGAAATTTAAAAAAATGATGCTGATACCTCAGTTTTAAATCTTTCTAAGAAAGTTACTGATGAGATGGTTATCATTGTTTATTCTTATGATGAAGTAGCAAACTTTACCAAAGTAAAAGAGAAAGAACAACAAGAACAAGCTGCCTGTGTTTCTAATAATGGTGTTTCTAATGATGCTTGTATTAGTAGTGAAGTAGTTAATGTATCAAATGTAAAAGTTTCTTTAAACAATGCCACTTTAGAGGAATTTTTAACACTTCCTGGTATTGGTGAGGCAAAAGCTAAAAAAGAAATAATTAATTATCGAGAAGAAAAAGGCGAGTTTACTGATATTAATCAGTTAAAAGAAGTGAAAGGCATCGGGGACGCATTATTTGAATCAATTAAAGAAAACATTACACTCTAAGTCATTTTTAATTATTCTTTTAAGTCTAACACTTATACATATAACCATACACACTATCACTCCTAGAAATTCTCTTTATAAGGAAGGAGATATTACATTAACAGGTAAAGTTGTAGAAAAAAGAGTTTCTAATAAAAATTTCATTTTAACTGTTCGAAATAAAGATTATTTTTTAATCTATAAATATATTAAAAATTCTAATGATTTAAAAAAGATAGTATCGACTTAGGTAGCAGTATTAATATTGTAGGTAGTTTAGAAGAGATAGATGAATTGCATAATTTTATAGTTTTTCTTATAAGAAATATTTAAATAATAAAGATATCTACTACAAGGTAGTAGCAAAGAAGATTAAAATTACTGAGAAAAACACTAATATTATTTATTTTGTAAGAAATGCTCTTTATAACTACTTTGTCTTCAACCTTTAATGCTAAAATTGTCCCTTATTTAAAAAGTATTTATCTTAGGTAATAAAGATGATTTATCTTATCAGTTAAAAAATAATATTCAATCACTTGGTCTAACACATTTATTTTCTCTATCTGGAACTCACTTATTTTTGGTTTTTACCTCCATTTCCTTAAATCAAAAAAGAGATATATCAACATTATATTAATATTAATATATTTTTTGATAGTTGAAAATAGTGTGTCACTTTCAAGAAGTTTATTATTCTTATATCTAAGACAAATTAATAGTGCTCTTCACTTTAATCTTTCTCCTTTCAAATTAATAATAATAGCACTTATAGTGCTTTTGAATATAAATCCATCTTATCTTTTTTGATATTGGTTTCCTTTATTCTTTTTTTACTATTTCTACTGGACTTATTCTTTATTATGAAAAAAGAAAAAAACGAAAAGGCCTTATCAAGTTATTAGAAACATCAGTTATAGCTTTTTATTTTCTTTACCTATTTCTCTTTATAATTTCTCAAGTATAAATATCCTTAGTATTTTTTATAATTTAATTTATGTTCCACTAGTAAGCTTTATCCTTTTTCCTATGGCTTTTCTAGTGATATTACTTCCTTTCTTAACTGATATTTATTATGTGATTATAGAGTTGTTTGAGGAAAGTATTAATTTATTTTCTAATATATCTTTTAACCTTATATTTAGAAGAGTTAGTTTTATTATTTATATTATTTATATGCTATTAATATTTATAGCAATTTTTCATAAAAAAAGCTCTTTATATTTTACTAATGATGTTAATACCACATTATTTTTATAATAACATTTTTTTCTGTTGATAAAGTTTATATGTTAGATGTTGGTCAAGGTGATAGTTTTCTTTTTATTTCTAGTAATCAAACATTACTATTAGATACTGGTGGAAGTGCTAGTTCTAGTTTAGATAGTTATTCAATAGGTGATGATATTTGTGATTTTTTAAGAAAAATTGGTATTAAAAAGATAGATATAGTATTAAATAGTCATGGAGATGTAGATCATATTGGGGAATACTTTAAGATTGCTAAATACTACCCAATAACTAACTTATACCTTAATAGTAATAGTTTTAATAGTCTTGAAAAAAAGAACAGTATCTTTAGCAGAAACTAAGAAGATAGTAAGAAAAATTATTAAGAGATGATTACTTTCAATTAGGTAATTTTACTTTTCATATTTTAAATGATACTTATCAAGAAGAAAATGATGCTAGTACTGTTTTATTTGTAAATATAGATAAGTTTACTCTTCTGTTTATGGGTGATGCAGGGGTTAAGAGTGAACAAGATATTATTAATACTTATGATTTACCTCAAATTGATATTTTAAAAAGTAGGACATCATGGTTCTAATACTTCTTCAAGTAAAAAGCTTTATAAGTACAATAAAACCTAAATATTCATTAATTAGTGTTGGTAAAGGTAATAGGTATGGTCATCCAAAAAGATAGTGTTTTAGATACTTTAAGTAATAGTAAAATATATAGAACAGATAAAGATGGTAGTGTTATGTTTGAAATTAAAAACAATAAGTTAGAAACTTGGATATATAATTCTTAAAAAGGAAGATAATAAAATGAATGTGATAAATAATCTGCTTAGAATATAGCAACTTATCTTTTATAAAATATGTTTTGCAAAAAAAGCAAATGTTAATTATAATAAGATTACGAACGAGGTGAGACGATGAAAAGTATAAAAGTAATGATTAGTAAAAAATAATATTGAAAAATTAGAAAAGTCTTATATGGATGCTTGTCATGATGAAGAATTTCTAAATTATGTTAGTTCTATTGATTTAGCAGATGAAGAACTTATGAAATATACATCTAAATTAGAAGAATGTGTGATGGAAGCAAATAACTGTAAAAAATGTTCTAGTAAAAAGGAATGTAGGAATAGTGTTAATGGTTATTGCTTCAAAACTTTCTTAGAAAATAATAAGCTAAACTTTACTTTACGTACCTTGTAAATATTCTTTATTAGAAGAAGAAATTTATAGTTATCAAAAAGAAAATAACTTGTTATGACTTACCAGAAGAAATCAAAAAAGCTACTTTTACTAACATTTACAAGATGATAAACCTCGTCTTCCTATAATGAAATACTTTTAAAGAATTCATCAATAGTTATTTAAAAAAAGAACCAACTAAGGGATTATATCTTCATGGTTCTTTTGGAAGTGGTAAAACCTTATTTAATAGCTTCACTTATTTAATGAGATGGCTAAAAAGATATTGCTAGTGTAATGGTTTATTATCCAGAACTGTTAAGAAGCTTAAAGTCAAGCTTTGGTGGAAACTATGAAGAAAAAATTTGGTAAATTAAAGACTGTTCCCTTACTACTTTTAGATGATATAGGTGCTGAAAATACTACTAATTGGAGTAGAGATGAGGTATTAGCTCCTTTGTTACAATATCGAATGGAAAATCATTTGCCAACTTTTTTTTTCTAATCTAACAAAAGAAGAATTAGAGTTAACACTAAGTAATACTAATAATGGAGTTGATAAAATAAAGGCAAGAAGAATAATTGAAAGAATTAATCAGTTAACAGTAGATTTAGAATTAATTAGTAAAAATCGTCGTAATTAACTATGAAACTCAATGATATCTCCCTGTTTAAAATAGTCATTAACACTACTAGGTAATATTAAGATACTTCTTACACCACGTTTCCTAAAAAATAAATTTTTCAGTCTTACTATTTAAATAGCAACAAATAACTTTATTGTCTTTATCTAATTGATATATTATTAACGCGTTGACAAAAGAAATAGGTATTAATACCTTTTTTTTTTTTAAAAGATAACCTTCCGTTATAGTATCAAGTTTGAAACGAATACTTTTAAACTTTTCCTTGTAACTTGTTAAAATATTAATTTTATCTTTTTTTATTTTTAATTTTAATATACTCCATAGAAGCACTTCCTTTTTAAATAATAGCAAAGATTACTTTTAATAGCAATTGTTTTTCGTTACTAGTTGTGTTAAAATTTTTTATGGTATGGTGATAATATGAATTTATGGAAAAGTAGAAAAGCTTTTACTTTAATTGAGTTATTAGCAGTAATTGTAATACTGGGAATCATTGCAACAACAGGAATTTTTTCCTATAGTAAGTATTTAAAAAAATGCTAAGTTAAGATATTATAATGGTCAAGAACGAATGCTAGCTTTAAGTGCTAGAGACTATTTTACAGACTATCGGAGTAAACTTCCTAAAGAGGTGGGAAGTGAAACATCAGTTAGCTTAGAAGAATTATATTCCAAGAAGTATATAAGCAAACTTAAAGACTATAGTGGTAAAATTTGTGAAAATAAAGAGGAAAATAAAGTCTATGCCTATAAAAAATCAATTAATAATTATCAATACTATGTAAATATTAATTGCAATGGTTATAAATTTAGTGGAAAGTTTAGTAAGAAAAACTAATATGGAGCAAATTAAATGAAAAAGTTGAAAAGAGGTTTTACGTTAGTAGAGTTATTAGCAGTGATTGCAATATTGGGAGTTTTATCATCTGGAGTCATTTTTTCTTATAGTAAATATTTAAAAAAATGCTAAAGAGAGATATTATTCTTCGCAGGAAAACACAGTAACATTAAGTGGAAAAGAATACTTTACAGATTACCGAAGTAGATTACCAAAAGAAGTTGGTAGTAAAACATCAGTTGATTTAGATACTTTGTATTCTAAAAATATATAAGTAAATTAAATGATTATAATGGTAAAACGTGTCAAACATCAACTAATAGTGATGCTAATAAAGTATATGCTTATAAAGTAGCAGATAATATTTATGTTTACTATAGTATAATAGATTGTAATGGTTATCAAACAGATGTAGATACTAAAGGACCTGTTATAACTTTTAATCCGAATAAAGCTATTACTAATCAAAATATTAATGTAGTAATGAGTATAAAAAGATAATAAAAAAGTAGAATATTACTCTTATCAAATAATAAAAGATGGAACAATTATTACAACAAAAAAATATGACTGCTTATACATCAGATATTACAATTCCTTTAAGAGGAGAAGGTACTTATAAAATAAAGGCACAAGCAGTAGATTCAAGTGGTAATTTAACAGATAAGACATCTAATAAATACATAATCGATAAAACAGTACCTGACTGTAGTAAGATTAATATTAAAGCTAATGCTAATGAAAAGAACTTGGCAGAAAAATGATATTAAACTTAATATTAGACCACATAGTGATATTTTTAAATGGTCATTTAGAAATTGTTTCAAGCAAAAGTAATGGAACAGGTATTTGTAAAGATGATGGTAGTAATATAAAAGGAACAAGTACTAAACTATTACAAGGAGCAAATGGAAGTCTATTTTCAAGTGGCAATTATACTTATAATGGTCATGTTTATGGAAAAATAATTGCTTATGATGAAGCAGGAAACTCTTGTGTAGTGTTAATACAGGAGAATACTATATAGATAGAGAACCACCAACGATAAAAACGTTAGTGTTACTAGTAGAAATAGTAATTATAATAGTTTAAATGTAGTTGTTAAGTTTACTTTAACAGATAGAACTGATACAACTAATAATAAAATTTATTATAGTGTTTCTAGTAGTGGCAGTACTTCTTGGACAGAGTATCCACTCGGAAGTAGTAGTGTTTCTGTAAATCTGACTTTAAATGGAAGTTATGATGGTGCTACAAGAAAAATCACTATTAAAGCTAAAGATGAACTTGGTAACACAAGAAGTCTAATTTATGCTAACTATACAGTATATAAAGATTGTAATTATACCTATAGTAGCTCATATACAGGAAGTTGTAGTGCCACTACTGGTTTTGGAACAGCTACCAAGACAACTAAATTTTATGATAGATACACTAATAACTATTGTAGTAGTAAAACAGAAAATGTATCTTGTTGTATAAACCCATCTGTTACAAGAGGAAGTTGGTCAAGTTGTAGTGCTAGTTGTGGTGGAGGTACTAGAACTCGTAATGTAACTACTCGTAACTGTGATGGTAGTACATCTTACTCAACAGAAAGAGAATCTTGTAATATGCAAAGTTGTACTTGTGAAAATGTTTATTATCGTGATGGCTCAAGTTGTAGTAGTTCTTGTGGAAGTGGTACTTATAATCAACTAGCTTATGATTATTACACAGATCAAAGATGTTATTCTAAAGATAGATCAAGTGGTGGAAGTTCTTGCTACTCAACAAGTAGTTGTAGTACAACTTGTGATTCAGTCTATTATCGTGATGGCTCAAGTTGTAGTAGTTCTTGTGGAAGTGGTACTTATAATCAACTAGCTTATGATTATTACACAGATCAAAGATGTTATTCTAAAGATAAATCAAGTGGTGGAAGTTATTGTTCTTCAACTAGTGGTTGTAGTACACCAACTACATCTTGTACAAATGTTAACTATCGTGATGGAACAACCTGTAGTAATTCTTGTGGAAAAGGTACTTATAATCAATTTGCTTATGACTCATCAACTGGACAAAGATGTTCATCTAAAGACAAATCAAGTGGTGGAAGTTCTTGTTCTTCGACTAGTGGTTGTACAGCAACAGCTAAAGCAACTTGTTCAATTACCCTTTCTGGTGGAACAAAAGGTAATAATGGTTGGTATAAAGGCGGAACCGTTAAAGCTACATTAAAGACAAATGGTGAAAGTATTACAGACTATGGAATAAATGGTCAAAGTGGTGAAAAACTACCAAAATAAGTAGTGATGGTAAACATACGATTACAGGTTATGTAAAAAAATCCAAAAGGAAAAAGTACTTGTAGCATAAAAGTAAAATATGATAGTACGCCACCTTATGCTCAAGTAGAAAGATTTGTTAAGTACAGAGGATCTTATTGTCCTGAAAACACAACTTACACATTTGGTTATCGCTATCATTTGACAAATTTTGATGATACTTCAGGATTTTATAAAACAGATTGTATAACTGATACTGCATCTAACGTAATGCATCCTGTTCGTACACCTAATAGCGAATCAGTAAAAACAACAGGAAAATTTCTGTACTGATAAGAAAAACGCACATAAATTGTAGTTTATATGATATGGCAGGTAATGTTGCTAATATTCAATGTAGAATAGATGGAACGAAAAAGTATTTCAAAAATTAGCAAAGAGATATATGTTGCTGCTAAACAAGGAACACCTGATCCTGATGCTAATCCAAGTTTAAGATTAGTAGTTGAAAAAGCTAAAGCAGCTAATATGCCAAAAGATAATATTCAAAAGGCTATAGATAAAGCTAAAGGTGCTGGAGAAAACGAACATTATGAAACAGTTCGTTATGAAGGATATGGACCAAGTAGGAACAGCTTTTATGGTAGATTGTTTAACTGATAATAGAAATAGAACAGCTTCATTTGTTAGAAGTACCTTTACAAAACATGGTGGAAACTTAGGAACAGATGGTTCTGTTAGTTATTTATTTGACCGTGTTGGTTTAATTGAAATTCCTAATGAATATGATGAAGATGAAGTAATGATGACAACCCTTGATGCTGGAGCACTAGATATGGAAAAACTAGATGAAAGTTATATGATTACTACTAAACCAGAAGACTTTATCAAAGTAAAAGATGCCCTTGTTAATATGGGAGTAGCGGAATTTTTAACATCAGAAGTTACTTATGTTGCTCAAAACATGAAGTAGAAGTTGATGATGAGACTCGTGAAAAGTAGAAAAACTATATGAACTTTTAGAAGATATTGATGATGTACAAAGTGTATATTGTAATATAAAGGAAAACTAGGTGTTAATATGTATGATTATATGATTGGGACTGTTAAAGAAATTAATTCTAATAGCATAGTATTAGAAACAAACAACATTGGTTATCTTATCTATACACCTAATCCTTTTTTCTTTTGAAGAAGGAAAAAGATTATAAGATATATTTATATCAACAGATAAAAGAAGATGAACATCTCTTATTTGGTTTTAAAGAAAAAATGATAAAGAAATGTTTTTAAAACTAATAGGAGTTAAAGGTTTAGGTCCTAAAATGGCTCTTCCAATACTTGCAACAGGAAGTTTAGCCGGAATAAAAGATGCGATTGAAAGAGAAAATATTTTATATCTTAAGAAATTTCCAAAGATAGGGGATAAACTAGCTAAGCAAATAGTACTAGACTTAAAAGGTAAGTTAGATGACTTTAAAGACTTAGATAGTGTTAGAACAGACTCTCTTATGGAAGTTCGTGATGCCTTGCTTGGTCTTGGTTATAAAGAAAAAGAGATTAAGAGTGTACTTGCTAAAGTAGATAGTAGTTTAAGTATTGAAAATCAAATTAAACAAGCTTTAAGTTTATTCCTAAAATAGAACGTAGGAGGTGGTAAGGTGGATGATAAGAGTAGTTAGCAGTGAAGAACAAACTGATGATGAAGAGTTAGAATCTAGTATTCGTCCTTTAGTATTGATGAATATATTGGTCAAAGCGAAGTCAAAGAAAATATTCATGTTTTTATCGAAGCAGCTAAAATGCGAAATGAGACATTTTAGACCATGTCCTATTATATGGACCACCAGGCCTTGGTAAAACGACTCTTGCTTATATTATTGCTAAAGAATTAAGAGTTAATATTAAAACAGCTAGTGGCCCTTCTATTGAAAAAAGTGGCGATTTAGCAGCTATTTTATCAACCCTAGAGCCAGGTGATGTCTTATTTATTGATGAGATTCATAGAATGCCAAGATATATTGAAGAAATATTATATCCAGCTATGGAAGATTTTACCCTTGATATAATTATTGGTAGTGACGGAAATTCTCGTAATATAAAAATCGACTTACCACCTTTTTACCTTAGCTGGAGCAACAACTAGAGCAGGGGACTTATCAAGTCCTTTTAAGAGATAGATTTGGAATAGTTTCTAAACTTAAGTTTTATACTGATGATGAACTGATGCAAATAATTAAAAGAACCAGTCGTGTTTTAAAGATGAATATAGCAGATGATGCTGCCTTAGAACTTGCTAAAAGAAGTAGAGGAACACCAAGAATTGCTAATCGTTTATTTAAAAAGAGTAAGAGATTTTGCCCTAGTGGATAAAAAAAAAAAGATAATTGATTTAGAAGAGATGCAGAAAGCTTTAGAAAAATTAAAAGTTGATAAAGGCGGTCTTGACGAAGCTGATCATCAATTACTAAAAGCAATTATTGAAAGATTTAATGGGGGACCAGTTGGAATTGAAGCCTTAGCTAGTAGTATTGGAGAAGAAGTATCAACTATTGAAGATGTGATGGAACCTTATTTATTACAGGAAGGATATTTAAAAAGAACGACTAGAGGAAGGTGTGTTACACCAAAAGCCTACGAACAGTTACATATCAGTTACCAAAATAATTTATTTGGGGGATGATTTAGATGAGATTAGATGAATTTGATTATGATTTAGATAAAGAGTTAATCGCTCAAACACCACTTGAAAAAAGAGTGATGGTTCAAGACTAATGGTGTTAGATTGCAAAGAAAAAAGAATAAAAGATAAGCATTTTACAGATATATTAACATATCTAAAAAAAAGGAGATACTTTAGTTTTAAACAATACAAAAGTCTTACCTGCTAGATTGATTGGCGAAAAAGAAGTCACCAAAGCAGTTATTGAATTATTGTTGCTTAAAAATATTGAAGGAGATACTTGGGAATGTCTTACAAAACCAGCTAAGAGAATTCATGTTGGTGATAAAATATCTTTTGGAAATGGATTGTTAGTAGCTAACTTGTAAAGAGATTGGTGAAGAAGGTATTAGAGTAGTAGAGTTTAGCTATGAAGGAATATTCTATGAAGTCTTAGATAAACTTGGTACTATGCCACTTCCACCTTATATTCATGAAAGTTTAAAAGATCAATCAAGATATCAAACGGTTTATGCTAAAGAAGTAGGAAGTGCTGCTGCTCCAACTGCTGGGTTACATTTTACTAAAGAATTGTTAACCAAAGTAAAAAAGAAATGGGTGTTAATATTGCTTATGTAACCTTACATGTTGGACTTGGTAACATTTCGCCCAGTTACAGAAGACGTTATAGAAGACCATAAGATGCATTCAGAGTATTATACAATGGATAAGAAGACGGCAGAGATTTTAAATAACACAAGAAGTAGATGGGGGAAGAATAATAGCCGTTGGAACAACTTCAACTAGAGTACTTGAAACAATTTATGAAAAGTATGGAACCTTTAAGGAAGATAGTGGTTTTACAACCCTGTTCTTATATCCATCAAAGACAGTTGATTCTATTGATGGATTAATTACTAATTTTCATTTACCAAAATCAACACTACTTATGTTAGTATCTGCTATAGCTACTAAAGAGTTTATCTTAAAAAGCATATAATCATGCTGTAAAAGAAAGATATAGATTTTTTCTCTTTTGGAGATGCTATGTTAATATTAAAAAACGACAAATAATAATTAAAATTTCTTGAAACACATTAAGAAATAAGGTATAATAAGCCTATTGGAGGAGAAGAGTATGGCAAAAGAAAAACAATAATATTCATGAAATAACAATCAACATTGAAGGTGAAGATTGGAAAAAGGCTTTAGATGAAAGCTTTAAGAAAAAAAAGTAAAAAATGTAACCGTTGATGGTTTTAGAAAAGGAAAATGTCCAAGAAATATCTATGATAAAAAGTAGGTATAGAAACATTATTTGATGAAGCTGGTAATATTGTATTACAAGATGCTTATACTAAAGCTATTGAAGAAGCTAAAAGTAATACCTGTAATTCCTGGTGAAGTTGAATTAACTAGTATTGATAAAGAATCAAGTTACATTTAAGTTTACTTATTACTTCTCGACCTTTAGTTACTATTAAAAACTATAAAGGTTTAGGAGTTAAAGAAGAAAAAGCTGAAGTTACTGATGAAGAAGTAGAAGACGAAGTTAAGAAATTACTAGATAAATATGCAGAATTAGTAATTAAAGAAGATGGTTCTGTTGAAACTGGTGATTTAGTAACTATTGATTATGAAGGATTCTTAGGAAGTGAAGCTTTCGAAGGAGGAAAAGGGTGAAAATCATCCATTACAAATTGGAAGTGGAACATTTATTCCTGGTTTTGAAGAACAATTAGTTGGTATGAAAAAAGAAGAAGAAAGGGAAATTAAAGTTACTTTCCCAGAAGATTATCATGAAGATTCTTTAAAAGGACAAAGAAGCAACTTTTAAAGTAAAAGTTCATGAAATAAAGACAAAAGAAAAAAGAGAACTTGATCAAGATTTCTTTGATGATTTAGCACTTTAGAGGGTGTTAATGATGAAAAAGTCTAAAAGAAGAAATTAAGAAGAATATTCTTGCTCAAAAAGAAATGGAAAATGAAAATATTTATATTGATAAATTATTAAGGTGAGGTAGCTAAGAATGTAGAAGTTGATATTCCAGAAGGAATGATTGAAGAAGAAACAACTCGTCTTTTTAAAACGTGCAGAACAATCAATGATGATGCAAGGATTAAATTTAGATTTATATTATAAAATAACTGGAAAAAAAGAAGAAGACTTAAGAAATCAATTAAAAGATGAAGCTTATCAAAACGTACTTTATCGTTTAATGCTAGAAGAAATTTAAATTAGAGAAGATTGAAGTTAGTTTAAGATGATGCTAAGAAAGAAGCTAAAGAACTAGCTAGTAAATATCAAATGGAAGAAGAAGAATTCTTAAAAAGAATTTGGTGGACTAGGTAATGGTTCAATATGATCTTGAAATGAGAAGAACAATTGAACGATTAAAGGAATTAAATAAGTAAAAGACCTTTACCAATAGAGGTTTTTTCTGATATAATTTTAAAGAAACAAGGAGGTAGTGTCATGGCAAAAGTAGGAAACAGACAAAAAGAAAACACTAGTATGTACAGTTTGTAAAGAAGAAAATTATCGTACACCTAAAAACGTTAAAAATACAACTGATCGTCTAGACATTAATAAATATTGTCCAAAATGTGGACATCATACTGAACACAAAGAAAAGAAGTAATAACTAAAGGAGGATATAAGATATGATTAATTCCAATGATTTAAAAAACGGAATTACTATTCAAGCTGATGGTAATATCTATATGGTACTTGATAGTCAACATGTAAAACCTGGTAAAGGGGCAGCTATTGTTAAAGCAAAACTTAAAAACTTAAGAACAGGTTCTATTGCTGAAAAAGACTTTCAATGCTGGAGTTAAAGGTAGAAACAGCACATATTTCAAAGAAACCTATGCAATTCCTTTATAGTATGGGAGATACTTATTACTTCATGAATATGCAAGACTATGAACAAATTGAACTTGATAAGAGTACAATTGGTGATGATGCAAAATTCTTAAAAGAAAACTTAGAAGTAGAAATTATTTTCTTTGAAGGTGAAATGTTAGGTATGAACTTACCAGATAAAGTTGTTATGAAAATAGTAGCTACTGAAGATGCTGTTAAAGGTAATACTTCATCTTCTGCTATGAAAAATGCTACACTTAGAAACTGGAATGGTAGTACAAGTTCCATTATTTATTAAACAAGATGAAGAAATTCTTGTTGGAACAAAAGATGGAAAATATGTATCAAGAGCATAAAGCTCTTTTTTTCTTTTTCTTAAAAATGTATTATTATTTTAGGATGGTGATTAATGAGAGTATTAGTAACAGGAGGATGTGGCTATATTGGTAGTCATACTGTTTGTGAATTATTAAAAAATAATTATGAAGTAGTTATTATTGATAACTTTAGTAATAGTAAAAAAGATGTTATTGAAAGATTAAAAAGCTAACAGGAAAGTGATGTTAAACTTTATGAGGAGATGTTTGTAATAAGAGTTTATTAGAAGAAATATTTAGTAAAGAAAATATAGAAGCAGTAATTCATTTTGCTGGGTATAAAGCAGTAGGAGAAAGTGTTAAAAAACCACTTATGTATTATGAGAAATAATTTAATATCAACTCTATATCTACTTGAAGTAATGAAGAAATATAGCTGTAAAAAGTTTATATTCTCATCAAGTGCTACTGTCTATGGAACTCCTAAAGAGTTACCGATCAAAGAGAGTTTTCCTTTATCAACAACTAATCCATATGGAACAACAAAATTAATGATAGAAATGATTCTAAAAGATATTTATAAAGCAGATAATGATTTGATATTACTATTTTAAGATATTTTAATCCAATTGGTAATGAAGAGACAGGTTTACTTAGGAGAAAGTCCTAATGGTATCCCAAATAATCTTATGCCTTATATTGTTAGAGTAGCTACTGGTAAAGTTAGAATGTTTAAGTATCTTTGGAGATGATTATGATACCAAAGATGGAACAGGGGTAAGAGATTATATCCATGTTGTAGATCTTGCAAAAGGACATGTTTTAGCTTTTAAGAAAGCTAAAGATTAAGTATCTATAACTTAGGTACTGGTTCTGGGTATAGTGTTTTAGATTTAGTTAAAACTTTTGAAAAAGTTAACAATGTTAAAGTTAACTACAAAATAGTCGGAAGAAGAGAAGGAGATATAGCTAGTTGTTATGCTGATAATACTAAAGCTAAGGAAGAACTAGGTTTTCTCCTTCAAAAAAAGACTTTAGAAGATATGTGTAAAGACTCTTATACATATATTTTAAAAAATAACGATTAATCCAAAATAAAAAGGAAACGCTATTATTCAGTAAGGAAACTTACTGATTTTTTGTGTCCTCCGAAAACAAACTACAACAGTCCGCAAATTATACTACTAGAACTTCCACAATTATTATATTTTATAAAGGTTTTTAACAATAATCATTCTCGCCCACAATGACGTATAAAAATGGAATAACACATAACATTTCCTGGGAATTAGTATAGCGCATAATGAGAGGAAAAGCAACAAAAAATGTCAAAAAACTGATATAATTTTAAGCGTATAGAGAAAATAATGATAAATATTAAAAATTGAACACTTGTTTTTGAAAAAAGCGTCTTTATTATATAATCTTAAACAGAAATGAGGGAGTTAGATGGAAAAAACATATATATTTGGACATAGAAAACCAGACACTGATTCAGTTTGTAGTGCTATTAGTTTGTCTTATTTAAAAAACAATTAGGAGAAAATACTGAGGCTTGTATCTTAGGAAATGTTAATAAGGAAACAGCTTATGCTCTAGATTATTTTAAAGTAAAAATGCCAAAGTACTTAAATGATGTTAAATTACAACTCAAAGATGTAGATTATCACAAACATTATTTTCTTAGATCAATCTAAATCTATTTATGATAGTTACTTATATATGTTAAATCAAGGATTAACTGGATACCAGTAGTAGATGAAAAAGAAAAATTACTTGGTATTGTAACTATTAAAGATTTGGCTCATCACTTTATTAATGATGAAGTTAATCTATTAAAACATCATATATGATTAAAGCTGGTACCTCACTTGGTAAAAGAAGATGTCTTATAATGGACAATTTACTTAGAAGTATTAAAAAGCAGAAGAAGTATTAAAGTTTGATGAAGAGATTGAGGGTAACTTATTAGCTGCATCTTATCGTAGTACTACTTTTCTTAATACTGTAAAACTAGAAAAACTGATATCTTAATAGTAGGAGATCGTCATAGTGTTATTGAATATGCTGTAGAAAATGGTGTTAAGATGATAATTTTAACTGGTAATGGAGAAATTAAAGATAAACACTTAGAAATAGCTAGAAAGAATAAAGTTAATATTATAAGAAGTAGTTATGATACTTATCATGTATCAAGATTAGTTAGTCTAGCTAATTATATTGGTAATATGACAAGAACTACTAAGGATGCTGTAACCTTTGATGAAAATATTTATGTAGATGATATTTTAGAAATAAATAAGAAATTAAGACATACTAATTATCCAGTAATCAATGCTAAAAATGGTAAATGCTTAGGACTTTTAAGAATAACTGACTTAGAAGCTAAACATCCAAAGAAAGTAATATTAGTGGATCATAATGAAAAGTTCAAAGTGCTGAAGGATTAGATGAAGCAGAAATCAAAGAAATATTTGATCATCATAACTTAGGATCAATTACAACTGCTAGTCCAGTAAACTTTAGAAATATGGCAGTTGGTTCTACTAATACTATTATTTAACTTTATATAAAGAAAAAGAAATAGAAATTACTAAAGAGATGGCTGGTATGATGTTATCTGGTATTTTATCTGATACCTTAATACTAAAAAGTCCAACAGCAACTCAACTTGATGTAGAAGCTGTTCACTATCTTGTCTAAAAATAGCAGGAGTTGACTATAAAAGAATATGGTCTTGATATGATTAAAGCTGGTACCTCACTTGAAGGTATGAGTGAAGAAGATGTCTTATATAATGACTTTAAACTTTATAATGTAAATGATAAAACAATGGGTATAGGACAATTCTTTACTACTAACTTTGATGATATTAAAAAGAATATGGATAAGTATTTAGATACACTAGATGAAGTAGCTGAAGCAAATAATTATTCACTTGTTGCACTTTATATAACTGATATTATTGAAAATGGTTCTTATGTTATTTATAATAGAAAAGCTAAAGATTTAATGGAACTTGCTTATCGTAAAAGAAATGGAAGAAGGTACTTATTTGCTGATGTTGTTTCTAGAAAGAAACATGTTGTTCCACTTCTTATGGAAGTATTTAATTAAAACTAAAAAGTAAAAGATGATTTAGTTCACCACTTTTTTTATTGATATTTTTTTAGATATTCATCAAATAAATCTTTAAATAAATTATAATGAACAACTTCTCTTTGTCTTAAGAATAATAGTGGTCCAATGACATCAGGATCATTTGTTAAATCAATTAAGTTCTCATAGACTGCTCTTGCTTTTTTTTGTTCAGCAGCCATGTCTTCTGCTAGATCAGCTAATGGGTCACCAGTTGTAGCAAAGTAATCTACTGTAAACGGTACGCCATCAGCATTGGTAGGATTTATCTATTAGTTTTACTAGTAAAAAGAAACATAGATTATAAGGCTCTTTTGTGTCCGGCATAATGAGAATCAAGCCCAGCCGCTTTTAACTCCTTCAATAGTAGCATCTTTTAATAACTGATAGATCATAGTAGAAATCATTTCAATATGAGCAAGTTCTTCGCTACCAATATCAGTTAGTAGAGCTTGTCCTTTATTATCAGGCATAGTGTATCTTTGATTTAGATATCTTAAAGCAGCACTTAACTCGCCATTACTACCTCCATATTGTTCGACTAATAGTTTGGCCATATTTAAATCTTTTCTTTTTTATATTAATTGGATATTGTAATTTCTTTTGATAACGTCCACATTTACATACCTCCTTCATTCCAAGGAAAGTTTTCCATTTCCCATTTAAAGGGACTATCTTTTAAAGCCTCACTAGAGATATTAATAACACCATATCTAGCTTCATATTCATTTAAAAGATTATTAGCTTCCTTTCGGTACTGGTTAAAAATCTCTAACATATTCCCATCTTGTGGGTTAAATTGATAAATAAAATTTAAATCATGAGCGGCAAACTCCTGTTCACTTAGCCTTAAGAATAAGTCATCTTGTTCACTAGTAGCGTTAGATTAGGAGGACGATATAATTCTTATAAGGTATATAACTATCCTTAAACATATTTCCTAAAGTAAATCCTTCACTACTAGAGTATAAGATTATTATCATCACTAACTTGTCTTAAATAGTTAGAACTATTTCTTTGATAATTAAAGTTAGGACGATATTGATATTGTTGATTCATAAATTTTCCCCTTTCCTTATAATGTATTCCAAAAAAAAAAATGGCGTATAGTCAAATACCTATTAATATAAACTGAAAGGGTTTAAACTTCTTCCTTTATAGGGATATGCATTCCATAAGAGAAAAATGTAAATGTACTCCAGTAGCAAGACCACTTCTTCCCATACCAGCGATTACTTGACCTTTACTAACTCTTTGTCCAACCGAAACAGAAGCGCTAGCTAAGTGTGCATACATTGTATAGTAACCATTATCGTGTCTTATTAACAATATATAAACCATTGTCCCATTTTCTTGATACAGTATTGACCTTTCAATTTTGGATTATTAATGATTTCTATACTAGTCAATTATTGAAAGAAAGGAGAATATGTTATGGAATTTAAAGATAAGACAATTACTTGTTGTGATTGCCATGAAGATTTTACTTTTACTGCTGGAGAACAAGAGTTTTATCAAATGAAAGGTTTAACTAATGAACCTAAACGTTGTAAAGCTTGTCGTGATAAGAAAAAGCAAAGAACGTGCAGAAAGAGAAAAAATCATAACAACTAGTAAGAAAACTGATATTTTGTCAGTTTTTTCTTTTGATTTTTAAAAAAAGTAGTTTATACTATAGATGTAAGGATGGTGGCAAGATGAAAAAATATCAATAATAGCATTACATCTAGGATATGGTGGAATAGCATCTGTTTATGAACTTTATGATAAGCCAGTATTTCCTCTAGATGATAAGATAAAAAGTAAAGTATTTATTAGAAAAAGGAATTAAGAGTAATGAAAAAAGAGTGGAGGGAGTCTCTTAGAAAAGTAAGACCAATTACATTTGTTAAAGAAAGCTTTAAGAGTTTTAAAATACTACATTTAAGAAGAAAGGAAGTAATTAACTACGTAAAAGAAACAGATTCTGATGTTATAATTTCTACTAGAGTATTATTTAATGAATTAGTAGGTCTTTATGCAAAAGATAATGTCTTAAAGATAGGTTGGGAACATAATCACTATCATAATGATATGAAATATGCCATGGATGTAGCAGCAAGTGCTAAGAAACTAGATTATTTCATTTTAGTATCAAAAGATTTACAAAAGTTTTATCGTAGAAAGTACTTGAATATAAAGTTAAGTGTGTTTATATACCTAATACTTTAGAAAATATTCCAAAGACAAAAAGTCCATTAACAGCTAAGAGAATAGTAAGTGTTGGAAGATTGTCTAAAGGAAAAAAGGATATCTTTCTTTATTAGAAATATATAGTGATGTTATAAAGAAGCATCCTGATTGGGTACTTGATATAATAGGAGATGGTAAAGAGAAAGCAACTCTTGAAGCGTATAAAAGAAACATAATTTAGAAGATAAAGTAACACTTCATGGTTTCCAAGATAGCGATTATATTAATAACATAATGCACAAGTCATCAATCTATGTTATGACTAGTTATACAGAGTCTTTTGGAATAGTTTTACTAGAGGCGATGAGTAATGGTCTACCTTGTCTTGCTTTTGATAGTGCTGAAGGAGCAAAAAGAGATAATAACATCAGGAAGAGATGGCTATTTAATAAGACATAGAAATCATAAAATGATGGCTAACAAAATAAATGATTTAATAAAAGATCCTGATAAAAGAAAAGAACTAGGTAGTGCTGGAAGACGTAAGATTAAAAATTATAGTAAAGATAAAGTGTTAGAACAATGGTTAAAAATAATTAATAAATAGAGGTATATATGAAGAAAAAATGTAATGTTTATATCTAGTACAGGGGGACATTTAAGTGAACTTTTTACAGCTTGCTAATTTATTTCCAAGATATAATTCTTGTCTTATTACTGAGAATACTAAATCTAATAGGAAGTTAAAAAAAAATATAAAAAGAATAAACTTTCTAATCTATGGTACAAAAAAAGATCATTTCCTATCTTATCCTTTTTTAAGTTACTAGCTAACTGTTTTATTAGTCTTTATTACTATTTTAAATATCATCCAGATTATGTTATTACAACAGGTGCTCATACAGCAGGACCAATGTGTTCTATTGCACGAATTTTTGGAAGTAAAGTTATTTATATTGAAACTTTCGCTAATATAAATACGAAAACAATAACGGGAAGTCTATTTTATAAGTTTAAAATTGCTAATTTATTTATTGTTCAGTGGCGTCCCATGTTAAAACTTTATAAAAATGCAACTTATGGGGGTGGATTTACTAATGATTTTTGTAACACTTGGAACACAAGATAAGTCTTTTAAAAAGATTATTGAAAGCAGTGGAAAGAGAAATACTAAATGGTAATATCAAAGAAAAAAGGTCGTTGTTCAAGCAGGCTACACTAAGTATAAAAAGTGATGTTATGGAAATATTTGATACTATTCCTAAAGATGAATTTGAAGAATATATGGCAAAAAGCTTCTTTAAGTAATTACGCATGGTGGAGTAGGTAGTATCTTAACAGCTCTTGATAATAATAAAAAAGTAATAGCAGCCCTCGTCTTGCTAGATATAAAGAACATACTAATGATCATCAAAAACAAATAGTAGATGAATTTGAAAAAGAAAGGTTATATTTTAGCTCTTAGAGATACTAATAAACTAGGTGATGTATTAAAAAAGGTTAAGAAGTTTTACTCCTAAAAATATGAATCTAATAAGAAGAACTTTCAAAAGATAATAACTGATTATAGAAGTAATTGATTATTTACTCTTTGCTATTTTCTTAAAATATAGTTATTTATTAGGGTTAGGTATTAGTTTAGTTGTTTCTGTTCTTTTGAGTTTACTACTTTATAAACATAAAAAAAGAAAATATTAGTTATTTACTAACTTGGACTTTAATAGAGTTAGTATCACTTGCCATATTTTACTAATAAACTTCTAGTAAAAACAATTATTAATCCTTTTAGTTATAATTATTTATCATCTCTAGTGAGTAAGAAAGAAGAAATTTCGTTATAGAAGTTTCTTCTTTTTCATAATATTAAATGAGGTTGATATCTTATGAAAAAGATAATAGAAATATTATTTGCTTGTCTTTTGGTGATAACTAGTTTCTTTTATACTGATAAAGCTATATCTTTAATGGAAAATAGTGATCCAATTATGATTAAAATAAAAAAAAGAAAAAAACTAGTTTAGAAAAAAGTCAGTTGATGCTAAAGTAAATGGTGATTACTTAACCCCAGGTTATAGTGGAGTAATAGTTGATTTAGATAAAAGTTTTACTAAGATGAAACAATATGGAGAATATAATTCATCGTTGATGACTTTTAGAGAAAGTGACCCAGTTATATCAATAGATGATTATTATGATAAATATATCGTTAGTGGTAATGGTTTTACTAATTATGTTTCATTAGTATTTGAAATCAGTAATAAAGAACTACTGCCCAAAATAAAAGATATTTTGAAAGAAAATGATGTGCGAGCAACTTTCTTTGTTGATGGAGTTTTACTTAAAGAAGATAATATTTTTAATAACTAGTTTATTAGAAGATTTTAATGAAGTAGAACTTCTAAACTATAAAGGTAGTTATGATAAATTAGTCTTTGAAGAAGCTCTTGATACTTTTTACAAGTGATTGCTAATAGAAGAGGAAAGTACTGTCTTGCTAATTATGACCAGAAAGAAATATTAGAGTTATGTAGTAAAGAAAAAAAAATGCATACAATCATTCCTACCATTCAAGTTAAGAGTAATCCCTATCTATCATTAAAAGGTAAAATTAGAGAAGGTTCAATTATTTCTATTAGTCCAACTAAAAGATAATATTAGTGAGTTAGATGTTGTTATTAAATACATTAAGCAAAGGGGATACAACTTAGATACTTTAGAACAATTACTAAGTGAAGCAAGAAATATTAATGAGAAATAATATTTCTTTTTTTTCTTAGTTCGTGGTAGTATAATTATCAATCAGTTAGAAGGAATAATAGTATGTAAAAAGAACAATTAGAATTAAGTATAGACTTATTTGCTAAACCATTAATATAAAAAAAGACTCTAACAATTAGAGCCTTTTTCTTTCTAGCTCTTAGAAAAGTATGATATAATTTAAGTGTAGTTATATACTAGAAGGAGCTAAAAAGATGAAAATAACAAAAGAAATCAATAAAGAAATATTTAGAGCATATGATATAAGAGGAATAGCAGATACTGATTTAACAGATGATG
>VOFC01004201.1_pt1 | contig 29589 bp, 49 predicted proteins | sample 5384161 | NCBI WGS metagenome assembly VOFC01 (sample SAMN12384722, study PRJNA508395) | human gut metagenome | isolation source: healthy gut B | host: Homo sapiens | reverse complement strand
AGAAATTAAATGTTAGTAGAAATACAATCTTAAATGATTTTGAAACCGTAAAAGATTATTGCTTGGCATTTAATGTAAATGTTTTGATGAAAAGTATAGTAAAAGGAATAAAAGATTGAATGTGATCAAAAGACAAAATAATCTTTTAATGCAGATTTTTCATGATCTTGAAGATGATTATATGGAAAAAAGTTTTTTCATCAACTGATTCAAAAGAAAATTAGGTATGAAGATTCCTCTGGAAATGATAAAGAGGATCTGAGAGAATATATGGAACAACAACATATGTTGGTGTCTGATCGAGTATTTTTCTTATGTTTCAATTTATCTGTTTGTTATATTAAATAGAAAGATAAATAAGAAAAGAAGAACAGTGGAAAAATTAACTGGAGATACAGCAAGTGATACCTTAAATTGGTTTGCAGACAAATATGAAGTCAGCATCAATAAAAATGATGTAAAAGATTTTGGACGATATATGAAACAACATGATTTTAATATAAGTTCAGAACAAAAAAGAAATCAATGATTGAATTATATGGAATCATAGTATATTTTCTGCAAATGGTCGGAGAAGACATAGAATGTAGTCTTCAAAATTGGGAAGATTATGATTTTGAGATGCCTTTAAGCGATGAACTTCCGATTCCAAAAAGAAATTTTAGAAAAAAAACAATTGAAAAAAACAGTATTATTTTAGAGAGATATTTAGGATATCCATTAACAAAAGAGATGAAAGAATCAATCATGATTCATATATGCGCGGTTTTTTTGTTCGAAATCTTGAATATTTAAATCTATTAGAAGTATTGATCGTATGTCCAGGAAGTATGGCAACAGGAAAATATCTAGAGGCGCAGGTTAAAAATTATTTTGACTTTAGAGTTGCCGCAGTGATACCAAGTAGAGACGTTGAGGAATTTTTTAAAGAGCAATAAGATTGATTTTGTGATCTCAACGGTAAACGTAAGATCAGAAAGTGTCCCATGCGTAAAAGTGCAGGCACAGCTAACAATGAATGATATTAATGCGATACAGAATATTGCATTTTATTAGGTAGAAAAGAAAATAAATCAGAAAATGAAAGTCGCTATGTAGAACAAAATTTTTTGGATGTTATGAAGACTTTTCTTGAAAAATTAGATGCTAGCAAGAGAGATGAGTTTTTTGATGAGGTTTATGCATTGATGGAAACGAAGATTCAAAGTACTGGTAAAAGTATTTTAGCACAGATGCTAGACCCATCAAAAAATTATGATAAACAAGAAAAAATAACATGGGAACAAGGAATTTTACAAGCAGCTGATATTTTTTAGAAAAAAGGGCTGTGTTGGTTCTGATTACGGAAAAAAAAGCAGTAGAAAATGTAAAAGAATATGGTGATTATATTATTATCAGTAAAGGAATTGCTTTAGCGCATGCAGGGAAAAGAAAGAGGCACATGTCTACAAAGATGGATTAAGTCTTGTAATGTGCCCAGAAGGAATCGAATTTACGGAAGGAAATATCGTATATTTGGTATTTTGCTTTGCAGTTGCGGAAGAAAAAGATTATCTGAAGTTATTCCAGGAAATTATTGCGTTAGGCAAAACACAAAAAAAGATGAAAGATATCTTACAGCAGAAAAATGTTGTTTCTTTTTTATACCATTCATTGGTATTTTAAATGAAAATGTATTTTTTATAAAAGATAGACAGGAAAGGGTGTTTGACATGAAAATCAATATCAAAGAATTCACAGGAAAATGCAGTTGTGGCAGAAACCACCAATTAGTTGTAGATGACGTAATCTTAGAAGAAGGAGCATTAAAAAAACTTCCAGAAATCTTAAACAAAGAACCATACAATCAGTATAAACATCTTGTTATGGTATGTGATGACAATACCTACGAAGCAGCAGGGAAAAAGAAGTAGAAAAATTATTAAATGGAATTTCTGTGATCAAATTAGACCCAGAAAATCTTCATGCAAACGAGATCGGAGTAGCAAAAGTCAAAGAACAATTAGATCCGATTAAAGAAGTAGACTGTATGATCGCAGTCGGATCAGGAACAGTTCATGATCTGACAAGATATAATGCATATGAAAGAAAGATTCCATTTATCTCAGTTCCAACCGCAGCCAGTGTAGATGGTTATGTATCTACAGTTGCAGCTATGTCATGGTATGGATTTAAGAAGAGCATGATCGCAGAATCGCCTATTTTAGTCGTTGCAGACAGCCGTATCATTACAGATGCACCAATGAGACTGACAGCATCCGGAGTCGGAGATCTGTTAGGAAAATACACGGCCCTTGCAGACTGGAAGATCACAAATATTCTGGATGGAGAATATATCTGTGACCGTATCTGTGAGATGGAATATGATGCACTGGATAAATTAAAAAGAATCCTTAGACGGATTAAGTAACAGAGATATCAACGCATATGAAGAATTGATGTATGGATTATTATTATCAGGACTTGCCATGCAGATGACAGGACATTCCCGTCCCGCATCCGGAGCAGAGCATCATATGGCACATTTCTGGGAGATGGCCGTGATCAATGATGAGATCGATGCATACCATGGAGAGAAAGTAGGAGTCGGACTGATCCAGGTAAGTGACATCTACCATGAAGCAGTAAAATATTTAAAAGAGGGCAACTTCAAGGTAAAAGATCATGTGGATATTGAGACAGACCTGATCGAAAAGACATTTACCAATAAAGAATTATGCGAAAGCATTAAAAAGACAAATGATCCAAATCTGTTAGATCTGATCGATCCAAAAGTATTAAGAGAAAAACAGAAGAGATCATCAGGATCATAGAAGAGATTCCAAAAGCAGATGAGATTGTTGCAATGTTAGAGAAAGTACATGGAGTAAAAAAGCTTAGAAGACATCGGATTTACACCGGATATGAAAGAAAAACAGCAAGAGTTGCACCATATATCCGTGACCGTATCACATTTATGAGAATTCTGAAATTCTATGATTTTTATGATGATGTGATCAAATAGGAGGGCAGCTCATGTTTGAAAAAAATCAAATGTTTTATCCTTGATATGGATGGAACGATCTATCTTGGGAATGAACTATTCCCATTCACCAAAGATTTTTAAAGAAAGTCGAGAAAACTGGAAGAGAATATTATTTCTTTACCAATAATTCATCAAAAAGCCAGCGGGCTTATATTGAGAAACTTGGGAAGCTTGGGATACCGATCAAGAAAGATCAGATGATGATCTCAAGTCATGTGATCATCAAATATCTTAAAGAACATTACGATGGAAAGAGTATTTATGTGCTAGGGGACCCCATCCCTGATCCAGGAATTTCAATATTTTGATATGAACCTGACAGACGAAGATCCAGATATCGTAGTCTTAGGATTCGATACAACCTTAACTTATGAAAAAGCTTTCCAAAGCATGTCATTATATCCGAAATGGCTGTACATACTTTGGAATCAATCCAGACTGGAACTGCCCGATGGAAGGTGGAACATTTATTCCAGACTGTGGTTCCATGGCAAAATTAATTGAGGCTTCAACGGGAAGATTTCCAGAATTCTTTTGAAAACCGTCGAAACATACACTGGACTATATCATCCAGGAAACGGGATACGAACCGGACGAGATCGCTATTGTAGGGGACCGGCTGTATACCGACATCGCAGTTGCAGATCAAAGTGATGTGACATCAATCTTAGTGCTAAGTGGAGAGAGCACAAGAGAAGATGTAAAAACAAGTGATGTAAAACCTGATGTGATCTTAGAAGATCTCTCTGAGATTACCAAAATGTTATAACGCAAAAAGGACACGGAATGATCACTACTAGTTCCGTGTCCAATTTTATCTTAAAAAAACATTATTAAAATTTTAATAACAAAAGTTATAAATTGATATTTTTTTCGTGTACGAGCAACATTCGTAGAATCACGAGAAATAAGTTTTGATTTGTATTCAATACGGATCACACATTTATCATCTTGAACGAAGAAGTCATCCTTTTTCCTGAATCTTTTCATAGATCATATCAAATGCTTTCTTTCCTTTGTCTTCCATGTAATGCTCCACAGTCGTCAATGAGATTGGAAGCAGACTGGAAGCAAAGTCATTGTCAAATCCACATACACTGAAATCATCTGGAATTTGATAGCCTTTTTTTTAAGGATCGCATCCATGATCCCATAAGAAACCATATCGTTGTTACCGATGAATGCAGTAAGATTTGCGAGATTTCTGTCATCAAGACATTCATTGCATAATTGATAACCAACGCCGTGTTCTAAGAAAATATTTTTTTACGTTCAAGTTCTGGATCAATTTTGGCTTCTTTTACAATGATATTATAAGGTTCATTCATACAAAGTTTCTTATAGGTGTTCTGAATTGCTTTTTAAACGTTGATAACGCATGGCAAGAGACAGGCTTTTACCAATCGTGGTTGTTAAAAATGCGATATTACGGTGTCCAAGTTCATATAAAATGTTCAGCCATCAAAACTCCAGCAGTATAGTTACTTGTCTCGATGACATTCAGATCAATATCTGTTGTTTTATCTCCGATAACGATCACGGGATATTTCTTAGCAACCTTTTCTAAAAACGGTGGGCATTGAGGCATCATAGTAAAAACAATACCACTGACATGTAGTTTGATCATATCCTGAAGGAACTCTTTTTCTAAGGTTTCATCACGAAAAGTCGTGATGATCAAAGTTTTAAATCCTTTTTTGATAAGCAGCCTGCTCAATGGATTGTGCGATCGTAGAGTAATAAGAGTTTGATATGTTAGGGCAAAAAAATAGCAATATACTTTGCGGATCTTTGAGTATTGTAAGCAGGTGTACCATTCTTTTTTTGGGGAAGAAGAAATCTCATATCCCAATTTTTCGCAGAGGACAGAACCTTTTCAACCGTTTCATTGGAAAAAGAAACGCCTTCGCGTTTATTTAAGATCATGGAAACAGAACTTACGGAAACACCTGAATCATTCGCAATGTCTTTTAATGTAACTTTTTATGATATGACATAATTCCCTCCTAAATAATATTAAAAGTTTAATAAAAAACAGAAAGAAACTATGCAAAATAGACAAAAATTAATAAGAATTATTAGTCAATAATCTGTATTTTTATTAAAACAATTAAAAATAATTGAATAAAACAATTAAAAAAGTTAAAAATTCAATTAAAGAAACAGAGATACAAAAATTAAAAGTTTAATTAATTTTAACACATTTATTATTCCGGAACAATAAAAATGTATTCTCGAGAGCGTGATATGAAAAAGGAGGTTGCATTTATGAAAGTTATTCAGATTTCAGATTTCCATTTAAGAGGTGATGGGAAATTATCTTTCCAGAAAGCAGATACAATGAAAGCCTTGCATCAGACGATTGATTATTTTTGTTCAATGAAAGATTATGAATTACCAGAATTTTTGTAGTGACTGGGGATTTGTCTGAGGGTGGAACAAGGGAAGGATATGAGTTTATGAGAGAGGGACTTAGAAAACTTCCAAGACCAGTCTACATTGTTCCTGGGAACCATGATAAAAGAGACTTCTTTTTAGAAATGTTTACAGAGGAAACTCCGGTAAAAGAGGATATCAAACCTTATATCTGCTATACAATCGATGAATATCCAGTTCGAGTGATCGTAATTGATACAAGCAAACCATCTTGTCATTCGGGTGGATTAAGCGATCGGGTAGCAGAGTGGCTGGAAGAAAGAATTACAGAATATCCTGAGAAACCAACATTAGTATTTACACATCATCCACCATTTGTAACAGGATTGCCAGCAATGGATGAAGGATTTGATCAGGCAGACAGACTTGCACAGATTTTAAATAAACATGAAAATGTTACGTTATGTTGTGGACATATGCATACTGCTATTTTTACATCATGGCATAAAATTCCATGTGTGACATGTCCACCGATCGCAATGCAGATGGAAGTTGATTTTAGGGGGAAAAATGATATAAATCTTACAGAGGAAGAGAAAAAAGAGGAATTTAAAGGTGGAGGAGATCGCTTCTTCCTTGGAAATCCAGGATATTTGATTCATGATCTTCAAGGAGATCGCATTAATACACATTATCAGACAATTCCAACGGGTGCTGATTATTCAGGACCATGGCCATTTAAATACTATGAAGGGGAAGAAGATTAACAAGAAGGAGGATAAAATATATGGAAAAAATAATTTTCGAAAAATTGCAACGATCACATTGTTTGAAAGTGCGGTGCAATGGTATTGTTTCTTATTATATGGAACAGCAGCAGGAACTGTGTTTAATAAAGTGTTTTTTCACAGACGGAAATGGAACAACAGCGTTGATCCTTTCTTATATGTCATTTGCGATTGGATATATTGCAGGTCCATTTGGTGCGATTTTCTTTGGACATATTGGTGATAGAAAAGGTCGAAAAGTTACGATGTATGCATCTTTATTGATGATGGGAATTTCGACATCGATCATTGGCATCCTGCCACCAGCAGCAAGCGCAGGAGTTGGAGTAGTTATCGTTCTTCAGTTAATGCGTCTGGCACAATGCTTTGGCCGTGGAGGAACATGGGGTGGAGGAATCTTAATGGCATACGAAAATGTGCCAGAGAATAAGAGATCTTTCTATGCAGCGATTCCACAAATCGGTCTTCCGATTGGATTCGGATTATCTTCTATTTTGATCGCAGTACCAACATTATTATTACCAGAAGATATTTTCTTTACATGGGGATGGAGAATTCCTTTCCTGGCAGCAATTATCTTGACAGTGATCGTTATCCGTCAAAAGGTGAAATGATGGAAACAGAAGATTACAAGAAGGCACAGGCAAAATTAGAGGCAGAAGAAGCAGAAGGAAAAGAAACATAAAGTCGGATTTATTCCAATGGTAAAAGGATACTGGAAAACATTACTTCTTGGATGCGGTACAAGATGGGTGGATGGAACATTTTATAATATCTTTATCGTATGGATCTTGTCCTATTGCATTAACTGGCTTGGAATGCCACTGATCCAGACTTATATTATTACGATTATAGCATGTATTTTTAAGATTCCATTTACACTGTTTGGTGGATGGTGCGCACAAAACTGGGAAATACAAGAACATTTGTAATTGGAGCTTTAGCATCAGCTGTTTTGAGTATTCCTACACTGAAAGTTATTGAATTAAGCAAAGGAAATCTAGCGATCACAATTATTGGAATCGTTCTTGGCTGGAGTATTGCATATAACCTGATCTGGGCGGTTATCAGTTCTTTATGGTCTTCTTACTTTGAAACAGAGTACGTTATTCAGGAATTTCTTTTTGTATATCATGTGCCAAGTTTCTTGGTAGCTGGGATGGTACCAACAATCTGTACGTTACTGATCAACTATGGAAAAGGTGATACGATTTATGTAGGTATCTATTCTACAGTTGTAGCGCTGATCAGTGCTGCATGTGCACTGGCTCTAAAAAGCTCGACATGATCGAGGAGAGAAATAATGAATGAAGGGATTTGCAGGGGAATCATATGTTTGAAAAAATCAAATGTTTTATCCTTGATATGGATGGAACAATCTATCTTGGAAATGAACTATTCCCATTTACCAAAGATTTTTTTAAAGAAAGTTGAGGACACTGGAAGGGAATATTACTTCTTTACAAATAATTCATCAAAAAGTCAGCAGGCTTATATTGAGAAACTTGGGAAGCTTGGGATACAGATCAAGAAAGATCAGATGATGACCTCAAGTCATGTGATCGTCAAATATCTTAAGGAACACTATGAAGGAAAAAGCATCTATGTGCTAGGAACCCAATCCCTGATCCAGGAATTTCAATATTTTGATATGAACCTGACAGAAGAAGATCCAGATATCGTGGTCTTGGGATTTGATACAACCTTAACTTATGAAAAGCTTTCCAAAGCATGCCATTATATTCGGAATGGCTGTATATATTTTGGAATCAATCCAGACTGGAACTGCCCAATGGAAGGCGGAGCATTTATTCCAGACTGTGGATCAATAGCAAAACTTATAGAGGCTTCAACGGGAAGATTTCCAGAATTCTTTGGAAAACCGTCGAAACATACACTGGACTATATCATCCAGGAAACGGATACGAACCGGATGAGATCGCTATTGTAGGGGACCGGCTGTATACCGACATCGCAGTTGCAGATCAAAGTGATGTAATGTCAATTCTTGTGCTAAGTGGAGAGAGCACAAGAGAAGATGTAAAAACAAGCGATGTAAAACCGAATGTGATCTTAGAAGATCTTTCTGAGATCACCAAAATGTTATAACGCGAAAAAAAAGATACCAAATGATTCACTACTAGTTTGGTATCTTTTTCATTGATCAACGTTTATCCAATTAAAACATGTTTCCCTTCAAATGCAAATCCAAAATGACAAATCTGTTCTTCCCTAAATCCATCAGCAATCAATTCAGCATCATAATTTTTTTTCATCAATTTGCAATAAAGCCTTAGATACAGTATCCTTCAAAGAATCTTCAGTCCGTGGATTATGAACCTTAAATTCCAGAATATAAGCATTTTTTAGATTTATCAAAAGGTTTTAACATTACATCATATCGTCCAAATCCGCTTTCACGATTGGAAGTTATCTTATAAGTATCAGAAAGTTCAACGATCAATCCAAGAACAAATCCATGATAAAATCGTTCTGGATGAGAAGAATCAGAAGGCTGTTTGCCTGTATCAAAAAGAGCTAAATGTGGAAGCAGCAACTTGGTTCATGTAATCGTTCATATAATCGACATCTTGGCATAAAAAAGCTTTTAAGAAATCATTATAAGGAGTAGAATCTTCAGAAAACCAGTCTCGGATCATATCTTCAAACATTAATCTTACTTCTTTATTTGTAAGTTCCAGTGAATAGACAAAACGACCTCTTTTTTTCATTAAAGGAACGATCAGACACTTTTAAATAACCGCTGGCAAGCAGCAGGCTCCAGATTGCACCTCGTTTTTTTCTAACTGATCGAAGATAATTTCCTCATCAATTTCAGTTTTTAAGCATCCACCATTTAAAATATCTTCCAGGATCATTTTGGTTTCAGGATTGCTTATCTGCAGCAATTTACTGATCAGAGCATTAGAACTTGAATGAACCCAATAAGGTTTCAACAGTTTCTCTTTCAAGAAACAAGTAATAGACCATGGATTATAAATATCCTTCTGAACCGAAAGTAAACCCATCATACCATGACTTTACAAGAGATTCTTTGTCAGACAAATGATAGCTTTTTAAAGCTTTAAATACTTCATTTTCAGTGAATCCAAATTGCTGGCTGTATTTTTTCGGAGGTGGTTGTAATGATGGAGAGATTATTAAGATCAGAAAAGATAGATTCCTTGCTGATCCTCGTAATTCCAGTCATTAATCCACGTTCAAGGTATGGATTTGTTTTAAATGAAGCATTTAATAAACTGCGTAAGAACCCTGTCAGCTCATCCCAATAACCATGAATATAAGCTTCTTGTAAAGGAGTGTCGTATTCATCTAAAAAAGATTAGAACTTTCTTTTGATAAAAACGGCTGAGGTAATCAGACAGGTACATCAAAGTCAGACTCGCAACATCATCAGGCATATCCATATTTACAGAATTTATAAATTCCCAATCTTCAGAATTCAGGATTTTATCATCTTTGATATAAGAATGAATGCTGAATAATTTTACAAGAATCTGTAAGATTCCACGTTTCGTTTCTTCAAAAGTACGGCCTTTGATATTTGCAAAACTAAGTGAAATCACAGGATAAGTTCCTTGTAATTCATGATATTTCTGATCATTCCAGATAGAAAGGTCCTCAAACAGATCAGAACGGTCTTTGTATTGTATAGAAAAGAAGCATTCCATCATATTCAAATTTAAAGTTTTTCCGAAACGGCGAGGACGTGTGATCAAAGTTACAACATCCTGTTCTTCCCACCATTCTCTGATAAAATCTGTTTTATCAATATAAAAGCAATGATTTTCACGAAGAGAAGCAAAACCTTGATTGCCGAGAGAAATTGGTAATTGCATGATATGAAATCTCCTTTCCTGTGTTTTACGTTACATATACTATAATTATAACTGAAGAAAGAATTGATTTCAGAAATAAAATGATGCATTACGAGAGGAAAATAATAATATGAATTTTGGAATTATAGGATTTGGCAGAATCGCCAGAAAGTTTGTACAGGCAATCGAGGCAACAGATGAAGGAAAGATATATGCGATTGGCTCACGTTCAGTTTTCATGGATGATCCATATTTAAAGGAGCATTCAGAAGTCAAAGTATATAAAGATTATGAAGAACTGTTAAATGATCCGCAGGTAGATGCAGTTTATATCGCACTCACACATAAATTTCATAAAGAATGGATCTTAAGATCATTGGAACACCATGTTCCAGTATTAAGTGAGAAGCCGTTAGTGTTAACAGCCACAGATGTAGATGAGATTCAAGAAAAAAGTAAAAAAACAAATACATTGTGTACGGAAGCATTAAAAACAAAATTTAACACAGGGTATGATCATCTAAAAGAAGATCTGAAGAGAATTGGAAACATCCAAACAATTTATGCAAATTTCTGCTCAGATTCATTAGGATTGCCTAAGACCTCATTTTTGTTTGATAAAGAACAAGGTGGTGCATTGAATGATATTGGAAGCTATGTGCTTGGATTTATTCTGGGAATTCACGAGGAAGAAATTGATAAGATAGAAACTGAGAGAAAAGATATAGAAGGTATCAATTATTATTTCAGATCAAAGATTTATTTTAAAGATGGATGCATTGCAACCGCCGAAGGTGCAATCGATCGAGAAATGGATAGATATGCAAAAATCGTTGGAACGAAAGGAGAGATTATGATTCCAAATTATAATAGGATCATTGATTATACGATCCATTGGAATGACGGTACAACAGAGACGAAAAGTTATCCATTCAAAGGAAATGATATGACAATGCAGATACAGGATTTTATTGATGATGTGAAAAATGGAAAAGTGCAGAGTGAGAAGCATTGTCTGGTGGATACGAAGAAGATTTTGGAAATTAGTGAGATGATATCGGCATAGTAAAATCATGAAATTATTTGTATGACAACCTGGATAAAAAATGCGAAAATAGGGAAAAAAAAAAAAATAAAAATGCGGAAACATGCCAAAATGCCCAATAAAAAATGCGGAAATGAACAAAATCGCTGTGCGATGGTCTAAATAAAGACTGTAGCACAGCGATTTTATTTATTTCATAAGAAATTTCCTAATTATTAAAACTTTCTAACAGACTATTTCGTATATAATGATGTACAGTACAAAAAAACAAGAAATGAGTGGCATGCATGCAAACCGAACAGAAGTTAATCAAAAGAATAAAGAAAAAACAAGATAAAGAGGCTGCAAAATACACTGATCTCATATTACTATAAAGAAATCTATGCATATGTATATCGACAAACAGGAAATGAAGAACTTGCAAAAGATCTCACACAGGATATTTTTATACAGATCTTGCAAAAAATCGCAATGTTCGATCATAAAAAAGCTTCATTTCGAACATGGATGTATAGGATCGCATCGAATAAGATATGTGATCATTATCGAAGCAAGGTACATCGTTTGTCATTGAAGCAAGAACAGATTGATATGACAGATGAGAATCTGGAACTTCACAGTGGTAATTTAGGAACAGCGATCAGGGATTTGTCCGAGTTGATCATCCATAAGGAGCTGATAGAGGACATTATGGAAATTGTTTCGCTATATAAGCAGGAGTGGCAGGAGATTTTTTATATGAAATGTTTTGAAGAAAGGACATTTCAGGACATATCGCAGACATTAAATATTTCCGAAAACACAGTGAAATCAAGGTTTTATAAAATGATACGACAAATAAAAAGCGAGGTGGACTATCAGTAATGAAAAAAGAAAATAATCAGGAATTTTATGTAGAACAGATGGATGTTCATTATCCGCTGCAGTCAGAAATACAGAATGAAATTGAAGACATCATTTTAAAAGGTATGCCTCAAAAGATTTCATTTCTAAAAAGAATGAAAAAAAGATTTATCTAGGACCTGGATTAAGAGTCATTTATTATAAAAATCTTTCTGTATTTTTTGCGACGTTCATAATTTATTTTGTCGTATGTCTTGGACTTGTACTTTCTTTTGAAGGAGAAATCCGGCAATTTGGGGCAGCTTTTTTGGGAATGCCCGTTTTCTTTCTATTGTTTTCTTACTTTACTTGCTATATGGACGAACAGATGCAGATCAATGAATTAAAAATACGATGTATTATTCGATGAATTATATTGTAAGCCTTCGTCTATTTTATACAGCTGTCGTATTATCTCTGGTGAATACCAGCTTTTTATTCCTTAGCGGGATTAGGGGAGAAAGCAATTTTATCGGTTGGAGTTGTTGGAGTTTCAAGTATGCTGGTCTTTGCGATCATTGCTGTATACATTTATCACAGATGGAGTAATTATAAGTGTTTTGCAGGTCTTGGTGCTGTGTGGGGATTGCTTTTTGCAGCAATCATGCGATTACCGGAAACAAAGATTTTATTTCTTTTGAATATATTCCATTAGGAATTCAAATCGCAACAATGATCCTATGTTTTGTGGCTTTATTTATTTTGGTTGGAAGAATGGAGGAAAAGGATGCTTACACTTTCGCATATTAGAAAAGATTATGGAAAATTCACAGCAGTGGAAGATATAAATCTGGAACTTGAAAATGGTTTATATGCCATGCTCGCACCAAATGGTGCAGGGAAAACGACATTGATCAAAATGATCACAACACTTTTTGTATCCGACAAGTGGAGAGATTTTATACGATGGAATGGATATTTATAAAATGGGAGAAACATACCGGGATGTGATCGGTTATCTGCCACAGCATTTTGGATATTATAAAAATAATACACCAACGCAGTATCTTGATTATCTTGCAGCGTTAAAAGGAATTTCTAAAGAAGCTGCCAAAGAAAAAATTCCAGAATTATTGGAGTTAGTGGGATTAAGCGATGTCTCCAATAAGAAATGAAAAAAAAAATTCTCCGGAGGAATGATCCAGCGGGTGGGAATTGCACAGGCAATGTTAAATGATCCGAAAATTCTGATACTGGATGAACCGACTGCGGGACTTGATCCAAAAGAGAGAGTAAGGTTTCGAAATATATTATCCGTATTATCCAAGGATCGAATAGTGATCCTTTCAACGCATATCGTATCAGACATTGAATCTATTGCAAAATCATGTCATTATGATCAAAGAAAAACAGTTATTAAAAAATGATACAGTTCCAAACATCTGCAAGGAGCTTGAGGGAAGGTATTTGAGAAATCGATCAACGAATCCGAGATCCAAGAATTTGAACAAAAACGAATCATTTTATCCATGCGACAGGAATCAGAAAAAATGATGGTCCGATATTATAGTGAGGAAGAAGATAATAATGCAAGACCGTGTACACCAAACCTTGAAGATGTATTTTTAGTCACTTACAGGGAGGAAAAATAACATGCGGATCATAATCAATGAATGTAAAAAATATTGGATATTCGAATCATACTGTTATTATGTATATTCTCTATTTTTTTATACTATATGACATTTACACAAATATATCGATATCCAACTGGAGGACAGGTAACAAATACAAAGTATGACATTCCATTTACGGCAGAACTAGTAAAAGAATGGGGACCAAAGTGGAAAGTAAAAGATGAAAAACAATATCAGGAAAAACATCAGGAATTAGAAAGAGATTTTGCAAAAGATCATAAAAGCAAGATCAAGAGCTTTCAAAAAGAGGGATTGTGGATTATGAAATTTTTAATAAAAAGTATGAAGAACTTAGTCAGAAAATAGCTTTATCAAAGCAGGAAAAAAGAACTTGATAAAATATTAGAAAATTATGTGTTTTATAATCATAAGACATCAAAAATTTTTTGGATATACAAGCTTTAGAACATATCAGAGAGTTTCAAGGATCTGAATATGGAGTTTCGGATAAAAATATAAAGAATTAAAAGCAGATGGATTTTTTTGATGGAACGAAGTTATATCAAAAGGCAATCGAAAAGAGGGTAAAAAGAGATTACACATCGTTAGTACATGAGGGAGTGTTCTACATTTTGCAAGAAGATATGGTAACGATCGGTGGTTTGATCATGATCTGTTTTTTTGCATTGATCATTCCATATCAGCTAAAACAACGTTTAAGACAGGTTATCCCGATTCTGGCAACGACGAAAACAGGAAGAAGGATTTATCAGATTCAATTGATAGCAAGTGCACTTGCTGCACTCTTTGTTGGAATTCTTCAAATGGCTGTATATGGGATCATCTGGCATTTGAAGGGATTATCAGTATTTTGGAGATGTGAGAGTTGGGGAATCGCATCAAATTCTTACTGGTGCGATAAGCTTTCTTTTTGGAACTTATATGTTACTTTATATGGCTCTGATCTTATTATTTGCAATCGCAAGTATTGTGATCATTGATTTTATCGGCAGAACAATAGGAAATTATATGGGAGCTGTTGCGGTTTCAATTCCAGTCTGTGGAGCGATGATGTTCCTTATGAGGAAAAATTTATTATATGCTTTTCCTGATTACAAATGATCAGGTTCTGGCATACTGGGAATTGTATGCACTCGCCACATGGCTCATAGTGATGTTTCTGTTTTATAAGATCAGAAGTAATCGATGGAAAAAGGTGGATTTATGAGAATTTTTAAATTAGAGTTTCAAAAGATCATGAAAAAATCCAATGCTTTGGTTATTGGCAGTGATATTTTGTCTTGTGAATTGTTTAATTATTTACAATGAGGCGGGAAATAAGGATACATCCAAAGAATTAGTGATCATGCATGACATTATTAAAAAACAGATGATATAAACCACTCACGTCAAGCTAAAAATAGAAATGAAAGAAAGCAGTTATCTAAGGCATATCAAGAATATTACAAAGAAAATATCGACTTGTATGACAAACTTGATATGACGAAGATCCTAAAACAAAAAAGAAGAAATGCTTCAGTATCACCCCAAAGGGATTTATGAAGAAATTCGTAAAAGATAACTATGAGCATCTGCAAAAAAAGAGTGGAGGAGATCAAATCTGATAAAGAATATAACGATGCTTTTTATCCAGGACAGTATTATGAGATTCATTCGTTATTATATTCAAAGTTAGGGAAAAAAATTAATCGTGGAAATGAGTCTTTTGATGGCACTCAGTATTTTGTTTATCATGGATTATGAGAGACTGCAAAAAGACAAATGATCTTGTAGATGCAACCAGAACTGGGAAGAGAATCATGGATTGTAAAGCTTTTGCAGGGACGTTAAGTGGAATTTTATTTTCAGCGATACTATGCAGTGTTACATGGATTTATTTTTTTTACTGCGTATCATTCAAAGGACTATGGAATGTCTCGGTTGCCTCCACACTAGTTGCAGAAAAAAAGATATTCGGGATGGTTTTATCCATTTGTTACATTCTTTAAAATGACGCAGATACAATACTTGATCCTAACACTTACCGTATATCTTGGAATCATCCTGTTGATTGCACTGGCAACGATCGCAATCCAATTCTTGCTAGGGAACAGTTATTTTTCATTTGCTATATTAATTCTCTTAAACATGGCATTGTTCCTAGGTGCTTACTATTCGAATGTAACATTTATGAATGTTATATTACGCCTGCTAAACCCAACAAATCTCTATATTACAAGCGGAGCCTGGTTTATGGAAAATGACATTACATTGTCATTTGCAGGAAATGAATTCTGGATCATAGGAGTGACTGGGATATGGATGATTTTGTGTGTTAAAATAGCAAGAAATTTTAAGTTGTATGACAGAAATGTATCAGTATTCATAAAAACATAAAGAAAAGATAGGTGTACGAAAAACGAATTTCATTGACGGATTTTTTTGCAAAACGCTGATCCGCCAACACTCCTGCACAACTCACTGCGTTCAAACAGTGCCCGTGTTGGCTGCGATTTTGCAAAAAATCCGTCAATAAATTCTATCATTTCGTACACCTATCTTTCTTTATGTTTTTATGAATACCTGAAGACATTCCGTATACAATTAAGATTTTCAAGATAGAAGAGTGGATGTTTTACTATGTTGGTTTACATCTTTTAGATGATTGATAACTACAAATTCAAATAATCCCGGATAAAAAACGCCGTCATCAAATGAAACCTCTCTACCGTATCATCCAATTTCAAATCCCAATGATCCTCGATCACCCGCATCCGATAAGTAATCGTATTTCGATGACAAAACATATTCGAAGCCACATGCTGGATACTCCCATTACAAAGCAGATACTGATGCAACGTCTCCAGATAATTTGTATCATGAATCTCATCATACTCTTCAATATTCTTCAAATACTCATCATGATAAGCCATCAAAAGATTTTTATCATTCACAGAATGAAGAATTCGAAAGAATCCCATCTCCTCAAACCGGGCAATTTCTTGTCCATTATTCGCAGCATAAACAAGAGCAGCCAGAGAACGTTGATAACTTACACGAATCTCACGAAGCGTGTGGACAGAACTTCCAATCCCTGCATAAATCTGCATTTTTTTAAACGAATTTTCCAGTGTAGAGATCAAAGAAGATATTTCGTTATAAATCAATTCTTCTTCCATGTCATGAAAAACAAACAAAAAATGATTCTTATAAAAAGCAATATGAATATCCAGATCGTTTAGTTTGATATAACTTTCCATCAAAAACAGCAGACGCAATTTAAGATCATCAGAGATCGCTTTCTTATTACATTTCATTAAAGCAATCTCATAACAATCTTCTTTCTCAAAATGATTGTCTTCAAGAATTCGCAAAGCATCATAATGGTGCAGGGAATCTTCTTCAATAAAAGATAAAAATGCATCCGTGATCGAAGTATCTTTCTGTGTATCCATAAAGATCTTATTATAATAATTTCTCGTAATATCATAAATATGAACTTTCCCAAGGCATCTCGATCAATGGATAGTTGTGTTTGTCGCACAATTCTTTGATCGAATCTGTGATATGATCTGAAAGAATATATTTCCCTGTATTTAAGATCATCCCGCAAGTATGGCTTTGGATCATTGTTTCAATAAACTCATAAAGAGAAGCCTCATCCTGACAGTTGATCCCTGTCGTGATGATCAGTTCTCCACCCTTTAGAAAGTTGTGGGTAGAACTGTCTTCAGAGACATAAACCCAGTTCATGATATGATCGATCCCAGTTTCACCTGCGATCATGGAAAGGTGATATTGATGTTTTGTTTGTGTATATAATTCATTTAATGTAAGAGGCATAAATTTGCCCTCCTTTATTTGTGTCCTATTCATTTGAAGTCATGTAAAAATAGTCTAACATATTTGATACTATTTGTGCAATGAACACAAAGAATCAAAGGAAAATTGTGATAAAAGAATATAGGAAACTAATAAAAAATTGGTGGAATGATCACACAAAAATGAAAAAAATTATTCAAAAAAATAAATAACTATTTAATAAGAAGAAACCAGAGAAAAAATTGATGAAAAATTCAATTTCTCTGGTTATTTTTGGCAAAAATAGATAAGAAACAAAAAATATGGTGGTTTGCATTTGTAAAAAATGTTATAATAATTTTTGTAAAAAAGATTTCGCAAGAAGGAGGAAATATCTATGCATAAGTATGGACCAGTGATCAAGATGTTGTCATTGGTGACTCAGATAGGAATTACGATGTTGACTTCTGTTTTTTTGCATGGCGATCGGAATGTGGATTGATAAACATTTTTCCACAAATCTATTTCTTCTTTTTCTGATTCTTGGTATTATGGGAGGAATCAGAGGAGTATATTCTCTGATTCACAATATACTGGAACAGGAAGATATGGAGGATAAAGATGAGAGATAAATTAAGACAGCTAGACGAGACATACCTAGATCTTGTGATCGGGATTCTTTTGTGCGGAGTGTTATCTGCGATTTTGGGTATGATAATAACCAGAGGTGATCTAAGATATCTGATCGGAGCTATTGTGGGAACGATCTTTGCTCTCGTGATGATCACAACGATGATGGTAAGCATCCAGAAGTCTGTACAGATGGATACACATCAGGCAAGCCGGAATATGATCAAGAGTGCGTTGATAAGATATGTAGCAACATTGGTTATTTTATATGTGATGATCAAGCTTAGTATGAGTGCATTTATTGCTGCATTGGTTGATTCTTAAGCAGTAAGTTTGCAGCATTTTTACAAAAACCGATTCACGAGCATATCACGCGCAGAGTTTTACAAGAATAACGTGAATCACATTTTCCGGGTTTCTAACATGGAGAAAGAGAAAATCGGAAAAATGGAAAATATAATAAAAAAGGAGGTTGTGCCATGGGAATTATGAATGCCCCCATGATGTTGGCAGCATCATCCGGTGATGACGTTGACTTTATGGTGCATGGGCTGATCCCGCTGAAGTTTTTCGGGCATAAGGTCTGGATCACGACAACGCATGTGACGACGCTGATCGTTATGGTGTTTATCATCGTATTAGCATTGATCGCAAGACATGCAGTTCTTCACGGTGATGAGAAGCCGTCAGGACTTCAGAATTTTGTGGAGATGATCGTTGAAGTGCTTGATAATCTGGTAAAGGGAAGCATGGGAAGACATTGGCGTCCATTTGTAAATTACATTGGAACGATCATGGTCTTTATCTTTTTTTGCAAATACATCTGGATTATTTGGCTTAAGACCACCGACAGCGGATTATGGAACAACGCTTGCGTTAGCGTTGATCACGTTTGTACTGATTCAGTACAGTGCATTTAAGACGAGTAAATTACATGTATTTACAGATCTTTTCAAACCGATTCCAATCTTATTTCCAATTAACCTGATCGGAGAGTTTGCGACACCGCTTTCCATGTCTCTTCGTTTGTTTGGAAATATTATGGCGGGTACGATCATGATGGCATTGTGGTACGGATTGCTGCCATGGCTTGCGCAGCTAGGTATTCCAGCATTCTTGCATATGTACTTTGATCTGTTTTCAGGAGCGATCCAGACATTTGTATTTGCGATGCTGACAATGACATTTATCACAGATAAGCGGGAAGCTTAAATTTTAGCGACAAAATTTTATGTAGTTTAGGAGGAAAAAAACTATGAATATTTCAAGTGAAGCATTTGTATTAGGGTGTTCTGCGATCGGAGCAGGACTTGCACTGATTGCAGGTATCGGACCTGGTGTTGGACAGGGATACGCAGCAGGACAGGGTGCAGCAGCAGTAGGACGTAATCCAGGAGCGAAAGGTGATATCACATCTACCATGCTTCTTGGACAGGCGGTAGCAGAGACAACAGGTCTTTATGGTCTGGTTATTGGTTTGATCTTATTATATGCAAATCCACTGTTTGCAAAACATTAATAAAACAAGCCGAAGGGAGGCCAAGGCGTGGACGGAAGAATATTTGGATTAGATATTCAGCTTGGCTTTGATGTGATTAGCAGGGAATCGCAGTGTTCATCATGTTTGCACTGCTTTCCTATATTCTGTTTGAACCGGTTCGCAAGATCTTAGAAGACCGTAAGAACAGAATTGCAAATGAGATCGATCAGGCAGCAGCCGATCAGGCAGAAGCTGCAAAGTTAAAAAGCCGAATACGATCATAAGCTAAAAATGTTGAAAAAGAAGCAGATGCCTTAATGGCACAGGCCAGAAAGAAAGCACTGAAGAGAGAGGAAGAGATCGTTGCAGGAGCCAAAGAAGAAGCCGCAAGGATCATAGAAAGTGCGAATCATGAGGCAGAGCTTGCAAGAATCAATGCAAGGATCAGATGAAGCAGGAGATGGTCAAGATGGCAGTCTTAATGGCTGGCAAATTCATCCAGAACCAGATGGATGAGAAAGACCAGAATGCTTTCGTTGATCAGACCTTACAGGAAATGGGTGATAAGACATGGCTTCAAGAGTAGATAAGATTTACGGGGATGCCTATATTTCTGTGAAAACAGATGAGGACGATCTTTTAGAAGCTTTGGAAGAGGCGAAAGCTGTCAAAGAAATCTTAGATTCCAACACAGATTTCGTGAATTTCCTAAATCATCCCCAGATCACAAAAAAGAAGAGAAGATGGAGGCAGCAAAGAACGTTTTTGATGGCCGGGTTTCTGATGATATGACAGGATTTTTAATGATCATCATCAAGAAAGGACGTTTTAAAGAATTTGATGGAATCTTTACTTACATCATTTCGAATATCAAACGTCAGTTAGGAATCGGAGCCCTACATGTAACGTCAGCAATGCCGCTGTCACAAGAACAAAAAGACAAGATCTTAAAGAAAGTCATTGCTTCTTCAGAATATCAGAAGTTAGAGGTGACTTATGAGACAGATAAAGACATCATCGGTGGATTGATCCTTTGTATGGATGATCGGATTGTGGATAATTCCATTCGTACAAAGCTTGATTCGATGGGAAGATATCTGTCACAAATACAACTATAGAACAGGAGGAAGATAAGCCCCATGAATTTAAGACCAGAAGAGATCAGTTCTGTGATCAAAGAACAGATCAAACAATATTCAACAAAGCTTGAAACCTCTGATATTGGAACGGTAATACAGGTTGCCGATGGAATCGCCAGAATCCATGGATTGAGAAAGCGATGCAGGGAGAACTGCTCGAATTTCCGGGAGAAGTCTATGGAATGGTATTAAACTTAGAAGAGGACAACGTAGGTGCAGTTCTCTTAGGTGACCGTAGAATATTAACGAAGGCGATATTGTCAAGACAACGGGCCGCGTGGTAGAAGTGCCGGTTGGAGATCAACTGACAGGACGTGTCGTAAACTCCTTAGGACAGCCAATTGACAATAAAGGTCCGATCGAGACAGATAAATATCGTCCAATTGAAAGAGTTGCGTCAGGAGTTATCTCAAGAAAATCCGTAGATACTCCGATTCAGACAGGAATCAAAGCGATCGATTCCATGGTTCCAATCGGACGTGGACAGCGTGAGTTGATCATCGGTGACAGACAGACCGGTAAGACAGCGATCGCAATCGATACAATTATCAACCAGAAAGGCCAGAACGTAAAATGTATTTACGTTGCAATTGGCCAGAAGGCATCTACAGTTGCCTCTCTTGTTAAGACATTAGAAGAATTTGGTGCGATGTCTTACACCACAGTTGTAGCATCAACTGCAAGTGAATTAGCACCATTACAGTATATTGCACCATACGCAGGATGTGCGATTGGTGAGGAATGGATGGAAAGAGGAGAAGACGCATTAGTTGTATATGACGATTTAAGCAAACATGCAACTGCATACCGTACACTTTCCTACTTCTTCGTAGACCACCTGGACGTGAGGCTTACCCTGGAGATGTATTCTACTTACATTCCAGACTTTTTAGAGCGTGCAGCCAGATTATCTGATGAATTAGGTGGGGGATCATTAACAGCACTTCCAATTATCGAGACACAGGCCGGTGATGTATCTGCATACATCCCAACTAACGTTATTTCCATCACAGATGGTCAGATTTATCTGGAAACAGAGATGTTCAACTCCGGTTTCAGACCAGCGATCAACGCAGGTCTTTCCGTATCCCGAGTTGGAGGTTCTGCCCAGATCAAAGGCGATGAAGAAGATCGCAGCACCTATCCGTGTGGAACTTGCACAGTATCGTGAGTTGGCAGCATTTGCCCAGTTTGGATCAGAACTTGACGATGATACAAAAGAACGATTAGATCAGGGTGAGAGAATCAGAGAGATCTTAAAACAGCCACAGTATCAGCCATTACCAGTTGAGAAACAGGTTGCGATCATTTATGCAGCAGTCAAGAAATATCTCTTAGACCTGCCAGTAGATCAGATCCTTGATTTCCAGAAAGAATTATTTGAACTGATTGATACAAAATATCCAGAGATCTTTACAAGCATTGCCGAGACGAAAGTCATGGATGATGCGACAGAAGAGAAACTGATCAAAGCGATCAATGAAGCAAAAGAATCATTTAGAAAGTAAGGTGATCTGTCATGGCATCGATAATTGATATTAAAAGACGAAAAGCCAGCGTCGAAAGTACCGGACAGATCACAAAAGCGATGAAACTTGTATCCACGGTAAAAAGCAGAGAGCAAAGCAGCGTGCAGATGAGTCCAAAGCATACTTTAATAAGATGTATGAGACGATCAGCTCGATCCTTGCCAAAGCAGGTAATATCAATCATCCGTATTTACAGGAAAATGGTTCCACAAAGAAAGGGATCATTACCATTTCATCCAACCGTGGATTAGCAGGAGGATATAATAACAATATTGTGAAACTGATCCGGGACAGCGGTATGAACAAAGAAGATATCATGATCTATGCGGTAGGACATAAAGCGATGGATACGTTAAAACATCGTGGGTATGAGATTGTTTCTGATGATTCAGAGATGATCAACGAGCCAGTCTATGATGATGCCAGAATCTTAGGAGAGAAGCTTCTAAAAGCTTTTGAAGATGGAGAGATCGGTGAGATCTATCTGGCATACACCGATTTTAAAAATACCGTGGTTCATGAACCAAAACTTGTAAAATTACTTCCAATTGAGAATGATCAGCAGGCAAATGAAGAGAAATCTGAAAGCAAGGCTCCAATGAATTTTGAGCCAGAGCCGGAAGAAGCACTTTCTTTATTAATTCCAAAGTATATCTGCAGCATGATCTATGGAGCCTTAGTTACATCTGTAGCAAGTGAAAATGGAGCCAGAATGCAGGCAATGGATTCTGCAACAAGTAATGCAGAAGAGATGATCTCAAACTTAGAACTTGCATACAACCGAGCAAGACAGGGAGCGATCACACAAGAATTAACAGAGATCATTTCAGGAGCAGAAGCCCTGAAGTGATGGACTCGATATAAGAAGCAGGAGGAAATAACATGGCAGATAATCGTACAGGAAAGATCACACAGGTCATCGGTGCGGTTCTGGATATCAAATTTAGCAGTGACAATCTGCCAGAGATCAATGATGCGATCGATATTCAGACAAAAGACGGCGGAAAATTAGTCGTTGAAGTTGCACAGCACCTGGGTGATGACACCGTAAGATGTATCGCAATGGGACCAACCGACGGATTAGTCCGTGGAATGGAAGCACAGGCTACAGGCGGACCGATCTCCGTTCCTGTAGGAGAAGCAACCTTAGGACGAATCTTTAACGTGCTGGGAGATCCTATTGATAATAAACCGGCACCAGAGGGAGCCGACCGTTTACCAATCCACAGAAAAGCACCGGAATTTTCAGAACAATCTACAGAGACAGAAGTTCTGGAAACAGGGAATCAAGGTCGTTGACCTTCTCTGCCCATACCAGAAGGGTGGAAAGATCGGTCTGTTCGGTGGTGCGGGAGTAGGAAAAACCGTACTGATCCAGGAGCTGATCCGAAATATCGCAACAGAACATGGTGGATATTCTGTATTCACTGGTGTAGGAGAACGTACTCGTGAAGGAAATGACCTTTATACAGAGATGAGTGAATCAGGAGTTATCGACAAGACCGCCATGGTCTTTGGACAGATGAATGAACCACCTGGAGCCCGTATGAGAGTTGGTCTTACAGGGCTTACGATTGCAGAAGATTTCCGTGACCGTGGAGGAAAAGACGTCTTATTATTTATCGACAACATTTTCCGTTTCACACAGGCAGGATCCGAGGTATCCGCCTTACTTGGACGAGTGCCAAGTGCGGTAGGTTACCAGCCAACACTGCAGACAGAGATGGGTGCCTTACAGGAACGTATCACATCCACAAAGAATGGATCGATCACATCCGTACAGGCAGTCTATGTGCCAGCCGATGACTTAACTGACCCGGCACCAGCAACAACATTTGCCCATCTGGATGCGACAACCGTACTATCCCGTGCAATCTCAGAAATGGGAATGTATCCAGCAGTAGATCCATTGGAATCCACATCAAGAATCCTAGATCCAAAAGTCGTTGGAGAAGAACATTACAAAGTAGCTCGTGGTGTTCAGGAGATTCTGCAAAAATACAAAGAATTACAGGATATCATTGCAATCTTAGGTATGGATGAACTTTCCGAAGACGAGAAACTGGTCGTAAACCGTGCCAGAAAGATCCAGAGATTCTTTTCTCAGCCATTCTTCGTTGCTACACAGTTTACAGGAAAACCAGGACAGTATGTATCCTTAAGTGATACGATCCAGGGATTCAAAGAAATCTTAGAAGGAAAACACGATGAGATTCCAGAAGGAATGTTCTTGAATGCAGGAACCATCGAAGAAGTTGTAGAACGTTTTGCAGCAAGAAATAAGTAGGTGATCCTATGGCTGAAAACACAATGAAATTAGAAGTCATTACACCAGAACGCTCATTTTATACAGGAGATGTCACATTTGTTGAGTTAAATACAACCGAAGGAGAAGTCGGAATCTACGCAAGACACATCCCGATGACTATGATCATCGCACCAGGTGTCCTAACGATCACAGAAGAAGACGGAACCAAGAAGAAAGCGGCATTATTAAAAGGATTTGTGGAAGTCACAGAAACAACCATGAGTATCCTGGCAGAAGTTGCAGAATGGCCGGAAGATATCGATGTTGAACGTGCAAAGAAAGCGGAAGAGAGAGCAAGAAAAAAGACTCGAAGCTAAGAGCGCAGATATTGATATTGCAAGGGCAGAGTTGGCACTTAAGAGAGCGTTAGTTCGTAAGGGATTGAAAGCATAAAGTTTATTTGAATAAGTGTAAAAAAAGATTCTAGGCAGATTGATTGCTTAGAATCTTTTTATTATTCTTCATCTTGAGTTCCAATAAACAAACAAATATTCATAAAAATAAACATTATAATTGTGTGTGTAGTGATAAAGTCATATTTAAATACTAAACAATATATTAAATTAAATAATAAGTAACTTCCATCAACAATAAAAAATGCCTTATTCTTTTATTGTGAAATAAATTGCCCCCCAACGTCTTGACCAAGTTAAAGTTTTATTTACTATTTGTTTTTTAAATTTGCTATCATAATATAATTTTCCTTTATATCGAAAATATACTTTACCAACGGAAGAACGACTAACACATCTTAATCCTTAAAATAAATATAAGATGGTATATGCATTGAATGATCAATAAATAAGAAACTAAATTTAAAGCAACAACTGCGGCATCTGACGCATCAATACCTGTAGCTGCTATTAATAATATTAAACAGCGGCTACGGTTAATTTTGTTTTTGATAATGAAAATTTTTCAGTATGTTTTTTCCAACTACTAGTTGTACTACGAGCCATCACATTATTATCTATATTGTCTATGGATTCATCAGAAATATGATAGTTTGTTTGATATTCTTCTTTAGTAGATTTGATCAAATTATAATTTTCATCTACTTTTGTTTTTAAAGTATTAGTAACCCAATCTCCATTGACTATTTTTTGAATTTTCAATGTATAAAAATTTTTGATTATCAATCGTCATATAATATATATATAGTGATTGATCAGAAATATTTTCTTCTAAAACTTTAATAGGTGAATTAGGTATGTTTTCTGATTCGTCTGCAGATACACGTTGTAGTGATGATAATAACATAGATAAAACCAATGTAGATATCATACATATAGATAACACTTTTTTAATTATTTGTTTCATTAATTCCTACCTCCACTTAAGTATTAGTTATTTACAACTAACTATATCGTATGAAATATTTAATTTCTTGTCAATTGTATTTTGTATTTATTAACAAGAAATTAACAAGTGTGTTAAATACATTTGGAAACATATTCAAATGTAATGCGTATGCTATAAATGCCAGTAGGCAGAATGAAATGAATAGTCCGTAAGGGCAAACGAAAAGCACCAGAGATTAGGCCCTCTGGTGCTTTTTCTATTCCGTTTTGGCAAAGGTAGCTTATTCCTTAGGCTGATTGTCTTTTACTCGTCTCCGTCCAACTATTTGTAAATGAAGTAGGCAAGCACATTCGCCATGACGAAGAGAAATTGTAGATACAATGGAATAAAAGAAAATTTTGAGAAGATATAGTCATGGGAATATGGGCATATCTTCCTATTTGATTTCTAAAGATAAGTGTTATTTTGCGTTGCATATAAAATAACCAGATAGTAAAATATGAACAAAAGGTAAGATTAAATGCGGAAAGGAAGGAACCTCATGCAAAAGAAACTTCCAATCGGAATTGAAAACTTCGAAGATATGATAAAAGAAAACTATTACTATGTAGATAAAACAGGATTGATAAAACAATTACTAAATGAACATGGTTTAGTCAATCTATTCACAAGAACAAGAAGATTCGGAAAATCCTTAAATATGAGTATGTTAAAATATTTCTTTGAAATTTTCGAACAAACAAAGAAATGGTATGACGGTTACCGCTTCGAAATACAGATATCTACTGTCCATGGGATGTGATCAATCACTGCCGAGCATTAAAAATAGAACCAGATGCAACACCACAGCCATACTGGATCAATACAAGCGGAAACTATATCGTAAAACGATTTATAGAAAAAGCAAACCAACAAACAAGAAGAGAAATCGAGCAATTGATCGAAGGAAAAGCAATCCAGAAAGAAATCAGATTAGAACTAACATATAACGAACTAGACAGCACGATCGAAAATCTCTGGAGTGTACTTTTCGCAACAGGCTACCTTACCAAACAGGGAAAACCACAAGAAAAGACGAAAACCGCTTAAAAGATTTCTGCAAAGCATGCAAAAAGGCACTAAAACAGATCAAAGAAAAACACTACGATCAGAAATTAGAAGAAGAAGGATATGAAACAATATTAAACTACGGAATTGCCTGCTATAAGAAACGATGTAAAGTCATGGTAGATAAATGATAAAAAGGACACTTTTGAAATTTAATCAAAAGTGTCCTTTTATAATAAAATTATTTATGCCTCAATCATATCCGCAATGTACTGCTCTATATGTTCTCTCGAACATTCAGCACAAACGAAAGTTCGAAAAAAGCATATATTCAGCTAATTTAAAATACCTCTCATCAGTAGTTTTTTACCCTGTTCGGCACGTTCCTGCTTGCGGCTATATATTAATTTTAGAATACTTGCAATCTTTTCATTATCACCGCTTAATATTACGGCCTTATATTCCTCCTCGATCAATTTACGCGCATAAGCAGTAGTCTCCCCATTATGATTAGAGAAAAATAACCGTTTGTGTAAGACATGCTTTCTGAATTCGTTTCATATCACTTTACCTCCAATTTATAATTCTAAAGAAACTAAAGTAAATCTGACAGAAAAAAGACTGCTTCACTCGGTAACATTCGAATGAAACAGTCTTTTTTTTCATGTAAATCGTACTCGGTTTATATGACTATTTTATCATTTTTCGAAAAATTTTGTAAGTAAATTTTATCATGAATTTTACATGACAATAAATATTATAATAACAAATATAGTGAATAATACACAGAGATCTTCCAATACAAAAAAGTATTAAAATAGTCTTAAGCATGGATTATATTTTTTGCAGTGTATGTAGATAAACAATAAAATAACACCTTCCGTGAAACGATAGAATTTTATAGGATTTTTTACAAGCTCGCAGCCGTGCTTGGTGCAATGTTTGAGCGAAGCGAGTTTTGCAAGGAAAGCCGGCGAATCAGCGGCTTGTAAAAATCCGTCATAAAATTCGTGTTTCACGGAAGGTGTTATTTTATTGTTTATCTACATACATCGACAGCCTATGGCCAACAATTATTTATTCGCCAAATTATTATTCTGATACCGGGAATCAAACGTAACCTCATCATCAAACCATTCAGGCCCTTCATACTCTACAGCGACTTCCTCACTAGGGAATTCCACCTCGGCCATTACAAGCCCCTCATACTCTCCATGAAAGACATCCAGTTCAATAATAAATCCATGTTCATCCGGAATCTTATAACGAGTCTTGGAAATTAAAATCCCATCCACCTTTGGAAGCAGATGTTCATAAGCTGCCTTATCAAGCGGAAATTCATGCTCGGTTCTAGCCATCAATCCCTTACTCTTAAAAGTCAAGAAATACTGCTTATTCATCCTGCGGATACGAATGACAGGTTCCATGCAAAGATAGCCCTGCTCAATCTTCAGAGTGTGGATAAGAATCCAGATTATCAGGTAAGTTGTGGACGATAAATTTTCTTTCGATTTCCATGAGCATTTCCTCCTTGAAGTGCAGATCCTAGGCCTTTTAAGGCCTCATACTTTTTCTTTATTATACCCATCGTCTATGATATAATCAACAAAGATTCGAGAAAAAGACAAAGGAGATGAATATAAATGCGTTTAAGAAATGTACCAGGAGCGAGAGAGACGATTATTGAAAACCAGTTTTCCATCCAAGCAGCCAGAGCAGAAGAAAGGAAAATGGGCAGAGGTATTTGGAAATGATCATCCGATCCACATCGAAGTAGGAATGGGAAAAGGACAGTTTATCATAGAAATGGCAAAAAAAGAAATCCAGAGATCAACTATATCGGAATTGAGAAATATTCTAGCGTGCTAGTAAGAGCCGTAGAAATTAGAAGACTTTTGAACAGAACAATCTTCGCCTGATCCGTATGGATGCAGAGAATATTGAAGAAGTTTTTGATAAAGATGAAGTAGACAGAATCTACTTAAACTTCTCCGATCCATGGCCAAAAGACCGACATGCAAAGAGAAGACTGACATCCACAAGATTTTTAGAACGATACAATAACATTTTGACACCAGAAGGGAGAGTCATGTTTAAGACAGACAATAAAGATTTGTTTGACTTCTCCTTAGAACAGGTAGAAGAAGCAGGATGGATCTTAGAAAATCACACATATGATCTTCATCATAGTGAATATAATGAAGGAAATGTCATGACAGAATATGAAGAGAAATTCTCCGCCAAAGGAAATCCAATCTGCCGTTTAGTAGCATATCGTCATGCAAAGTAAAAGGATTGCATAAAATAAACAAAAAAGTGGTAATATAATCATGAAACAAGGAAAGTTTCTGATGCAAGATCCAGTTATTTTATATTTGCATCCATGTATAAAAACCGATGGATCTGCAGATTTTATGAATCATTAGAAGAAGCAAAACGATGTTTAAATAAATAGCAAAGGATAGGTGAATGATTATGGAATATACATTTACAGAAGTGAAAATTTTGAAAAGAAGTATTAAAAAGTGATGTACCAGTCTTAGTTGGATATGTTTGCAACATGGTGTGGTCCTTGCAAGATGATGGCTCAGTCGTTGCGCAGCTTGCCGAAGAATATAAAGGATCTGTAAAGGTTGGAAAGCTGATATCGATCAGAATGTGGATATCGTGGCACAGTACAAGATCATGTCAGTTCAACATTTTTAGTGATCAAAGATGGAGAGGTAGTTAAAACTGATCGGTGCAGTATCTAAAGAAGAATTAGTTGAAGCGATCGGTCAGGCAAAGTAGTACGATGAAGAAATATATTAAATATTGAACA
>VOFC01001147.1_pt1 | contig 29590 bp, 26 predicted proteins | sample 5384161 | NCBI WGS metagenome assembly VOFC01 (sample SAMN12384722, study PRJNA508395) | human gut metagenome | isolation source: healthy gut B | host: Homo sapiens | reverse complement strand
CCAGTTCGGCGTAATGTTTGACGAATTTTGGCGAAAGGCCGTCCACCATGCCCAGCATGTCCTGCCAGACCAGCACCTGGCCGTCGCAGTCCGGGCCTGCGCCGATGCCGATGGTGGGCACGCCGACGCTGCGGCTGACCAGCGCGGCCAGCGGCGCGGGCACGCATTCCAGCACGATGGCGAAGACCCCCGCCTGTTCCAGGGCCCGGGCATCGTCCAGCAGGGCCTGGGCGGCTTCCCGGCCCCGGCCCTGCACCTTGTAGCCGCCCATGCTGTGCAGGGATTGCGGCGTGAGCCCCAGATGCCCCATGACAGGGATGGAGGCCTGCACGATGGCTTCCACCTGCGGGCAGAAATGGCGTCCGCCTTCCAGCTTCACGGCCTGGGCCCGGCCTTCCTGCACCAGGCGTCCGGCATTGGCGCAGGCCTGCTGCGGCGACAGGTGGTAGGACATGAAGGGCATGTCGCAGACCAGCAGGGGCCTGGTCAGGCCCCGGGACACGGCGGCGCAGTGATGGATCATCTGGTCCATGGTCACGCTCAGGGTGTCGGGCCGGCCCAGCATGACCATGCCCAGCGAATCCCCCACCAGCACGGCGTCCACATGGTCGTCCATGAGCCGGGCGATGGTGGCGTCATAGGCCGTGAGCATGGCCAGTTTGCGTTGCCCCTTGGCCTGGCGGAAGGTGACGGCGGTCTGTTTCATGGCGTTGCTCCCTTGCTGCGGGCGGGTCGTGCCTGCCCGGGAAAACGGGCCCGTGGCCCGGAGTAGGCAAAGAAAAGGCGGGGGAAGGAGACGTGTCCTTCCCCCGCCCTGACGGACGGGATGGCTAGAAGCCCTCTTCCAGCGGCGGCCAGACGAGCCAGGGGCCGTCGGGCGTCACGGTCTTGCGCCCGGCCGGGGCCAGGAAGACCTGGCGGCCCTCCACGCGCAGGCGGCCTTCGGCCAGCCATTGCAGGGCCTGCGGGTAGATGCGGTGCTCCAGCGGATGGATGCGGTCCATGAGCTCGTCCAGTTCCTCACCGGCATTGGCCGGCACGGCGGCCTGGATGATGACCGGGCCGCTGTCCACCAGCTCTTCCACGAAGTGCACGGTGCAGCCCGTGATCTTCACGCCGTAGGCCTGGGCATCGGGGCCGCCGTGGGCGCCCGGGAAGCTGGGCAGGATGGCGGGATGGATGTTGATGACCCGGCCGGGGAAGGCCTGGAGGAAGGTGCCGGTCAGCAGGCGCATGTAGCCCGCCAGCACCACGTATTCCGCGCCGGCCGCCCTGATGGCGGCCACCATCTCGCGGTCGAAGCTCTCGCGGTCGGCAAAGGCCTTGTGGTCGATGCACACATGCGGGATGCCGGCCTTTGCGGCGCGTTCGAAGACCCTGGCGCCGGGACGGTTGCCCGCGATGAGGCGGATGTCGACGTCCAGCACGCCCTGGGCGGCCTTGTCGATCATGGACTGGGCGTTGGTGCCGCTGCCGGAAGCCAGGATGGCGATTTTCAGGGCCATGGTTTACCTCTGCGGGCTGTAGTGGGCTTTCAGGGCCTCCACCAGCGCGGGGATGGTGTAGGCCCCGGGCTGGATGTGGCAGGGCAGGCCGTGGTCGGCCAGGGTCCTGGCCGTGACCGGGCCGATGGCGGCCAGCTTCACTTCGGGATGGGCGCGCAGCTCCTCGCCGGGATCAGGGAGAGGAAGTTCTCCACCGTGGAGGAAGAGCCGAAGGTCACGCAGTCCAGGGTGCCGTCCTGCATGGCGGCCAGCACGTCGTCCTTGCGGGCGGCGGCGGGCACGGTCTCGTAGGCGGCGATGACGTCCACCTGAGCCCCGGCCTTGCGCAGCTCGTCGGGCAGCACCTCGCGGGCCCTGGCGGCGCGGGGCAGGAGCATCTTGACGCCGGACACGGGGCCCAGGGCCAGCAGGCCTTCCACCACGCCCTCGGCCACATAGCGGGCCGGGATGAAGTCGGGCTCGATGCCGCGTTCGCGCAGGGCGTCGGCCGTGGCGGGGCCGATGGCCGCCACCTTGCACCGGCCGATGGCGCGGCTGTCACGGCCGCAGGCGGCCAGGCGCATCCAGAAGTGGCGCACGCCGTTGACCGAGGTGAAGATGATCCAGCCGTAGTCGGCCAGACGGGCCACGGCGGCGTCCAGTTCGCTGTAATCGGCCAGGGGCTGATCTCGATGGTGGGGCACTGGATGACGTTGGCGCCCAGTTCGGTCAGGCTCCGGGCCAGGCCGCTGGCCTGCTCGCGGGCGCGGGTGACCACGATGCTGCGGCCGAACAGCGGACGCTGCTCGAACCAGCCCAGCCGGTCGTGCAGGGAGCAGACCTTGCCCACCACGATGACCGAGGGGTTGCTGAATTTATTGTCCACGGCGGCCTGGGGCAGGGTGGCGATGGTGGCCACCAGGCTGCGCTGGTGGGGCGTGGTGCCGCGGTAGACCAGGGCGGCCGGGGTGTCGGGATCCATGCCCGCGTCCAGCAGGTGCCGGGCGATGTCGGGCAGGTTCTTCATGCCCATGACGAAGACCAGGGTGGAGGCGCTGGCGGCCAGGGCCTTCCAGTTGTGCACGGAACCGGGCTTGTCCGGGTTCTCGTGGCCGGTGATGATGGTCACCGACGAGGCGAAGTTGCGGTGGGTCAGCGGGATGCCCGCATAGGCCGGGGCCGCGATGGTGCTGCTGATGCCGGGCACTTCCTCAAAGGGCACACCGGCGGCCAGCAGTTCTTCGGCTTCTTCGCCGCCGCGGCCGAAGATGTAGGGGTCGCCGCCCTTGAGGCGGGCCACCACCTTGCCTTCCTTGGCCTTGCGCACCAGCAGGGCGTTGATCTCGTGCTGGGGCAGGGCGTGGTTGCCCGCCACCTTGCCCACGTAGATGCGTTCCGCATCGGGGCGGGCATGGCCCAGCAGCGAATCGTTGGCCAGTGCGTCATAGACCACCACGTCCGCGCAGGCCAGCGCGTCACGGCCCTTCAGGGTCAGCAGCCCGGCATCGCCGGGACCGGCTCCGATAAGATAGACCTTCATTTAAACGCCTCCACGCGCCAGTTCCAGCAAGGTGCGGGCGCCGAAGCCCGTGGACCCCACGGGGCAGAGCGCCGTCTTTTTGGTTGCCCAGTCCACGCCGGCGATGTCCAGATGCGCCCAGCGCACGCCCTCACGCACGAAATGCTTGAGGAAGAGCGCCGCGTGGATGGCCCCGCCTTCGCGCGGGCCCATGTGGCAGATGTCCGCCACCTCGCTCTTGAGGTTGTCTTCGTAGCCCTTCCACAGGGGCAGGGGCCAGTAATTCTCACCGCCCACGGCACCGGCGGCACGGATGTGCTCGGCCAGGGCGTCGTCATCGCAGAACAGGCCCGCCACCTGCGTGCCCAGGGCCACGGCGCAGGCGCCGGTCAGGGTGGCGATGTCCACCACGGCCGCGGGGGTCCACTGCTTCTGGGCATAGTCCAGGGCGTCGCACAGGGCCAGGCGGCCTTCGGCGTCGGTGTTCTGGATCTCCACGGTATCGCCGGAAGCGGCGCGCACCACGTCACCGGGGCGCATGGCGTTGCCGCCGGGCATGTTCTCGGCGCAGGCCATGATGCCCACCACGCGGCGGGGCAGCTCGTCCCCGGCGCAGGCCACCAGCGTGGCCAGCACGGCGGCGGCCCCGCTCATGTCGCCCTTCATGGCGTGCATGTTGGCGGCGGGCTTGAGGCAGATGCCGCCGGTATCGAAGGTGATGCCCTTGCCCACCAGCACCAGGGGCTTTTCCTGCTCATGCCCCGCGGGAGCGTGCTCCAGCACGATGAGGCGCGGCGGACGGGCGGAGCCCTGGCCCACGGCCAGCAGGCAGTTCATGCCGGCTTCGGCCAGATCCTTCTCGTCCAGCACGGTGCACTGGAGCCCGGCACGGGCGGCCAGCTTCTGCGCTTCTTCGGCCAGAAGGGCGGGGGAGAGCAGGTTGGACGGCGTGTTGTCCAGACGGCGGGCCAGGCACACGGCCTCGGCCGCGCGTTCGCCACGGCGGGCGGCCTGCTGGCCGCCGTCGGGCACGAAGTCGCCCTCAAAGGCCACGGCCAGCCACTGGGGCGCCGCGGGGGCGTCCTTGGCGGGCTTTTTGAGATCGTATTTGTACAGGGCCAGGCAGGCGGCGTAGACGCTTTCCTCCACCAGGCGCTCACGGCCGCCGGGCAGGGTGGCCAGCTGGGGTTCCAGCAGCAGGATGGATTCCAGGCCCAGTTCGCGGGCGCGCTGCACACCGGTGGCCACGGCCGTGCGGATGTCGTCCGTGGTCAGGTCCTCACGGGCGCCCAGGCCGATGGCCAGCACGCGCGGCACGCGCAGTTCGGGATGGCCGTGCAGCAGGGCCTGCTGGCCCTTCTTGCCCTGGAAGTCACGCATGGCGGGCGCGATGGCCAGCCAGGGAGCCAGATTGTCCAGCGCGGGGCAGGATTCCAGCATGTTCTCGCCCTGGCAGACAGGCACTATGAGAATCTCGGCCTTCCACTGGTCGGGGCCGAGGCATTGAAAACGGATGTCCATAGCTTTCTCCGAAGCATCGAGATGAACGGGCGTCCCGCGCAGCGGGACGGCGACGGCGGGGATTGCCATCGCAAGGAGCAGAATATACGCTGTGCCGTCGTTTTTGCCAAGCCGTGAGGCGCTTTGCCGCCCCGGGGCCCCGGGCTCTTTGCCCCGTACCGCCATCCATCCGCATCCGCGCCCCTTCCGCCATGCTCGTTTACATCCACGTCCCCTTCTGCCGCTCCCGCTGCCGCTACTGCGCCTTCCACTCCCTGCCGCTGGGCCCGGCCTCGCCCGATGCCTCGCCCCTGGTGGCGGCCTACCGGGATCACCTGCTGCGCGAGCTGGACCTTTGGGCCGCGCGTCTGGGCAGGCGGCCGGTGGAGAGCGTCTTTTTCGGCGGCGGTACGCCCAGCCTGCTGCCGCCCGATTTCCAGGCCGCCGTGCTGGAGCGCATCGACCGGCATTTCCATCTGGCTGCCGGGGCCGAGATCAGCATGGAGGCCAACCCCGAATCCCTGCTGGCCCGCCGGGCCGTGGAGGGCTATCTGGCCGCGGGCATCAACCGCATCTCCATGGGCGTGCAGAGCATGGACGACCGTTTCCTTTCCCTGCTGGGGCGGCCGCACCGGCGCGCCGACGTGCTGCGGGCCGTGGAGCATCTGCGGGCCGCGGGCTGCCGCAATCTGGGGCTGGATCTTATGTGGGGCCTGCCGGGACAGGATGCGGCCCACTGGCTGGACACGCTGGAAGACGCCCTTGCCCTGGAGCCGGAGCATGTCTCGGCCTATGGCCTGACGCTGGAAGAGGGCACGCCGCTGGAACGCGACTGGAGCGCCGGGCGCCTTGCCCTGCCCCAAGACGACGAGCAGGAACGCATGTATCTGCAAGGCATCCGCCTGCTGGCCGCGCACGGCCTGGAACAGTACGAGATCTCCAACTACGCCCGTCCCGGTTTTTTCAGCCGTCACAACAGGGGCTACTGGACGGGCGCCGACTATCTGGGCCTGGGCCCGGCGGCCACGTCCACCCTGGAGGGCCGCCGCTGGACCGATACGCCCGATCAGGCCCGCTGGCAGGCCGATATCGACGCCGGACGTCCCGATCATGAGGCCGAGACAATCACGCCGCGCATCCGGCTGGAGGAGCGGCTCATGCTTTCCCTGCGTACCTGCGCGGGCTTCGGGCTGGCGGAATACACGTCCCTCAGCGGCCGGGATTTTCTGGCCGACCACGGCGGCTGGTGCCGCGAGCTGGCCGCCGCCGGGCTGGCCCGCCTGGACGGGGACAGGCTGGCGCTCACGCCGCGGGGGCTGCTGGTCTCCAATGCCGTGGTGGCCGACCTGTTCGGACGCCTGGACGAGCTGGGGCTGTAAAGAGATATGTCGGGCGGGCGAGGGAAGAGGGACCCCCTTTGGGAAAAGGGTGCTCCCTCTCCCCTCGTGCTCCCCTCTCCCTTCCCAAAACCTTTGTTCCGGTCCCTGGACAATGCCGGGAGCGTCCCGGGCAGCCGCTGATATTGGTCCCCCGGAAGGTCTGTGGCAGGTGGAGGCAGGGGCATCTTTCCATCATCGCAGGAAAGGCGGTCGGAAGGTTGTCCGAACCCCGGAGGAAGGTCAGGCCCTGCATGGAGATGGCGCACGGCGCCGGACATCCGCGGGAGAAAAAGATCGTCGGGGCCTGTCCGCCTGCGGGCAAAGGACAAGAAGATGCGGAACCTGACAAGGAGGATGCAATATGTCACAGGATGCTGACGCACGCCATCGCCGGCACATGCTGGCCGCCATCGAAGCCGCCCGCGAGGGCATGCTGTCCGGCAGGGGAGGACCGTTCGGTGCCCTGATCGCCGACCCGGCAGGCCGGGTGGTGTCCGTGGCCTGCAACGAGGTCCTGGCCAGCCGGGACTGCACCATGCATGCGGAAGTGGCCGCCCTGCGCAAGGTGGGGCATCTGGACCTGCGCGGCCATACGCTCTACGCCACGGGCTTCCCCTGCGTGATGTGCCTCGGCGCCATCCTCTGGTCGCGCGTCTCCACGCTCTACTACTGCAACGATTACGCCATGACCCGTGCGGCGGGCTTTGATGACGAGGAGTTCATGCGCGCGGTGGGCACGGTCTTTGGCTGCACGCCTTCGGTGCTGGAAGAGGTCAGGCTGCCCGGGCTGGACATCCGGCGGCTGGCCCTGCCGGAAGGCGCGGCCCTGTATGAGGAATGGAAGGGCCTGCCGGACCGGCAGCTCTACTAGAGTATGTTTTTATGTAATCTTCAATTATTTATGATAAATAGAGAATGTCTGCGACACATGCCCGGGTAAAGGAGGCTTGCCCCGTGCTTTTTCGTCCATTGGAAAAAGCGCGCTGGGGAAAGGATGGGGGAAGGGCCTCCCTCGCTCCGGCAGCGGCAGGATGGAGGCCCGCGGGGCCGTGCCCGTTGCGACGCAGGGGGCTGCGGGCATCGACAGCCAGGATGAGGGCTTTCCCTTCCCCCAAAAAACAAGCGGCAGGGCAGACAGCGTCCCGATACAAGGAACGGCCGGCATCCCTTGGAGGACGCCGGCCGTTGTCCTGTGTCGCCTTGATGTGGCCCTTGCCTAGAATTCCAGGCTGCCGGGCGTGCGGGGGAAGGGGATGACGTCGCGGATGTTGGTGATGCCGGTGAGCATCATCAGCAGGCGTTCGAAGCCCATGCCGAAACCGGCGTGGGGCACGCTGCCGAAGCGGCGCAGGTCCAGATACCACCAGTAGTCTTCGGGCTTCTGGCCCATCTCGGCGATGCGGGCCAGCAGCTTGTCCAGGCGTTCCTCACGCTGGGAACCGCCGATGAGCTCGCCGATGCGGGGCACCAGCACGTCCATGGCCGCCACGGTCTCGCCGTCGTCGTTGCCGCGCATGTAGAAGGCCTTGATCTCCCTGGGATAGTCGTAGACGATGACCGGACGGCGGAAGTGTTCCTCGGCCAGGAAGCGTTCATGCTCGGTCTGCAGGTCCACGCCGAAGGCCACGGGGAAGGTGAAGTCCTTGCCGCTGTCTTCCAGGATGTGGATGGCGTCGCGGTAGGAGACGCGGGCGAAGGGCTGGGCCAGCATGCCCTTCAGGCGGTCCAGGAGGCCCTTGTCCACGAAGCTGTCGAAGAGCTTGAGGTCGCTCTCGCAGCGGGTCAGGGCATGGTCCACCACATGGCGGGTCAGGCCTTCGCCCAGTTCCATGATGTCTTCCAGTTCGGCAAAGGCCATCTCGGGCTCGATCATCCAGAACTCGGCGGCATGGCGCGGGGTGTTGGAGTTCTCGGCACGGAAGGTGGGGCCGAAGGTGTAGACGCGGCCCAGGCCCAGGGCCAGGGCTTCGGCTTCCAGCTGGCCGGACACGGTCAGGTTGGCCTGGCGGCCGAAAAAGTCCCGGGAAAGGTCTTTCTCTCCGGCGGGCAGGGTGGTCACGCGGAACATCTCGCCCGCGCCCTCGCAGTCGGAGCCGGTAAGGATGGGCGTGTGCACCCAGGAAAAATGCTGGCTGTGGAAATAGTCATGCACGGCGCGCGCCGCTTCGGAACGGATGCGGAAGGCCGCCCCGTACTTGTTGGTGCGCATGCGCAGGTGGGCGATGCCGCGCAGGAACTCGTCGGAGTGGCGCTTTTTCTGCAAGGGGAAGGATGCGGGGTCGGCCGGGCCGAACACGCGGACGTTCCTGGCGCGCACTTCCCACTTCTGGCCCTTGCCGGGCGAGGCCACCAGCTCGCCGGTGACGGCCACGGAAGCGCCGGTGCTGGCATCGCCCAGGCCTTCGTGGGCGGCGGTGCCGGCGTCCACGATGCACTGCATGTTGGTCAGGCAGGAGCCGTCGTTGATCTCCACGAAACTGAAGTCCTTGGCATCGCGGCGGGTGCGGATCCAGCCGCAGACGGTGATCTGGCGCTGCGGGGCCTCGGCGGCCAGGGCATGGACGATAAGGGTGCGTTGCATGACGACTCCTTGTGTCGCAAAAGGGTAGAATGTGTATGGATAAGGCTCTTGCCGTATGTTCGGGACAGGGCGCGCGGACCTGTGGGCGGAACGCACCCCAACATGCTACTATAACGGCAAAGACGGCGCCCTTCAAGGCCGGGGCAGAGGCGGCCCCGGGGCGGCGCTTGGATTTTGGGCGGGAACGTGCTTAGATGGAGGCAGCGGGCTGCCTTCCATCCCCGGCAGCCATGAAACAAGGAGACACGGACATGAAAAAGATCGCCACGCTGGCCCTGTGCGTCCTCATGCTGGCCCTGACGGCCCCTGTGGTCCAGGCGGCCACCCCCCAGGCCGGAGCGCCCAAGGCCGACAAGCCCGCCAAGGTCGATGCCCGCAGCACGCCCGTCTGGGTGGAGCTGGAAGGCACGGACAGCATCGGTGCCCGCCTGGGCATGCGCCTCAAGGAAGCCTTCAACGGCAGCAACCTTTTCAGCCTCACGGACAAGGACATGCCCAAGATGCGCCTGCTGGTGAGCACGCAGTCCGAATTCCCCGGCCGTCCGGGCGTGGGCTCCGTGTACTCCATCTGCTGGACCTTCACCCAGGGCGAGGGCTATCTCGGCTATCTGCTGGCCCGCGAAGTGGGCACCCTGACCTATGAGGAGATCGACGCCCTGGTCAACCGGCTGGTGGAACGCACCGACGGCCTGTCGGTCAAGTACAGCAACCTCTGGAAGTAGTTTTTTCTGGAAAAAGACGGCCCTGCGCTGTTGGAAAAGCCGCTGTCCCCTTGCGGGACGGCGGCTTTTTGCATGGCAGGGCGTGGGGCGGCGGATGGTGTGACGAGGGGGAAGGAGGTCCTTTGGGCTGGCGCGGCAAAAGGGCCTCCTTCCCCCTGGTGCTCCCCCTTCCTCCCCAAAACGCGCTCATGGCGTCCTGCGCTCCGCACAGGACGCGCGTGTCATGGATATGACGGGTCGCTTGGGGAGCCGCAAGCAGCCCTGCTGTCAGGGACCAGACACGGGCAGTGGAAGGGAGAGGGACTGTCAGTCCCCCATGCGGGTGACGTGCAGGCGGGCGGCCAGGGCCTCCAGCACGCGGGCGGGCGTGACGTTGAAGCCCAGGGCCTCCTGCGCCTCGTTGAACCAGAAGCAGCACTGGACGCGCTTTTCGCGGGGCAGCAGGGCCAGGGCCGTGTCCAGGGGGCAGAGGGCATCGTCATTGCCGGACATGACCCGGCTCATGGATTTCTGGCAGGCCAGCAGGATCTGCCCGGCCAGACGGGCGTCCAGGGCGTTGCGGGCGCCGGTGCGCTCGAACAGGCCGCGACCGCTGGTGATGAACAGGGCCAGGGCCTCTTCCCAGGGCTGGAGGGCCGGATCCCGGGACAGGCTGTCGGGCCAGGGCAGGGTCAGGCAGAGGGAGCGCGAGACCAGCGTGGGCAGGAGCTGTTCGCGCTGGGCGGCCAGCAGGACGAAGCAGGAGGAGGGCGAGGGTTCCTCCAGCGCCTTGAGCAGGGCATTGGCGGCGTTGCTGCGGTTCTGCTCCACCCCCATGAGCAGCACCACGCGGCGGCCCTGACCGTGGGGGGCGTCGCGCAGCTTTTGCTTGAGCTCGCGGATGTTGTCCATGTTCAGGGCGCGGATGGGGCCGGGGTGGGCCTCGTCATCGGCATTGCTGATGCGGCCGTCGTAGGCCAGCACGTCCAGATGCTCACCGGCGTCGATCTGCATGCAGGTGGGGCAGATGAGGCAGGGCCCGCCCCCGCTGCCCGGCTGCGGGCAATTGACGCAGGCGGCCCAGTAACGGGCCGCGGCCAGGCGCTGGGGCCCGGTGCCGCCTTCCAGCAGCAGGACCTGCGGCGGGTTGGCGGACAGACGGTGGAGCACCTCGCGGATGCGGTCGAAGTCCGGCGTGCTGATGTCCTGGAAAAGCGGCATGGCGTCCCTCGCGGCGCGGGAGCGTGACGGGCCCGCACCGTGGCAGGGCTGCCCTGGTGCGCCTCAGGCTCCACCAAAGATGGTTGGAAGGAAAAGAGCCGGCCGGACGGGTGCGTGCGGCGCGTGTCCGGGACAGTGCGGCGCCATCCGCCGCTGCCTGTCATGGCTCGTGCTCCCCCGGAAAGAAGCGGTCAGCGCTGGGGCGGCCGCATCGTCCCCCTGGCAAAAGTTTTTGGGAAGAGGGGGGAGTGGGGAGAGGGAGAACCTTTTTCAAAAAGGTTTCCCTCTCCCCCCTCTAAAAACGCTCGTCTACGCGCGAACGCTTAACGGACGATGGTCTGGGCGCGGTCGGCACCCACGGAGATGAAGGAGACGCGCACGCCGGTGAGCTCTTCGATGCGGGCGATGTAGGCGCGCACGGTGTCGGGCAGCTGCTCGACGCTGGTGCACTGGCTGATGTCGTCCTCGAAGCCGGGCATCTCTTCATAGACGGGCTTCACGCGGCCCAGGGCGCCTTCTTCCTGCGGGGGGTATTCCAGACGCTGGCCGTCCAGTTCGTAGGCCACGCAGATGCTGCAGGGCGGGCAGGTTCTGGAGCACGTCCAGCTTGGTCAGGGCGATGTCGGTAAGGCCGCACAGGCGCACGGTCTCGCGCAGGATGACGATGTCCAGCCAGCCGCAGCGGCGCGGGCGGCCGGTGGTGGCGCCGAATTCATGACCGTTGGTCTGGATGTAGCGGCCGGTGTCGTCTTCCAGCTCGGTGGGGAAGGGGCCGGAGCCCACGCGGGTGGTGTAGGCCTTGACGATGCCCACCACGCGCTCCAGGGCGGAGGGGCCCACACCGCTGCCGGCGGCGGCGGAGCTGGCCACGGTGCTGGAGGAGGTCACGAAGGGATAGGTGCCGTGGTCGATGTCCAGGTGGATGCCCTGGGCGCCTTCGAACAGGATGTCCTGACCGGCGGCCTGGGCCTTCTGGATCTCGGCGGAGGCGTCCTTCAGATAGGGCGTGATGCGCGGGGCGATGGCCAGCAGCTCTTCGCAGACCTGGTTCTCGTCCAGGGTGTCGTACTTGTAGAGCTCGCGCAGCAGGACATTCTTTTCCAGCAGGGCGTGACGCACTTTTTCGCGCACCAGCTGCGGGTTGGTGAGGTCCCCGGCGCGCAGGCCCACACGGGAGGCCTTGTCCTCATAGCAGGGGCCGATGCCGCGGCCGGTGGTGCCGATCTTCTTGCCGGCGCGTTTGGCTTCGCGGGCATTGTCCAGGCTCTTGTGGTAGGGCATGATCAGGTGGGTCTTCTTGCTGATGCCCAGACGGCTGGGGGACACGTCGATGCCCTTGGCCGCCAGTTCGTCCACTTCCTTGAGGAAGACGAAGGGGTCCAGCACCACACCGTTGCCGATCAGGCAGTTTTTGCCCTCGTGCAGGATGCCCGAGGGGATCAGGTGCAGGATGGTCTCCCTGCCCTGGACCTTGATGGTGTGGCCGGCGTTGTTGCCGCCCTGGAAACGCACGATCAGCCCGCTCTGCGCGCTGAGCATGTCCACAATCTTTCCCTTGCCCTCGTCGCCCCACTGGGCGCCGATAATGACCGTATTTGCCATATATCCACCTGCACTGCCCGCATGGCGCGGGCCAAGGCTGAAGTTTTGTCGTCCACACGCGAAAACCCCGTAGCCTGACGGCTAAGGGGGACAACGTTGGCCGCAATGCCTTAGTTTTTTCTAGCCGCTAACAGCCGACAAGTCAAATGGCCGGGGCCGCCGGCAGGCGGGAAAATCGGGAAAATCCCCCGGGGCACGCGCGCCGGGAGGCAGCGGCCGCAAAAAAGGGAGGGGCACCCCAGCCGGGATGCCCCTCCCTTTCAGGACACTGCCGGAGCAGCGGGCCGTCAGGACGGACGGTTACCGGTAGGCGCCTTCGCGCGTGCACCTGGCGGGATCGAACAGGGTGCCTTCCATGCGGAACTGTTCGAAGATGTAGGCGTTCTCCTTGTGCTCGCTCCAGCGCGCGCCGCCGCGGGCATGGGTGAGGATGCGCGGCCTGGGCAGGGCGGCCGGGTCGCGCATCTCGAACTCGTCGCAGGTGCCGACGCCCTGCAGGGCCAGGGTGGGCACGTCGGCGCTGGACATGAAGGCATCACTGATGCGCAGCTCGCCGCGCCGGTGGGGTTCCTTGACCATCAGGAGGGCGTGGGGACGGCCGGGAGCGTAGGGCGCGGTCTGGAAGACAGTGCCGTCGGGGTATTCCTTGCCGTCGTTGTAGGCGCGCTCCACCATGGGGCTGTCGCTCTCGCCGTGGTCGGAGACCAGGATGATGCGCGTGTTGTCGTAGATGCCGGCTTTCTTGAGCTGGTCGAAGAAGATCATCAGGTAGCGCATCAGGTGGCGTTCGGCGTAGTAGTGCTCGGGCAGCAGGCCGTTGACGTGGAAGAGCTGGCCTTCGGTGGCCGGATAGGGGTCGGCCACGATCTCGGGCTGGCCGTCCTTGAGGTCGGGCGCGTAGTGCCACATGTAGTGGGACAGCATGGTGTAGAAGACCTTGGCCGTGCTGCGCGGGGCATCGGTGGTGATGCCCGAGGTGAAGGCGAAGCGGAAGAAGGCGTCGCCCGCGCGGCAGGCGTCCATGCTGGCCACCAGGATGCCGTCGCCGGCGTCATGCCAGTTGCCGTCGTCGTAGATCTTCTGCTTGAGGATGTTGGGCGAGGCCTGGAACAGGCCCAGCATGGCGAAGAAGCTGCTGAAGTCCCGCAGGCTGGTGCCCTGGTGGTACTTGAGCTGGAAGTCGTCCTTGACCTGGGGCACGGTGGTGACGTTCTTCGCCGTGCCGAGGTGACGCTCGTAGAAGTCCCGGTTGAAGAACTCCAGGCCGTTGATCATGCAGACATCGTAGCCGTGGGCCGCGAAGTTGCGGGGCATGACGGCAAAGGCGCTGTTGATGTTCTCTTCTAGGGTCACGTCGCGGCGGGCGTTGACGGCCGCCGGGCTGTAGGCATGGCCGCCGTAGATGCTGGGCAGGCTCATGACCGTGGCGTCGGCCATGGAGACGGTGTCGGGATACCAGACGAAGCCGTCCATGCCCTTGCGGAAGCCGTTGGTGAACCAGGGGTCGTCCAGCATCCGTTCGATATGGCCGCCGGTGAACATGTCCATGACGACGACGATGACGTTCTCGCCGTCCCTGGAGTAGGACTGCATGTCCGCCACATAGGCGGGCGGGGTGAAGCTGGTCTTGGCCTGTTCGGGCTCTTCGGCGGTCAGGGCGTTCCAGGCCGTGAGGGCCACCAGGGAGAACACGGCGATGGACAAGACGCGCGGCAGCTGCAGGCGCACCCTGGGGAAGGCGAACAGCAGGGCCGTCAGGCCCAGGGCCAGCAGCACGGGCAGCAGGCCGTCCCTGAAAGTGCTCATGGGGCCGGTGAGGGCGGCCTCGCGCAGGAAGCGGATGCCGTCCAGGGCGCCGAAGTGGCCGGGCAGCACGAAAAGGTCCACAAAGGCCAGGCTCAGGGCCCAGAAGGCCACGAAGGCCGGGATGGTCTTGGCCCTGGCCGGGAACCAGAGCCAGAGCACGAAGACGTCCAGGGGACCGGCGGCGAAGAAGTTGGGGTCGCTGGCATAGGACTGGAAGGGCACGTACAGGAAGATCAGGATGGCCAGACCGGCGCAGGACAGGCTGTAGACCGAGCGCATGGTGGCGGCCATGACGGTGTTCATGCCGCCCTGGGCAAAGCCGGGCTTGCGGAAACGGGGCAGGCGGATGGGCAGGCGCAGGTTCTGGAGCAGGAAGAAGACGTTGTTCATGGTCCAGAAGATGAGCAGGGCCGAGGCCGCGTTGTACAGCAGCGCCAGGAAGAAGAAGGCGATGATGATGGCCTGCAGGGTGTCCTTGCGCGTCAGGCCCGGAGTGGTCAGCGTGGCGATGATGTTGACCACGGTCATGACGATGGGCAGGGCGTTGACGCCCCAGAGCAGGCCGTCGGGCCGCGAAAGGTCGGGGATCATCAGGCAGGGCTGGCCCTGCAGCTGGGTGAGCCCCAGGATCATGTAGTACGCGCCGGTCAGGAAGGGGATCTGCAGGGCCACGCCGAAGGCCGAACGGACGGCCAGCAGCGGATGGTAGGCATAGCGCTTGTAGAGGTTGTTGATGCGGCGCTGGCGCTCGGCCCCCTTGGACTCCTTGCGGATGCGGGCCAGCTGCGGGGCCATGATCATCTGGAGCTTCTTTTCCCGGGCCTGGGTGCCCACGGCCAGGCGTCCCAGGGGGATGAAGGCCACGGCGCTGATGCAGGACAGGACGAGGATGCTCAGGCCGTAGTTGTGGGTGAACTGGAGGCTGCCGAGATAGATGGCCCGGTAGATGATCTCGATGGGCAGGATGAATATCTCATACAGAAGCGACATGGCGTTTCCTTGAAAGCATATCCGGCAAGGGCCGTGCTATTTCGTTTGGGGGGCGGCTTGGGCCGCGTGTCCGGCGTCCATGCGGGCCAGGGTGTCCACGGTCCACTGGGCGATGGCTTCTCCGCTCCGGCCCCAGCAGGCCACGGTTTCCTCGCGGAAGGCGGCGATGGCCGAGGACGGGGTCTTGAGGGCGCGTTCCACCACGGGCACGATATTGTTGAAGTCCTCGGGCGAGACCACCTCGCCCAGACGGGCGGCCACGGTGTCTTCCCAGATGACGCCCAGGTCCGCCACCTCGTAGAGCTCGGGGTTGCGCACGGGGATGTCCAGGGTGATGACGGGCTTTTCGTAGAGGAAGGCGAAGTCGAAGCGCACGCAGGACTTGTCCGAGATCATGACGTCGGCCCGGCTCATGGAGGCGGTGGCGTCCATCTCGGTATCGAAGCTGACGTTGGGATAGTCGCGCAGCATCTCGTGGATGGTGTCCAGCATCTCGGTCTCCACCTTGAGGGACTGGGGATGCGGGCGCAGGATCACGTCATAGCCGGCCCCTGGCCGATCCAGCAGGAAGTTGGGGCCGCAGATGTTGAGGCAGCCCTTGTTGCCCCACGAGGGCGCCACCAGCACCACGGGCGGGGTGCTCCGGCCTTCCTTCTTGCGGGCCTTGGCGGCCAGCTCGTCCAGATAGGGCAGGCCCAGGGAGACGCATTCCTTGGGGGGCAGGCCGCGCAGTTCTTCCACCTTGCGGATGCTGGGCAGCATGAAGTCCCCCACCATGAGGACGGCGTCGTAATGGTCCAGGGAGCCTTTCTGGTACATGGCGATGTCGCCCACGCCGTGGCAGATGTGGGCCAGGTTGGCCACGCGGCGCGGTCGCGGCATGGGAAAGCCGGGCGTGCCGATGTTGGGCGTGGTGGAGAGCATGATGTCGGCGCGCCGGCCGGCGGCACGGGCGAAGGCCGCGGAGCCCGTGCCGATGTAGCGCGAGTTCATGAGGTCGTTCTCGATGGTCAGGGCCGGGTCCTCCACATCCATGGTGATGTAGGAGAAAGGCACGCCGCGGCGCAGGAAGGCATCGATGACGGGCTTGAAGGTATAGTAGTAGCTGCGGCCTTCGGAGAACATGAGGATGCGCTCGTGGTGCAGCTGCTGTTGGGGACGGCGTTCGCCCTTGGCCTTGCCCATGATGGCATAGACGATGTTCTTGACGAAATAGAGCACCGTCCCCACCAGGCTGATGGCCAGGTAGACCAGCACGTTGCCCGTGCCGGGGTCGAGATAGGCATAGGAGGGCGCGGGGAACAGGGCCTCCAGCAGCAGCCAGAGCCCCAGATAGGCGCCCACGGAAATCAGAAAACCGCGCTTCATGCCAGTTTTTCTCCGCGTTGCAGCAGTTTGAGGTTGCGGTCCATTTCCGCGATGCGGCCACGACCGTAGTCGATGCATTCGCGGTAGAAGCCCCACAGGCCCCAGATGTAATCCACGATGATCATGGCCTTGAGCAGGCGGGTGCGGTCCGCGCCGCTGGCTTCGATGAAGCAGTCCAGCAGGGGGCCGGAAAGGCGGGTCTCGGTGACGAAGCTGGCGTAATCCCAGTAGGGCGAGCAGAAGCAGGCGTACTCGAAGTCGATGAGCTTGATGTCGTCGCCCTTGCGCAGGATGTTCTCCAGCACGAAGTCGCGATGGCAGAAGCGCTTCTCGTCCTTGTCCATCTCGCGGGCGAAATCATAGAACAGCTCGCGTTCGTGGTCGGTCAGCAGGTTGACGCCGCTCTGGCGTTCGTAGAGCTTGACCTCGGAAAGCACGGAGAGCACGGCGCTGGGGCCGTAGGTGTCGCGGAAGCCCGCGGGCATGAGGATGTCGTGCAGGCGCCGCATGATGTCCACCACCCCGAGCACCTCGAACCGGTCCAGGGTGTCGTGGTTCAGGATGCGGTAGCCTTCCAGGAAGTCCGTGGTCTTGATGCCGCCCGCGTAGAAGTGGCATTCGGGCGTGATGTCCAGATCCTTCACCATCTCCAGCATGGCCGCTTCCACGCTGCGGTCGATGATCTGGTCGGTGCCCTGGCCGGGGATGCGCAGCACCAGGCCCTTGCCGTCCAGCTGGATGTGGTAGGTATCGTTGGTCAGGCCCTTGAGCTTTTCGGCCATCTGGGTCTCGGAGCACTGGTCGGCCAGTTCGTCGGGCGTCAGCAGGCCCAGGGAAAGGGCGTCGCTCAGGCTGTCGATCTCGCAGAGCAGCATCTTCACCCGGGTGGCGTAGACGGGCACGCGGTCCAGGATGCGGATGACGGCATCCTCCCAGTAATCGTCCGGGCCGCTCTTGTCCAGTTCCTCGCGGATGAGGGCCGCGGCCTCCTCGGTCCAGTAGGAGACGCCGGACATGCAGTAGCCCGAGGGCGAGTCCTTGCGCACGGCCACCACGCGGTCGCCGGCATCGGTGATCAGCTCCCACTCGCGGCCCTGCTGGGTCTGCTGGCAGATGAACTGCGAGACCCCGGGGCGCACCAGGGGCACCACCGGGCGGCGGATGTAGGTGTCACCGTCGATGACCAGACTGTCGCCCAGACGGTGGGCCACCAGCTGGAGGGAGGAATAGTTGTTGGCCGTGGCGTACTGTGCCGAGACGATGAGCTGGACGCCGTACTTGTCCACGAGATAGTTGAAGCATTCGTGCTTGTAACCGACCACCAGGGCGATGTCGGTGACGCCGTCGGCATGGAGCTGGCGGATGGTGCGTTCCACCAGCGGATAGCCGCCGATGTTAAGCAGGGGCTTGGGCTTCAGATAGGTGAAGGGGCGCAGACGCGTCCCGAAGCCGGCACAAAGAATGTTGGCACGCATGGGAACCACTCCTGTGCGTTGTGCGGGGATGTGGCGGACATCCGCGCTGCTGGTGAGGGGGCTGCGCTCGGGCAGGAGAACCTTTCCCCCGGAGTCCGCGATCCCGGATGCCGCATCCGGGGTGCGGAGGTTTCTCACGACAGGCGAAAAAAGGCAAGGGCTGCCCGGTGGTTGCCGCCGGGCGGGTCAGGGCCGGGAGGGTGCGGGAGACGGCCCGGTCCATGCTGTACAGGTAGAAGCGTCAGTTTTTTGTGAGCGGGGCACGGGCCGGGGAAAGATCCCGGCTCAGTCGTCCTTGCGGGGGGTGGCCGTATCCCCCGGCGCGGGACGGAACGAAAGGACACGGCAGCGGTGCGGCGCGGGGGCCTCCTGTTTTTCCGGCATCAGGTCGAAGCCGGGGGCCAGGGGCTGGGCCGCGGGGGCGGGGCCGTCCTCGTGCGGCTGGGCCTGCTGTGCCCAATAATAATTGAACAGCTGGTTCTTGTAGCGTTTGGCCTGGATCATGGAAAAGACCAGGACGGCCTCTTCCCAGCGCTGGGTCGGTTCGAAACGGCTGGCGATGGTGGCGTACTTGCTCCACAGCGACATGAGCGACGCCTCGTCGAGGGCATCCAGCTGGCGGGCAAGGCGGGTGAGCAGTTTTTCCATGGTTTCCTCCGGCAAAAGCGCGCGTATACCGCGCCGTCGTTATGGCTTATTTGCGGGCCTGCGTCAAATCCGCCGCCCCGCCGGACCGGGGACAGCCCCTGCGGCGGGCCCTCCGGTCCCCCGGGGCGCGCACTGGTGGACAGGGGCGTTTTGTGCTACACCATTGCCGCGCCGCGAAGCGCTTTCACCTTTTGCTAGGCATACCTGGAGGCATCATGACGACCGACCTGAAGGCCATGTACAAGAAAGTCCACAAGGACGCTTTTCCCGAGACCATGACCATTTTGCTGGGTGACGAAAAACTTGTGTACCACAAGCGCGTCTGGACCCTGGACAACGAGGAAAAAGGCCTGCGCTACGGCGAAAACCCCGACCAGCCCGCTGCCCTGTACGAATTGCGTGAAGGCGGCATCACCTGCGGCGGCCTGCGCTGGCGTGGTCCCGGTCAGGGCATCGTGTCGGCCATGACCGAGGCCCAGATGATCCAGGCCGGCAAGCATCCCGGCAAGACCAACCTCACCGACGTGGACAACGGTGCCAATATCCTGCAGTACCTCAGCGAGCGCCCCGCGGCCATCATCCTCAAGCACAACAACCCCTGCGGCGCCGCCTGGGACGACGGCGGCGTGGCCGCCGCCCTGGACAAGGCCTTCTGGTGCGACCGCATCGCCGCTTTCGGCGGCGCGGTGGTGGTCAACCGCCCCTTCACCCGCGAGGCCGCCGAGATGGTGGCCGCCAGCTACTTCGAAGTGGTGGCCGCTCCCGCCTATGAGGAAGGCGCCGTGGAGATCCTCAAGGGCCGCAAGAATCTGCGCATCATGGAACTGCCCGGCCTGGGCCGCCTGGACGAACTGACGCAGTCCGCCTTCCTGGACATCAAGAGCCTGGCCGACGGCGGCATCGTGGTGCAGAAATCCTTTGTGAACCGCATCCTCACCGATGCCGACTTCCTGCCCGCCGAAGCCACGGACAAGAACGGCGTCACCGTCACCGCCCGCAAGCCCAACGCCCAGGAGATGGCCGACCTGCGCTTTGCCTGGGCCGTGGAGGCCGGCGTGACCTCCAATTCGGTCATCTTCGCCCGCAACGGCGCCACCGTGGCCATCGGCACCGGTGAGCAGGACCGCGTGGGCTGCGTGGAACTGGCCATCCACAAGGCCTACACCAAGTATGCCGACACCCTGGCCTTCCGCGAGCACAAACTCTCCTTCTACGAGCTCAAGCAGAAGGCCGCCACGGACGCCGCCCTCAAGGCCGCCCTGGACGATATCCAGGCCCGCACCCAGGCTGCCCGCGGCGGCCTGCCCGGCACGGTGCTCATCTCCGACGGCTTCTTCCCCTTCCGTGACGGCGTGGATGCCGCCATGGCCCAGGGCGTCACCGCCATCGGCCAGCCCGGCGGCTCCATGCGCGACGCCGAAGTCATCGCGGCCTGCAACGAAGCCAGTCCGCAGGTGGCCATGGTCTTCACCGGGCAGCGTTCCTTCAAGCACTAGTCCCCAGAGGGCGCGGCACCGGCCGGTGCCGTGCCCTTTTTTCATGTCCGCGGCCCTGCCGCCTTCCCGTCAGCCAAGGATGCCCGCCGTGTCTTCCCATCCCCGCACGCCCCGCACAGGGGCCCCGTCCGCCCGTATCTGCATCTCCGCCCTGTCCGGGGGCGGCGGCAAGACCCTGCTCTCGCTGGGCCTGGCGCGGGCCTTTTCCCGGCAGGGGCTGGCCGTCCAGCCCTTCAAGAAAGGCCCGGACTATATCGACGCGGCCTGGCTCTCGCTGGCGGCCGGGCGGCAGGCCAGCAACCTGGACCCCTATTTCCTGCCCCCCGCACGCCTGCGGGCCCTGTTCCGCCATGTGATGGGACGCGGCCGGGCCCGGCTGGCCCTGCTGGAGGGCAACCGCGGCCTTTTCGACGGCATGGACGTGCGCGGTTCCTGCGCCACGGCCGAACTGGCCCGTACGCTGGACTGTCCGGTGCTGCTCAGCCTGGACTGCACCAAGATGACCCGCACGGCGGCGGCCCTGGTGGCCGGGGTGCGGCATTTCGAGCCCGGCCTGCGTCTGGCGGGCGTGGTGCTCAACCAGGTGGCCTCGGCCCGGCACGAAGGCATTTTGCGTGAGGCCATCACCACCTATACGGACGTGCCCGTGCTGGGGGCCATCCCCCGCCTGCGCGAGAACCCCCTGCCCGAGCGGCACATGGGCCTGGCCTCTTTGTGCGGCGACGAGCTGGCCCCGCAGGCCCAGGAGATCCTGGAAAAGCTGGCGGACGTGGTGCGCGGCCATGTGGACATGGAGCGCGTGCTGGCCATCGCCGACGATCTGCCCGCCCTGCCCGAAGAGCCGGATTTCTGGGACGAGGCCGCCTGGTCCGGGGAGGGACGCGCCGTCTCCTCCGGCGGGGGACAGCCTGTTGCCGGAGGCGCGGACACGGTCTTCGCTGCCGGGACGGGGACATCCTGCGGCGAGGAAGCTCCGCCGGAAGCCGCGTCCGTCACCTCCCCTCGGGCCGTGCCGTCTGCCGTGCCGCAGACGGGCGGGGAAGCCTGCGGGGGCGCCGGGGCCCTCCCCGGCCCGGTCCCTTGTCCCCCGGCCGGCGCGGGAGGACGGCACGGGCCCTCCGCGCCGCGCATCGGCTATGTGCGCGACAGGGCCCTGTGGTTCTACTATGAGGAGAACCTCGAAGCCCTGCGCCGGGCCGGGGCGGAGCTGGTGCGCCTTTCCCTGCTGGACGGTGCGCCGTGGCCGGAGCTGGACGGCCTGTATCTGGGCGGCGGCTTTCCCGAAGACTGGGCCCGGGAGTTGTCGGCCTCGCCGCATCTGGCCCGTCTGGCCACGCTGGCCGGAGAGGGCCTGCCCGTCTACGCCGAATGCGGCGGCTTCATGGTCCTGGCCTCGGCTCTGGAGCGTGACGGGCAACGCTGGCCCATGAGCGGCATCTTTCCCGTGGAGACCCGCTTCTGTCCCAGGCCGCAGGGCCTGGGCTATGTGCGGGCCGAGGTGGTGCTGCCCAATCCCTATTTTCCCCAGGGCACGGTCCTGCGCGGCCATGAGTTCCACTATTCCCTCTGCCACGAGCCTGCCGACGTCAGCGGCCGTCTGGAGCATGCCCTGCGCCTTTGCAAGGGCACGGGCATGGGCCGCGATGCCGGGGGCCACGGCCGGGATGGCCTGGTGCGCGGCCGGATCTGGGCCGCCTACTGCCATATCTTCGCTCCGGCGGTGCCCGGATGGGCCTCCCGTTTCGTGGATCTGGCCTGCTGCTACCGCCAGGAACGGGTTGGGAGATAGGGAAGGTTTTTATGAGGGGGGAGAGGGACACCTTTTTGGAAAAAGGTTCTCCCTCTCCCCTCAAGCTCCCCTTCCCTTCCAAAAACTTTTGTCGGGAGGCGTCGCAGGATATGGCGGGCCTGCTGACAGTGCTGCGGCGGGCACGATCAGCGGATAGGACGGGCCCTGTAAAGATCAAAGGCGGCGTTCCCGGAGTGGCTCCGGGAACGCCGCCTTTTTTGCTGTGGGGGAAAGGAGGGCGCACGGGGAGGACGTTTTGCTGCGCGAGTGGCCGGATGGCGGCCTCAAGGGGCGTGCCTGCTGGCGGCGCAGGGACCTTGCGGGCATCGGCAGCGGAGGGCAGGGGCCTTCCCGGCGTGTCCCTGGGTTCCTAGAAACGGTTCAGGATGAGCGTGTCCAGGGACAGCTTGGGCACATAGTGCACCTGTTCGGCATCACGCCAGTAGCCCAGGGCGCCGCTTTCGGGCACGTCGGCCACGCGGCGCACTTCCCTGGCCACGCCAAGGCCCAGGACCAGCGTGGGGCGCAGGTCGTCGGGCAGCCGGACCAGTTCGCGCACGCCGTCATGGTCGAACGAGGCGATCATGCAGCAGCCCCAGTCACGGCTGGAGGCGGCCAGGTTGATGGTCTGGGCCGCGATGCCGGTATCCAGCCAGACCAGGTCGCCCGCGCTCTTGGGCATGCTCATGACGATGAAGCCCGTGGGGCGCTCGCCGGGGAAGGGGCCGCCCCAGTCCTTGAGGGCCGCGGCCCATTTGGTCATGCCGAACAGACGCCGGCAGGTCTCGCTGGGGCCCACGAGGCTGTAACGCAGCTGCTGGGCGTTACGGGCGCAGGGGGTAAGGCGGGCGCAGTCCACCAGCCATTCCAGATCCGCCATCTGCAGCGGACGTTCTTCCTCGAAACGGCGGCAGGTACGGGCCTGCTCTACCAGCGTCCTGAAGTCGGTCATGGGCTTCTCCTGAACGGCAGATCTTCTGTCTGCCGGTTGCGGTGAGCGATGTTGTTCCGGTGCGTCTTGCGCCCCGCGCGCAGGCGGGGAAGACTCCTTATGCGGGCTGGCATTGTCAGCTTTTGGGTTGCGCCCCGCGCGCAGGCGGGGAAGACAGGTCTTCCCCCGCCATGACAACACGGATGCCCGGCCTTTTTCAAGCGGAGATTTGGGGACGGACAGCGCGGGAAGCGGCAGAAAAAAAGAGGAGGACATCCGTCCCCCCCTGGAAAAAGGCGCCTGCCGCCGTGCCGTTCTAACGGTGCTGGCTCGTGTGGTCGAAGGCCAGGGCATAGAGATGGTGGAAAAAGTCCACATACTCCACATGCACATGGTCCGGGGTCTTGATGCGCGCCGGAGCAAAATTGAGGATGGAGGTGATGCCCGCGTCCATCAGGTGCTGGGCCGCGCGCTGGGCGCGCTCGGGCGGCGTGGTGATGATGCCGATCTCGATGTTCTGCTCGGCCACCATGGCCTTGAGGTCCTTGGTGCAGTGCACTTCCAGCCCGTGGACGATCTCGCCTATCTTGAAGGGGTCGCAGTCGAAGATGCCCACGATGTTGAAGCCGCGGGCGCGGAATTCGCCGTGGTTCAGGATGGCCTTGCCCAGGTTGCCGACGCCCACGAGCGCCATGCGCCATTCGCGGTCGACCCCCAGGGAGGAGGTGATGGCCGCAATGAGGGAGGTGATGTGATAGCCCACGCCGCGGATGCCGAATTCGCCGAAGTAGGCCAGGTCCTTGCGGACCTGGGAGCCGTTGACCCCGCAGGCCTCGGCCAGGGGGTTGGAGGAGATGACTTCAACGCCGTCGCGCGCAAAATTTTCCAGCACCTGCACATAGGTGGCCAGGCGCTGGATGGTGGCGCGGGGGATATGTTTGCTTTTGGGTTCCGTGGGCATAATAGCTACCTGCTCAAGCTTGTGATGCTTTTGTGAAATTTAGTCTTTTCAACTTAATGGAAAAAAAAGGAATCCGCAAGCACCGGAAATGCAGCCCGTGTTTCTTCCATCTCCAGGCGGGCGAAATGATAAGCCAATATAATCAGTCTGCTGGCAGTGTGAATGGGGAAAGGGGAAAAAAGTCCGGTCCCAGAAAATATTTTGGCGGAGGCGGTCACGGGCCGCGGGCCCCCGGCGGCGGCCGGCGGACGGCGAAAAAAAAGGCACTTTGTTACATTACGCAACAATTGCGTGAAGGAGCGGACAACCACGCCTGCGCCGGGACAAAAAAAGGGGGGACCGAAGTCCCCCCGTTGCAGCATTACTGCCCGGACGGCCTACGCATAGGGGTTGGCGTACAGCAGGATGAAGCTGATGACCAGGGCGTAAATGGCCAGGGATTCGATGAAGGCGAAGGCCAGGATCATGGTACCGGTCACTTTGCCGCTCACGTCGGGGTTGCGGGCGATGCCTTCGCAGGCGCCCTTCAGGCCCAGGCCCATACCGATACCGCAACCGAAGGCGGCGATGCCGATGCCGAGAGCGGCGGCCAGGCAGGTGTAACCCAGGGAAGCGGAATCAAGCTGGTTGGCGGCGAAAGCCATGGAAGCCATACCAGCAGGGCCACGGTGTTCAGGGCGATCATCAGAAGTTTGCGCATGTGACACTCCTTCAACAGTTTGTATAAGTTGGGTCGTTTCCGACCATTCCCCACAGATTCGGGGCTGCCGCAGGGGCAGCGGGCTGATTAATGTTCCGGGGCCTCGATGGCGCCCTTGATGTAGAACATGGTCAGCATGAAGAACACGAAGGCCTGCATGGTCTTGCCCAGCAGGAACAGGGCGTAGATCGGGATGGTGCCCAGGATGGGAGCCATGACGAAGAAGAGCACCATGACGATTTCTTCACCGCGGATGTTGCCGAAAAGACGGAGGGAAAGAGAGACGGGGCGCGACAGGTGCGACACGATCTCCAGGGGGAACATCAGCGGGATGAGGAACTTGGAGGGCCCGGTGAAGTGGTGCACATAGTGCGCCTTCCAGCGGATGATGCCCAGGGCGTTGTAGAACACGAGCACGAACAGGGCCATGCTCACGGTGGTGTTCAGGTTGGCCGTGGGGGCGTCGAAGCCGGGGATCAGGCCCAGCAGGTTCATGCCGAAGATGTAGATGAACATGCCGGCCAGCAGGGGCACGAAGCGGCGGCCGGCCTCGCCCATCGTGTTGCAGATGAAGTTCTCGATGGTATCGATGAGGGCTTCAAAGAAGTTCTGCATGCCCCCGGGCACCAGGGTCAGGCGACGGCGCACGAGATAGGCCACCACAAAGAGCACGGCCATACAGACCCAGGAGTAGAAGACATGTTTGAATTCCACCACCTGTCCGCCGATCGTGATCTGGTCCATGTTGCAGAACGTGGAGAGTAATACCGGATGCGGCAAACCACCAGCCATGAGACATGCCTCCTGCTTGGTTAAGGTGAAAAATCCGGCGCTAGCGCTTTCCGGCCGCGCGGCTTGCCCACGCGTAGGTAATGAGCGCCAATGCCGTGGCGGCGGCCAACCCTCCCAGCAGGGCCGTCAGCGGCGCCCCCCGCACACTGCAAGGGGCCACATAGGTCACCACGGCCAGTACGGCCAGTCTGCCTCCCCAGCGCAAGAGCACCACGCGCAGGAACGCCGTACTGTATTCACCAAGGGGCTGCCGCAAGAAAAAGCGGGCCAATCCCCAAAAAGTCCAGGTTATCATTGCCGCGCCCACACCGAACCACAACAGGCCGGGCATGTGCGCATAACCGACGCCGCCCATCCCGAGGCAGATGCCGGTAAACAAAATCAGATTCCGCACCAGCGGCAGAATGACCGGATGACTTATACCCCGACGCCAGAGCCAGTTGTCAATATCTTTCAGCAAGGGTCCCAACATTATCCGTCACTGCGGTCGTGACCGCCGGTCTTCGTGCCTTCGCCCTCGGGGGCTTCCGGGCCGGTCGTGCCGCTGCGCAGCCGCGCCGCGGGGGCCTTGCCGCCGGTCTCCCGGCTGACGGCGGCGGTCTCCGCCGCGCAGGCCCGGGCGATGCTGTCCGGGACGACCGTTTTTTTCTTCAGCGTGGCGCGCTCGGGCCTGTCGGCCAGGGCTTCGGCACGTTTCTGTTCTTCTTCGCGGGACATCTTGCGCAGCAGGCGCCGGGTATCCTCATAGACGTTCATGAAGCCGGCGATGATCCCCATGACCAGGAAGACCAGCTTCAGCCAGGGACCCGTCCCCAGCCAGGCGTCGAGCCCGTAGCCGATGGCGAACCCCACCAGCGGGCCGCTCACCATGTGCATGCCGATGACGCCCGTGGTGGCAAGGGATTCCATGCCCTTTGCTCTGCTGTTTGAAAATGTCCTTCAGTGACACGTTTTCTCCTGCCTCCGGCTGTGATGACGGGCGGGCGGGGACCGCAAAATCGTTTGGGCCCCCTGAAGCCGTGTCAATGTACAAATTATCACAATGGCATGGCTGCGTCAATGCAATTTGTGGATTTGCACCGGCTTCCTGCCAGGAAGGGCGTGCGTCCCGCGCTTCTATCTTACTGAAAAAGAAGATATTTTTTAACTATCTGACATATTTTATAAAAAAGGCCGAAAGCCCCGGAAGCGTCAAAAATCCGTACCGTGCCGCACCGGGGAACGGCCCCCGCCTCAGGCGCGGCGCTGCCAGCAGCTCACGCTTTCCACATGCGGGCTGTGGGGGAAGAGGTCCAGGGGCGTCACCTGCATCAGTTCATAGTCGGCGGAGAGGGCCCGGGCATCGCGGGCCAGGGTGGCCGGGTTGCAGGAGATGTAGACCAGACGTTCCGGCGCCAGATGGCGCAGGGCCGCCAGGGCTTCCGGGGCCACACCGCCGCGCGGCGGGTCCAGCAGGGCATGATCCCAGTGGCCGGGGCCGTGCTCGCGGGCCAGGGCCGTCAGCAGGCGGGCGGCGTCCCCGGCCTCGTAGCGGCAGTGGCCGAAGCCGAAACGGCGGGCATTGCGTTCCGCCAGGAGCACGGCGCGGCGGTCGTATTCCATGCCCAGCACCTCGTCGAAATGTCCCGCGGCCAGCAGGCCCGGAGCCCCGGCGCCGCAATAGACGTCCAGCAGGCGGCGGGGCGCCGCGCCCGGCCGGGGGGAGAGGAGCTGCTCCACGGCCGTGGCGGCCAGCCGTTCGGCGGCCAGGCCGTTGACCTGGAAAAAGGAAGCGGGATCGAGGCCGAACCAGCGGCCGCCCAGGGGCAGATACAGCGGGGCTTCGTCGTCCGGCAGGGCCTCGCCCCGCCGGTCGAGGCAGAGCACGCGCCGCTCCCCGGCCACCAGGGCGTCAGGGGTGGCGCGTTCCTCATGGACGAAGGCCTGGACGCAGGGGAAGGCATCCAGCAGTTCCCGGCCCATGCGGGCCACCGTGCGGCGCTGTTCCGCCGTGCCGGGGCTGGTGACGCAGGTGAGCCACCAGCGGCGTCCCGGGGCATCGGCCGCGGCGGCCTGTGCCGGAGCGGATCGGGGCCAGCCGCAGCGCACCACCAGGAAGCGCCAGAAGCCGCACTCCTCCGCACCGGGGCGTTCCCGCCGGGGGCGGCGTCCGCGTCCCTTGTCCGCCCGGGGGCGCAGGCGGCCTTCCTCGGCGGCGCTGCGCGGCGGCACATAGGCGGGCAGGCCGCTGCGGGCGGCCAGACCGGCGCAGGCCGTGACCAGTCCCGGCCCCTCAGCGGGCAGCAGGGCGCAGCCTGGCACCGGCAGCACCTGCAGGCCGCCGCGCCGGCGCAGGCCCAGGCACAGGCCGCTGCCGTCGGCAGGGCCGAAGGCGAATTCCATCTTGTTGCGGAAGGCCCGCTGTTCCGGGGAGCCCAGGGCGGGCCGCAGGGGCAGGGCGGCATCCCGGCCCAGGCCGCCGATGCGCTCCAGGGCATCGCGCACCAGCTGGCCTTTCCAGCGCAGCTGGGCCGCATAGGGCAGGCGCTGCCAGGGGCAGCCGCCGCAATCCTCGCCGTGGGGGCAGATGTCCGCCGCCAGGGCCACATCCTCCAGCACCGCCGTGCGCCGGGCCTCCCAGAAGCGTTTCTGGCGGCGGATGATGCGGGCCCGCACCGTCTGGCCGGGCAGGGAGCCCGCGACGAAGATGACGGGCCCTCCGTCCTCGGGGCGGTGCAGGCCGCGGCCGTCGTGGGCCAGGGCGTCGATGCGGCAAACGATCTCGTCGGTCATGGCGGAACAGGGGGTTGGGGTGGCGGAGGGCAGGCCGGAGAGGCCCGCGGCACGATGATCTTTCTTGTAGCGGCTTTGCCCCGGGCTGGCAATGCGCGTCCGGCGGCGGGATGGTCCCCCGCCCCTCCCGCGGCGGGAAAAGCGCGTCCGGCGCGGGAAAAATCCGTCGTCAGGCAAAAAAGCATTGCCTCCCGGCCTTTCCTGTGCTATGCAACGCAACTGGCCTACGCCTCTGTCTGGCCCCGACTACCGCGCGTCCCGCCACAGGATGCGTGGCCTGTGGCGCGGCCAAGAACAAAAATCACTTGACTTTTCTTGCAGCATGAGGCAAACAGGCCTCTCTCTTTTCGGAGGTTTAAGAGCATGTACGCTATTATTGAAACGGGCGGCAAACAGTACCGCGTCGAAGAAGGTTCCAAGATCGTTGTGGAAAAGCTCGCTGGCGAAGCCGGCAGCGAAATCAAGCTGGACAAGGTGCTGATGCTTGGCGGCGCCGACGTGAAAGTGGGCGCTCCCTATGTGGAAAACGCTGCCGTGACCGCCGAAGTGGTGGAACAGGGCCGCGGCGCCAAGGTCATGGTGTTCAAGCGCTGGCGTCGTAACGACTCGCGCAAGCTGCGCGGTCATCGTCAGGACTGCACCACCATCCGCGTCAAAAGCATTAACGGCTAGCTTGGCGGCGTGTCCCCGCGGGGACGCACGGCAATCTGCCTTGTAAGGAGTATACCATGGCTCATAAGAAAGCAGGCGGCTCTTCGCGTAACGGCCGCGACAGTGCGGGCCAAAGACGCGGCGTGAAGCGCTTTGGCGGCCAGAACGTGCTGGCTGGCAACATCATCGTGCGTCAGCTCGGCACCAAGATCTATCCCGGCACCAACGTGGGCATGGGCAGGGACTACACCCTGTTCGCCAAGGTTGACGGCGTGGTGCGTTTTGAAAAGTACATCCGCAAGCGTCGCGTGCTCACCCGCGTGCATGTGGAAGCCCCCGTTGCCGAATAACGGCGCGGCAAGGCGTGATTTTTGAAGGGAAGAGGCCGCAGGGCTTCTTCCCTTTTTTGCTTTTTCAGGCCCCTGCGGCCTGCGGTACGCCCGCAAGGCGTCCCGAAGATCAGGGTGGCGACACCCGGGAGATGTTTCATGCGTTTTGTGGACGAAGCTACCATCCAGGTCCGGGCCGGCAAGGGCGGCCACGGCTGCGTGTCTTTCCGGCGTGAAAAGTTCGTGCCCCGCGGCGGGCCGGACGGCGGTGACGGCGGCAGGGGCGGTTCCGTCATCCTCAAGGCGGACAGCCGCCTGCTTTCCCTCTACGACTTCCGCCTCAAGCGCCAGTACGAGGCCCGCAACGGCCAGCCCGGCATGGGCAGCCAGTGCAACGGCCGCAAGGGCGAGGACCTCATCCTGGGCCTGCCCGTGGGCACCCTGGTCTATGCCCGCGACGAGATGGGCGAGGAATACCTGCTGGCCGACCTGCGCGAGCCCGGCATGGAAGTGGTGGCCGCCCAGGGCGGTCGCGGCGGCATGGGCAACGAGCATTTCAAGACGTCCACCATGCGCGCCCCGCGTTTCGCCCAGCCCGGCGAACCCGGCGAGGAACGCGAGCTGCGCCTGGAACTGAAGATTCTGGCCGACGCCGGTCTGCTGGGCCTGCCCAACGCGGGCAAGTCCACCTTCATCTCGCAGGTCTCGGCGGCGCGGCCCAAGATCGCGGCCTATCCCTTCACCACCCTGACCCCCAATCTGGGCGTCATGATCGACGAGTACGATCCTGACCGCCGCATGGTCATCGCCGACATCCCCGGCCTCATCGAGGGCGCCCACGAAGGCCAGGGCCTGGGCCACCGCTTCCTCAAGCATGTGGAGCGCACCCGCTTTC
>VOFC01004102.1_pt1 | contig 29597 bp, 21 predicted proteins | sample 5384161 | NCBI WGS metagenome assembly VOFC01 (sample SAMN12384722, study PRJNA508395) | human gut metagenome | isolation source: healthy gut B | host: Homo sapiens | reverse complement strand
TGAAGCATGACCAAGATATGGATGATGTTGATGATTTCGATTTTATTCGCCATATAGCCTACGGCAAGAAAACACTTATTACACGACATGAACGTGCCGAACAAGTGAAGAAACGAGACATATTCAGCAAGTATGGTGAACAGGCACGACTTGTGCTTGAAGCCTTGTTGGATAAGTACACCAAGGAAGGTGTGTCAGAATTGAAAGTCTTACTTGTGCTTGAAAAATGACCCATTCCGCAAATTGGGTTCAAAGGCAAACATCGTGAAGTTCTTTTTTTGGTGGCAAGCAAGGCTATCTTGATGCCGTAAAGGAACTGGAACAATACATATATAATATAGCATAAAATAAAAACAAAATATGAGTTTATCAAATTTCGTAAAACGAGTTCGCAATATAATGCGCAATGATGCCGGTATCAACGGTGATGCGCAACGCATAGAACAAATGGCGTGGATGCTGTTCTTGAAAGTCTATGACGAGAAAGAGAATGATTGGGAGTTGGACGATGATGATTACAAGTCTATTATTCCAGAAGAATGCCGTTGGCGTAACTGGGCGCATGACGATGGAAGCGGTTATGCCTTGACTGGTGATGAGCTGCTTTCGTTTGTCAACAACACATTGTTTGTGGAACTCAAAAACATAGAGATAACACCAACTACCCCTATCCGTCAGGCGATTGTAAAGACCACATTTGAGGATGCCAACCAATATATGAAAGATGGAGTTCAACTTCGTCAAGTGCTGAATGTGATTGACGGTTTGAACCTTTGGTGACTATGAGGAAAGTCATGCTTTCGGTGAGATATACGAGACAATCCTCAAAGAAATGCAGGCGGCAGGTTCCTCTGGTGAGTTCTACACCCCAAGAGCCTTGACCGAATTTATGGCAGAGATAGTCAATCCCCAGATTGGTAAGAAAATGGCAGACTTCGCTTGTGGTACAGGAGGTTTCATCACAAGTTGGTTGGGTGAATTGGACAAGAAGGTAAAGACTGCTGAAGACCGCAAAGAGTACAATCAGTCTGTATTTGGCATAGAAAAGAAACAATTCCCGTATATGCTATGTGTGACAAACCTGTTGCTGCATGGTATTGACACGCCATTGGTATATCACGACAACTCGCTTACAAAAGATGTACTCAACTATACAGACGAGGACAAGTTTGATGTTGTGTTGATGAACCCACCATACGGTGGAAACGAGAAGTCGGATGTCAAGTCACATTTCCCTTCTGATATGCGCAGTAGCGAGACTGCTGACTTGTTCATGGTTCTCATCATGTACCGACTGAAGAGGAATGGTCGTGCGGCGGTCATTGTCCCAGACGGTTTCCTGTTTGGAGCGGACAACACAAAGATAGCCATCAAGACCAAGCTGCTCAGAGATTTCAACTTGCACACCATTATCCGTTTGCCTGGCAGTATCTTTGCACCTTACACTTCGATAGCCACGAACATTTTGTTCTTCGACAACACCAGTGCAGAGAATGCTCCAGCAGGCTTCTCAACGAAGGACACATGGTTCTATCGTTTGGATATGCCAGAGGGGTACAAGCATTTCTCCAAGACAAAGTCCATGAAGTCGGAACATTGCAACCCAATCCGTGAGTGGTGGAACGACCGTAAGGAGATTATTATTGCTGATGGTGACGAGAAATCTCGTTGCTATTCGGTTGAAGACCTTATCGCCACCGATTGCAACTTCGACTTGTGCAAGTTCCCGAAAGAGGATGAAAAAATCTTGCCTCCTGCCGAACTGCTTGCCGACTATTTCAAGAAGCGCAAGGCTCTTGATCATGAAATTGATAAGACATTGGCGGAGATACAGCGTATCTTGGGAATAAATGTGAATGTGGCGAATTGTAATATGTGGGACGGTGTTCCACATATTATGAAAAGTGAGACGCTGTCTCACAAATTCAGAAAAGGATTGGATAATATGGAAAAATCTGCATTAACAAACATAACAGAAAAGCTGACTCAATCAGAGAAAAACTTCGTTTCTGACTTGAAGCATTTAGCCGGTGAAGCACGTCGGCAAGCCTATCGCAGTGCAGACCATCTATTGGTGGTTCGCAACTGGCTTATCGGTTGGTGTATCGTGACACAGGAACAAAATGGAAAGGAACGTGCGAAATATGGCAAACATGTCATAAAATTGGCTTCCCAAACCCTAACTGAAGAATACGGCAGGGGATTCGGACTGACAAGCATAAAGAACATGCGCTCTTTTTACCAGATGTTCAGCAAATTACAAATTGGTCAAGCAATGCTTGACCAATTCAAACTCACAGACGAACCAATTCGTCAAGCACCGCTTGACGAATCTACGATACCATTCTATCCTAACCTATCATGGCTTCACTATGAACGCTTACTGCGTGTAAAAGATATGGATGCAAGGTTGTGGTATTTGAAGGAGGCGGCTCGTGAGCAATGGGATTACCGTACCTTACAGCGTAATATCTCCTCACAATACTATTATCGTTTGTTGCAAACCCCTGAGCATCTGCGCAAAGAGGTAAGTGACGAGATGCGTTCGCTGACTTCAGATTTCGAAAAAGACAAACTCTCTTATCTCAAGAATCCTGTGATAGCAGAGTTCTTAGGATTACCACAGAACCCTGCCTATAGTGAATCGAAACTGGAAACTGCCATTATCAACCATCTGCAGACTTTCATCATGGAGTTGGGCAAAGGCTATGCGTTTGTGGCTCGCCAACAGCATATCAAGACGGACATGGGCGATTTCTATATCGACCTTGTGTTTTACAACATCATCCTAAAGTCCTATCTCATTATTGATTTAAAGACTACGCAGATAACTCATCAGGATGTGGGACAGATGGATATGTACGTCAGAATGTATGACGAGTTGAAGAAAGAGGAAGGCAATAATCCTACTATCGGTTTGGTTCTGTGTTCTGACACTAGCAAAGACCTTGCACGTTATTCCATATTGAAGGACAGCAAGCAGCTCTTTGCCGCAAAGTATCTTACTTATCTTCCTACAGAAGAAGAGTTGAGCCGAGAAATCCGTGAGCAGAAAGAGTTTTTTGAATTACAAAAGGGAAAAGAGGCAGAAGATGAAGATTAAAAATAGTATATAATTCGCCAACAAGTTGTTGGCGAATTGATACTTTACGATAAAAAATTACAATGAACGGAAAACAATTAAAGAACAGCATATTACAATGGGCGATACAGGGAAAACTTGTACCGCAAGACCCCAATGACGAACCAGCAAGAGTTTTGCTTGATAAGATTCGTCAAGAGAAAGAACGCTTGATCAAGGAAAAGAAAATCAAGCGTGACAAGAACGCATCCATTATCTACCGTGGTGAGGACAATTCCTATTATGAGAAGATGCTCGCTACGGGGGAGGTGAAGTGCATTGATGAGGAGGTGCCGTTTGAGATACCTAAGGGATGGGAATGGTGTCGATTGCGTGATATTATTTTAGGTACAAATGCTGGTAAAAGCCCTAATTGTGAAAAACGACCTAAGAAGTCAGAGGAATGGGGCGTATTGACAACTACATCAATTCAAGAGAATGCTTTTTTATCTAACGAGAACAAAGTATTGCCAAAGCATTACGTAATAACCCCAGAACATTGTGTACGATATGGTGATATACTTATAACACGAGCTGGTCCTGTTAATCGGACAGGCATAGTTTGCATGGTTGAAAATAATTGTGATAAGCTGATTCTTTCAGACAAGACCGTTAGAATAGATTATATGCATGACTATTGTAATCCAAAGTTTCTCGTTTTCGTACTTAATAGTTCTGCAATACATGAATTAGTAATGAGTGCAACTGTTGGAATGGCAGCTTCTCAGGTTAATGTGTCGCAAGGTAGCATTCAGAACACATTAATTCCATTTCCACCCTCTAAGGAGCAACAGAAAATCATTAACAAATTGGAAGCAATTCTGCCACAAATCGAAAAAATATAATAATGCTCAGAATAAACTGGATGAGTTGAATAAAACAGTAAAAGACCTCATTAAAAAGAGTGTATTGCAGGAAGCAATACAAGGAAAACTTGTTTCACAACTTGAAGAAGAAGGAACAGCCAAAGAACTGCTTGGACAGATAAAGGCAGAGAAACAAAGACTCGTCAAAGATGGCAAGCTAAAGAAGTCTGCCCTCAACGATAGTGTTATCTTCAAAGGTGACGATAACAAGTATTATGAGCAGATAGGGAGCGAAATAACTGAGATTGACCTTCCTTTTGAGTTTCCAAGTTCTTGGTCTATTGCTCGATTAAATGCAGTTTGCCAACTTACAGACGGCTTGAAAACCACTGGCAAGCAGTGCTTGTTAGATGCTAAATACTTACGTGGTAAAAGTTCTGAAACTATTGTAGAACATGGTAAATTTGTATATAAAGGTGATAATATAATGCTTGTGGACGGTGAAAACTCTGGTGAAGTTTTCATCGTTCCACAAGACGGTTATATGGGTAGTACTTTCAAGCAATTATGGATAAGTTCCTCTATGTACGAACCTTATATTTTGGCTTTCATACAGTTCTACAAAGAAACTTTTGCGCAATTCTAAGAAAGGTGCAGCAATACCACACCTCAACAAAGAACTTTTCTATGGTCTTATAATAGGTATTCCACCATTACAAGAACAAAGAAGAGTTGTGCAAAAGATAGAGCAATCATCGAAGTTGCTTAAATAGTTGTTCGATTTTGTTTACGATACGTTTTTGCTCCTCAATTGAGGCAGTGGATATAGATAATCTTCAATATGACAGTTGTTTATGGAGGGCGAATTATCACCCTTCATAAACGCATTAAGACCATCAACCACATAATTTGACAACATCAGATAAAACAAAAACACAGGATAATATCCTAAACTTGGCGTAATAACATAAAATCCTGTACTTGCAATAGCATCTATATATATATCATCAACCAAAGCGATATTTTTCAAGTATGGACGAACCATTGAAAACAACAAATCGTTTTTGTGGAGTTTCCTTGTATTGCTCGACTTGGAGCGTTTTCAAATCTTACCTTTTTAGGATTATCTATAATGTTTAGCCTATTATTGACGGCATCCACATCAATATAAACGAAATCCGATAACGGCTTAGTTGATTCCATTGGCATAAATACAGACATACCTCTTGCCCAACTCCAAGATTCGGGCAAATCAAATGGGATTTGCTCAGTTATATCCAAGCATTTTTTTGCCTATCTGCTCATAATACTTGTTATCGTCACCTCGGAAGATAACAGAATCGTTGAGGGCAGACTTCTTTAGCTTGCCCTCTTTGACGAGTTTTTGTTTCTCTTCCTTTATCTGTTCAAGCAGTTCTTGTGCTGTACCTTCTTCGGCAAGTTGCGGCACGAGTTTACCTCGAATAGCTTCTTGCAAGATTGACTGTTTTTATAAGTTTGGGAATACTTTCATTTAGTTCGTCAAGTTCATCTTGCGCTTTCTCATAATGCTTTATTATAGGTGAGATATTTCCTAATTCCTCTACGATTCGAATTTGCTCTTTATATGGAGGAATAGGAACAAGAGTCATTTTTATTATGTCTGTGTTGAGATTTGGTTGAGCTGTACCTTGGTTGATGTTTCTGTACAAATCCGTCATATAGCAGAAAAACCAATATACATAAAGTTTCACACAATGTTTTGGCAAGAATAAAACCTAATACCATTGAAAACACTGCGGTGGTTCGCCCAAGTGGCTGGAGGCGCAAAGCCTCCAAGGAACGACTCGGTTTTCGCTATGTCCAAAGGATGAAACAAATAAATCCCGAAGAATTTTCGCGATTTCATCGACGCTACTTTGGGCATTGGTGGCGACCCGAGCGACGGCATTTATGCCAATGCCACGGGCAACACAGTGGGTAGCTGGCTTTTCCGCTTGAACTACAAGGGCAAGAACTGGCGTGTCAGTGCCTACCTCGACCATTACTTCGAGGACCATTCGCAAATGTTTTGGGAATATGGTTGGCGCGACGGTCTTTACGGCATCGACATCACCCTGCCCCGCAACCGCTTTGTAAGTTCGGTGGTATATGAATACCTGAAAACCACTTACCAGAGTGGTGCCCTCTACCACGACCACACGCCAGGACTGGCCGACCAAATCAGTGGTTCCGACAGCTACTACAATCATGGCATTTACGGTGGTTGGCGTCATTGGGGCATGGCCATCGGTAACCCGCTTTACATTTCACCGCTCTACAAGAACAATGGTACGCTGAACTTTATCGGCACTCGCTTCAAAGCGCATCACCTGGGTTTGAGTGGCGACCCGCTGCCTTCGCTCCACTACCGTTTGCTCTACTCGCACGAACGCAATTTGGGTAACTACGGCTCAACCAGTTTGGCTGCACTGACCAACCACAGCATGTTGGCCGAAGTGCATTTCTCGCCCGAACGTTTGGGCCGGTTAAACACTCGCGGTTGGACTGCCGGCTTGGCCATTGCGCTCGACCGCGGTGACTTGGTGGGCAACAACTTCGGTGCTCAACTCACTTTGGGTTATTCGGGTCTGTTCGGTAAATAATCATCGCCTCCGTTGTAGTCTCTTCCCCCTCTAAAGGGCTAACGTTGTGCGTCATCGTTTGTGTGCCCCTATGGAGATGCAACCCTACATTTAAAACTGCACATCTAAGTCGCCTTTTCACTGATAGATATTCGGTGAAAAGGCGACTTTTTTTGTTTTCTACATTTGTTTTTCACCCTTGTATTCACCGATTGTTTGCTACGCTGTGATGCAAAGTTTCTGGTTCGTTTGCACGCAATGCCTTTTCACCTGAACTCATTTATGGAGTAAATATTAAACGAGTTTCTGGTTCAAAAGTGAAATAAAACAAAAAATCAGACAAGCATCCGCCATCGTCTTTCAGCATATCGGGGCATGGGGCTGCGCATCTGAAAAAATCATTCCAAGTTTGTTGAAATTAGTTCCGAGCCTGTTGAAATTAGTTCCGAGCTAGTTCAAATTAGTTCCGAGCTAGTTTTGAGAATCTCGGAACTATTGAAAACCAACACTTTCAAAAAACTGCCAATCGTTGTTTCCCGAACGTATGTTTCTGTATGGAATCAAAGAAGCAGGGAAATGAACCATTTTTTTTTAATTAAGCATTTTGTTAAAACCTAAAGTTTCCCACCCCTCTTTATTGGGGGTGGGAAACTTTAGTTGATAATATCATACGGCATCTGATCGTCCGCTCTCCAAGGCATATAGCTCACCTTGTCGCTCACATGGCGCAGTGAAATCTCCTCCGCCTCCTTGAAAACCTCGCTGCTCTTGGTGGTGAACGCTGCTGCGGCATGATAGCCTGGCAAGTCGTTCACCGAAGTGATTTGTAAAGAATTAAATCGGTCATAGTCTTGTACTTTTTGGTGCAAAACTATGACCGAATGAGCGGTGGGGAAAAGACAAATTTATAAGGTCTCTTTAAACTGACTTGGTGTCATTCCTGTTTCTTTCTTGAAGAATTTTACAAAGTGTGGTGCATCGGCAAAACCTAATTCTTCAGAAATCTCTTTATAATGAATTCTTTTTCTGCAAGCAGTTTTTTTGCTTTCAAGATTATTTCTTCATTTATGATTTTTTTGGGGCTTAATCCAAAAGTCTCTTTCGTTATAGCTGATAGTTTGCTTTCTGCTACCCCTATATCTATAGAGTAAAATGCAGGCGAATGCGATTTTTTTAGATTAAATTCAATCGATTTTTTGAAGTCATATATTATTTTTAATTTGGGGTGTTCAAAATCCATGGAATCATTTTTCCAAGAGGCATGTTCCTTTCAGGCCGATGAACGAATAGTCGATATCCAGCAGCTTGCCCGAAAAATCACCGAACGCACCGGTCACGGCGTCCCAGTTCTGATGGATCAGGTCGGTGATCTGGATCTCCTGATAGGCGGACTTCGTCTGTGCGACATAGCCCGCATTGGTCGTGACCCAGTCGGTCAGCTGCGTGACAGCGTCCGCGCTCAGGCCCATCATCTTCGTCAGCGGCTGGCGGATGACGCTGTAGAGCGCAATCAGGATCGGGAACGGGATCAGGCTCCAGAGGCAGCCGGACATCGGGTTGATCTTCTCTTCCCGATAGAGCTTGGCCATCTCTTCATTGAGCTTTTGCTGGTTTCCCTCGTGCCGGCGCTGAAGCTCCGTGATCCGCGGCTGAAGACGGCTGGTGCGCATCATGCTCTTCTTGCTCTTGGCCATGAACGGAAGCAAAATCAGGTTCACGACAACGCCGAAGAGAATGACCGCCCAACCGTAGCTGCCGGTCAGCTCATAAAGTGCTTTGAGCAGCCAGGCAAAGGGTGCAGTAATCCAGGACATAAGACGACTCCAATTCTAAAATTCTCAGGATTTCCCGGTCATGGCACCGGGTCATAAAATTCATGCTCACCCGTATGGAACGGATGGCACCGACATATGCGCTTGATGGCCAGCCACGAGCCCATGAGCGCTCCGTATTTCTGCAGAGCCTCGAGCGCATATTCCGAGCAGGTCGGAATGAACCGGCAGCAGGGCGGCTTGAGCGGTGAGATATACCTGCGGTAAAACTTCACTAGCGCGATGAGCAGCCGCTTCATACGCCGTCATCCCCTTCCGTCAGCAGGCCGAGCTGGGCGCACGCCGATAAAAACGCTGCCTCCAGCTGATGATAATCCGCCGTGCATGCGCGCACGCGCGACACGACGACCAGATCATACCCGCGCGCGATCTGCCGCTCATGCAGGCGATAGATCTCCCGCAGACGGCGGCGGATGCGGTTGCGCACGACGGCATGGCCGACTTTGTTGGACACGGTGTAGCCGATGCGGCTGCGGCCGGTGCGGTTTTTCCGGCAGTAGACCACCAGATACGCATTGGCGCAGCTTTTGCCCTTCGAGTACAGACGCCGGAATTCATAGTTTTGTTTGATCGTGCTGGTAAATTCCAAAGGTCTCCCCCGATCCTCTCTGCTGTGCAGACTCTCCGGATATGCCTTTAGGGCGGAAAGATCCCGCCCTGAAAAACATAATTAAGGAGTCTGCCTGCTCACGCGCAGCAACTCAGTAGCTGAGATGCTTTCTGCCCTTCGCTCTGCGGCGGGACAGCACCTTGCGGCCGTTGGCGGTCGCCATTCTCTTGCGGAAGCCGTGCTCTTTCTTGCGCTGAAGCTTCTTAGGCTGATAGGTACGGAACATGGTGTTTTCTCCTTTCGATCATACTCAACAGCGGCTCGCGCCGCCGTAGTTGGCAAAAAGTATCCGGCGCCAGACGACTGACGCCGGATACATATTATACACTATGGAATTTCTCCCTGTCAACCTTCATTTTTTGCACTCGCTGCACCGCGCAGATCCTCGCCGGTGATGTACTTTTTCAGCGGCTTCCACAGCAGCGCGCCGACGATGAGCACGAGCACCATGTCGATGAGCATGAAGCTGCCGTTATACAGCGCCGAGTAGAACCACGGCGACGTCATCGTCAGGCCAAAGAAGGTCTCGGGCATATACTCGGCCCAAATCGTCGCACCGACGACATAGTGCACAAGAAAGCGCGCCACGCTGCCGACGACTGTGCCGATGAAGAAGCCGCCCTTGAGCTTCGAGCACGCACCGGCAAAGCCGAGCACCGTGAACGCGAGCAGATAGTCGCCGATGAGCGACTGCCACGTCCAGGCATACGTGCTGCTGAGCACCGCCTGCAGAATGCTGTAGGCAAAGCTTGCAAGCATGCCGGGTCCGAAGCCCCAGCGGGCGCAGTACAGGAAGATCGGCAGCATCTCGATCGTGATGGAGCCGCCCTGCGGGAGTTCGAAGAGCTTGAGATAGCTCAGGACCTGGGCAAGGGCGATGAAGATCGCGCCCTCGCACAGCGCGCGCAGGCGCAGATGGGATTTGCTTTGGGTCATGTCGTGTGCCTCCTCAAAGAAAAAACTGCATTGCCGAAACAATGCAGTCCATAGAAAACGATGATAGATATAGATAGATTTCGTTTCCTACGCCGGCATTATCCGGATCAGGTCTGTGGGTATCGAGCTTCGATTCACTCGTCTCAGCCGGGAATGACCCAGCCCCCCAATATACATTATTCTTTATACACGCATGTGCGATATTTGTCAAGTCATTGTCCGCGCGGCGGCGCATACATATCCGCAGCGGCGGCAAGCATGTTCTGCATCTCCAGCCGGGCGGACGGCGGCGAGAGGATCTCCACCTCAGTGCCGAAGCCGAACAGCCAGGCATAGAACTTCGGGCTCGTGACCACGTTGAGCACAACCGTGAAATGCTCCGGCCCGTCGGCGACTACGATCACGTCCTTGCCGAAGCGGTCGAGCACCGCGCCGACCAGATGATTGGCAAAGCGCAGCCGCACCGTCTGCTCTTCCCCACTGAACATGCTGAATACTTTTGGAGTACGCCGACAGATCCAGCTTTGAAAGGTCTTCCGTACCCTCACGCGGCATCTCCAGCGCGGAGATATCCGTCATCTTGTCCACACGGTAGTGCTTGCGCAGCTCCGCCTCGGCATCCCAAGCCAACAGGTAATAATTCTCATTGTCCCACATCAGTGCCAGCGGACTGACGACATAGTATACCCCCGCCTTGCGGTAACGCCGCTGTTTGGAGATGGTGTATTCAAAGTAGTGGAAGCGGATCTGCCGATCCCGGGAAATGGCGTCGGCAATCTCGTCCACATTATAATACACGCTCTCATTCATGCTCTTGACGCGGCCGCGGACATAGACCTGCCGCTGCAGGAGCTGCGCATCATAGATACTGGCAAGGCTCTCGATTTTTTTGATGAGCGCCAGCGTCTTTTTGTGCGTGATAAACTTGGACGACTGCACACTGTCGACCAGCAGCTTGAGCTCCGGCACTTCAAACGTGCGCGAGCCGACATAATATCCGGTCGTTTTCGTCTTGGTCTGCACGATGTCCATCCCGAACGTGCGCAGTGCCTCAAGATCGCCGTAAATGCTCTTGCGCTCGGCGGATATTCCGCGCTGCGCCAGCTGTGCGATCATCCCCGGCACAGTCATCGGATGACGTTCGTCCGTCTGCTGCAGCAGGATCTCCATCAGGTACAGCAGCTTCAATTTCTGATTCGGTGATTTTGGCATAGTTCTCCCTTTTCTCCGTTTCCAAACATGGGCACGATTGGATTTTACCACAAAAATCCGGTGTAAAAAAGTGCTCTTGCACAACTCGCACGATTTTCGACATAATTTGCGCGATTTACTCCGCAGCGGGGGGCACAGGCAAGAGAATATCATCCAGATTATCCAGAATAAAGTGCTGTGCATCCGGGTGATACAGCGTGACCTGATAGGGGCCGCGCTTGCCGCTGCGTTCCTCGACTGAAATGCCGATAGAGCGCCCCAGCGCCGTCGGGCCGCGAAACGGCGTCCCGTCTCCCCACGTGTTCATCTCCAGGAAGCCGCGCTGCAGAAGCCAGTCCGTGATCGTCGTCGTGCGCAGGTACCTATAAACAAATGGATCGACCATTTCATTGAGCGCGCGGCAGATCTCGCTGACGGTCATCGGCTGCTCCGTAAACGGAAACGCCGCGCGCTGCTCGATCGGCAGAGCAAACGGCAATCCCGGAGCCCGGGGCCCATTGTCATATATCTCCTGCAGCAGGCCGGATACAAAGAAAAAACAGCGCGACATTTCCACCCGATTGAGCACACTGTCACCCGGCAGCTCTCCGCCCGTATGTGGGTCCAGCCCAAGGGCAAGCGCATCGAGGCAGCGTTTGGCATCCAGAATTCGTTCCTTTCGCGTCATATCATCGCCCGCTTCCGTGTTTTCCTTGATAATAGCAGATCGAGAGTCCCATAAGCAGGACTCTCGACCGAAAAAACAAAAAATGTTCGAAAATTGCAGTTCCATTCGGCTGCGATAACGGGGCATCCTCAGCAAAAAGCGGGCGGCGCTGCCGCGCCGCCCGCGCACGCTTTGTGCCGTATGGATTACTTCTTCACGTTTTTGCAGAACTCCATCAGGATCGTCGCGACCTGTTCGCGGGTCGCGCTGCCCTGCGGCTCGAGATAGGTCTGGCCGCCGTTGCTCGCGCCGGAGATCAGGCCGAGTGCCACGGCATCCGCCATCGCGTCCTTTGCCCAGTCGGACACGCTGTCCGCATCCGGGAAGGTGCTCAGGTCAGCGGGCGTCCACGTGCGCTCGAGCTTGAGCACGCGCGTCACGTATTCCATGAGGATGACCGCGATCTGCTCGCGCGTGACCGGCCGGTCGGGCTCAAACGTCGTGCTGGACGTTCCGGCGACCACGCCGGTCTGATACGCCCAGAGGACCGCGTCCTGATACCAGTCCTGTGTGAGATCGGTAAACGGCGTGGTGCCGCTCACCTTCGGCTCGCCCTCGAGGTTATACAGGATCTGCACGATCTGCGCGCGCGTCGTGGTCAGCTTCGGCCCGAACAGATTGTTGCCGATGCCGGACATCAGCTGATGCGTCACGCAGTACTGGATACCATCATCGGCCCAGCTGTGCGATACGTCCGTGAACATTTCCGTAACATCCATGACGCCTGTGGCCGGGATAGTCTCAGTCTTCGTCTCGCCGCAGCGGGTGCAGGTGAAGGTCTTCACACCGTCCTCCGTCTCGGTGGCAGGCTTCGTCACTTTGCCGTTGTCCCATGCGTGACCAAGTGCATCGGTGTAAGTATCCACGTAGCTGTCGCCGCAGGCGCAGGTGTGCGTCGTGTAGCCCTTTTCGGTGCAGGTCGGCGCGGTCACAACAGCGTTATAGTTGTGCTCGTGCGTGAGCTTCGGGATGGTTTCGGTCTTTGTCTCACCGCAGCGGGTACAGGTGAAGGTCTTTACGCCGTCCTCGGCTTCAGTGGCGGGTTTCGTCACTTTGCCTTCATCCCACGCGTGGCCGAGCGCATCCACGTAAGTATCCACATAGCTGTCGCCGCAGGCGCAGGTGTGCGTCGTGTAGCCCTTGGACGTGCAGGTCGGAGCAGTGACGACAGCCTTATAGTTGTGCTCGTGCGTGAGCTTCGGGATGGTCTCCGTCTTCGTCTCGCCGCAGCGGGTGCAGGTGAAGGTTTTGACGCCGGTCTCAGCCTCCGTCGGCTCCTTCGTCACTTTGCCTTCATCCCACGCGTGGCCGAGCGCATCCACGTAAGTATCCACGTAGCTTTTACCACAGGCGCAGGTGTGCGTCGTGTAGCCCTTTTCCGTGCAGGTCGGCGCCGTGACAACATCTTTATAGCTGTGCTCGTGCGTGAGCATCGGGATGGTTTCCGTCTTCGTCTCGCCGCAGCGGGTGCAGGTGAAGGTCTTCACACCGGTCTCGGTTTCCGTCGGCTCCTTCGTCACTTTGCCGTTGTCCCATGCGTGGCCGAGTGCGTCGGTATAAGTATCCACATAGCTGTCGCCACAGGCGCAGGTGTGCGTCGTGTAGCCCTTGGCCGTGCAGGTCGGCGCGGTCACAACAGCATCGTAGCTGTGCTCGTGCGTGAGCTTCGGGATGGTTTCGGTCTTCGTCTCGCCGCAGCGGGTGCAGGTGAAGGTCTTCACACCGGTCTCGGTCTCCGTCGGCTGCTTGGTCACTTTGCCGTTGTCCCATGCGTGGCCGAGCGCATCCACGTAAGTATCCACGTAGCTGTCGCCGCAGGAGCAAGTGTGCGTCGTATAGCCCTTCTCGGTACAGGTCGGCGCGGTCACAACAGCGTTATAGTTGTGCTCGTGCGGAATCACCGGCATAGTCTCCGTCCTGGTCTCGCCGCAGCGGGTGCAGGTGAAGGTCTTCACACCGGTCTCGGTTTCCGTCGGCTCCTTCGTCACCTTGCCTTCATCCCATACGTGGCCGAGCGCATCCACGTAAGTGTCCACATAGCTGTCGCCGCAGGCGCAGGTGTGCGTCGTGTAGCCCTTTTCCGTGCAGGTCGGCGCTGTGACAACATCCTTGTAGCTGTGGGTATGGGAAACATAATTGTAATGGATGTTGGCGGTCAAAAGGCCATTATTTCCAGTGGAAGAAATAGAGATCGCTTTCCATTGTGCCTCGCTCCCGGCATAGTACACATCGGTCAGAGATGTGCAGTAAGCGAAAGCCCGCTCTCCAATGCTCGTCACGCTGTCCGGGATCGTCACGCTGGTCAGAGATGTGCACCCGCGGAAAGCGGAACCACCAATGCTCGTCACGCTGTCCGGGATCGCATATGCCGCAAAAGCGCCCGGGCACTGCACCAAAGTTGTCTTATCTTTATTGAACAGAACACCGGACGCATCGCTGGAGTAATTGTTGTTGCCCTCAGCGACCCATATACCGGTCAAAGATGTACACGAATCGAAAGCGCCATCGCCAATGCTCGTCACGCTGTCCGGGATCGTCACGCTGGTCAGAGATTCGCAACAAGAGAAAGCACCATTGTCAATGGGCGTCACGCTGTCCGGGATCGTCACGCTGGTCAGAGATTCGCAACAAGAGAAAGCACCATTGTCAATGAGCGTCACGCTGTCCGGGATCGTCACGCTGGTCAGAGATGTACAATAATAGAAAGCATAATCACCAATGCTCATCACGCTGTTCGGGATCGTCACGCTGGTCAGAGATGTGCATTCAGAGAAAGCCCGCTCACCAATGCTCGTCACGCTATCTGGGATCGTCACGCTGGTCAGAGATGTGCAGTAAGCGAAAGCATACTCTCCAATGCTCGTCACGCTGTCCGGGATCGTCACGCTGGTCAGAGATGTGCACCAATAGAAAGCCCACTCTCCAATGCTCGTCACGCTGTCCGGAATCGTCACGCTGGTCAGAGATGTGCAATCCTGGAAAGCATGCTGGCCAATGCTCGTCACGCTGTCCGGGATCGTCACACTGGTCAGAGATGTGCAATGATCGAAAGTATTATCACCAATGCTCGTCACGCTGTCCGGGATCGTCACGCTGGTCAGAGATGTGCAATTAGAGAAAGCATCAGCGCCAATGCTTGTCACGCTGTCCGGAATTGTTACACTTGTTAGAGCACTGCACGTATTAAAAGCGCACGCACCAATGCTCGTCACGCTGTCCGGGATCGTCACGCTGGTCAGAGATGTGCAACCCTGGAAAGCATAATTGTCAATGAGCGTCACGCTGTCCGGGATCGTCACGCTGGTCAGAGATTCGCAAACCTGGAAAGCGCCATCGCCAATGCTCGTCACGCTGTCCGGGATCGTCACGCTGGTCAGAGATGTGCAATGAGAGAAAGCATCAGCACCAATGTTCGTCACGCTGTCCGGAATTGTTACGCTTTTCAGAGATGTGCACCCATAGAAAGCAGCACCACCAATGATCGTCACGCTGTCCGGGATCGCATATGCCGCAAAAGCGCCCGGGCACTGCACCAAAGTTGTCTTATCTTTATTGAACAGAACACCGGATGCATCGCTGGAGTAATGACTGTTGCCCTCAGCGACCCATATACCGGTCAAAGATGTACACGAAGCGAAAGGGCTATCGCCAATGCTCGTCACGCTGTCCGGGATCGTCACGCTCGTCAGAGATGAGCAATTATAGAAAGCATCATCGCCAATGCTCATCACGCTGTCCGGGATCGTCACACTGGTCAGAGATGTGCAATTATAGAAAGCATCATCGCCAATGCTCGTCACGCTGTCCGGGATCGTCACACTGGTCAGAGATGTGCAGTCTTCGAAAGCAGAACTGCCAATGCTCGTCACGCTGTCCGGGATCGTCACGCTCGTCAGAGATGTGCAATCAACGAAAGCATACCGGCCAATGCTCGTCACGCCTTCTGCAATCACAGCGGACTTTACCCGGCTTCTACTGCCATACCACGGCGCACCAGGAAGATCATAGCCATGCATATCACCGCTGCCGCTGATCGTCAGCACGCCCTCGCTGTCCAGCGTCCAGGTCAGGTTGCTGCCCTTTGCGCCGCAGGTACCGCTGGCCACGATGTCTGCCGCCAGCGCCGTGGCCGGCAGGAGCGACGCGATCATCAGCACCGCGAGCACAAAGCTCAAAAGTCGTTTTCTCATATGTTTCCTCCCTGTTCATTTTTCTCCTGTCATTTTGTTAGCAGCACTGCCACGCAGGAGAAACGATGCGCATGGCTGCGCTCCCAATATACCCGGTGTCCCGATATCTACATGGATTATAACATTATTTATAAAATATGCAATGCAATTTACATTATTGGCATACTTTTCTGTAGAATCTGCGCACAACTCAAATTAAAACAGCAACATCCCCCTCTGATTCCGGATGAATCAGAGGGGGATGCATTTCTAACGGGTCACTTCTTTACGTTCTTGCAAAACTCCATCAGGATCGTTGCGACCTGCTCGCGGGTCGCGCTGCCCTGCGGTTCGAGGAGGGTCTGGCCGCCGTTGCTCGCGCCGGAGATCAGGCCAAGCCCGACCGCATCCGCCATGGCATCCTTCGCCCAGTCGGACACGCTGTCCGCATCCGGGAAGATGCTCAGGTCAGCGGGCGTCCACGTGCGCTCAAGTTTGAGCACGCGCGTCATGTATTCCATGAGGATGACCGCGATCTGCTCGCGCGTCACCGGCAGGTCAGGCTCAAACGTCGTGCTGGACGTGCCCGCGACCACGCCGGTCTGGTAGCCCCAGAGCACCGCGTCCTGATACCAGTCCTGTGTGAGATCGGTAAACGGCGTCGTGCCGCTCACCTTCGGCTCGCCCTCGAGGTTATACAGGATCTGCACGATCTGCGCGCGCGTCGTGGTCAGCTTCGGCCCGAACAGATCGTTGCCGATGCCGGACATCAGCTGATGCGTCACGCAGTATTGGATACCATCATCGGCCCAGCTGTGCGACACGTCCGTGAACATTTCCGTAACATCCACGCTGCCGGTGGCCGGAATGACTTCCGTCTTCGTCTCGCCGCAGCGGGTGCAGGTGAAGGTCTTTACGCCGTCCTCAGCTTCGGTGGCGGGCTTCGTCACTTTGCCGTTGTCCCATGCGTGACCCAGAGCGTCCACATAAGTGTCCACGTAGCTGTCGCCGCAAGCGCAGGTATGGGTGGTATAGCCCTTGGCCGTGCAAGTCGGAGCGGTGACGGTCACCGCATAGTCATGCATATGCGGTGCAGCGGAAACCAGAACGGAACCCGCTTCAAACGCCGCGCGAAGCGCCCGACCATTTTCATCGACGCAGTTGGACGCTTCATCGTCCTTGAGCGCAACGGAAATCTCATATTTCCCGTCCGGCGCATTGTCCGCAACGGTAAACGTCAGCTTCAACAGCACGCCGTCGCCGGTGATATTCCGGTCGCTCGTCCAGTTGATGACGCCGCCCTTGACATTGTCTACAAACAGGCCGCTGTTTGCCTTCTCCATCAGCTCGCCCTTGGCAATGCCGGTCAGAGTTAGGTTTGCATCAGCGGTGATCTTGAGCGTAAAGCCTGCAAAGCCGGTGTTGTTCTTGATCTCGACCGGGACCGTGACCGTGTCGCCGGCCTTGGCCGTCACTGCACCGATGGTGAACATCGTCACCTTGTCGCCGCAAGCCGTGCAGACACCGTCCACGTACTTATGCGGAAGCATGGCAGTCTCCGCATCGCGGTATTCATCGCCGCAGCGGCTGCACTTGTTGAGCGTATAGCCCTTGGCCGTGCATGTCGCCGCGACGACCGTCTGCCGGTAATCGTGACCCAGCTTTGCGATCGGCTCCGTCTTGGTCGTCTGGCACACAGAGCAGGTATATGTCTTTGCGCCGTCTGCCGTGCAGGTCGCGGCGGCGGTCACGGTGCCCGCGTCCCAAGTGTGCTCTTTGGCAGCGGTATAATAACGGTAGACCGTGCGCGTCTCCACCTTGCGCGTGTCGCTCGCGCTGATCTCCTTGTCGCCCCAGTCGGACCAATCCGTCCAGCGCTCATAAGTAAAGAGCTTTTTATAGTTCGTATAGCTCTGGGTATAGACCGGGATCTGGAAATACCAATACGTATCCGCGCAGCAGCCGCCATTCGGATAATACTTGCAGTCACCGCCGTTGGTGCGGTTCTCGTCCGTCGACGGGGCATTCGAGGTGCTGAAGAAAGCGTGGAAGGTCTGGAACTCGCCTTCGCAGACATCCGACACCCTGCGGTTGATGGGGCCGGCCGTATAGCTGCCGCGGCACCAGTGCCAGTAGATATAGCCGCTGACGGCTTCGCTGTTGACAACGGTCTTTGCCGTGGCCGTCTCCGAGGCGGAAACCGGCGTCTTGTTGTAGGTTCCGTACAGCGCGTTTCCGGTGTGGAAGCCGCCGGGCCAGGACTTGACATAGGTGACCGAACCGGAATTGGCCTTTTCCCAGTCGCTGCTCTTGCGCGTCCAGCCGCTCTCGGACGTGTTGTACGAGGTCTTTGTCTCATATTTGGAGGAGCGATACTGCGTCTTGCTCTCGATCAGGCTGTCCTCCACGCCGGCCGGCTTGGTCTCCGACCAGTCGGACCAACCGACGGTGGCAGTTTCCGTGTAGGTCTTGCCGCAGACGGAGCAGATGTATTTCGTGCCGCCGGGAGCAGAGCACGTCGCGGGGATCGTCTCGGAAACGTACTTGTGCGCAGCCATTTCAATCACCGCGGTATCCACATTTCCGCAGGTAGAGCACGTTCTGGTTTTGCTGCCTTGAGCCGTACAGCTGGCTTCTTGAACGACCGTCCAGTCCCCATAGGTATGGCCGCTTTTGGGTATGCTTCTGGTTTCCACACCGTTACACTTGGGGCACGTTCTCGTCTCTACGCCATCCTCTGTGCAGGTTGCCGACTTGGTCACAACCCAATCGCCATAGCTATGCAGTGTCGGCGCAATTGATCTTGTTTCCGTATGACCACATTTTGTACAAGATCTAACTTGCGTACCCGTTTCTGTGCAGGTCGGATATTTCGTATAGGTCCAGTCACCGTATGTATGCTGCAGGCAGCTACCATCGTAAATATAGTTATAATTGCCGGCAGCCGGGTCAGGATTCGGTCCATACTCCCAATATTTATTCGGCGTTGTAGATATGCCAAAATGCAGATGCGGCCCAGTCGCACAACCGGTAGCGCCAACTCTTCCGATTGTTTGACCGGCAGTAACATATGCACCATGATACACATTCGATGGAATACTTCCGCCCTGCATATGTGCATATTGATAGATTCTTCCATCATCCGCTTTAATCACAAGACCGGTTCCAAAGCCGTTGCAATCTGTGCTCTCCGGATGCTGAATAGAATAGGAATCATTATGCGTATTTGAGCAAAGATAAATATGCGTTACCGTGCCGGAAGCGGCAGCAATTACCGTTGCACCGTTAATGCTGCCATCGCTGATATCAATCGCATTGTTCGCATGGTATCCTTGGCTCAAACGTGTATGCCCCGGAACCGGCCAGTAGATGGTTACTGCAGCGCTAGCGCTTACCGGCACCAGTGTCGCCATCAGCACAAGTACCAGCAGCATACTCAGTATTCGTTTCTTCATTTCATCCTCCTGTTTCTATTTTTCTTCTGTATCTTCAGCGGAAACGCACTTGCGCAAAACGATAGATATATGTCCTCCGCTCACCGGAGCGATGGGATCAGCTCAGCGAGGAAGCGGACCAGGATCACAGCGTCGGCGGACGTGATCACGCCGTCACCATTGATGTCCGCGGCTTTCTGCTGCTCGGCCGTGAGCTTCACCAGATCCGTCAGGCTGCGCGAGAGCAGCACCGCGTCGGCAGAGGTCACCAAACCGTCTCCGTTGAGGTCGCCAAGCAGATACTCCGTCTCCCCGCACACGGTGCACTTCCCATCCTGATAGGTGTGCCCTCTGGCAGGGATCGTCTCCTGCGTGACCGCGCCGCAGTCCAGACATGTCACGATCCGCAGGCCGTCCTCCGTGCAGGTCGGGGCTTTCTCCTCGGTTTTCGTGTGCGTATGGCTGCACGGAGCCGCTTCGCCCACACGGAAAGCGCTCTCCTCCGTCGTCACCAGTGTCGCGTCTTCCCGGCCGGGATAGGACGCCAGCTCCGTGACCGTGAGCACGAACCGGTAATCTCCGGCCGCGAGCGTCTGGAACGGCAGCGCGCTGTCCAGCTCGCTGCCGGCGAGCGCATAACTGTCGGCACGATCGAGCACAATGCGCTTTTCTAGCACCGGCTCCGAATCCTCCTGCGCCGGATAGACCGCCGCGCAGATCTCCGTCATGGGGTTGACGGACCGGACCGTCCCCTTCAGTGCAAAGGCGCTGCCGGCAGGAAGCTCGTCATTCGGGAAAACCTTGTCCGTGACGGAAACCGTTTTATCATAGGAAACAAAATCGACATCCGCAGCCTTCAGCCACTGGCCGTCACCCGTTTTGCACCAGACGCCGCTGCCTGTCCGGGCGCAGGTACCGACCTGGATGTCAACGCCCTGATACACCGTGCCGACCGGCTCGGCGGCATCCGGCTGGGCGTACAGGTTCGTGTCCGCCCGGGTGCGGAGCGTCACCGCGACCGTCTGCAGCTGCAGACCGTATCCGCACTGTGCGCACACATCACCGGCCAGCGGCACACTGCACGCGTGCGTATAGGTCACGGAGTCGCGCGTATTGCTGCGGTAGAGAATATAGCCGTTATCGAGATACTTGGACTGAACTTTTGACAGCGGGTAGGCATGCCCGTCGCCGTACCATGTCTTCTGGCAGCAGTAGTTCGTCGCCGCATTGACGGTCGATTCCGAGATCTCCATGCCGTTGATCTTATGATTGCTGTCATACGTGAGCGCTGTGATCAGCACCACGTGGGTGCCTGCCAGACAGAGGCAGTCGCCGACCTGCGCATTTTCGTAGGAGGTCGTGCTGATCTCGGTCGCATAGTTGGCGATGGTCCTCGTCGTCTGTCTGCCGCCAAGTCCCCACGCCCAGGAGACGAAGGCGCTGCAGTCGCAGGAATAGTAAGGCGCTCTGCAGTTATACGTCGAATAGGAGGTATACATGCGGCTGTTCGGGTCGTTGACCGCCGCCGCAAAGCCGTCCAGATCGGTCACCCACGGCACATAGGCGGCGTAGACCGGCTGGCCATAAGGAAGGCCCGTATAGGTAACGCCGGCGCGATATGTAAGGTCACCGTTCCAGCCGAGGACATCTGCCTGCGGCGTCCACTGAATGTCCGTCATCTGATACGCGCGCTTGACGATATTTCGGACGCCCTCGGACAGCTGCACATCGCGCGCACTGTCGGCGGCCGCGCCGTCCATGCCAAACGCCGCGAAGGTCGTCAGCAGCAGCGCCAAGACCAGCAGAAAACTGAAGATCCGTTTTTTCATCTGATTCACCTCATCCAGTACACGTTTCGGTTACACCAGCCCGGCGAGCAGGCGCACCAGCGCCACTGCATCCGCGGACGTGATGCGCCCGTCACCGTTCATATCGGCAGCCAGCAACTGTTCCTCCGTCAACTCCTCAAGATCGGAGAGGTAGCGAACGAGCAGAACGGCATCCGCCGACGTGCACTTCCCGTCGCCTGTCAGATCGCCCAGAAGCAGCTCCGGGTCCCGCTGGCCGCAGACAGTGCACTTCCCTTTTTCATAGGAATGTCCGGCAGCGGGCAGGGTCTCGTCCTTCGTCGTGCCGCACTGGGTGCAGGTATAGCGTCTGCATCCGTCCTCGGTGCAGGTCGCCTCCTGCACGAGCACACCGGCGTCCCATTTGTGCACGCCCGTTGCCGCGACCGTGCGCTCCTGATAAGCCGCGCATCTGGTGCAGACAGAGCGCTCCACACCCGCCACTGTGCATGTGGGCGCAGTGTATGTCGTCCAGGCGCCGTAGTTATGGCCCAGCGCAGCCGTCGTCTCCGTCTTGGTCGCACCGCAGGCGCAGGTATAGGTCGTCTGGCCGGGCTGTGTGCACGTCGCAGCCGTCTGCGCCGTGACCTGATAGGTATGCCGGTGCGTCCCGGTCAGCGGTGCGCCGTACCAGTAGTCCAGATCCACATTGCCGCTGATGCCGCTGATCTGTCCCTTGCTGCTGTACTGCCACATCTGATAGGGCTTGTTATAATTGGTCTGATCGGCCCAGACGGCGATCCAGCGCTCCCACTGATCGTAAGCTGCGTCCGTCAGGAGCGTTGTCCACCAGTTCCGGTTGGCATACACGCCTGCCCGATAACCGGCCGCCTGGATCGTATTGCAAAAAATCGTCGTGTGGCGCAGAATGTCCGCCGCGGAACAGTTGCTGCTGATTACGGAATCCTCCAGATCGAGATAGACCGGCAGCTGCGGGGTGTGCCCCTGCAGCAGACGCAGCACGTGCTGTGCCTCGTCGCTCGCCTCGTCGTCCGTTTCCGCGTAGGAGTACAGATACACGCCATACGGGATGCCGAGCCGCTCACAGGCGGCAACATTTGCACTCCACTGGCGGTCATCCTGCGCGGTCAGATTACCGCCAAAGCCGCAGCGAATGACCGCAAAATCGATCTGCCCCGCAACAGCATCCCAGTTGATAGCCCCCTGGTGATGGCTGACATCAATTCCCTTTGCAACGGCCGCCGCATCCAGCAGCTCCGGGGACTGCTCCTGCGCCGCAGCCAGCGCTGCTTCCGGCACCTGCGCCGACACCGCGGGCACGACCAGCCCGAGCAGCAAAATCAGAGTAAGGAAAAGCGTGATCCCATACTTTTTCATCCGTGCATCCTCTCATTCCGGCAGTCGGGCGCATCCGGTTCGGGCTTGCTGGTTCAAAGCATCATCGCAGAGCAAAAATAACCAGAAAGCGCGCGAAACTGCCACAGTTGTATTCCCTTGTCCAACTTTTTGTTATTATACACAGCCACCCATGGGCTGTCAAACACATCCTGAATTTCCATTTCGTTTTCGTTTTCTTCTCCCAATGGTGCGCGGATAACAGTAGCAGTGCCGTCCGCTGTGTTCGGGCCGCTCGCTCATCCACACTGCAAGGCGAAAAAAATCCTCCGCAGGCCGGGCCTGCAGAGGATTTGCTTTCCTGTTTCATGTTTTCTTTCCCGGGGCGGCAGCTGCTGCGCGCCGCGTGCGCAGACGGGCCGAGCCCACATCAATGAGCCAGACAAGCAGAACAAAGCCAAGGAAAATAGCGCTGACATCATTCCACGCATACTGGTTCATGGCGAAGATGAGCGGCGCGCCGATACCGCCGGCGCCGACAAGGCCGAGCACGGATGCCTCACGGATATTGACATCGAACCGGTAGAGCACAGCCGAGGAAAACGCCGGGCCGAGCTGCGGCAGCACTGCATAGCGAATGCGCGGCAGCAGCGAGACGCCCATGGCGCGCAGCGCGTCGTAGGCGCGAAAATCCAGCGACTCGATCGCCTCAGTGAAGCGCTTGCTGAGCAGGCCGATGCTGCACACCGCGAGCGTCAACACACCGGTGAACGCACCGGGGCCGGAGACGCGGATGAAGATGAGCCCGTAGATCAGAAACGGCACGGAGCGGATCGCCACGATCAGCACCCGGAACAGCAGCGCAACTGGGCGCGGCAGCAGCTTCGGCGTGCTCAAAAACGCCAGCGGTGCCGCAAGCAGTGCGCCGAGGCCGGTGCCGGCCAGCGCGATGCCGACCGTCTCGAGCAGCAGCCAGCCGAGCCCGTCCTTGCCGGTGCCGAAGAAAAAGCCCCAGTCCGGATGCAGCAGCCCATCGCCCATCGCCGCGAGCACACTTTTACTCGTATGCGCCAGATCCGGCGCTTCGATGCCCGCCGTGCAGACGGCCACGCACACCAGCACCGCCGCCCAGAGCACACGCTTTGCCCTGCGCGGGATGCTGCGCTCGCCGCGGATGATGCGCCCGAGCGCATGGCTGAGCCACTCGATGCAGCAGACGGTCACGAACAGGCACACGAGGATCGCACCGACGCGGCCGTACTCCCGCCACGAGATCTTCTCATTGAGCAGCAGACCGATGCCGCCGGCACCGACATAGCCGAGGATAGCGCTGTGGCGCACATTCGTCTCGAGCAGGTAGAGCGCGTTTGTCAGGTAGCCGGAGGCGATCTCCGGCACGACGGCGCGTGCATAGGCCCGTGCTGGAGAAGCCCCCATGGCGCACAGGGCGCGATAGGGCGCGAGCGTCAGCGTTTCGATGTCCTCATACGTCAGGCGCGTCATGACGGCCAGTGTGAAGAGCGTGATGGCAACCGTGCCGGAAAACGTGCCGAGACCGAACAGGAACGTCGCCAGCAGCGCAAGGATCAGCGCCGGAAACGAACGCAGCACCTGCACCAGAAACCGCAGGATGCGGCGCACCGGCGCCGGGCACGGCAGATTCGCCGCGCACAGCGGCGCGAGGATGAGCGCCAGCAGCACGCCCAGCGCCGTACCGGTGACGGACATGCGCAGCGTGGCCAGCAGCGGCGCGACGATCGCGGACAGATAGCTCCAGTCCGGCGGGAAGAGCTGCGAGGCAATGTCGCGCAGGTGCGCCCGCCGCGCCCAGAATACCGCGGGGTCGCACCCCGTGAGCCGGAACGCCAGCACAAACAGCGCGAGCACACCCAGCGCCCGCGCCCAGCGCTTGCCGCGGGAGCGCGTCATGGCGCAGCCTCGCTTTCCGCATCGCCATAGATGCGTGTGAGGTCTGCGTCCGTCATGGCGGCGGGCGCGCCGTCGAGCACGATCTGCCCGGCATGCAGGCCAAGGAGCCGGGTGGAAACCGCCCGGCTCTGGTCGAGATTATGACTGTTCATGAGAATGGCGACACCCTCGGTGCGCGATATATCCTGCAGCAGCGCAAGGATCTGCCGGCCGGTGACCGGGTCGAGCGAGGCGACCGGCTCGTCCGCCAGCAGCAGCGCAGGCTTTCGCATGAGCGCGCGCGCGATGGCAACACGCTGCTTCTGCCCGCCGGACAGATCACAGACCGGCTCATCGTACTTGTCCGCCAGACCGACGCGCGCGAGCAGCCGCTCAGCCTCCGCGATCTGCGCGCGCGAAAACAGGCCCAGCAGCGCCGCCGGCAGCGCCATGTCCGGCAGGCAGGCGTTGAGCACGTTCTGCCGGCAGGAGACCGGCTCCACCAGCGCGAAGTCCTGATAGATGGTGCCGATGCGCTTTTGCACGGCGCGCTTGGCACGGCCGCGCGCGCGGGAAAACGGCTGCCCGTCGATGCACACTTCCCCGCCGTCGCACGGCAGTGTGCCGTTGAGGATGCGAAACAGCGTCGTCTTCCCGGCACCGGACGGGCCGATGACGGATACGAACTCTCCCGGCTCCACACCGAAAGAGACGTCCGCCAGCACCTGCGGCCGGCTGCCGAAGCGCTTGCAGATGTGCGCAGCTTCCAGCAGCATGGTGTTACTTCCCCGCCGACTTGAGCATGGCCTGCGCGGCACGCTCGCCGTCGTAGTCGGAGTCCTTGCCCCAGGTATAGCCGACCTGGCTGAAGACGCTGATGATCTCCTTGCCCTCGTCGGTCTGGGCGATCTCGATAAACGCCTCGCCGAGCGCCTTGCGGAAATCCTCATCCGCCATGGTATCGGAGGTCTTGCTGTAGGCGATCATGTCGTTGTAGATGCCCTCGGTGACGCCGATAACGCCGGTCTGCTCCACCATGGGAGCCGTGCCGCCGAGCTTCTCCTGCCAGATGGGCGCGTTCTTGATGCGGATGTGGCCAAAGGAGACCATCACATCCGCCTGACCGGTGGCCAGACGCGCAAGCGACGTGCTGTGGGAATCAGACTGCACCACGTGATCGAGATCCGCAATGGTCTTGCCGTAGTGCTCCTGCAGCCAGAGGCTCGGATAGATGTAGCCGGATGCGGACGTCGGGGCGAGCACGGACCAGGTCGCGCTGTTGAGATCGTCCCACGTCAGTTCCTCGCCGGCGTTGACCTTCTTGAGCAGCTCCTGCCCCTTCGCGCTCGGGCCGGCCAGGATGATCGAACGGTAGTAGGTCGTCATGTCCTGCGTGTTTTCCTCGATGGTGCCGTCGTTCCAGTCGGCGGGATTATCGGAGTCCTTGTTGATGCCATAGCGCAGCGCCGTCAGCAGCACGTCGCAGTCATCGGAAAACAGGACATAGTTGCCGCCGGAGATGAAGCCGATGTCCGCGCTGCCGGCGCTGAGCGCCTCACCCACGGCGGTGTAGCTCGTGCCGACGGTCATGTCGATATTCTGCACGTCATAGCCCTTTTCCAGCAGCTTCGCCTTGAGCAGCGCCTCGAGCGGTTCGGTCGCCGTCGTGATCTGATCGGCGTCCGCATACGGGGAGAACGCGATCTTCAGACTCTCGATCGTCTTGGTGCCACCGCTGGCTTTTCCGGCGTCCTTCTGGCCGCAGCCGGCCATCAGGCCGAGCGCCAGGACCAGAGACAACATCATTGCCACTACTTTTTTCATGTACATACCCTCCAGATTTTTTCTTTCCGTCGGCCGCAGGCATAAAAAATTGGCATATGCAGCGCTGCATATACCATACCTGATGACCGGCAGACGCTGAGAATCCGCCCCTTACAGACGGATTTGGCCGGTCGATCCTCTCTGGGATCCTCTCAGCCCGGAACACGGGCTCCCTCGCAATCTGGTTTCGTCATCATTTTCTGTTGAGCGCGGCGCCAGGGCGCTCCCCCTTTCGCCGCATTCCGGAAACCAATCGACAGCTTACCACATGGTTCCGGAGAATGCAAGCAGTTTGTAAAATGGAAGTAAAATTTCTGCCGCCGCGGCATTTTCACCGGCGAATGCGCAGCAAAATGCGGGCGGTGCCAATGCACCGCCCGCACATATTTTGTGCCGCGTGGGTCACTTCTTCACGTTTTTGCAAAACTCCATCAGGATCGTCGCGACCTGCTCACGGGTCGCGCTGCCCTGCGGCTCAAGATAGGTCTGACCACCATTGCTTGCGCCGGAGATCAGGCCAAGGGCCACGGCGTCCGCCATCGCGTCTTTTGCCCAGTCGGACACGCTGTCCGCATCCGGGAAGATGCTCAGGTCAGCGGGCGTCCACGTGCGCTCAAGTTTGAGCACGCGCGTCACGTATTCCATGAGGATGACCGCGATCTGCTCGCGCGTCACCGGCCGGTCAGGCTCAAACGTCGTGCTGGACGTTCCGGCGACCACGCCGGTCTGGTACGCCCAGAGAACTGCGTCCTGATACCAGTCCTGTGTGAGATCGGTAAACGGCGTCTTACCGCTCACCTTCGGCTCGCCCTCGAGGTTATACAGGATCTGCACAATCTGCGCGCGCGTCGTGGTCAGCTTCGGCCCGAACAGATCGTTGCCGATGCCAGACATCAGCTGATGCGTCACGCAGTACTGAATGCCGTCATCGGCCCAGCTGTGCGATACGTCCGTGAACATTTTCGTGACATCCATGACGCCTGTGGCCGGGATAGTCTCGGTCTTCGTCTCGCCGCAGCGGGTGCAGGTGAAGGTCTTCACACCGGTCTCGGTTTCCGTCGGCTCCTTTGTCACTTTGCCGTTGTCCCATGCGTGGCCGAGTGCGTCCACATAAGTGTCCACATAGCTGTCACCGCAGGCGCAGGTGTGCGTCGTGTAGCCCTTTTCGGTGCAGGTCGGAGCAGTGACGACAGCCTTGTAGCTGTGCTCGTGCGCGAGCTTCGGGATGGTTTCGGTCTTCGTCTCGCCGCAGCGGGTGCAGGTGAAGGTCTTCACACCGGTCTCGGTTTCCGTCGGCTCCTTCGTCACTTTGCCGTTGTCCCATGCGTGGCCGAGTGCGTCGGTATAAGCATCCACATAGCTGTCGCCGCAGGCGCAGGTGTGCGTCGTGTAGCCCTTTTCCGTGCAAGTCGGAGCCGTAACAATATCCTTGTAGCTGTGGGTATGGGAAACATAATTGTAATGGATGTTGGCGGTCAAAAGGTCATCATTTCTATTGGAAGAAATAGAGATCGCTTTCCATTGCGCCTCGCTCCCGGCATAGTACACATCGGTCAGAGATGTGCAGCCATCGAAAGCCCGCTCTCCAATGCTCGTCACGCTGTCCGGGATCGTCACGCTCGTCAGAGATACGCAGCCATCGAAAGCGTAACCGACAATGCTTGTCACGCTGTCCGGGATCGTATATTCTCTAAAAGTACCCGGACATTGCACCAAAGTTATCTTATCTTTGTTGAACAGAACACCGGATGCATCGCTGGCGTAATAACTGTTGCCCTCAGCGACCCATATGCCGGTCAAAGATGTACACAAAGCGAAAGCGCCAACGCCAATGCTCGTCACGCTGTCCGGGATCGTCACGCTGGTCAGAGATCCGCACCAATAGAAAGCGCCATTGCCAATGCTCGTCACGCTGTCCGGGAGCGTCACACTGGTCAGAGATCTGCAATAATAGAAAGCATACTCACCAATGCTCGTCACGCTGTCCGGGATCGTCACGCTGGTCAGAGATTCGCAATTAGAGAAAGTCCAATCGCCAATGCTCGTCACGCTGTCCGGGATCGTCACACTGGTCAGAGATGTGCAACCAAAGAAAGCATAACTGCCAATGCTCGTCACGCTGTCCGGAATCGTCACGCTGGTCAGAGATGTGCAATGAGAGAAAGCATCAGCACCAATGTTCGTCACGCTGTCCGGGATCGTCAAACTGGTCAGAGATGCGCAATTAAAGAAAGCCTCACCGCCAATGATCGTCACGCTGTCCGGGATCGTCACGCTGGTCAGAGATTCGCAGTCACGGAAAGCGCCATTGTCAATGAGCGTCACGCTGTCCGGGATCGTCACGCTGGTCAGAGATGTGCAATAATAGAAAGCCCGCTCTCCAATGCTCGTCACGCTGTCCGGGATCGTCACGCTGGTCAGAGATGTGCAGTAATCAAAAGTGTGTTCCTCAATGCTTGTTACTCCGTTTGGGATCGTCACGCTGGTCAGAGATCTGCACCAAGAGAAAGCATACTCACCAATGCTCGTCACGCTGTCCGGGATCGTCACGCTGGTCAGAGATTCGCAACCCTCGAAAGCATACCGGCTAATGCTCGTCACGCTGTCCGGGATCGTCACGCTCGTCAGAGATGTGCAGTAATCGAAAGCACGATTGCCAATGCTCGTCACGCTGTCCGGGATCGTCACACTCGTCAGAGATGTGCAATAAAAGAAAGCAGAATCGCCAATGCTCGTCACGCTGTCCGGGATCGTCACGCTGGTCAGAGATCCGCACTTATAGAAAGCACCACCGCCAATGCTCGTCACGCTGTCCGGGATCGTCACGCTGGTCAGAGATTTGCAATCAGAGAAAGCAGAATCGCCAATGCTCGTCACGCTGCCCGGGATCGTCACGCTGGTCAGAGATCTGCAATTAGAGAAAGCCCCATTGCCAATGCGCGTCACGCTGTCCGGGATCGTCACACTTGCAAGAGATTTGCAGCCATCGAAAGCAGAACTGCCAATGCTCGTCACGCCATCAGCAATCACAGCTGACTTTACCCGGCTTCTACTGCCATACCACGGCGCACTAGAAAAACCATAGTCATGCATATCCCCGCTGCCGCTGATCGTCAGCACGCCGTCGCTGTCCAGCGTCCAGGTCAGGTTGCTGCCGTCGCCCTCCGCACCGCAGGTGCCGCTGTCCACGATGTCTGCCGCCAGTGCTGTGGCCGGCAGGAGCGACGCGATCATCAGCACCGCGAGCACAAAACTCAAAAGTCGTTTTCTCATATGTTTCCTCCCAATCCGTT
>VOFC01004441.1_pt1 | contig 29604 bp, 58 predicted proteins | sample 5384161 | NCBI WGS metagenome assembly VOFC01 (sample SAMN12384722, study PRJNA508395) | human gut metagenome | isolation source: healthy gut B | host: Homo sapiens | reverse complement strand
GGAGCAACAAGTGCAACTGCTGCTCAAGTAAATTCAAAAAGTGATTCAAGTAAAATAATTGTAAAACCAAATTCTTATTCATGGAGAAATTCAACAGTCATGAATATATTTTACAGCTGCTTATAAAATGGGGAGCAGTAGCATATCTTTCACATTCAAAATATGGAATCAATGCGGAAGTTAATATCAATAATAATAGTTCATATAAACAGGATATTCAGCACTTCCAAGTACAAATCAACAAACGTATCCAGGAACTTATGGCGATGGAAATACATATAATAACGCCTATAATACAAGTATCGGTTACCTTGCAACAACAACAGGAAATATAAGTGGAATATATGATATGTCTGGTGGAGCACACGAATATGTAGCAGGATATATGAGCGGTCAATTAGGATCAAGTGGCTTTAGTGCTACAACTCTTTTGCTAATTATGATTCTAAATATTATGATGTATATTCATCATCATCAACAATGACATCTTATCAATATAGAATATTAGGAGATGCAACAGGAGAAATGGGACCATTTAAAACATATTTAGACGGAGACAACAACTCTAGATACCATAACAGTTGGTACGGCGACGTTTCGAGCTTTGTTGACTCTACTTATCCTTGGTTCCGTCGGGGCGGCCATTACGGCGGTGGAGTTCTCGCAGGTCAGTTCTACTTCTTTAGGGGCACAGGAGGTGCCTACACTTAGCATCGGGTTCCGCCTTGTTCTCTCCCCTAGGGTAAAAAAACTTGTTTTTTTACAATTACTTTTTTCATTTTTAATATTCCTTTCCGCCTTCTTTTTAAGCGGAAAGGAATCGCTTTTTTGGCATTTATGTCTAGTAGGTTAGTTTAAAATATTAATTTATTAGTCTTAGTATAAATGTAGGTTATAAGTTGTTAAAATTAGCTTCTTTGACTCTTTTTACTCCTTACGGCGACAATTCGAACTTTGTTGACTCTACTTATCCTTGGTTCAATCGAGGCGGCAATTACGACAATGGAGTTCTCGCAGGTCAGTTCAACTTCAATAGGAACACAGGAGGTGCCAACACTAACATCGGGTTCCGCCTTGTTCTCTCCACTAAAATATATAAGATTATTCTTCATGTAAACAAAGATAAGAAAAATATATTTATATTTTATATCATTAATCTACGGATTTTGTTTTAGTGTTTATTTTAGAAATTTATAACCTTTTCTACATAGTAGAATAAAATATAAAAAAAAGAATGTCTTTGGTTAGTAGTAAAATGATGAACATCAAAGATGAAAAGAAGTGGATCGTTTCCACTTTTTTAATAGCATTAAAGGAGGTGGTAATATTGAGTGTGATATATCAAAAGTATTTGCAATTAAAAAAAGAAGATGCAAACAAATTATATCTTTTTAAATCCGGCAAATTTTATATATTTGTTGGTGAAGATTGCGATACTATCAATGATTATGTTGTATTAAAAAAGTAAAATTTTCAAGTGAATCATACAAGTGTGGTTTTCCTGCTGATGTTCTTGATAACTATATTCGTGTTTTTAAAAATCATAACTTAGACGTCGAAGTTATAGATAGTTTAAAAACTAATATTGATGATTCAATTAAAGAAAAAATAATCAACTTAGACATTGATTCTATAACGCCCTTGCAGGCATTAAATATATTAAAGGATGTAAAGGAGAAGCTCATTAGTGAAAAGCTAGCTGTGTTGAAGAAACACGAATTTATCAAATATACATGGATTTTATTATATATCTTGAAATGATCACTGAGAAATATCCTAATTCAACTAAAGCAGGCATAGTTGCAACAATAAAAAATTCATCCTACGAAGGTATCAAGTATATTTTACTGGCATATAAGTCATTTGATAAAAAGGGAAAATTAAAATACTTAAATGAACTTGATATCAATTTAAAAATGCAAAGGGTATTTGCTAGATTATCATACAAAAAGAAAATATATAAACATTCGTAATTATGAAGCGTGGAGTAGAAAAATAAATTTAGTTAGTATGTCTTTAGGGAGGCTGGATAAATTCATGCCTAAAACAATAAAAAATGTTTTTCTATCTAAATTGACTTTCGAAAAAATGTTAAGTGCCCACATACGTGCTTCTAAAGGTAAAAAACTAAAAAGAAGTAATAATATTTGAAATGGAATTAGAAACTAATCTTATAAGAATAATGGACGAGATAAAAAAAATAATACTTATAAGTTTGGAGAATATCGAGAATTTGTTATTCATGAACCAAAAGAAAGAATAATAAAATCTTTTACCTTATCGTGATCGTATAGTTCATCAATGGTATGTTGAAGAGTTTATAAAACCTTATTTCATGAAAAGGTTCATCAATGATACATATGCATGTTTAGATAATAGAGGAACACATAAATCAGTTATATGTGTTCAAAAATCAATTGAGAAATGCAACTAAACTATATGGAAAAAACTATTACATTTTAAAAACAGATATAAAAAAGTATTTTTTATAGTATAGATAAAGAAATATTATTAAAAAAAAATATTATCATCTAAAATTAAAGATAAAAATTACTTGAATTCAGTAAAAAATTCTTGACGATGGCAACGAAGTTGGAATTCAATTGGTAATTATACCAGTCAGTTCTTTGCCAATATTTATTTAAATGAATTAGATCATTATGTAAAAGACGAACTAAAAATAAAATTTTATACAAGATATATGGATGATCAGATTTTTATTTTAAAAAACCAAAGCTGAAGCAAAGGAAGTGCTCAACTTAGTTTCAACTTTTTGTAAGTGCCCATTTAAATCTGTTGCTTAATCATAAAAAGCAGATATTATCCTAATAAACTAGGTGTTGATTTTTGCGGATACATTATTTATCCAACACATATTCTTCTTAGAAAACGTTTTAAAAAGAAAGTAAAGAAATCAATTAAACAATGGATATATTTAAAAATAATAATATATTTTATGATAAAAAGTTTTTATTAAGTTATAATTCTTTTTTAGGACATGCAAGCCATTCTAATTCATATAACTATGTGAATAAGATTGAGATAATTTTATATAATAATAATTTAAAATGAAGTACTTAAAGTAGATTGTGGTGACGAATCTATTTTTATTTGCAATTTTTTTCGTATTCTGTTAGAATAACTAACGTTATTAAAGAGGGGATAATAATGATAAACAAAATTATACGTTCAAGAGATTATATGAATTTTGATGCGATTGGAAAAAGAATGCGAATTATTTTATTTATTTCATTCGTCAGGATTTTCATCACTTAAACCTGAACAACGTTTAACTCTTTTGCAAGAATTAGAAAACATTGAAGCAAAGAAGCAAAATAGAAAACCATATAAAGTTGTTTCCGACAACAAAGATGAAAGATTGATGAATGCCGGAATAATTTTTGGTAAAAATGGTAAACCAGGTAAAATACTATTTAATGAAAAGTATATTTTTTGAAGGAAAAGAAGAAACATATAATCCCATAACAAGAGAAAAAACATATGAAGAAGTGGAAGGTCTTAATATAAGACTTTTAGATTCGATGCTACATGAACAATTTCATGCTTTATTTCATCATTTGATTTGTGGATTAAATCAAGGTGAAGGTGAACTTTACCGTGAATTAAAAGAATATAAAACTTATTTTGATTGTCATGAAGTAACTGAAAGACAACAACAAGCGGATATAAGAAAGGAATTTTACTTGTATATAACAAATCCAGATGAGTATTATGCTTTTGAATATGCATATGAAAACACTTTAAATATTTTTAGATATCTAAATGGTCGATATGGATTTGATGATTCAATTGGTAGTTATAAAGATTACCAAATATGTACAAGAAGAATGGCAGAACAATCATTTTTACATGATACTGGCGTTGTTTCAAATTATGAAGAAATATACAAAATATTGTTGAATAATTGGGCTTTAAAATATGCTCAACAAAATGGATATACTGTAAATTCTGTTATGCATGATATTAGTAACTCAAAAAAAATTATTAGATCATTATCATGTATTTTAAAACTTAAATTATTCTGTAAAAACTAATGAGCTTGCATAAATTCTATGCAAGTTTTTTTTTGTTTTTCTTTGATAAAATAGATTTATTAGTTATAATTATGTTATGGAAGTGATTAAATGAAAAATGGAAAAAGTAGTAATTATTGCTGGAAACAAAGAGCAGGTAAAACAACTCTTACAATGAAGCTTCATCAAAAAATATAATTTTAATTACTATAATTTCGATATGTTATTAGATTCACTTGAAGAGTCTTTTAGAGTTTTACAAGATCATAACGATGATAAATACGTAACATTACTAAACGAAATGGTAAAAAAGAAGTTTAGATGATGCTAAAAAAATTATGGTGTAAGCACAATTTATGAATATATTTTTACACCTAAACAGTTATCTATGTTTGAATATAAGGATAAAGTAGAAATCTATTTTTTAGCTAATTTAGATACTGATGAAACAAATATTAGAGAAGACATGAAAAAATATTCAAAACCTTTTTGATTGGCCAGCTTATGTAGGAGTTGAAGATATAGAAAAGAAATGTTAAAGAAATATTAGAAAAAACGAATTACTAAAAAATGATTGTCAAAAAATATGGATTTAATTTAATTAATACATCTAGAGAAGATAGAAGAGAAGTAATACTTGATCAACTAGTTGAAGAAATTAGAAAAAATTCCAATTAATGATTTTAAGAAAGTGGTGATGCTATGATAACTTACAATAATTTAAAAATTGAAACTACTAGAAGATGTACACTTAGATGTAAGCATTGTGAGAAAGGTCCAGCAAGCGGAAAAGACTTTCAAGCAAAGTTCTTACCTAAAATATTTACAAAGGATACAATTATTCATAATTTAGAACTTGATGGTGGGAGATGTTTTATTAGCTGCGGACATATTAGAAATGATAGTTGACTACATAATCCAGTCAGAATGTATAGTTCTTGGGGTAAGTATAACAACTAATGGGACTTATTTTACACCTAAATCAAAACGAATCTTATCAAAATTGAAAAACATATGTTACTAAATGTCAATTTCATATTGGTAAGTATTCTAAAGCTATAAGTTTAATATTAGCAGCTGATGAATATCATAAAGCTGAGTTAAATAGAATAAAAGAAAGAAGACCCATGGATATATAAAATGTATATAGAAAACATTCAAGAACTAATTGAATCATCATTCTTTTCTTGTAAAAAAGAATCAATTAGAGTTATTGATAAAGGTAGAGCAGAAAATCTTGCTATTGAGAAATTTTATCCTCCAAAAATTGATAATTATTATCTTAAAGATGGAGAAAATATCTTAGTTTCAAATGCATCAGTCTTGGTTGATGGAATAGTGGAAAATACAAGAGAATCATTATTGGATGATAATTTAGTATCAATAATTATAAAAAGCGGAATAGCATGTAAGAATGAAGTAGAATTTCAAGTTGGATGTCAGATTAACGAATACAATTCCAAAAACTTAACTTTTGTAAATAAAGAAATCAATAATTAACTCACATTTTCATGTGAGTTTAATTTTTTGTAACCTTTATCGAATATATTAGTTATTATATTGAAAGTGAGGAAATAAGTAAATGAATGACAAGTTTATAAAAATATTTAATTTATATAAAAATGATGTTTATCGACTTGCTTATAGCTATACTAAAAATAAATCTGATACTGATGATATAGCTCAAAATGTTTTTATTAAATTATATAAACATAAAGATATTTTAAAGCTTGCCAATGATGACATTAAAAAATGGCTATTTAAAGTTACGATTAATGAATGTAAAAGTTTATTTTTATCTCATTGGCGAATAAAAGTATCTTTATTTGATGATAAAGATATAAAAGTATCTGATAGTAATAATGATTTACTAGACGTTATAGCAAATTTAAATAAAAAAAAGAAAGAATTATAGTTTTTTACATTACTACGAAGGATACAAGATAAAAGAAATAGCTGAAATGATGAAGTTATCAGAAGTCAATGTTAAAGTATTATTATCTAGAACTAGAAAAAAATTAAAAAATATGATGGAAGGTGATAATCAATGAATAAAATAAAAGAATATTATTCAAAAATAAAAATGAATGAAGATTTAGAAAACAAAATTCTTGATAAAACTGTTTATAAAAAAAAGTAAGAATTATTTTAAACCTATACTTGCTAGTTTTTTCATTTTAATATCATTGTCGTTTATAATATTTAATAATAAGAAAATCACTTATTACTATATCGTTAATCATAAATCCAATTATTCTTATACATCTAATAGTAATGATTGGACATAATAACTGAGCAACCTTTTGTTGTTATAGCGGGTTTTAAAAAAAGATGGGGAGTGGATCATAAAGGAATAGATATTGGTGGAATTGAATTTGCTTCAACTGTATATGCAGCATATGATGGAGTGGTTATAAAACCTGATACTTTATCTTCTCTTGAAGATAAATATGGTAAAAGTGGTTGTTATTAAACACTCAAATGGGTACTTCACGCTTTATGGTGGCCTTAGCGATGTCCTTGTTAAACCAAATGATATTGTAAAATCAGGTGAGAAGATTGGAACCATTGGAAAAAATAAAAGAAATTGAATTTACTAGTTTACATTTTTCCATTTATAACGATAGTTCACTTTCAGATGAAGCAGCTATAGATCCATTTAAAATATTTTCAATCAAATAGAATTAGTAAAAGCAACTAGCAATTGCTTTTATTTTTTTTTATTATATGATACTATGTAAGTAGGTGATAATGTTATGAATACTACAAAGCTTAGTAATAAATTAAAAAATTAAGATTAGAAAAAGTATAACTCAAGATGAAGCAAGCAAAAGCATTATATGTTAGCCGACAAGCTATTTCACGTTGGGAGACTGGAAAGAGTATTCCTGATTACGAAACTTTATTAAACATTTGTAAATTTTACAATACTACATTAAATGATCTGTTTGATGTAAATAGCAAAGAAGATTTAGTGAGAGTAGTTTATAATAATTTTAAATCATGTGATTTTTACAAAAGGGTGTTTAGAATAGTGATTTTTCTATTTGTAATTTTTTTTTTATAATCTTCAGTTTACTTTTTACTACCAAATATTACAATAAAAATAGCATATATGAGATTGAGTATAAATCTAGTGAAATATCCTGTAATCAAGGATTATTGGTAACAAGTCCAGAATACATTTATTTTTCACCATGTAAAATTAACTTTTTATCTTCTGAGAAATTAAAAACGATTAAATTTTACTATTTATATCAAAATAAAGAAAGATTAATTTTTGAAGGCGGAGAAAACTCGATGAATTTTGTTTGGAGAGACACTAGAAAAGACTCAGAATTATTTGATTTAAAAACATTTGAAAATTGATAAAGAAATTCCTGAAATTTATGTACATGTTGTAACTGAAAGCGATAATGAATATACTTTAGAATTAACCTCAAATAAATTGTCGGCAAATAATATTTAGTTTATGTTATAATAAAGATAGGAATATTGAAATGAACTTATAACTTTAGAATACAAGAGGTTACCGAAGAAATTTTTAAGCCAGTATATTTTAAACCGGATATCGAAATAGAGCAAACTAAGGAAGACTACATAAATGGTATTGATACAGTTTTTAAGCTATACTTTTGAAATGCTAAATAGTAAAAAAATTATAGAATTAGAAAAGCGGGCTAAAATAGTCCGCTTATTTTTAGATTATCATCAATTTTCATATCAAGTGCATTTGGATGTTTAGGAAGGCCAGGCATATCAATAATGTTTCCTAAAAACAAACAATAAATCCAGCTCCGCTTTTTAATTCTAGCTTTTGTATTGTTACATCGTAATTAGTTGGATTTCCAAGCTTTTTAGGATCATCACTAAAAAGAGTATTGTGTTTTAGCTATGCATATTGGTAAATTACTAAATCCTAAATTTTCGATATTTTTTAGTTGTACAAGTGCTTCATCTGTATAAATAATATTTTTTTGCGTGATAAATATCCTTACAAATAATTTCAATTTTATTTTTTGAATAGAATCATTTAAATCATACAAAAATTTAAAAGATGAAGGTTTGTTAGTTAGCTCAACTATTCTTTTAGCTATTTCTAGTGCTCCAATACTTCCGCTTTTATAAGCATCACTTATTTCAAAAGGAATATTTTTTTCATAAACAAATTCTCTTATAATATTAATTTCTTCCGAAGTATCGGTATTGAAACGATTTAAAACTACAAGAATATTATTGGTAAACTTTTTTAGATTATCAATATGAGCTTCAAGGTTACATAAACCAGCATTCAAAAACTTATGATCTTGTGTAAGAATATCTGATTCATCGCAATAACCATTATGTTTTAAAGCACGAACAGTACAGTTTAATATAACTAAGTCAGGTTTTAATCCCAATCGACATTTTATATCAAAAAATTTTTCAGCACCTAAATCCGATCCAAAGCCAGCCTCAGTAATAACATAATCACATAACGAAAGAGCAGTTTGAGTGGCAATATAAGAATTACAGCCGTGAGCAATATTTGCAAAAAGGGCCTCCATGAACAATCACCGGATTGTTCTCAAGAGATTGAACTAGATTAGGTTTCATCGCATCTTTTAAAAGAATCATCATACTATCAGTTGCTTTTTAAATCTCGAGCAAAAATAGGTGCTTTATTATAAGTGTAACCGATTAAAATAGAATCAAGTCGTTTTCTTAAATCAGTCATATCTTTTTGCTAAACAAAGTATTGCCATAATTTCACTTGCGGCTGTAATGCAAAAACGTTCTTTACGAGTATCCAAGGATAATCTTCTTAGAGCACGATCATTCATATCAAGAGTTCTATGAAAACAAATGGAGCTCGGGTCAATTTTAAGTTCATTACCATGATATATATGATTATCAATAAGCGCACATAATAAATTGTTACAAGACGTTATTGCATGCATATCTCCTGTAAAATGTAGATTTATATCATCCATAGGAACAACTTGAGATCTTCCACCTCCAGTAGCGCCACCTTTTCATCCCAAAGGTAGGGCCAAGTGATGGTTCTCTTAAAACAACAATACTATTTTTACCAATTTTTCTTAGAGCATCATTTATTCCAATTGACAAAAAGTAGTTTTACCTTCACCGTATGGAGTAGGATGTATCGATGTTACTAGAACCAGTTTACCATTTTAGATTTATTTATTTTATCATAGTTTATTTTTTTTGCTTTATAATTCCCATAATTTTCAATTAACTCATCAATACCAACGGACTTCGCAACATCTTTAATTAACTTCATTTTACATGAAGAAGCTATTTCTATATCTGTCATGTATATCACCTCTATAACCGATTATATCATAAAGAAATACAAATATTTTATAATCGACACAAATAGACAATAATTGCTAATATAATAAAATATGGTAGAATAAAGATTAAGGAGAATCAATATGAAAGAAAGATATGTAATTGAATTTTATAACCATACAAAAAAAGATTTTGATGATGTTTGGAATATAGAATATGACTATTTAGAACCAGAAACAATATCAAGTGTAGAGCAAGTTATGTTATGGGATGGTAAAAATAGAGACATTCATATTTTTGTAAGAGATGCAATTTTTGGTTGCATTGTTGGAGAAATGACTTTATTACCTTTGGTGACAAACAATTCATAGACTTTATGAAAAAATGAATTATCTGATACCGAATTAAATTATGAATCTTTAGAAGCCTATGAAGATAACAACACTTACAATCTTTTAATTTCTGCAGTTGCCATTGATAAAAAGTATAGAGATGATAAATTAGTTTTGAGTTATCTATTAAAAGGAATGAATAAAAAAAATTAACGATTTAATGAGTAGAGGAATAAAATTTAAGAATATGTGTGTGCTGAAGGTCAAACTCTTGATGGACAAAAAGTTTATAAAAAATTTCTTAAATTTAAAAAAGAAAAATGTGTAACAAAAAGAAGGGTATAAACTGTATTCTTTTGATGATGAAAAAAGAGTTTTTAAAATGGTACGAGAAATTTCCTGTTTATATAGAAGAATATGATAGAAGAATAGGTAATGGAGGCATATAATGAATTATCCAATAATAGTTTTCAGAAAGATGACTTTAAAAAGAAAATGTTGATTTTGTCAAAGGAAGCTTTTTATTTTCTTGCAAAATAAAAACATATGTAGTAATATGTATTTAGAGATGCGATATTGCATACAATAAAAAAGGGAACATTCAGTTTTTGCACGTTGAATGTCTACCTGAAAATTTTGGAGACACTTATCTTTGCAGATGAGTGTCGTTTTTTATTTATAGGTGATACTACTTCAAAGTAATGAAGAGTAAGGCTATTAACAAAATGATTATAATGATCAAGCTTAAGATTAAAAAAATCTTTCTTTCTCATATATATCAAGAACCTCCTCTCTATAAAGAATGGAGGTAGGCACTCAACAACTGATGTTCCTAGTGGAATTATAACAAATGTTCGATATTATTTGCAAGAAAAAAAACTAAGAAAATTAATTCTTAGTTTTAATTTTTCAATGGGCAATAAACTAATGAGTTTTGCACCCAAGTTAATAATACTTGATAAGTTAATTATACAAAAATATCATTATATATTCAATAAAAAACGTAAAATTATAAAAATTTTCAGTTTTTATCATAAAATAAGATTAATTTCGTGCTATAATACTAGTGGGAGGATGATGATATGAATGAATTTTTTGATTATGAGATGGATTTAGTAAATAAGTTTATAGATCTTAAATTTAAAACATCTTCTCGCTCTATAACAACAACAGAAGTTCCTATAAGATGGGGAAATATAGATATTATAAATATTAAGAATAATTATGTTCCTTTTTCAAAAAGAACAATGTGAAGTATTATCAAGAGCATCAAACTCAAGGATTTTTTTTTGAAAACAAAAAAAAGATAGAGGCATTAGTAAAGATAAATTAATTGCTGAAAAAGGAATGAGTGATTCTACAATAGTTAATTGTATTAATCAGCTTATTAAAGTTAATCTTATTATAAAAAGAGATAATTTATATTATAGAAATGTAAATTTCACTTTTCCCAAAATTATAATAACGGGATATGAGGCAAAATTAACAGATTATAATAAAGCTTTTTTCCAAGCTATGATAAATAAAGAATATGTTGATTATAGTTATATGGTATTTCCTATGGATGTAGCAAATAAATTATTAGAAAAATATCAAGAAATTTTAATTGAACACGGTATAGGTCTTATTGGAGTATCAAAAGGCAAGCAAAAAACGCTTATAAGAGCTAAAAAGGTCAAATCGTATTAAAAATTATATAAGATTAGCAAATCTTGTTCAAACTAATTTAAAAGCATCAGTATATCAATATTGATGCTTTCTTTATAAATAAATCTATGGCAAATAACCATTCTTTTTAAATGTGATGTATTTACTTTAATTATATTTTTTAATTCCACAAAATCTGGAATTGAATTTATCACTTTATCGGATAGTGCAATAGCATTTAATATTTTAACTTTAATTATTTTATTTTTTTCTTCCATATTTTCCAAACTATTTACATCGTTTATTACTATATTAAGTGCCTCCCAAAATTGATGTTCTAAATCTACAAATGAGACATCATCAATATTAGAAAATGCTAAATCATCACATAAGGTTTTAGATTTTAATTCATTTATTTCATAATAACTTTTTAAATCTCTAATTGTTTCTAAATTTATATAACTCATTAATGGAATAGAAAAATATTTCTTCTTTCTTCTTCCAAATATATCAACACTTTCAAATTTAGAATTTGTAAATTTTCTAAGATTATTAAACCATCCGCTACCTATATATTCACAATCCAGCATAGCAAAAAGTATAGAATTAATGAATGTGTATCCAACTATAATTTTAAAATTCTTTCTTTTTTTAACATATATATAAAATATAAAATATTTGAAAGAGTTTCTGGATCAATGTTTTTCATAATTTGTATCACTAGTATCATCATAATTAATTATTAAATAAATGCCATTGCTATCAAATTCGTTTGTATCATCACTAATATCTAACAAAATTTCATCAATGTCATTTTTACTATGAAACATTTTTGAAGAAATTACCATCGTCATATAACAATTTTCAAATTTATTATTTTCTTTAAATTGCTTATATATATCTAATGTATAGTCAAATTTCCAATCAATCGCATTTATGGACAATCCCGGAACAAATATATTATCGATCTTTCCTTCTAAATATTCAGAATAATTTTTAAAATATTCATCCATTTTAGCTGATTTAGTTCGCATATCTCTTCTAGAAACTTCTAGAGGGAAATGTAATGTGTTTTCTAGATTTTTAACTACATCTTTATCGTATGTAGAATAATAAAATTGAGAATCAATAAATGAATTCTTAGAATTTAAATTTGGGCATTTACTAATATAATCAAATATCGAATCTATTTTTTCATCTCTTAATGAGAAAATGGCACCATTAACATTGTTACGATTTAAAGCATTTTCAATTTTTTGCCCCTTTTGAGGACCATGTTGAATCAATATTTTAGTCATTTTTAGCCTCCTTTACAATTTCTATTGCATCCATAAAGCTTTGAGTGTCGGAAAATCTAAGTTCTTTGTCAACTTGTAACATTTTTTTTTTATTATGCTAAACATTATTATATTCTTTTTCATCATCATCACAATAGTTAAAAAATTTGTTTTCAATATTTCTATCTAAATCTTTACAAATTAAACTATGTGGATCATTTTGATTCTTTTGATAATAATTAACAATCAAATTTGTTCCCGTAATTATTTGAAAAGATATTATACCTAAAGAATATAAATCACTTGAAAAATCTGCATTAACAGCATTTCCACGATATTGCTCTGGTGAAGCATACTGCCATTTTCCAAACATATAGCCAAAATTAGTTGTATCACGATTTATTATTTTTATTGTACCTGGATCTATAATTATCATTTTATTATCATTATTATCTATCATAATATTGTCTGGTGATAAATCCCGATGAACGTAACCATTGTTGTACAATTTATCAATTGCTAATCCAACATCATTCATACATTTGATAGCTAATTCTATATTGTTTTTCCCATCCATAATAATATTGTTCATCTTTTCTTGTAGGGTGATTCCATCAATTGCCTTTTCAATTAGCAAACCATAGAAAGAATTTTTAATTTTTACATTTTTTCATAGCAGTATACTTTAGAAATAAATCAGTTGTTTTTTCAGCCACTTCTATATATCTTGAAAAACACCTTTTTAAATAATATACAATTTCATTGATATTATCAATATCATAAGGTATTTGATTATCTGCTAATATGTCCATGTATTGATCAACCGTTTCACAATCGCTAATCTCAAACATATTTGTAATATTGCTTAGGTCTTTTAAATAATCAAAATATTTTGCTATATACTTAGGTTTATTATCTTCGTCTCTTATAAAAAAACAAAGCGATTGCCCACCATTCTTAGAATTTGGTAGAATAGTATAATTTTTATTCCATAATTTGTTTGATATTAATATTTTCTTTATTTCATCGATATAATCTATAAGCATTTAATCCTCCTTTATTAAAATCTATACAAGCCTTTTTAATTAAAATTTATTATAACAAATATAATGTTAAATTGCTAGCTGTTTTACAATTTAATTAATTTTTCAAATATTGGTACATTACCTTTATAACTTTTTTGGAAATAGGACTAGGATGATAAATAGGTAATATTTTATAACCATAAACTTCATATATGTTACCAACTACATCACATAGTAAAACTAGTTTATCTGTGCCATTACTAATAATAATTTTATGTGGTTCTTTTAATCCCAAATTAGAGTTATTAAAGACAATATTCTTTCCTGCAATATATTCTATATTTAATTTAGTAATATCTTTAATCCTTAATATCATGTTTTTTACGCACAAAGGAGATTCTAAAATTTCTATGGACACATTCATTTTATTATTCACCACCTTTATTATAAGAAAAAAAGTCCATAATACCAAGTATTACGAACTTTTACTTATTATTAACACACAAAATGAAAAAAATCTCAATATGGGGCGAAATGTGGGAATCGAACCCACGCATACCGGAGCCACAATCCGGCGTGTTAACCACTTCACCAATTTCGCCATTGACATATCCAATTTTATCAAATAATTTTTCTTATTGCAAGTCCTTTATTATATTAATTTTAAATGCTATAATTTTAAAGGTGGATCATATGGGAAATAAATACATTATTAAATCAAATAGTTTTACATTTTTAAATGATAAAATCAAAGAGCTTAGTAAAGACTATAAAGAGATTGAAAATTTTTCTTTAGTGGAAGATTCAATCGATGATGTAATAGAAAGCATGCAACATTTTGGACTTTTTTCTGAAAGTAAATGTATAATTGTTAAAAACGTAAAATACTTTGCTGGTAATTTTTCATATGAAGAAGAATGCAATAAATTAAAAAATGCATTATCCAATTTAGATGATGAGACAATGGTAATTTTTATTAACGATGAAGTTTTAAAATCTAAAAAAATTGTAAAAGATTTGATTTCTTTAGGAGTAAAATTTATTGATTTAACTGGTAACAATGAAGATGATGTTGTAACTTACATAACTGAATATTTTAAAAAAGAGAATATAAATATAAATAAAGATGCTTTATTGGAAATATACAAGAATAGTTTAAATAATATAGATATAACCATTAATGAGATTGAAAGGCTTTCTAATTTAAGCAACAACATAACTCATGATTTAGTTGCTTCAAACACTAAAAAAAATGATGAAGATGTAACATTTGCTTTTTCAAATGCGATAATAGCTAAAGATTTTAATTTAGGATTTAAATATTTAGATACTCTATTAAAAAAACGGAAGTGAACCAATTAATATAGTCGCACTTCTTGCTAGTAGTTTTACCAATATTTATATGGTAAAAAAGTGCTTCTGCTGATGGTTTAAGTGATGACGAAATAGCTAAACTATTTGGATATTCTAATCCAAAAAAGAGTAGGAGTATTAAAAGAAATGGAAAAATTTATACTCTTGATCAGTTAAAAGATATAATTGTTTCTTTATCCAATCTAGATTTAAAATTAAAAAGTGGTTATGACCAAATTTATGATTAAAAAGAGTTCTTACTTGATTTGTAAGAACTCTTTAATTTTATCAGTATTTTTAAAATTTAATTTTTGCAATATCTTTTAATTTTTCTATTCCATAACTATTAACAATCTTCACACCTGTTTGATCTACAATATCACCAGCGCCTTTTGGAACCTTCATCTTTAGTTGCTCTTCCATTTTTTTCATTTCTTTGATAAAAATATATCTTGAAATAATACTTGAAACCGCAACGCTTAGACACTTATCTTCAGCATGAGTAGTAAAATGTAATATTTGTAACCTTACTTGGTGTTTCCTTAATATGCTCATAATATTTAGTAGGAAAGCAGAATTGGTCAACTACAATTTTATCATAGTTATAGTTTTTTGCTTTTTAATGCAAAACAATACTTTATTATGTAATATAGCTTTTTACTTTATTCATATTAGTAATCCCTAAACGATTATAATCGCTTGAGTCAAGATATATGTAACGTGAGGAAATTCTTTTTTTTATTAAAGTAGGTGATAGCCATTATTTTTTCATCAGTAATTTTTTTTTTGAATCTCTTACTCCTAAGTCAAAAGAAAAGATTTTTACTTATATCCACAAAAGATGCCGTTACAATTATAGGTCCAAAATAATTCCAGTTCCAACTTCATCAGAACCGATAGTTGAAATATTTTTTAAAACGAGTATCATTTAGTTCTTCAGCTTTTTTATCTTTTTTTATCTTGCTTATCCTTTAATTCTTTTTCTAAGTTACGATTATTGTTGATTCTTTCTTCTTCCATCCAATAACTTGCTTCAATATCAGCGCCTATTCCTTGAAACATTAATTTCCCTGATTCATATAATGTGATTACACAGTCATAATCTTTTAACTTGAAACACTGAATATGGTGGATGATTTGGAAGAGCACGATCTTTATAAAAATCTATAACTTTATTTTTTAAATTATCCGATATTTTAAATACGATAGTTTGTTGTTTCATGAAATCACCTGATTAAATTTTATCATAAGTAATTGCTTTTTTTAAACAAAATTATATTATAATTAAAGTACTTAGAATATTAAAGAATTTTCTAAGTATAATAGTAGTGAGGGATTAAAAATGTCTATATTGGATATATTAATAATAATTATTCTTGTATTTGAATTTATCGTGGTTTCAAATATGGGTTTGTAAGAAGTGCAGTATCATTAGTTGGTTCTTTATTTGTTTTTGTTGGAGCATATTACTTAAAGAATCCGTTATGTACTCATGTATGAAAACTTACCATTTCATACATTTGGAGGAATATTTTCAGGAATTGCCGCTTTAAATATTATTGTTTATGAAGCAATCTCGTATATAATATGTTTAATTGTTTTATCAGCAATCCTAAAATTATAATTAAACTTACTGGAATTATTGATAAACTTATATCAGCAACGATAATTTTAGCTTTACCAAGTAAATTAATAGGTGCATTTTAAAAGTTTTGAGTACTATATCTATACATTCATCATTTTATTTGTTTTAGCATCTATTCCATTCTTTACTCCATACTTTAAAGAGTCTACAGTAGCTCCAGCAATTCTTTCTAAAACACCGGTTATATCTAAAATGACCAACAATGTTTATAATTCAATTATGGATATATATGATGTTTGTTTAAAATATGATGGAGTAAGCGATAAATCTAAAGGTAATGAAGAATCGATAAGAATACTTTTAAAATATGATGTTATAAGTGAAGAAAGTGTAAAAAAGCTCAACGAAAAGGGAAAATTGAAGATTAATAATATTGATGAAATATTAAGCGAAAAGAAAGGAACGATAAAAATGATAAAATATCTTAAAAATGAAGAAGATTTCTTGGATTTAACTGCTAACGGATGTGTATTAGTAGATTCTTTTGCAGAATGGTGGTCCATGTAAAATTATGGGAGAAATACTTGAAACGGTAGATGCTGACATCTTAAAAGTTAACACAGATGAGTTTCCTAACTTAGCTCAAAAAGTTTGGCGTAATGAGTATTCCAACTTTAATTCTATTTAAAGATGGAAGTGAAACAAATAAGATGATAGGTCTTCAATCAAAAGAAGAAATATTGAACTTCATAAATAAAGTAATGTCAAAAAAGTGTCAAAATTTGACATTTTTTTATTTTCTTATGTTATAATTAGCGATAGGTGAATAGAATGAAGAAAGTAGAAGAAGTGATAGGAAAAAATTCATGAGTTTGCACTTGAAGAAATAATGGGACAACGCTTTGGCAGATACTCTAAATACATTATTCAGGATAGGGCTATACCAGATGTAAGAGACGGATTAAAACCAGTTCAAAGAAGAATAATATTTGCCATGTATCGTGATAAAAATACTTATGACAAACAATTTAAAAAGTGTGCTAATGCAGTTGGTAATGTTATGGGTAAATATCATCCACATGGTGATTCATCAATATATGATGCTCTTGTTCGTATGAGTCAAGATTGGAAACAAAATCACACTTTTAGTTGAAATATCAGGAAACAAAGGTTCTATGGATGGTGATCCTCCAGCAGCAATGCGTTATACTGAAGCACGTCTTGCAAAAAATAAGCGAAGAACTTTTTAAAAGATATTGATAAAAACACGGTTAAGATGGCGCCGAACTACTCAGATACTTTGATGGAACCTACAGTTCTTCCTGCTAAATTTCCAAATCTTTTAGTAAACGGAAGCAATGGTATATCAGCTGGTTATGCAACAAACATTCCTCCACATAATTTATGTGAAGTAATAGATGCAGTAATCAAGAGAATTGATTCTCCGAATTGCAAACTAGAGACTATTTTAGATATAGTTAAAGGACCAGACTTCCCAACAGGTGGGATAATAGAAGGAACGGAAGGTATAAGGCAAGCTTTTGAAACCGGTAGAGGTAAAGTTGTTATTTCAAGCAAATATGAATTTATCCGTGAAAAAGGAAAAGATAAAATTGTTATAAGTGAAATTCCTTTTGAGGTAAATAAACAACAACTTGTTAAAAAATTGATGATATTCGTATCGATAACAAAATTCAAGGTATTGCCGAAGTTAGGGATGAATCTGATAAGGATGCCAGTGTTAGAATTGTAATCGATTTAAAAACAGGTGCTAATAAGGAACTTGTAATGAATTACTTGCTTAAAAACACTGACTGTCAATGCAACTATACTTATAACATGGTTACTATTGTTAATCGTCGTCCAAAACTTTTAGGTATCGTGGGTGTAATAGATGCTTATATTGCGCATTTAAAAGAAATAATCAAATTAAGAAGTGAATTTGATTTAAATGTTGCTTTAAAAAGAAGTCCATTATACAGAAGGATTAGTTAAAAGCGATATCTATTTTAGATGAAGTTATAGCAGTCATTAGAGCAAGTAAAATAAAGGTGATGCTGAAGCTAACTTGGTAAAAAAGAGTTTGGTTTTAGTGAAGCTCAAGCAGAAAAAATTGTTATGTTACAACTATATAAACTTACTAATACGGATATCTTAGAACTACAAAACAAATTAGAAAGTTTAAATAAAAATAATCGCGGGCTTAAGAGAAATTCTTGCAAGCGAGGAAAAACTATCTTTAGTTGCTAAAGAAGAACTTCGTAAAATTAAGCGCGAGTATGGTGTTCCAAGAAAAACGGAGATTAGAGAAACTGCTAAGGAAATCAATATTTCTGCAGAAGATTTAATTATCAAAGAAAGTGTAATGGTTGTTTTAACTCATGATGGTTATATCAAAAAAGGTGCCAATGAAATCATACACTTCAGCAAATGGCGATGAAACAGGTTTAAAACCAGGAGATTATGCATTAAATATCTTTGAAACAAGTACAATTAACAAAATAGCCATACTAACTAAAAAAGGAAATTATATTTATGTACCTGTTAATGATATTCCTTGGTGTAAATGGAAAGATTTAGGAAAACATATTTCTAATTTAGTAACTATTTCTCCAGATGATTCGGTACTAAATTCATTTATTGTAAATGAAAATGTCAGTGACGATAATCTATTAATTATTACTAAGTGCGGAATGGTTAAACGTACGAATATCAAAGATTTATTTGTAAGTAGATATACAAAGTTATATACATACATTAAACTTAAAGATGATGATGAAGTCAGATTTGTTGACTATGAAAAAGAAAACACGATGATTGTTACAAAGACCGGTTATTATATTTCATATAAGACTACCGAGATTCCTTTAGCAAGTTCAAAATCAAGTGGAGTAAAGGGTATAAACTTAAAGGATGACGAAGTAGTTGCTGGTTTAACATATGATGATACTGATGAGTATTTAGATATTTTCACGAATCAAAAAACAGCTAAACGTGTTAAATTAAATGAACTTGATCAATTATCTCGTGCAAAACGCGGTAGTATGGTAATTAAGAAAGTAAAAACAACCAATTATGAAATCGTTTCTGCTTTAATTACTCAAGCAAAAGATCAAATTGGTTTAACGATGTTAGAAGACATTGGAGAGCTTAAAAATACCGATATTCCAATAATGGATTTAGCATCAACCGGTTCATCAATTGCCAAGAAAAAAAAAATTTATCTCTGCGTTTGTATTTACTGATATCAAAAAGTGTATTTTAATGATTCTAAAAAGAAAGTAGTAAAAACAGAAGAACAAGAAAACAAGAAAAAAATGGAATTTATTGAAGATTTCAAAATATAGTAATTTTAAACCACCTAGTATAAATATAATATATTAGGTGGTTTTTTCTATGGATAAGAAAAGTGAATTCAAAAATTTTTAAATAAACATCCAGAAATATTAAGATTCATTAAAAACAAAGAAATGACTTTTCAGGATTTTTATGAAATATATGATATATATGGAGAAAGAAAATGATGTATGGAATAAATATTTTAAAGAAGACTCAGATACGTCTTCAACTAGGGATAAAATAAGTGAATTAACATCAATTTTTAAAATATTAATATGGATAACATTGAACATCATGTAAATAACGCTCAAAAAAGCAATAAGTATCATTCAAGAACTAACTAAAAAAGTCCTGAAGTATTAACTAAAGTTGATAGACCAATAAGTAAGTTTTTTGGAGATTAGATATGAGTATAGATATCGTATTAAAACTTGAAAGCGATCAAGCAATGCATGAATATTTAATGAATCATTCGTACCTTTATAAAGAATTAAATCGAGATCCAGACTATTTTGAAAACGTTTCTAAAAAGAATATAAAAAATATAAAAGAGAAGAAACAGCCAAAAAAGTAAGTGATGCAGTTGAAAACATTGAAACTATTTCTAACATTATAAGTGTCATGTAAAATTTGCATGATATTTTATTTTATGTTAAAATACGCCTAAAAAACTAATACTATATAATTTTACATATTAAGAATGAAAGGATATAATTTTAAAATGAAAAGAATAATAATCTTAAAACAAAATGGTGAAAATATAAGAAGTTTAATTATAACCGATAATGATTTAATAATTGAAAAAAAAAAATCTAAAAATACTGATAAATTAGTAAAAATATTTATTAAGAAAAGTAAATTAAGCTATGAAGAATTGTTAGAAAATAAAGATATTGTTGAATTAAGCAACAAATCTTATTTTGAACAAGCAAAAACAAAACCTAAAAAGCTTATTCAAAATATATGAAATACAAATCTAAATTTAAAACAAGTTCAGCTACATCTTTAATAGTGGTATGTGCATTAAGCTATTTATTTAATCATTATGATACAGTATTTTTAAATGGGCAACATTATATAATGCTTTGTATATATAGCTTTTTAAATACAATAACACTTTGGTATACAACTGCTTTAAATGCCTTTCATAGAAAATATAAATTAGGAAGAAATACTATTGGCAATTCCATATCTATTTTTTAGCCGGTTTATCACTTTGCTCATGGATTAATTATTGTGTGTTCCAATAAAAACAATTCCTTATTATTTGGCGGTTAAAAAATACTGAGTCAATTGAAAACGTTAGTAGAGAAGAAAGTGTAGAAAAACTATATAAAGACATTCAAAAAAATCGCCATATCTTGACGAAGACAAAATATCGTATCTTAATAATTTGAAAACATATATTTTAAAAAATGAATTTCTTGATATTGATGAATTATATCAAACATTTATGACAATAAGAACCGAAGAAAAAGAATTCCTTGGTGCATATGGAATAGGTGGAACATATAATATAAATCTAAATGAAGCAACTTCATATAAAAGGTGTAACATCACTTTCGGAAGAATGCATATTTACTCATGAATTTATTCATGCAACCGGTGGTTTTGAAATGCAAGTATTAGATGAAGGATATACATCTATATTAACTTCAAGTATGCTTGGTACAGATAAAAGAATTGATGGATATGACAGATATAGGTGGTGTGTTGAAGAAATATTACACCTTGTTGATAAAAAATATTGTTTTAGAGTCATATTCCAAGAGAGATCAATTAATTCTTGATAATGAACTTTCAAATATATTAGGTGGACAAGAAAAATGTAGAAGAGTTATATAATTTATTTTATGATTATGTAGATGGCTCTTCCTCTAAAGAAGCAATATATTTCTACATTCATAGATGTTTGGATTCAAATTTCTATGATTATCAAGAATACGTAAAATCTGTAAAAGATTATTATTCATTTGAAAATGATGAAAAGCTGATTTTGACAAAATAGCCTTTTAAATACTAAGTATCGTAAGCAGTGTTAGTAATTTGCATGATGTTTTATTTTTTATGTTAAAATAGCCCATAAAAAAGAAGAGAAGCCATGAAAAAATAAAAAGAGTATATGTATATTTAGTGGATAAAAAGATAGAAGACTGCCTTTACGTATATGATAAAGGAATAAAGAGGATGCATAAAAAAAGAGTGTAAAAATATTACACTTCCTCAGCTTGTAAAAAGAAATAAATGCTCAAAATTTTGATGAACCTCAAAGCTTAGCTGAATTAGTAAAAGATAAAGTAATTGTTATGTTTAAAGCAAAAAGAAAAATACGAGTCTTATATTTTTAAAGAAATGGCATTAGCAGATTATAAAAAACAGATGTAATGACTATTTGTGCAGATTCCGCAAACATTGGGATAAATTTAGCTAATTATTTAAAATCTTTTTCTGCCAATTCTCGCTTTACTGGATTAAGTGATTATAGATTTTTAATAAATTTAGAGCTTTATTGATAATTGAAATTTTGACTAAAAGCTTCAAGTTGGAATTCAAAACAATTAAATAAACCATATTTTAAATATAAAATTTTATGTGCTTTATGTGTTTGTTCTACTTTAGCAACTGGATTTGATTCTTCCGTTGGTTTTGATAATATACCGAATTATATCAAAGCATACTCTAAAGATTTAGATGATTTAATAGACGATAATTTATCTTTAGAAGAACAAAAAGAAGCGAAAAGAACAAATCATTTTTGACGGCATTCAATCATCAAATCAATTAACCGATGAAGAAAAAGAATATATGTTGCTTCTAGAAGAGTATATTAAAGACAACCCTTATATTGATTTAGATGATGTTTATAAAAAGCTAACAACAGTTAATGTAACTGGAGTGCTCTGCTACAGATAAAGATTTTTATTTGGTTGCAGATGACAACACTGCTGCTTGTAATATTTTGCCAACAAACCATATTATTTACTTTGATGATAATAACACAGATTTTAAAAAAGAATCTTTTTGTGCATGAATATTACCATTCAATTGGCAATTTTGGTTTGCACCTAGATATAAGCATCTAAATGAAGGATTTACCGAATATTTAACTTTTGAAACTTTAACAGACGAGGAGTTTACAGGAAGCTATAATAAAGAGCGTTTATGCGTAAGATATGTTATGGCTCTCGTTGGTAAAGAAAAAAATCCTTGAAGCATATTCTAAAAAAGAATGCTTCCATACTAGACGAAGCCTTAGAAAATGTTTTAGGTTCAATGGAAAAAAGTGCATAGATTTGGAAATTTAATAAACTCTTATTGTGAAGATGAAATAGGAATAAATGAATTTTTAGGATTTATATATGATAATACTACTTTTGAATATTGGGAAAAAGTTCAAAATGAATCTATAATGGATATAACAATTAGAGAATATAATTTTATGTATACTAGAAAATTAAAAGTAGTTGAGATAATGATAAAATGCATAGTTGTTTTTAAAAAAAAAAGGAAAAAAAGAGTAGGAGTCTATTAATAACTCAAAAAAGATTTCGTGATAGAAAAAAACGAAATCGGAACTAAGAAGATGATTGCTAGATTTATTGAAGAGAGTGAAAAAAACTACGAAGAACTATGCTCGAATAAAAATATAATTGTTTATAATAAAAAAGCGGATTATGAAAGAGCAAAAGACATTGTTAATCAAGGTTGTAAATATATGGATTTAAGATCAAGTTATTTTATGCTACTTCCTTTTTTTCAATTTCTTATTCAAATGATTTCAGATTTTTGTCATCATAATGATACCATATTATTAGATATTCAATTATATTTGCTGCTTGGATTAAATATAATCTTAATATCATTTTAGCCGGAATGACATTCTCTTTAAACATGTTTCATAAAGAATATAAAAGTAATGAAAAACTTGGGGCAACATATAATCCACTTACTAATACGATTGATTTCTATGGTAATAAATCTGTTAATAGAGAAAATATTTTACAACACGAATTTGTTCATTCTACCGGCAATCTTGAAAATGTAATTTTAAATGAAGGGTATACTTCTATACTAACTAGTAAAGTTGCTAATACACAAGAAAAAAATTGAATATTTTATCGCGTATAATCTTAATGATGAGGTAAATGCATATACATGCTATATTAAAACCATAAAACAAAGTAATAAATTTGGAGAAAATAAAGAGTTGCTTTTAATAAAGTAACTTTTTTTTGAAAAAAAATTATATCTACTCTATAATTAATAATAGAATACGAGGGTGATAAAGTGAAAAGAAAAATGGCTTTACTTTGGTAGAATTGCTTGCTGTTATCGTTGTTTTAGCACTTATAATGATAGTAGTAATACCAAGTATTATGAAGTCAATTGAAGTGCAAGAAAGGAATCGTTTTATTTGTATGCTCAAAGCTTGCAAAGTAAAAGCAACTGCTAAGTATACTCAAGATTTAGACTTAAACAAGAGCAATACAGATTGCGCCGTATACGATATATCAAAAGATTTAGACATCAGTAATACTGGTAAGTATGAGGGCTGGGTTAAAATAAATCGTGTAGCGGTATCTTTCAGGAAATTTAGTAGCAACAGCATCTATTAATAATAATAGTTTAAGTGGAGTATATTATTGTGTTACTAGTTCAGGAACTTGTACTCCAAATGAAACATATTATTATGAAGAAGGAAAGACAGAAGTAACAATTAACAAGACCATCGGAAAAGATGACAAACTTTGTTATAACTATAAATATGCTGATGCAAGTAAAATACTTCGAACAAGTTCAACAACATGTGTAAGCGGAAGAGATACTGGTTCAAAAGATTCATATCGTTATGACGTGTATATTACTTTAAAAAGATACAAATTATAAAGTTGAAAATCTATTATTTAATAAAGATATGCCTATGGAAACTTTCTACGATGAAATGCAATCTAAAGGAGATTTAAGCATAGAAAGTTTGAGTTGTTCGTCAACTGGAAGTGAAACAAAAGGAACAACAACTATAAAAACAACAAAAGTAACTAATCAAACAACTATAGCTGATGCTACAACAAAAGTAACTACTAGTTCAAGAGCTGATGACAAAACAAGTAAGCTTACAACAACTACAACCAGTGAAAGACAAACGGTTGAGGCAGAGAAGACTACAACAACTACACGTCAAACTTATGTTATTCCTTCAACAACAATTGAGCCAGAAAAGACAGCGTTACTTTTAAATACATTAAACGTAGCTGGTTATGATGTTTCCCTTTAGCCCAATGAAATTTAACTATGAACTTACTGTTCCAAACAGTGTATCAACACTTTCCATTTCAGCAACATCTGCAGAGCCAGAAACAACAGTTACGGTTATTGGCGCTGAGGGATTAACTATTGGATCTAATATAATAAGAATAAATTTATCTAATCCAAATGAGAGCAAAAAAGCAAACTATTATATTCAAGTAAGAAGGTTAGATGAACTTGGAAATATTGTAGAGGTTACAAGAACAAATGATGCGCCTATATACAATAGAGAAGAGGGTCTTCCAGATCCAACACTTCCATCAAGTGATGCATCCCTTTCAAGTCTAACTATTTCTGGATATATGTTGAATTTGATAAAAAATAAATACGATTATGAACTTACAATTGTTGATACCGATTCACTTCCAATTAAATATGAGACAACATCTTCAAAAGCACGAGCATATATGGAAGGAAACGAATCATTGACTGATGGTTCAAAGATAAGTATATATGTTACAAGTGAGAATGGATATTATAAAAAAGCATATACGATAACAGTACATACTAAAAAAGAACAAAATATAATGAGCACATTCTTAAAATTCTTGGTAGCAGGGTTAGGTGTTAGCTCTTCTAGCGTTGCTTGTAATAATAAGTGCAAATAAAAGAACAAGCCGAAAAATAAGAAATAAGAATGACATCATTGACACCAATAATGAAAATAAAAACATCTAAAAAGTATTGACTATGAATTGGATAAAATATATAATTAATTTAGGATAGGAAGAGGATATTTATGAAAAAAAAAATGGTTTTACATTAGTTGAGTTACTTGCTGTTATAGTAATTTTAGCTATTATAATGATAATTGCTATACCAACAGTGCTTGAAACAATGGCGAGTGCAAGAAGAAGTTCATTTGCTATATATATTGAAAAAGTTGTAAAAGATACAACTACTCAATATGTTTATGATTCAAATGGAGGAGCAATTGCTGGTGCTGGTAGATATGTTTATAACATAGAAAAAGACTTAGGATATACATCAACTGGCGATTATAAAGGCTATGTAGTTGTAAATGCTGAAGACGTTGACAATCCACATTATATTGTTTATCTTTGGGATTCTAACTATATGACATTAAGTTGGGATGTAACTGATCAAAAAATGCCAAAAGCTGATGATAAGACAGCAATTCAATCTCTAGACAAAACACAAGTAGCTGGTTTAAATGAATATGTTGCTTGTAAAGCTGGTTCATCAGCAACTGTAACTAATTGTTATAATCGTCAAGGATATAAAATTGTTGAATAAAAAGATACTTAGTATCTTTTTTTTTGTTCTCATGTTATAATCTTTATGGTGGTAAAAATGTTAATAATCGGAAGTCATGTATCATATAAAAAATTCAACTCAATTATTAGGTTCGGTTGAAGAAGCGATTACTTATGGAGCAAATGCCTTTATGTTTTATACAGGAGCTCCGCAAAATACTCAAAGAGGAGAAATAAATGATTTAGTAACATATGAGGCACTACAAAAAAATGAAAGAAAATAATATTATGCTTGAAAATGTTGTATGCCATGCTCCATATATTGTTAATCTTGCAAACAATATTGATCCTGAAAAATATGAGTTTGCTAAAAAATTTTTAAGACAAGAAATTGAAAGATGTATGCAACTAGGAGTTAGAAAAATTGTTCTTCATCCAGGAAGTGCAACAAAACTTGATAGAACTGATGCGTTAAACAACATAATAAAAGGGCTTAACTCTATTCTTTACCCTGATGATAATATTATGATACTTTTTAGAGACAATGGCCGGAAAAGGAACAGAATTAGGAATAAATTTAGAAGAATTAAAATATATAATTGAAAATATTAAATTAAAGGAAAAAATAGGAGTTTGTCTTGATACTTGTCATTTAAGTGATTCAGGTATAAATATAAATGAATTTGATAAGTATTTGGATGAATTCGATAAACAAATTGGTATTGATAAAATAGGCTGTGTTCATTTAAACGACTCTAAAAAATCCAATTGGGGCAAGGAAAGATCGCCACGAGAATTTAGGATATGGAACAATAGGATTTGATACTTTAATCAATGTTGCATATAACGCGCGTTTAGAAAGTGTTCCTAAACTGCTTGAAACTCCTTTTGTAGATCGAGAATATGCACCATATAAATTTGAAATAGAGGAAATCAGAAATAAGAAATTTAATCCAAACTTATATGATGAAATAGTGTCTTATTATAGAGGAACAAATGAGTAGTTATAAGATGTCTAAACACCCCAAAATAAATTCGAAAATGGAAGAGTTTTTGAATCCGGATTACGTTTATATTCCACTACCAGAACAACACAGCATTGAGTTAGATGGCGAAATAAAAGTTATGAAAAATGATGTTCTATTTGAAGAAAAAACAACAAAACAACCTTTTAGCCCAATAAGCGGTGTTGTAAAAAAAATCGACTGTGATTTAAAAATAAATAATCGAGACGTTAAATGCTTAGTAATTGAAAATAATTTTAAAGAAGAAATTAAACAAAATAAATGGGCAACAAAATATATAAATAAATATTCAAAGCAAGAACTACTACAGTTGCTAAAAAATATATGCCAGATTTAAAAATATTTAATGATGAAAAGACAATTTTAATAAATGGTGTTGATAAAGAAGAAACTGAAAAAAACTATTCCTTTATAATAAATAATAAAAGCGATAAATTATTAGAAACTGCTGATGCATTATCCAACATTTTAGGTATTAGTAATGTTATATTTGCTATAAACAATAAAGATTCCAACAACGTTATTAATTTAACAAGCAATATTGGTACATACCCAAATATTAGGTTAAAGCTAGTTCCTGACGTTTATCCGATAGGATTTAAAAAATATATTAATGAAAAATGTTCTATCAAAAAAGAAACAGAAAACGGAGTTATTTATTTAACGGTAGAAGATTTAATAAACATTTATAATGTTTTAAAAAGAAGGAAACCTATAATAGAAAAAATATGTAACAATTGGTGGAACTGTATTAAAGAATCGATAGTTGTAAATACCAAAATAGGCACTAAAATTGCGGATTTAATAAAAAATACGTGTGAAATAATAAATGAAGATTATTATGTTATTGTAAATGGCCTTATCTCTGGTATAACATTAGAATCATTAAATTCGATAGTTACCCTAAATACAAGAAGTATATTTTTAAACACATTGGATAAGACAAGTGAAAAAGAGTGCATTAATTGTGGACTTTGTACAATGAAATGTCCAGTTGGATTAAATCCTAAATATATAAAAGAACATAGAAAGGCCGATAAAAGCAAATGTATTAATTGTGGTTTATGTTCATATATTTGTCCAAGCAAAATTAATTTTAAGGAGTGTTTAAATCGTGAAGAATAATGTTTATGTACGCAGTAATAAGTCAATCAAATCTATAACACTAACAAAGCTATTATTTTTGCTTCCATTAATCGTTTATGGTTTCTATAAGAATGGTATATATTTATATCAAGAACATTATATTTCTTTTTTATTGAAATATTTAGACCTCTTATTTACGTTTTTATTGGTGCATTAGTTGGCATATCAGTAAATATACTTTTATGGAAAATTCATAAAAAAAGTAAAGACGATTGAGTTCAATTATTTTTTTCATCCTTTCATCTAGAATATGGTGTTATTATAGGCTGTTTGGTATCAATAAATACCAATGTTCTTATATATACGCTGGTGTTATTTATAATTTTCATAATATCTAAATTTTTAAATAATCGAATAAATATTATGTGTTTTACTTTAATAATAATATATTTATTAAGCAAGATAGTAGGAAATCCTTCATTTTTAAATTCGTATGAAATGAGTAAAATATTTTCTTATGAATTTATGGATTATTTAATTGGAAGATATCCAGGAGGAGTAGCAAGTACACATGTAATATTGATCCTTTTAGGTTTATTTGGGTTATATATCACAAATAATATAAAAAAAGTATAAGTCTTTCAAGTTTGGTAACGTTATTTTTATTATTTGGAGTATATTCATTAATAACAAATAATAGCTTTACTAATCTATTCTTTGCTAATAACATCGTCATGCTTATGAGCTACGTAGCAACAGATACTAAAACTAGTTGCTATACAAAAAAAAGGCATGATTGCATTTGGAGTTTTAATCGGTATACTAACATTTATAAATCATTTTATTGAACCCGTTCTTGCTCCATTAGTTAGTATATTATTTGTAAGTTTATTTAATAATTTGATAGATAGAAAAGTAAAACTCGTTGCAAAAAGCAATAAAAAAAGCATATATAATAAAAAAAAGATAGGTGGTTAAAAATGGCAAATTTTTGTACAAATTGTGGAAACAAGTTGGATTTAAATGATACAGTATGTAGTAATTGTGGTAAGGTTATTAAAGATAGAGTTGTAAGAGAAGAA
>VOFC01003982.1_pt1 | contig 29604 bp, 50 predicted proteins | sample 5384161 | NCBI WGS metagenome assembly VOFC01 (sample SAMN12384722, study PRJNA508395) | human gut metagenome | isolation source: healthy gut B | host: Homo sapiens | reverse complement strand
CATTATTAAACTTATTTTGTCAAAGAATTCATTGTAGTAAGACCACATAGAAGACCAAATAACCGAGTGACACAAATTACTTTCATATCATAAAGTAACTTTTTCCTTGTTGTCTTACATCTGTTAAGTTTTCAAACATAATAAATAATTTTGGTAAATATTTATCTATTATATTATATAAACCACAGATTAGTGATTTGTCTTTTTTAACTCTCTTTTTTTTTTTCTATTCACAATAACCAACGCCTTTGTTTTATTATATCAAATATTTTATTGCGAAGAAATTTCACCCTTAGAGCTGTTTTTGTATCTGTTTTATTTTCTCTTAAAGTAAAAATTGTTATAATGGATAAGAGGTGGTTAACTTGAATTTATACGATTATATTCAAGATGGAACGTTGTTTATTGTGCCATCTTTTTACAAGACAGAAAATTTTACGTACTATCGATGAAAAAAGGGAATTTTTACCGACTGAAGTTCATGACGATGGGGGAGTTTTTTAGAACGTTTTTGTTTTCTTATGATGAAGAAGCACTCGTCTATTTTAGTAAGACATATCATGTGAAACCATCGATTGCTAAAATTTATTTGGAACATATGAAGTATATTGAATCTGCTAATATTCCATCCCTTGAATTTTTACAAAAGCAGAAGGTGGAATTAGACGAAAAAGGTTTATTACATCGAGATGCTCTTTTTCCTTCTATTTTAGCATCGTATCGGGTTGTCGTTTCAGGAGATGTTTCTCCTTTTTTGAAAGAAAGATATTGGAACGAGTCGAACAGATTACATCCGTTACGATTTTAGGATCAGGATGAGGTAGTTCCGCATTCTGTTCCTATGTACTCTTTTTAAATGCATCTTTCATGGTTTCCTTTTGTCGCTAATGAAGTGATGAAATTAGTAAAACAAGGTGTATCGTTAAACTCCATTTATTTGATGAATGTAGGAGATGAAGTTTCGTTTGAACTGGAACGGACGTTTTCACTTTATGGTATTCCCCTTCGAAATCAGGAGTCTTCTTCTTTATATGGAACGTATTTTGGTGCCAAAGTAAAGAAAGTTTTAGAAACTGCGACGACATTTCAAGAAATTGAGGAGGCCTTACAAGAAGAAGAGTGCTTTCCGATGTTTTTAAATGTACTCAATCGCTATTCTTTTTATGAAGGTAACGTTCAAGATATCAAAGAGTTTTTATTAGAAGAACTTAGAAATTGTCAAAAACAGAAAGTGAATTATGAAGAGGCTGTTTCCATCGTACCGTTTTCTTCGTTGATTCAAGAAGATTGTCATGTCTTTTTATTCGATTTTAATCAGGATTTTCCAACGACATACAAAGATGAAGATTTCTTCCGCGATGACGTCAAAAAGAACTTGGATTATGGACTAGTACAGAGAAGAACTTACATAGTAGAACCGATGCAATACGCGATATTTATTCTTTTCTAATATTACGTTGTTGTACCGAAAAATGTCCAATGACGGAGAAATGTATCCATCTTCTCTGTTAGATGAGTTACTAGTAGAGAAAAAAGGAAGTTGAACCAACTTTGACGATTTATTCACCGTTATCTAAGAAGTTGATCTTTGCTAGAAAGTTCGATTTGCATCAAAAATATGGAATCATCGACCAAGAGGAAAGGAACTTGCTGGGTTTTATCAAGATATCGGATATCAAAGTTATCAACATGCTTATACATCGATTTCTGTTTCTGATTTCTTAGAACATTGCAATCATCATTTGATGTTGTCTTACTCTGATTTGAATCAGTTTTTACGAGTGTTCCTTTGCTTATTATTTAAGTAAGATTTTAAAGTTAGATGCGTTTGAAGAATCGTTTTATACGATTGTCGGAAATGTTTTCATGCCGTGTTAGCAACGTGTTTTAGTAAACCCGACTTTTTCTTTTGAAAAATCTTGGAAACAGGAAGTTTCTAAGTACTCGTTCGATGCGAGAGGAAAATTTTTCTTAACGAAATTAAAGAGCGATTTGGAATTTATCATTGCAACGATTCGCAAACAGATGACAGTCTCTTTCTTTTGATCATATTCTATGTGAGAAGAGAATTGAAATTCCAAAGCACGTTCCCGGTTTGGATATTACATTTAAGGGTTTCGTCGATAAGATTTTGTATACGGAAGATATGGGGATGACATACGTTGCCATCATCGATTACAAGACGGGCAATCCAGAACTCAACTTGAAACTTGCCGAATATGGTCTTTCTTTGCAACTTCCTGTCTATTTGTATTTGGTTTCTAAGAGTCACTTGTTTTCTAATGTGAAGTTTACGGGCTTCTATTTACAGAAAATTTTAAACAACGAAATTACGATTCAAAAGGGGAAAGCATACCAAGAGCAGAAAGAGGATAATTTGAAGTTACAAGGTTATACGAATTCTAGTTCCGTAGCGATGATGAAAATCGATCAAGATTATGCTAGTAGCAGTGTCGTAAAAGGCTTGAAATGTAAGAAGAATGGTGAACTTTCATCCAATTCGAAAGTGAAGACAGATGCGGAGATGGATGCCCTTGTTTCGTTAGTGGACCAAAAGATTGACGAGTGTATCGAATCCATTGTCAAAGCGGACTTTACGATTAATCCAAAAGTAATCAATGGCAAAAACGAGTCATGTGGATATTGTCCGTTTCGGGCTATCTGTTATCACGATGACAGAGATTTAATTCGTATTACAACAGTAGAGAAAGAAGGTGAAGAGGATGCCGAAATGGACGAATGAACAACAACTTGCAATCAAACATGAAGGAGAAAACATCATCGTCAGTGCCGGTGCTGGTTCTGGTAAAACAGCAGTTTTATCGGAACGAGTTTTACGGAAACTAAAAAGTGGTGTCGGTATTAAACAACTTTTGATTTTGACGTTTACAAAAGCGGCAGCAGCTGAGATGAGAGAGCGAATTTGGGCCAATATTAAAAAGAATCCGGATCTTGCTTCGCAACTATTGGAGCTCGATGGTGCTTATATTACGACATTCGATAGTTACTCACTCAGTTTGGTGAAAAAAGTACCATTATTTATTGAACGTATCCAAAAATATTCAAATTGGCGAAGCATCTGTCTTTACCATTCGAGAAAATGAGTTTTTAGATGAAATCTTGATGCGACGTTATGAAAATCCAACTTCGGATTTTACGAAGTTAATTTACGATTTCTGTACGAAAGATGACGATTCGCTTAAAAAAGTATTTTAAAAATCAATCACGCACTCGATTTGCGATACGATAAAGTAGAGTATTTGACTTCTTATATCGATACGTTTTATCAACCTGATACCATTGAGTCTTATTGTCATTTGTACGTTTCTAAATTGTTTTCTTTACAAGAAGAGATGCAAAATATCATCGAATCTTTGTGTCCTTTATTAGAAGAGAAAGTAAGTGAGAAAGTGTATTCTTTTTACCGCAAGTTCTTGGACTCTAAAACGTACGACGAAATGGTCGGTTCTCTAGATGAGAGAGCCCTCAAACACCTCGAAATAGTGAAGATGACGTCAAAGCATACTTCCTTCTAAATTGTCTGAATTACGCAAACGAGCAAAGGATTATTTGATGTACCCATCTTACCAAGAGATGAAAGATGCCATTTGGGCTCAGAAGGATATGCAAAAGAAATCGTATCGATTTTTGTTAGAGTTAGATCAAAAGATGATGGAACTAAAACACGAAGAAGATACGTACGACTTACCGATATTAGTAAGATGGCGATTCAGTTACTGTTAGATCATCCGGACATCAAAGAGGAGGTCAAACAATCATTCCAAGAAATCATGATCGATGAGTATCAAGATACATCCGATTTACAAGAGACGTTTATCTCGTTAATTGCCAATCATAACGTTTATATGGTCGGCGATATCAAACAGTCAATCTATCGTTTTTCGGAATGCCAATCCGTATATTTTTAAAGAAAAAAATATGAGAATTATCAAAAGGGTATCGATGGCTTTAAAATCGACTTAAATAAAAATTTCCGTTCCCGTAAAGAAGTTTTGGATAACGTCAATTTGATGTTCGATTTGTTAATGGATTCGGTAGTAGGAGGGCTGATTACATGGCTAGTCACCGCATGGTGTTTGGAAACACTTCTTTACGAAGAACAGGGTAAGAGCGATACTTCTCACCAAATGGAAGTATATCGTTATGATTACGATAAGAGTTCTGAATACAGCAAAGAAGAAATCGATGCATTTTGGATTGCTCAGGATATTAAAAAAAGAAGATAGAGTCTGGATATTTGGTATACAATTTTAAAGAGGAAAATGCGAAACCACGACCATGTAAGTATCAAGATTTCGTCATTATGTTGGATCGAAGTACGAATTTTGGACTTTATAAAAAAGATATTTACGTATTTTGGAATTCCATTGGCAGTTAAGAAAGATGAATCGATTAAAAGTACGACAGATTTACTGTTATTCTCCAACATCTTAACGTTTATCTTCAAAATTTATCATCACGAATACGATACGATGTATTATCATACGTATGCTTCGATTGCTAGAAGTTTCTTGTTTTCTTTATCCGATCAAGAAATCTTTCAGACGATAACTGGAAAACGCATTACAGAGTCATCTATCTATCAGTTAGCAGAACCGATTGCAAAAGAGTTAGATGGTCTTTTTCGACGACGGAATTGTTAGACCGGATTTTGACTGCATTCTCCTATTATGAGAAGTTATTAAGTGTAGGAGATATCGATTCTGCTTTGGCTCGTATCGACAATTTAAAACGAATTGCAAAAAGGATTCGAATCGATTGGAATGACGCCGTCGATGTTTCAAGAGTACTTAGTGGAACTTACAGAAAACGACCAATTGATTTAAAGTACAAAGTGAGTGAAGATGCAAGTAACGCCGTTCAAATTATGACGATTCATGCATCGAAAGGACTTGAATTTCCGATTTGCTACTTTGCTTCGTTGGATGTTAAGTTCAACATGCGAGATATGAATGACCGCTTTTTATACGATAATAAGACGGGTATTATTACACCGTACTTTAAAGAGGGAATCGGCGATACGATTTTAAAATCACTTTATAAAGAACGATATACGATGGAAGAAGTCTCCGAGAAGATTCGTTTGTTTTACGTTGCTGTCACACGGGCAAAAGAGAAGATGATTTTTGTTTTGCCATCTAGGAATGGGATAAAGGAACGGATTACGACAGTAAAGTTTCTTGGAGTAGTCTTGCCGATATGTTAGATTCGATACGCGATGTTTTATCTCCTTATACACTTTCTATCGATTTAAAAGATATTCCACTTACGCATGCTTATCATACACTTACGAAAAAAGAATACCCGACGAGTTTCTCTCATTACGTAGAAGAAGAGATATCGATTCCAGTGAAACCGATTGGACAAGAACGGTTTTCTAAAACGACTTCTCATATTCTTTCAAAACAAGAGCTGCGTGCGATGAAATTTGGTGAACATATGCATGAAGTGTTCGAAAGTATCGATATTTTGCATCCAAATTTAGAAAAATTATCAAAATTTGAAAAAAAGAAAAAGTGACATTATTCTTAAAACATGATATAGTAAGAAATGCGCCGCAGGCTGTTTATCAAGAATATGAGTTCATGACAGAACTGGATGGAAAGATGCAACATGGTATTATCGACTTACTACTTCAATATGAAAATCGGTATGTCATCATCGATTATAAATTGAAAGAAGTAACTGATGAAGCATATCGCAAACAGTTAGACGGATATAAAAATATATTTATCAAAAGACAGGAAAACCTGTTGAGGCATACTTGTATTCTATTTTTTAGATGATAGAATGGTTGCCATGTAGGGAATTAGAATGTATACACCACTTTTTACAGAAAATGCTTCACCGGAAGAAGTAGCAAAAACAAGTATTCAATATGTAGAACATCATTTGGAAGAGTTTTCAAGCGATTTTGTTCCTATCGGATGGATTGTTTATCTTGTGTTAGATGATATCGAACCTAAAAAGCACTAGATATGCTTGGCTTTGCTCAGGTAATTGATAAAGCAGTTATGGAAAGTATTTCATTTGATAATAATACACAGAAAGTAAAAGCACTTGGAATTGTTTCTCATTTTTTACAACAAACCGATTGCTCTTTTCAAAACTTTAGTGTCAAAGAACGTGCTTTGTTTGTCGATACTTTACTTTCTTATTGTGAAGAGGAACACCAACGTCTTGCGACGACAATTGCTAAGCAGGGATTGGTTTCTTCTGTTCTTCAAGATGAAACGATTGCAGATAAAGTAGGGGCTTTAAAAGAAGCAGATAGTATTGCTTTATCAGATTGCCAAGGCAGGTCGCACGAATGAAGAGGCCATGCGTTTTGTAAACGATATGACGGGTGAAGAATTATATCGTCAGTATACTTTGGTTAAAAAACAAAATAGTGCTTTGCATTGTGAAACGGAATCACACGGTTCTTATATTAAAAAGTAAATAGAATAAAAAATAAATTACATTGTAAAGCAGCGAATAAAATTATATTATAAAGCAGCGAATAAAATTATATTATAAAGCAGCGATTGGGGTTGATAATATGGAAAAGACTTATATTTTTGGACACAAAAATCCAGATACCGATGCAGTGACTTCTGCCATTGCACTTTCTTATTTAAAAAATCAATTAGGTGAGAATACAGAACCTAGAGTGTTGGGAAGCATTAGTAAAAGAAACCAAATATGCTTTGGATACTTTTCATGTGAAGGAACCTAAGTATTTAGATCATGTATATTTGCAGATTAAAGACGTTTTGTATCATAAAGATTACTATTTACCAGATACTACTTCTATTTTGGATACGTATGAAACATTGTTAGATAAAGGTATCACCGGAATTCCTTTGGTAAAAGAAAATCGTGAGTTTTCTGGTTTGATTACGGTCAAGATGATTTTAAAAAGAATTAGTAAACGGTAATTTTACTTCTCTTCATACTTCTTATGAAAACATTTTACATGTATTAAAAGCAGAGTCTATTTTAAAATTCGATGATGAGATTGATGGTTCTATTATTGCGGCTGCTTTTCGTAGTACGACGTTCATGAACAGTGTTCATTTGGATTCTTCTTCTATTTTTTGATCGTAGGGATCGCCATAGTATTATCGAGTATGCCGTTATGAGTAAAGTAAAACTTTTGATTATCGTTGGAAATGGGGAGATTCATCCAGAACATATTGAGATTGCCAAAGAAAATCACGTCAATATCATTCGTACTGCTTACGACAGTTTCCATACTGCTAAATTGTTGGATTTAAGTAGTTATGTTAAGAATGTGACGGCAGGAGATCATCCAACTTGCTTTGATGAAAATACGATTTTTTCTGAATTTTTAGAAAAAAGTAGAAAGTTAAAACACAACAATTATCCGATTGTCAATAAAAAAAGGCATTTGTCAGGGATTGATTCGAATTACTGATATCATGGAAAAGAATCGTAAAAATTTTTTGGTATCATAATGAGGCTGATCAAAGTGTCGCTGGATTAGAAGAAGCAGAGATTGTCGAAATTGTCGATCATCATAGAATTGGCGATCTGACGACATCTAATCCAATTAACTTCCGTAACATGGCTGTTGGTTCTACGAATACAATCGTCTATTGTATGTATCAAGAAAATCACATTGAGATTCCACAAAATATCGCTGGAATTATGATTTCTGGTATTCTTTCCGATACTTTGAATTTGACGAGTCCTACTACGACAGATAAGGATAGGGAAGCAGTTCGTGTATTAGCACCAATTGCAGGAGTAGACGCTACTACATATGCTTTGGATATGTTAAAAGCAGGTACTAGTTTCGATGGTATGACGGAAGAAGAAATCATCAATATCGATTGCAAATTGTATCCCATTGGGGATGAAAAGATTGCCATTGCCCAAGTATTTACGTTCAATATCGATTCGGTACTAAGTAAGAAAGAAGCATTCTTAGAAGCGATGGAAAACGAACTATCTAAAAATGGGTATACAGGTATGGTTGTCGTCGTGACAGATATTTTAGCAAATGGTTCATACTTCTTGTATACAGAACATTTGACATCTATTATGGAAGAAGCATATCCAGGTATTTCCGTTCAGGAAGGATTCTTCCAGGATGGATGTGTTTCTCGTAAGAAACAAGTTGTGCCTGCTATCGTCAATGCCGTTTCTGAAATTAAAAATAGAAGGATATCAATCTGTAAAAGAAAAGAAATCTCTTTTAGAAAACAGTTGATACTTCTAGTGTGGGTGTTTCTGCAAGAGAGTCAGAAAAAACAAAGATATACCAAAAATAAGACAATCGTGTCAAAATGTTAGTTAAAGACACCGAGTCTTTTTTTTTAAGCAAAAATTTGATATACTTAGAGTATCGGAAAAGAGGGATACTATGAAAAAAAAGAATCCAAAAAATCAGGCAGTTCTCTTCAGAGTCATATCATTTTATTTTGTAAGGGTCTCATGATGGGATTTTTTTTCTTTTTTATGCAGTTTATCGCTTACTTCACTTGCTCCTTCTTTTTTCATCTTTATGACGATATTATCGATTGTTTTTCTCATCCGAAAGAAAATGTTTCCAAACACTTATTTTTTTCTTCTGATTTTTGGGCTTAGCATTTTAGTTTCTTTTGCGATTAGTCAGTTTTTCTTGCTAGATTTTCTTGCCGTGTATCCTGTTTTGCTTCTTATGTTTATGATTGGTATTTTGGCTGGTTCGCTGTTTCATTCCTTTACGGAAATCCGTACTGGTGTGAAAATGTGTATCCAACTGGATTTGCTTTCTTATTTTCTTTCTTGCATCCCTTTTTTTTAGCATTCCGATTTTATCGATTCCGACGAGTGCTATTTCGCTCGATACGATTTTAACTAGTTTCGGTGGTGGTGGACTTGCCAGCGTTGCTGTTATGATTCCGTGTGCATCGATCATGTTCCCAGGTTTCTGGCCTGTCCTTTCGAATGTATCGTCCGTTTGTCATCTTTTGATTTATCTAGTCGGACTTTTTCGTTGGAATGGTTCTAATTTCTAAGATGATGGAATATTTATTACAGAATCATAAAATGAAAGTTTCGTTTGCTTTTTGGATTTTTTAGCGATGTTAGTTGCGACATTATGGACGTTGTGCTTTGTTCAGTTATCTTGGATTCAGTTTTTGATAGGTGATGTCTTGGCTTTAATCGGATACTTTATTGTGATTCAGTTAGGAAGGTGTTAATATGGATTTTGGAATTATTATTTTAGCGATTATTCAAGGAATTGCAGAGTTTTTACCAATTTCTTCATCTGCTCATTTGATTTTGTTTCGTGATTTATTTGGAATTGGTTCTTCCATTACAGCAGATATGGAACTGATTTTTGATATTGCGTTGCATCTTGGTACCCTTTTGGCAATTTTCATTTTCTTCTTTAAGGATTTTTGGAAGATGCTTGTCTCTTTCCTTTTACAAAAGGAACCAAAGAGAAAGAGGGCAGGCTTTGTCTTTATTTAATCATTGCTACGATTCCAGCCGCTCTTGCCGGTGTCTTTTTAGAAGATATCATCGATGGAATGATTCGTAGTAACTTCATTTTGATTGCTTTGTGCGTTGATTTTTATGGGAATTGTCATCTTTTTGGTCGATTCGAAATCAAAACAGAGTAGAGAAGTGGAAGATCTTACATGGCGTGATGCATTGCTCATTGGATGTGCTCAAGTATTCGCTTTGATTCCAGGATTTTCTCGTAGTGGTACAACGATTTCCATGGCAAGATATTTAAAATTAAAACGGGAGGATGCCGCTAAATTTTCTTTTTATTTATCTGCACCAGTCGTTGGTGGAGCTGTTGTACTGTCTCTTTTAAAGAGTGAGAGTAGAGCTTTGATTGCTGCCAATGCTGCTACGTTTCTTGTCGGAATTTTCGTTTCTTTCTTAGTGGGCTTGTTCTGTATTGGATTCTTGCTAAAATATTTACGGAAGCACGATTTTCGCCTTTTTATGTGGTATCGCGTTCTGTTGGGTATTCTCGTCATTGGAATTTGTGTTTTTTTGCATAAGGAAGTTAGGTGGGCCTAAATGGGTGATTTGCTCTTAATATTAGTATTTAGTATCGTGATTTGGATTTTTGGCCTTTGGATTAGCAAACATTTTTATAAAAGAAAATGGCTTTTTACATTTTATGCTCTGTGCGGTTTTTCTCTTTACTTACCATTACCGTTTTGGCAGATTTGTTTCCACAGGCTTATCAATTGTTAGTTTATCCAAATCGTTTTATCATGATTCCATTGATGTTCGGTGGTATGCTTTTGGGTGGTTTGGTCATTTATTTGATCGACCGGTTTATTCCATTTGGTAGTGATGATTTATCCGTCTCTAACGAGTAAGCAACAGTTACTAAATGTTGAATGATTACGTCTCTTGCGTATGCATTTTACAGCATTACATCCGGAATCGTTTTGATTTATTTGTTACGAGATCACTTTGAGTCTGGCGTTTGGATGGCCTTTTTCCTTTTGCTTCGTGCCTTGCCACTCAATGTTTTAATTGCAACGTTGTTACTTACGATCGATGGCAATATCAAACGATGTATCCAGATGATGCTCAGTATCTCGCTTTGTCCGTTTTAGGGGCAATTATCGGGTACAGTTTGAAGTCATTATCTTTATCTACTTATGTGGAAGCAATGATGATCTGTTTTACTATCGGTGTATTCCTTTACGTTTTGATGACAAAGTTTTTACCACGAATTTTAAATAGTAAACAAAATACATTGTCCTTTATCGGCCTTTGTTTTGGGAATTATTTTGGCATTCTTAACGGTATTGTTTTAGGAGACCAACTATGAATAGTCAATAGTTTTTAAAAAGAATTTTACGAATTAAAATTATTGCATAGCAACACACCGTAAATGAGATTACGGTTATAGACTCCTTTGTCAATGAAGACATTAAAATAAGCAAAGTTCTTTGAAAAATTAATCCAAATTAAATTTGACATTGTGTTTTAACATGTAAAAGATATTTCTAACTAGTTTACCAGCACAGTGACCTAAAGCATTGTAATGTAGTTTACCTTGAAGTCTTTTCATGTTATAATAATCATTGAAAGTTTTAGTATTTAGTTGGACGTTGTTGGCAGCTAAAATGAGAGCATAACGTAGCAATGGAGATCCACGTTTACTCATTCTAGTAGAAGATGCATTAAAATTACCAGACTGTTTAACAGACGGGTCTAACCCAGCAAAAGCTAAAACTTGACTAGGATTATGAAAGCGATTAATGTCACCAATTTCAGAGATGATAATGGCAGCAGTCATATAACCAATACCTGGAATTGAAGTAATAACATTGTCGCTTTTTTAATGAAAGTCACTAACTTGTTTTTTCAATATCTTTGATTTGAGATTCAAGAAGTTCAATTAATTCAATAGTCATTTAATTTGGATTGATAAAGCATGATTGTTGATACCAACTGAATTAGAAGCTAGATCTTTTTTAGTTCGATGGCACGACTCTTATCATATTTTCCACGAGATGAGCAAACTAATAAATTAGAAAGTTTAGTTAAATTAACATTGATAATATCAAGAGGAGATTGATAACATTTTAACAATTCATGAGCAGTTTTAAGATCAAGATTATCTTTAAAAAACTATTCAATTCAGGGAAAAGTTGATCAACATATGTTTTTAATTGAATCTTAGCTTCAGAAGCTTTCTCTTTAAGGTCTTTATGAAATCTGCATAATGATTTTATTTCAAGTAATTTAATATCATAATCAGATAATAAATTATAATAACCTAAAGATAATGCTTCACAAATAAGCATAGAATCGACTTTATCATTTTTAACTTTTCTAATTCTAGTTTTTCTTAAAGTAGAAGTTTGAATCGGGTTAATAATTCCTAATTTAAATTGTTTCTCATGAAAATAAAAAATAAGATTATTCCCATAATGAGCAGTAGATTCTAATCCAATTAAAATATTATCTTTTATCAAAATTTCTCAATTTTGAATAAAGAAAGATCAAATCCTTGCTTATTATTGGTAACTAAAAAGGCTTTTCAATCACTTCTCCAGTAGAGTAATCAACAATAGATGCATAATGGTTTGTTTTGGCAATATCAATACCAACATAAATCATGTAAGAACACCTCACAATAAAATATTTTTGATAACAAAGTGGTTCCACAGTTTTTATCTATTACAGCCTTGCTTGTTATAAGAAGTCTTTTGCTTCAACCAACCAATAAGCAATTAAAGATAAAACTGTGGTTGTAAACTCCGAAAAAGTAGTCAATGCTACAGGGGTTCAAATATACAATCCACAGTTATCTTAAGTATATTATATAAAAATCAGAGAGAAAAAACAAAAGGAGTAGTGATAATATACTAGTCAGTATAAAATACAATATCTCTTTGTAACTGACTATATATATCATACAAGGATTTATGGATTGGTTTTGTTATCATTTTTTGTTATTCTTTATTTTTTCGATATTGGGGTGGATTGCAGAATCTATCAATTGTAGTTTGATTGAAAAAAAAGAATTGTGTTAAACCGAGGCTTCTTTATTGGTCCGTACTGTCCAATTTATGGAGTTGGAACATTGTGTCTTGTGTTGTTTATTTTACCGTATTTTGAAGATCCGTTTTTCGTCTTTGTTGCATCTGCTGTGGGAGCTTGTGTTTTGGAATATACGACTAGTTTCTTGATGGAGAAAATATTCAATGCAAGATGGTGGGATTATTCTGATAAACCGTTTAACTTAAATGGTCGAATTTGCTTAGAGACAGCAATGTTATTTGGTATTGGCGGTATCTTGATTGCCTATGGCTTTTTACCATTGTTTGACTTCATCTATGGTAATTTGTCATCCCTTGTCATTACTATTTTAACGATTGTATTCCTTGCTATTTTTGTAATTGATTTTATCGTTTCAACTGTTATTATTTCTAGGTTTAAACATACGACACGAATCATGCAAGATAACACGAATGAAATTACGAAAGCCGTTCGGCAAGAATTAGAAAAAAAGCCATTTGTTTGTCGGACGTCTTATCAATGCTTTTCCAAAACTTCGAACCAATTATGGCGATGCGATTATCGATAATATTCGATCGACCGCATCGAAGATAAAATTACGAAACAAAAAAAAAGAAAGTAGAAATTAAATTGGCAAAGTTGAAAAGAGACGAGGAAATTCGCAAGGAAAAGAATGCCATTCGTTTGGCAAAATTAAAGTATAAGAAAGAGAAAAGAGAATTAAAGGAAAGGACGATTAAATAAATAATCGATATTTGAATAAACATTTATGAAAAAGAGTTATCTTAAATACGTTTTCATTGGTGCCCTGATTGCTGTTTTGATTCTCGTTTTGTGTTTTCTAATCGATTTTGTACGAGTTTCTAATTTAGATCATCCCATTTTTTGTAAGAGGGTAAGAGAATACTGGGATGGCGGTTCTTACGAATGTTACGGTTTGTTTTACAAAGTGAATGCTTATGCCGACGGGTTCAATCACTATGGTCGGATGGAAATTGGTCCTTATTGGATGGAATTTCGGCCTTAAATTTTGGGAAGATTCGATGTCTTCTTTTTTTGTTTGCATTTCTTGAAATTATTCGTTTTTACGCGTTTGTCTTTCCATGTTTTCGATTTTATTATATAATTAACTTTGGGATGTGAGAAAATGTATCATTATATGATTGGAACCGTAACTGAAATTACTCCAAGTTTCATTACATTAGAAAATGGTGGTATCGGTTATTTAATTTATACACCAAATCCGTATGCGTTTGAATCGGGAACGGAATATAAAGTGTATTTGTATCAACAAATTAAAGAAGACGAACATGCGTTGTTCGGTTTTTAAAACATTGGAAGAAAAAAGAATTATTTTTAAAATTAATCAATGTCAAAGGACTTGGTCCTAAGATGGCTTTTTACCGATTATTGCATCTGGTTCGATTATGGGAATTAAAGACGCGATTGAAAGAGAAAATATCTTGTATTTGAAGAAATTCCCTAAAATTGGAGACAAACTTGCTAAGCAGATGATTTTGGATTTGAAAGGCAAACTTGGTGAAGTAGAAGAAGTTACCATGATTGAAGATACGAAAGAAGAGTTATTTGCTGCTTTGAAAGCACTTGGTTATAAAGATAAAGAAATCAAGACGGTGTTACCGAAAGTTCCTTCTGATATTTCGTTGGAAGAACAGATTCGCAGTGCATTAAAATTACTTTTTTGAAATAGATTTATTTCCTTTTATCATGTATAATAGTAACAAGAGATAAGGTGGTGAGAAAATGGAAGATGATCGCATTGTTTCTGCTGATGAGCTAGAAGAAGACCAATTTGAAGAATCGATTCGTCCAGAATCGTTACAAGAGTATATCGGACAATATGAAGTGAAAGAAAACTTGGGTGTCTACATCAAAGCTGCCAAGATGCGAGATGAAGCATTGGATCACGTGTTGTTGTATGGTCCACCAGGACTTGGTAAGACGACTCTTGCTTATATCATCGCCCATGAGTTAGGAAGCAACATTAAGACTGCTTCTGGACCTTCGATTGAAAAGTCTGGAGATTTAGCTGCTGTCTTATCGACATTAGAGCCAGGTGATGTTCTTTTCATTGATGAAATTCATCGTTTGCCACGAGCCATTGAAGAAATTTTGTATTCGGCAATGGAAGATTATACATTAGAAATCGTCGTAGGTACCGATGGTTCTTCTAGAAGTATCAAAATCAATTTGCCACCTTTTACATTAGTTGGAGCGACAACTAGAGCAGGGATTTGTCTAGTCCATTACGAGATCGTTTTGGTATTATTGCGAAGTTGGAATACTATACGACCGATGAGTTAAAACAGATTGTCGTTCGGACGAGTCGTGTTTTATCGATGCCAATCGATGATGATGCAGCGAAAGAACTGGCCAGTAGAAGTCGTGGCACACCGCGTATTGCCAATCGTATTTTTAAAAAGAGTGCGGGACTTTGCATTGGTGGAAGGAAAAAGTTCCATCGATTTAGAAGTTGCAAAAAAATCGTTAGATCGATTAAAAATCGACGAGGCAGGGTTAGATAAAACAGACCATGATCTGCTACTTGCAATTATCAAGAAATTTAATGGGGACCGGTTGGAATCGAATCCATTGCTTCATCCATTGGGGAAGAAGTGACGACGATTGAGGACGTTTATGAGCCTTACTTGTTACAAGAAGGATATTTGAAACGGACGAGTCGTGGTCGAATGGTAACGCCAAAAAGCGTATGAGCATTTAAAAATAGAATATCAGAATAGTATATTTTTTTAGGAGGCCATTATGGAAAAGAGATTGTTTAATAATCATGCCGATTTAACTGTTAATGATATTGGAACGAAAGTAAACCAATATATCGATCAAAATATTAGTTATCTAGAGAATAATGATGATTTGATTAAATGGAACGATTTACCTTCTGTTTTTTTGGAAAGTGAAGTCGATAAGAAAAAGTTTGTTGAGACGGTCATTTATATCGATGAATTGTTTTTTGGATGAACTTCGTAAAATTAAGATGATTAACACGTTAGCTAGTATGCTGGTATCTGGTAACATTGCCATTAGTCGTATTGACATCAATAGTCTATATATGTTGGTCGATTTGTTCGTCGAAGTGCCAACTCAAGATTATGAAAAGGATATTACGATTTTAGGGTCTCCATTATTATTAGAGAACGTGAGACGTTCTACGTTAGATGTCGATTCTCGTAAGGAATTGTTACGTTATCTTTTAAAGGAAGCAAGCAAGATGAAACTAGATTATCACGATATGAAAGCAGTTAAGTCTTTCCATAAAAAGATGAATTCTCTCTTGCGTTCTAAGAGCGTTTATGATATTTTAGGTGTCGAGCCTTACATGCAGGTTAGTCATGCCGATGCAAGTAAGTTTGGTCATTAGTAGAAAAGAGTGAAATTATGAATTTAGAAGAATTCGATTATGAATTGCCACAAGAGTTGATTGCACAGACGCCGCTTGAAAAACGAGACGAAGCAAGACTCATGGTTTTAAATCGAAAAACGGGGGAGATTACGCATCAGGTTTTTCACAATGTAATCGATTATATGGAACCTGGCGATGCACTTGTCATCAACGATACGAAAGTGTTGCCAGCCAGATTAATTGGAGTTAAAGAAGAAACTGGGGCAGTTATCGAAATGTTATTACTAAAAGACGTTACAGATGATATTTGGACGGCGTTAGCAAAACCTGCTAAACGAGTCAAAGAAGGAACTGTTATCTCGTTTGGAGATGGGCTTTTGAAAAAGCTCGTTGTATTCAAGTGTTAGATGAAGGAATTCGTAAATTCGAATTGATTTACGATGGTATTTTGATGGAGATTTTAGACAAACTGGGAACGATGCCACTTCCTCCTTACATCCACGAAGAGTTGAAAGATCAATCGATGTATCAAACGGTTTATGCGAAGAATTTGGGAAGTGCGGCGGCACCGACAGCGGGCCTTCACTTTACCGAAAGAATTACTAGACCAAATTCGGGCCAAAGGAGTTTTGGTTTTACCAGTTACATTGCACGTTGGACTTGGAACATTTAGACCAGTTCAAGAGAGTGATATTACCAAGCATCACATGCACAGTGAATATTACATGATGAGCAAGGAAGTTGCGGAACAGCTAAATCAAGTAAAAGCATCTCATCACAAAATCTTCGCTTGTGGTACGACGTCTGTTAGAACTTTAGAAACAGTTATGGGTAAATATGGCAAGTTTCAAGAAGATGCCGGAAACACGAGTATTTTCATCTATCCAGGTTATGAATACAAGGCAGTCGATGCTTTGATTACGAACTTTCATTTACCAAAATCGACACTTGTCATGCTCGTTTCTGCTTTTGCAACGAGAGAGTACATTTTACATGCTTACGAAGAAGCAGTAAAAGATAAATATCGCTTTTTCTCATTTGGCGATGCTATGCTAATCTTATGATTTGATTAGCTTTTTTTAGGAGGTATCATGAAAATAAAATATACATTAATTAAAAAGACAAGAACACCGCCGGAAGACTAGGTAAGATTCAGACGAATTACGGTACGTTTGATACACCGATGTTCATGCCGGTTGGCACGAAAGCAAACGTTAAATTACTTACTCCAGATGAATTGCACCGGATGCATACGGGAATTATTTTAGCAAATACGTATCATCTTTGGTTACGACCAGGTCCTGAACTAATTAGTAGCGCTGGCGGACTTCACAAGTTCATGGCTTACGATGGACCGATTTTGACAGATTCTGGAGGATTTCAAGTATTTTCGTTAGCAAAACCAAAGGATATTACTGAAGAAGGCGTTCATTTTAAAAGTCATATCGACGGAAGTAAACTGTTTTTTGACACCAGAGAAATCGATTGAGATTCAAAACTTGTTAGATAGCGATATTGCCATGAGTTTCGATGAGTGTCCACCGTTTCCAGTTACACATGAATACATGCAAAAGAGTGTCGAACGAACACTTCGTTGGGCAAAACGTGGAAAAAGCCGTTCACACGAATGAAAATCAATCTTTATTTGGAATCGTACAGGGTGGCGAGTTCCCAGATTTACGGAAATGGAGTGCTGAAGAGACTGCTAAATTGAACTTTGACGGGTATTCAATCGGTGGAACATCTGTTGGCGAAGATAAGAAGACGATGATGAAAATGATCGAATATGCGACTCCTTACATGCCAGAAGATAAAGTTCGTTATTTGATGGGTGTCGGAACACCACTCGATTTGATCGAAGGTGTCATTCGTGGAGTCGATTTGTTCGATTGTGTCGAACCAACGCGAATTGCTCGTCATGGGAACGCATTTACGAAGGATGGCCGCATCAATTTGAAAAATGCCAAGTATAAGGAAGATTTCACTCCGCTTGAGGGCGACTGTGATTGTGATACCTGTAAGCATTTTACGAAAGCGTATATTCGTCATTTACTAGTTTGTAATGAAGCACTGGCAGGAAGACTTTTGTCCGTTCATAACATTCGGTTTCTAATTCGTGTGATGGAAGAAGTTCGCGAAGCAATTAAAGAAGATCGTCTATTAGAATATCGTGATCAATTTAAGGCCCGCTATCGCGATAAAGAGTTTGATGAATTTTATGCATCTCAAGAATCATAATGATAAAAAGCATATCTAGATTTTAGATATGCTTTTATGTTTTTTCTTGAAAAAGAGTAGTAACTATTGTATAATTAAACTTAGAATAGGAGCGATGGATATGGCAAAGCAAAAAAAGAAACGGGTTGAATTTGACGAGTTAGAGGTTCGTAAATTTTGGGTAATGGTTTTTGTTGATTTTAGTAGCTGGATTAGTGTGTTTTGGATTCGTCTATGTCTGGCTAATTATGGATACCAAGAAAGAAGTTACGTATGAGACGGATGTTACACAACTAGAGATTGCACTTTCTAATAGTGAAGATGCAACATTAGACTTAATCGATACGTATCCAAAGACAGAAGCAGGTGGATTAAGTAGTACTCCATATACATTTACATTGACAAACAACAGGGGACAGAGATGCAAAATATACCATCAGTTTGATTAGTGATGAGGATCAAATCGAAGAATGCAAACGAGAGAACAATGGTGAAGATTGCAAAGTAATTCCAACATCCGCAATTCGTTACTCTATCGTAAAGAACGATTGGACGCGTTCTAGTGCTATTTTAGCAGACGATCAAAATACAATTGATATGGGGTGTTATCGAACCAGGTGAAGACAATAAAATTCAATACCAATTAAAGATTTGGGTCGATTACGATACGACAATCGATACAGAAGGAGCTCATTTCTTTGGTAAATTAGTCGTCGAAACGAAATAAGAGGCAACTCTTATTTTTTTTCTCTTTAATCAATGAGCATTCCAAGCAGAATGATAACAGCAAAAGACCTTTGTAAATTAAACTGTGCATTTGCAATGGATTTTCTCTTAAAAGTAACAGATAATCGTACTGATGACAATCATGATTGCCATTAGAATGAGTCCGTTTATGGCACCTTGTTTTTGAATTCTCGTTCCTAAGAAATAACCACCGTATGCAAATGCTCCACCATGATGAATCCTTTTAACCAAAGATAGAACGGACTCCGATAAGACTATAAAAACTAAATAGGGATATGAGGACAGTTGCCACTAGTAAAATGATTAAGATTCGTTCGCCACTTTTTAGAATTAATTGAATATTCATAATTCACCTCGCTATACGATATGTTTTTGTATAAAAAAATATGCCATTTATCACAATATAACAGGTGATACTATGATCTATTTTAAAATTGTGACACGGACTATCTTATTTTACGTTATCATTATGATTACGTATCGTGATGGGGAAGAGAGAAGTTGGCGAACTCAGTGTCGTTGATTTGATGGTTTCTCTTTGATGGCCGAATTGGCAGCGATGTCTATCGAAAACTTAGATGATTCGATTTGGCTTTCTTTTTAGCGGCAATTGCGACTGTAGTGGGATTACAAATTTTATTTGCCAAAGTTTCCTTCATCAATAACTTTAGTAGGCGCTTTTTAGAAGGAAAACCTTCTGTTATTATCAGCAAAGGAATCGTCAATTTTAAAGAGATGATTAAACAACGGTACAACTTAAACGATTTGCTCAGTCAGTTACGAGGGCAAGGTGTGAAAAGTATTGAAGACGTCGATTATGCAATTTTGGAAAATAACGGTTTGTTATCGGTATTCCAAAAAGAGAAAGTCCGTTGTACCGATGCCCATTATCGTATCTGGTGCTTTACAGTTTGAAACGATTCATGAAATCGGTAAGGATGCGGCTTGGGTTTATCAACTATTAAAAAAACATCATTTAGATTTAAAAGATGTTTTCTATGCATTTTATAAAGATGGGGAAGTTTATATCATTCGATATCAAAAAAGACCAGGTCTACAAGGGTGAGAGGTACTCGTAGACCTGGTCTTGAAAAGTTTTATATATAAAAGTTGTATATGAGGTAAGAGAGTTTTATTTCATTGTTTTTGTTTGAGAGTATTGTTTGTTTTTCCTTTTTTCTTCTTTCATTTCTCCTTTCTATGCATATCATTATAGTAGAGAAATGTGTCAATCTTGGTGAAAAGCACTTGAACGTTCTATGAAAAAATGGTATTCTTATGTAAATATAATAGAGGGATTTTATATGGATATTATTGATATTATTTGTGATATTTTTCTCTTTGAATTCAATGGAAAACCAGTTTGGATGTTGATTATATATGTACTCGTCATGTTGTTTCCACTTGTCATCTTTTTACGGAAGTTTAAGACGGTTAGCAAGCGTATTACGAAATTAAGGACTATCATTGCAATTCCTTCTCTTTTGTTTTTTTTGTGCAATTGTGCGATTGCTGTTTTGTTTTTGTATCGGTGAATTGGATTCTTCTTTTGAATGGTACTCCATTTGTGAGGCAGCACCGTTTGTATTCTTCGCTATTACGTTTTTGATGTACCGCATCTCGCTCGTTAGAGAGCATGCGATGGAAATGGATATTATATCTGAAAACTCTTTCGATCTGATGGATACGAGAGCAAGAAATGCAGAAAAGATGGGGGAAACTTTTGGATCTTTCAAAGGAAGAAGAGAAAGAGGAGAAGAAAGACGAACCGGAACTATTATAAAAAGGAATCATTTTTCAGATTCCTTTTTTTTTGGTTTGTGATGATAAAATAGAATGTCGTACCTTTGTTTTGAATGGATGATACACCGTATTCAAAATGATGTGCTTTTAGAATGTTTTTACAATCGATAGACCTAAACCGGTGCCCACCATATTTCGTTTGTGTTTTTTTCTCTGATTTGTAGTACTTATCCCAGATGTGCTTCAAGTCGGATTCTTTGATTCCTTTGCCGGTATCGCGAACACTAACTTTGATACCGTTTTCTTGTTCTTCAACATCGATGTAAATCTTGTTATCGTCGCCTGTATAGTTAATGGCATTGGTCATTAAGTTGTAGATAACTTGTTCGATTTTTTGTTTATCGGCATGTACCAAAATTGGTTTCTTCTGTTTCCAAATAAAATGATAATTTCTGTGATTTCTAGAATTTGGAATCGTTTGATAATCGTGTTAATCAATTCCGTTAAATCGAATTCTTCCATTTTTAAGTTTCCGACGTTACTTTCGACACTGGAAAGTGTTAAGATATCAGATACGAGCAAGTTCAAACGGTCAGTTTCATCGATGATGACATTTAAGTTTTCTTCTCGTTTTCTTTGTCTTTATAAGTGATGTCTCGTACCATTTCTGCGTATGCTTTAATCATCGTAAGCGGTGTTTTTAAATCGTGTGACACGTTGGCCATTAAGTCGCGTCTTAATTCATCTGTTTCGCAAGTTCGTCTTTGGCTTGATTTAAGGTCTGTTTTTAATTCGTCGATTTCGGTAATGTTTTTCGTTTGTTTCAAACGTCACTTGGTAGTTTCCGTTCGATAATTCCTTGGCTGATTTGGTTAGTTGTTCAATCGGTTTGGAAATTTTTCTGACATAAAATATGCCGTTACCCAGGCAAGGAGTAGAACGAGGATTGTAACGATTGTCAATTGGTTTTGTAAAATGTCTGTCGTAGAAGAGATGGGTACTAAAGATGCGGAGATGAAAGCATATGTAGTATCGTCTAGTTTCAGAGCATAAATTAACGTTTCATTTCCGTATTTTTGATTGACTACTTTATACGTTTTATGATTTTATTGCTACTGATGAAATCACTTTTATAGTTGAAAGCACTGGTGCCAACATTTACGCAAGCACGATTGTTGATGTCTGTCGTGTATGTTCCACCTAGGCTTGTCCGTAATTCGATACACATATTGTTATTGTAGGAAATACTATCTAAAAGGGAAGAGAATTCGTCAGGGATTATAGTTCTTTATAATTTCTTTGGCCGCACTTTTTAATTTCTGAAGTTTTGAACCATTCGTAGTATTGATTGACAAAGAATACTTGGAATAACCATAATAGTGCTAAGATGATAACAGAAAATACAATTAAGTAACGCCAAATTTTATGATTGATACTAGTGCTTTTCTTTTGGAATTTCATTTTATATCCCAATTCCGCTGCTTTTATTCGTTTGCTTTTTTGGGGATTTCGAATTTATATCCCATTCCGCGAACTGTCGTAATTAAATCCCGATATTCTCCTAGATTGTTTCGTAGCATTTTAATATGAGTATCGATAGTACGGTCATCGCCGTAGAAGTCGTAACCCCAAATGGCACTTAAGAGTTGTTCCGTGAGATGGCCACATTTTGGTTTTCAATTAGATAGGTCAATAGTTCGTACTCTTTTGGAGTCACTTTGATTTCTTTGTCATCGATTGTAATCGTGTGTCCCATAAAGTCGACTGTCAATGTCTGATAAGTGAATTGTTTGTGATCTGGTGGGTTCGTTTTAAAATGGCTTTAATTCTGGCCATCAGTTCTTTGGTGAGAACGGTTTGGTTAAGTAGTCGTCGATTCTAATTCAAATCCAAGCAACTTGTCGTATTCATCACTTCTAGCAGATAAGATAATCGTCGGAATATTTTTTTTTTTTAATTTCTTTTTTAAGGCAGATAGGCCATCTAGATGTGGCATCATGATGTCAAGAACCATGCAATCGACATCTTCATTTTGAATGGCTTCGATTGCTTCTTCGCCATCACTTGCTTCGATTATTTCGTAATGCTCTAATTTTGCATATTCTTTGATGACGTCTCGGATTCCTTTTTCATCGTCTACAATTAATAGTTTCATAGAAAAAACCTCCTTCTTCTATTATACATAAAAATGTGTAAAGAAAGTGAAAAAATCATCGTTTTGTGTTATACTGAGTATGGTGATAATATGACAAAGAAAGATGTCAAATGGATACGTCAAAATCGCGATACGATTTTTTTTTTGTATTGGCAGGATTTGTGTTATTCATCTTGTTACTCGTTCTTTACCTGACGGGTTTCTATCGCAGTATCGATTCTTTTTATGGCATCGTTTGTTTTAACAATTCGAAGTCCGTTTTTAACGACGATTTTGTTATTGATTTCTAATTTGATTGGGACATATTTTTAGCAATTCCATTGTTTCTTATTATCTTACTGTTGAAGTTTCGTCATCGGTTATCGGAACTTCCTGCCATTATCGTTTCTTTGGTGGCAGTCAATGGATTTGGTTTTTTTTTAAAAACATTTTTTCATCGGATGCGACCAGTATTTGTTTTAGTGACAGAGACAGGGTATTCGTTTCCTAGTATGCATACCTAAAATGGGGTTATGATCTACGGGATTTTCATGCTTGATTTTAAAACGGTATTATCCATCTAGTTGGTACCGAAATGGTGCAATTGTTTTATTTGTCATCTTGATGTTCTTAACTGGATTTAGTCGTATTTACTTAAGTGTTCATTATACATCCGATGTATTGACAGGATTTGCACTTGGACTCATTTCGTTAGGAGTTTTATTTTATTTTATGAAAAAAGATAAACTCGTATTGCTTTTAAGTGCTCGATGTGATATATTTGTATTGTAAGGGTACTTAACTGAAGAGCAGTATGTCAGTAAAGTAACGATAGTTGCTTGTGATGTACTGCTTTTATTTAAGAGAGTTATTATTTTATTTAAGGGAGTATATTTATTATGGCAAAAGAAGTAGTTTCAAAGGTACAAATTCTTCTGATAAGAAGAAAAAAGACGGTTTCTTCTAAACCGAAAAACGAGAAAAAAGATGAGTGAAGGCTCATCAAATACGCGTAAAAAGAAGCCTATCTGGGCAATTGTAGTGATTGCTTTATTTATCATCTTTATAGTATGGCTCGTTACTAGTAGTATTCGTTACCATGGTACGATTGGAACGGAACCGCCGAAACTTTATTGTGAGGTAGGAGATCAAACGGTTTTTATGAACATCACAGGTGAGTGGCTTTCGCCATCTTCTTTAAAAGTACGAAACAAATTCAGGATACGAATGTAGAGGAACCATTATCTGTAAAACCAGGAGAGACGATTCATTGTTATTTCGATAAGAAATTAGAGCAAAACATCTTTCCTGTTAGCTTGGTAGAAGATGAAGTTCCAGATAATGGCGAAAATGTTGCAATCAATTATTATGATGAAACCGGTTTACATCGAGAGTTTGTAAAAGCGACGCATCGTGCATCTCGCATGGAATTTGATTTTACGATTCCAGATACTTTAGATGCTGGTTCCACATATCGAATCGATTTTTCAATGGTATTTAAAGCGTACAATTATTGGTTTACGTTGTTCGGCAGTGATGTTGGTCTCTTACGTTCCGTTTTCGTTTTACCAGTAGGCTGGACCGTTTCTTATTACGCTGATTTTAATGTCGTTTTCTAAACATCCCTTTAGGGATGTTTTTATGTGAGAATTTTTTAGCTTCTCGTAAGTGGAGGAACGTCGTCAGTAAAATATTGGCAGAAAGAGCAATTATGAGTGGATATAGTCCAATTTTTAAGAAGCAGGTTAAGAATAGAGTCATCGTTTTTAAAAATGACTCCACATAAGTTGTACACCATCAACTTGCTTGCTCGATTGGTTGCTTGAAGTAGCGTTCCAAGAGGCGCTTCAATATAAGAAAGTAAGAAGATAGGGGCAAGGATTCGCAAATAATTGGCACCGTGCGAAGTGTGATAGATTCGTTTTAAAAATAAGGTTGGAAATGGTTACTAAAAGAATGGTTACGGGAATACCGATTAATAGTGAAAAGAAGATTCCTAATTGCAATTTTTTCTTTTAATTCTCTCTTGTTTTTTCTAGCATACTCTTTTGTGAGAACTGGTAAAAGGGCACTTGATATGGCACCGGTGAAGAAGTTTGGAAGTGCTAACATCGGTAGAGCATAACCGGTAATCACTCCGTATTCGGTTGTAATGAATTCATTTTTGTAACCTGCTTTGGTTAGACAAAGAGTCAATATGATCGGTTCTAAAAAGTAGGATAGGATGAGATTAAACGACCAGTCGTCGTTGGAATACTAATTTGCAGTAAATCTTTCACTTCTTCTTTTTGAGGAATGAAGTCTTCTTTTTCAATTTTTATTTCTTTGGTAGGAAGAAGTGAGAGAATCGTAATCGACAAACTTTCACTGAATACATTTACCATAATGAACCAAGTGACAGCATTCGTGACACTTGTCTTCATGAGAGATGGTGTAATCCATAAGATTAAAGTAAGACGGACAATTTGTTCTATGATGTTACTGAGTACATGCGGGAGCATTTTTTGTTTTCCGAAGAAATAACCGCGAATTACAGATGAGATGGCATCGAAAGGAAGAACTAAAGCGATGGCAAGAATCGGTAAGTAACAACGGATCTTTTAATAAGTACGTCGTGATAAACGGTGCGGCTAGAATGATGATAATGATTAGCATGATGTTTAGAACGAGTGTTAAAGGAATTGCTCCTAGACCAATTTTTGTTGTTGTATTTATCTTCTGCTACTACTTTTGCGACGGAGTTTGGAAGAGAAAAAATTGGGACATCGTCATGAAAAGAGAAAACGTTGATTGACTAGCATATAGAGACTGATTCCTTCTTAGTCCTGCTAGGCGTGTCATACAAATGCGGATAACCATACCGAGTATTTTGGTAATGCCGCCGCCAATGATTAAAATGATGGTACTTTTTAATGAAGCGTTCTTTCATGAGGCCCTCCGTTTCTGTTTCATCTTATGTCAGTATTGGCGATTTTTGCTCGTTTTTCTTTTGCTTTTAAAAATGGGATGATTTACGATATAATAAAAGAAACAAGGAGCGACAAGGATGAAAAGAAAGAGATTATACGGCATTTTATTAATTACTTTTTTAATGATTTTAGTCATGCTTTGTAAGGAAGTAGACTATTTGGCTCTACGACTGATTGGTACAATCAACATGTCGTATTTGCCGGTTTTTTTTTCGTTTATTAGCATCAACTGGTACGATGTCATCTTCGCTAGCAGTTCAGTTGGGAGCAGGAATGAATTTGTTTCATCTGTCTTATTACGGACTGTTTAATCCACTTTTGTATGGTTCTTTGCTAGTTCCGTTTTTGGACATGAGTTTTATTTGTCATTTTTAAATTTACTTTTTATATTTCATCAGTTGTTATCTCTGTTACCGGTTTTTACAGTTTCATACGTCTCCTTCTATTTCTCTGGCTGGTAGTATTTTGTTTGCGTGTGCTTCGCCGGTTTTATTTCATTTTCATCGCCAGTACATGTTCGTTAACTATTTTCCATTTTTGTTTTTAGCCTTTTTGCCATTCAAAAGAAGCGCGGTTGGTTACTTTCTCTTTCTATGTTTCTCATCATTTTAACGAGTTATTTTTTTTGCTTTTCCGTGTTTGGTTTCGATTGTTCTTTACTACCTTTATATTAGAAAGAAGAAGGACTCCTTTGACAAAGAGTTTTTCTATAGTATCGTCAATGGTTGTTTGTTAAGCGGTTTCATGGTCATTCCGACATTCTTTGCGTTACTAGATGGGGCGAGAGGAATTTCTTCTAACGTCATTTTGATTTCTTTGTTTTTACCAAATCCGACGTTTTGGACCTCTCTTTATAATCCATACGGTTTGGGAATGGGAATCATTTTCTTATTTTCTTTGTTTCTTGCACTATTTCGTGGGAAAAAAAGAAGGAAAGACGCTTTTCGATTGTTTTGATTTGTCTTTCTTGTTTTAGTTTATTTGTCTATCTTTTCAATGGACTTTTGTATACGCGTAGTAAAGCGTTGATTCCATTTTTTACCGTTAGCGATTTTGTTATGTGTCGTGATGATCAAAGATTGGCAGGAGAGTAGAAAGTTACGGCCTTATCAATTTGTGATTTTCTTTGTTATCGTTTTCATATCTTATTTTTGTAGTTTACCGAACGTCATCTTATGGCACTTTGATGTTAGTAGATTTTGTTTTATTTTTTTGATTGGGCTTCTTTCTTTTTGGAAGTGGAATAAGAAAGAAATCTTATTAGGAGCGGTTTGTCTTAGTGCTTGTATCAGTGTTTTAGCAGTTAATTTGAAGAGTCTTATCTTCCTACGGATGTTTTAAAAACGGATGAAGATGTACGGACGTTAGTTCAAAGTGAGGAAAGAGAGTTACCGTACCGGAGTACAAATTTATTAGATCCACAGTACAGTCTCAACCAAGTTTATGCGAGTGATTATTGAGTAGCAATATTTACAGTTCGACTTCAAACTCCTATTACGACGCGTTCTTACGAGATGTTTGGAAGTACGATTTTACGTTTGCGAATCATTTTGATGGTGGGACCGAGTCGGAGTATTCTATTTCAGACGTTGATGGGAGAGAGGTACTTAGTTGGCGACTTAGAAGGAGAGTATCCTGGTTATCAGTTCCAGTCTTCTTTGGATGAACTGGGATATTTTGAAAATGAACAAGTCTTACCGATGTTTTATACGACTAACACGATTTATTCTAGAAATTCCTTTGATATTTCTTCTTACGGTAGTCAAATTGCCAGTTTATTCTCTGGGGTCATCGCAGAAGAGGGGGGAATTACTTCCGGTTGTAGAAGAGCTTTCTGTAACCGATGTTTTAGGACTTGATACGGAATACACCATTGCTTTTACAGAAGATACAAGTTTTGAAATACCTGTTTTAGAGGGTTCTAATGACGATGCTTTCATTCTTTCGTTCGACGTGAACGAAGATGCTTGTAGCAACGATTCGGGGAAAGTCATTACGATTAACGGAATGTCCAATCTTGTCGCATGTAAGGATTACCTTTATAGTGGACATCATACTCATTTTGCATATCACTTGTTAAATAATGAGCAAAAGTTTTCTGTTACGATGAGTGCCGGAGAGTATACGATTAGCAATATTCGTCTCTGGAAAATTTCGATGAATGATGTAACCCGTTTTGTTCGTTCTGTCGGACATCCGTCTGATTTTCAAATGAACGGTAATGAGATGTCGTTTGAAATTTCTAGTGACGATGACGGATACTTAGTTAGTACGCTTCCATATGACCGTAATTATCGCATTTTGATTGATGGGAAAGAAGTCGAAACGGAAATTGTCAATACGGCATTTTTAGAGCACCTATTTCTGCTGGAAGGCATCAAGTAACGATTATTTATCAGGATTCCGGTATCGTTCTTGGCGTTATTTGTAGTGTATCCGGTGTGATACTACTTGGATTTATCATCATTAGTAAAGGAATGAAGTACAATGAAAATCAAAAATTTAAAAAGAGAGGCCCGAAAAAGATTAAAGCATAATTATTGGTCTAGTGTTTTTATCTGTCTTTTATCGATTTTCTGGTTGGGACGTCTTCACTTACCATTCGTGTCATTGAGACTAGAAATTTACAAGTCGTTTCGCCATTTTTCGATTTGACTCATAACAACAGTTCCAATTCTGCGATTATTACGACAATCTATCATACGATTACAAGCGAGGATTCATCCGTCGACTTAAATGAAACGTTTCATGTTACTCGTGGAGTCTTCGATGTTATTTTCGACGTTTTGACGGATGCCTCGAATACATTTTTACGTTTGATGAAAGGAATAACGGGTTTATTTACGGATTCTGTTGACGATTCCGTTTGTTACTCATCGGTGTTTTATTGGTATTCTGTTACCGTGTTTTCTTTGCCAGTGTTTTAGAAGTAGGAATTGCTAGATTCTTTATGGAATCTAGACTGTATCCGAAGACTAGTTTTTACGTTCGTTTTTTCCTTTTTAAAAGAAAACGGTATTTTTCTATTGTAAAGGGAATGTTTCGACGGGAACTTTATTTGTTTTTTGGAGTTTTACGATTATTGGGGAGTAATCAAGTATTATTCGTACCGTTTTGTGCCATATTTATTAGCAGAGGGGGAAAAATATTTCTTCGAAAGAAGCAATTTTATTATCTAGACAGATGATGCATGGCAAGAAATGGAAAGCATTTTTGCTAGATTTATCTTTTTTTACCGTGGAATATCCTTGACGTATGCACGTTTGGACTCGTAGGAATTTGTTTGGGAACCCGTATAAGAGCGTTACAGACGCGGAGTTTTATGCATCGGTGCGGAAAGTAGTCAGTAGGAAAGAAAAGGAATATTTTGATGTGGCTCTTACCAAAGTATCTGTTTTGGAACCGATTTTAAATTTTGGAATCGGTTTCGGACCAATTATTTCCGGATGGAGTTTTTTATCATCATTATGATTTACGAACTTTAATTTTGTTTTTCTTTACCTTTTCTTTATCGGTTGGCTTTGGGAAGGTGCACTTTTCATTATCAATCATGGTGTGTTTGTCAATCGTGGTGTTTTACAAGGACCATGGCTTCCTATTTATGGAACTGGTTGTGTCGTCGTATTACTTTTATTGTTTAGTAAACGAATTAAACCATATTTAAAAAATCCGATGTTAACTTTCGTGATTATTATGGTAATTTGTGCTACAATAGAATATGGTACAGGATGGTTTTTGGAAACATTTCAACATGCTAAGTGGTGGGATTACAGTGGTTACTTCTTAAACTTGCATGGTAGAATCTGTTTAGAAGGAACGTTGTTCTTTGGATTGGGTGGTTCTCTTTGTATCTACGTCGTGGCACCTTTTCTTATATCGTGTCTATCAGA
>VOFC01006782.1_pt1 | contig 29623 bp, 54 predicted proteins | sample 5384161 | NCBI WGS metagenome assembly VOFC01 (sample SAMN12384722, study PRJNA508395) | human gut metagenome | isolation source: healthy gut B | host: Homo sapiens | reverse complement strand
GCTTCGCCAAGCAAGTCTTCTTGCATATTGTTTGACAAGCTTTCTCATCTCTTTTTCGAAATTGGTTAAGAACAGCAATGGTTTATCGCCAATGGATGCTCTTGCCCCTGATGCAAAACGGATATAGGTTTTGACTTTGTTCCGCTTTCTCTTTTAATTCATCTTCTGTAAAAAAAGCTTTCTGTAGTCGATATAACCACTAACTTTACTAACCATCGATGGCAGAACAGGACCTGTTTCATCAAATGTGCCAAGTTCTTGTAAGAAAAAGTTTATACTCTGTTAAGATATTGCTGTCGTTGATATACCGAGGACTTGGTTGAAACAATATATTATCTCCCATTTCATATTCGTAATAATTCCCTTGTACGGCATGATGGGGCGTGATTTCTAAGTGCTCCTGCAAGTATGATAGGTACTCCGCTTCTAGTTGCTTGTTCATAGTCATCTTTCCTTTTGGTATCTATTGTATCAATATTTTCTTCTTTTTGTCTAAACAAATCAAAAAAAGAGCACGATTACTCGTGTTCTTCACATAACGATTGAATTTATTGATTTTATTGCTCGTTAGAACGGTGTCATTTAACTGTTCGATTAAACGTTTTTGTTCTTTGGTTAACTTCTCAGGAATTTGAACATCTATGACGATGTACATATCGCCTTTTCGGCGTGCTCCTTGGTTATCGATTCCTTTACCGCGAATTCCTGCTTATCGCCAGTAGAGCTTCCCGGCTGGGATTGTCACTTTTACATTTCCATAAAGAGTTGGGATTACTTTCTTACATCCTAAGATGGCTTCTGAATCGTAATTGGAATATCTAGATAAATATCGTCGCCATCTCGTTCAAATAACTCGTGTTCTCCTACGGTAAATTCGATATATAGGTCGCCGTTTGACCACCGTTGATACCTGCAGAGCCTTTGCCAGGAAGTCTTAAGCGATTTCCGGTATCGACTCCTTTTGAATGGTAACGGATGATGTCTTCGTCTTTTAATTCTTCCTGTGCCACGACAAGTACTACAAGTTTTGGCATATGTTTTTCCTTTGCCGTTACATTCAGGACAGGTTGATTTCGATAAGAACGAACCTAAAATCGTATGTTGCTCTGTCGTAATCGTACCGCTGCCATGGCATCTAGAACAGGTTTGTTCGCCGGTTCCACCTTTGCCATCGCAGTCTTCACATTCTTCTGTGACATCGACTTTTAGATCTTTCTCTGTTCCGTATACGGCTTCTTCAAAAAGAAAGCTTCATCTTGACTAGAGTATCGTTTCCTTTTTGGGCACGATTGCTAGTTCTTCCGCCACCGAAACCGAAGCCACCACCGAACATACTGCCGAAAATATCGCCTAAATCGACGTCATCAAAACCACCAAAACCAGATGAGTAACCACCATAAGAAGATGCTCCGGCACCACCTTGGAATGCTGCAGAACCAAATTGATCGTATTGACGACGTTTGGTTTCATCTCCTAAAATGGAATATGCTTCTTGAACTTCTTTAAACTTTGCTTCAGCATCTGGTTCCTTGGAAATATCTGGGATATTTTTTTTGCTAACTTTCGGTAGGCACTTTTAATCTCATCTGCAGAAGCATCTTTCGACACTCCTAACGGCATAATAATCTTTTATTATTCATAATTTGTCACCTTACTTCTCTATGATTTTAATTCGTTACGAAACTCCTCTATTGTATCGGCAAACATGCGGATAGCACTTTCGTAAACTTCATTATCAGTCATGTCGACACCAGCAATTTTTAATGTGTTTAATGGATTTTCACGGCAGCCATTGGCAAGCATTTTTAAATAGGCATCCCGTTTTGCTTCATCGCCACTTAATATTCCTTCGATGTGGCACGCAGCAAAATGCCTGTCGCATACTTGTAGACGTAGAAATGATAATAAATGTGGAACTTTTTCCCCATTCGTATGCAATCTCTTTGTCTACTACAACATCGCTACCGAAGTAATCCTGATTCAATTCGTAATATTTCTTACATAACTTATCTGGTGTAATGACTTGATCTTGTTCCACCAAATCGTAGGCATACTTTTCAAATTCTGCAAGCATGACCTGACGATAAATCGTACCTTTGAACAACTCTAACAATTGATTTAAAATGGCGAGTCGCTCATTCTTGTTGGTACTTACTTTCAGCATATGTTTGGCAAGTAACAGTTCATTTACCGTGCTAGCAACTTCTGCTACAAAAATTGGGTAGTCGCCATATTGATATGGTTGATTTTTTCTCGTATAGAAACTATGCATCGAATGGCTAATTCGTGTGCTAAAGTAGATACGTCATCTAACTTATCTTGATAGTTTAGCAACACGTAAGGCATCGTGTCATAAGAGCCAGAAGAGTATGCTCCACCACGTTTATTTTTATTTGGATAAATATCGATCCAACCTTCTGTAAACGCTTGTTTCAAATCGTTGATGTACGCATCTCTAATGGCTTTAGAGCATCTAGTACCAAACGAGATGCCGTTTCGAATGGATATTTCGTATCGGTGTCTGGCACTAAATTTGTATAGACATCATAAAGATGCAATTCTTTTAAATTCAATACTTCTTTTCTTAAACGATAATAATCGTGCAATACATCTAAATGATTTCTTACGGAAGACACCAAAGTATCGTATACTATCGGATCTAATTCGTCTCCAAACAAAGCTGCTTCAAATGATGTTTTATAATGTTTAATATGAGCCATTGCTACATTTTGTTTGATTGCACCGTTAAATGTAGCAGTAATCGTGTTTTGAAACTGTTTGTATACTTCATAAAGACGTTCAAATGCTTCTTTCCGAACTTCTCTTTTTGGCGATTTGATGTAAATACTGAAGTTCGTGTCTGTCAATGGCACTTCTACTCCATTTTCATCGTGAATGGTGCCAAAATCTAAGTCGGAATCAGTCAAATAACCGTATGTTGTTTCATCGTTTCCAAACGCGCTGCTTAGATTGGATAGAAGTTTTTCTTCTTCCTTAGGAAGCGTATGTGGTTTATATCGATATACTTCCTCGATGTTCGTCTTGTGTTCTAACAATTTCGGTTCTGCTTGATAGAACGATTCGATTACTTCTTTTCTGTATTTAACAACTCTGGTGTTTGGAAATACATCTTACTACTTGCGTAGTTATACAAATTGACAACTTGCTCTTTCTTGGCTTGATTTTCAGTATTGGCAACATCTTCATCACTCTTCATAGATGCGTACGTATACAATTTATTCAAACGTCTTTCAATCTCGTTTCCTGCTGTAATAGAACGATAGAACATTTCTGCATTTTCTGTCGTATGACCTTCTAATTTTGCAAATTCATCAATTTGTTTTCGAACTGCTTCGATTTCTTTTTGAAATTCTTCATCCGTTTTAAAAAATGCGTTCCAAATTCCATTGAAACTCTTTTGGTACTTCTCTTCTCTCTTTGATATGATCCATAGTTTCTCCTTATATTTTATTCCCGATACAAAGTTAGAAGTCCTATTGCTAGAACTTCTACCGTATCGTTTTCAATCTTTTATTTTTCTTCAAATTCAGCATCGGTTACATGTTCTTTGCCATCGTTATCACTTGATGAATCGCTGTTGTTATCATCGTTACTACGTTCTTTTTTGAACGTTTTCATAAACTTTTGTAGCAAGCGCCATTGCTTTTTCTTGAAGTTTATCTTTCTTTTCTTTGATTTCGTCGATGTCATCTTTTTCTAGTGCTTCTTTTAATTCTTTGACTAGATCTTCTGCTTCTTCTTTTTTCTTTATCAGAAACTTTATCACCTAAATCTTTCAAACTCTTTTCTGTTTGGTTAACTAGACTTTCTGCATCGTTTTTCAAGTCTGCTTCTTCTTTTCTCTTCTTATCTTCTTCTTTATTTGCTTCTGCTTTTTTTACCATACGAGATACTTCTTCATCAGAAAGGTTTGTAGAAGATGTAATCGTAATAGATTGTTCTTTATTCGTACCTAAATCTTTTGCGGTTACGTGAACGATACTGTTTGCATCGATATCGAATGTAACTTCGATTTGTGGTACACCACGTGGAGCAGCTGGGATTCCTGTCAATTGAAGTTACCAAGTGTCTTATTATCTGCAGCCATTGGACGTTCTCCTCGTAGAACGTGAATGTCTACAGCAGGCTGATTATCAGCAGCCGTTGAGAATACTTGTTTCTTTTGTGTTGGAACTGTCGTATTTCTTGGAATTAATACTGTCATAACACCACCAAGTGTTTCAAGTCCAAGTGATAATGGTGTAACATCTAACAATACGATGTCGTTTACTTCACCAGTTAAGACACCACCCTTGAATTGCAGCACCCATAGCAACTGCTTCATCGGGTTAACTTCTCTAGATGGATCTTTACCTAATTCTTTCTTAACAAGGTCATAAACCATTGGGATACGAGTAGATCCACCAACCATGATAACTTTATCGATATCATCTTTCTTAAGTCCAGCATCTTTTAATGCTTTGTGAACTGGATCCAATGTACTTTCTACTAAGTCTTCAATTAAATCTTCAAATTTAGCACGTGTTAGAGTCATATCCAAATGTAATGGTTGACCATCTTTGCTCTGAGAAATGAATGGAGCACTGATTTGTGTTGATGTCATACCAGACAAATCTTTCTTTTTTTTTCACTAATTTCCTTTAGACGTTGCATAGCAAGCTTATCTTTAGATAAGTCGACTCCATTTTCTTTCTTAAATTCTTTTTATTAGATAATCCATAATACAATTATCGAAATCATCGCCACCTAAGTGTGTATTACCTGATGTAGATTTTACTTCGAATACACCGTCACCTAGTTCTAGGATAGAAACATCGAACGTTCCACCACCAAGGTCGTATACCAAAATGGTTTGATTCTTATCTTGTTTATCAAGTCCGTATGCAAGAGCAGCAGCAGTTGGTTCGTTGATAATTCTTTTCTACTTCCAAACCAGCAAATTTTACCAGCGTTTTTTGTTGCTTGACGTTGTGCGTCGTTGAAGTATGCTGGAACTGTGATAACGGCTTTGCTTACTGTTTCACCTAAATAGCTTTCGGCATAATCTTTCAAATAAGATAAGATCATAGCAGAAATTTCTTCTGGTGAATATTTCTTTCCTTCTGCTTCTACTTTCTTAGCAGTTCCCATCAATCTCTTGATAGAAGAAACTGTATTTGGATTCGTTAATGCTTGACGCTTTGCAGCAGCACCGACGATTCTTTCGCCATTTTTAAATGCAACTACAGATGGGTTGTACGTTCTCCTTTGGATTAATAACTTTTTGCTTCGCCACCTTCTAGAACAGCTGTTGTTTGTTGTACCTAAATCTATACCAATAATTTTACTCATAATATCAATCTCCTTTTTATTTTGTTTTTACTTGGTTTACTCTGACTTTAGCAGGACGAATGACTCTGCCTTTCAAAGTATAGCCATAAATACTTCAAAACGATATCGTTTGGTTTATCTTTGACTTCTCCGATCATCAATGCTTCACAGGTGTTGTGACGAACGGTTTATCTAAACATTCGATTTCTTCTACTCCGTATTTCTTCAAGATGTCTTTCATCTGATTGTAAATCATCCCGATTCCTTGTGAAAACTTCTGTAGTTCTGCGTTCTCTAGTACCTGCTGACTTCATTGCTCGTTCGAAGTTGTCTAGGACACCAATCGTTTCCGTAATGATATCTTGATTGGCAAATTTTAATAAGTTAGACGTTTCTTCATCTTTTCTTTTTCTATAATTTACTAACTCTGCTTGGGCTGTTAAAAGTTTCGTTTCTAGTTCTGCCACCCGTTTTTGTAACAAGTCGACATCCAAGCTAGAATATTCATAAGCAGCGTCATCTTTGTTTTCTGAATTTCTTCCTTTTTTGCTTCCGTTGCAGGTTGACTTTCTGGAGTATTTTCCTGCACCGTTTCTTCTTTACAGGTTCTTTTCTTTTGGAAAATCCTGTGTTGTTTGGTTTGTTTGTTCTGTATTTTTACTGTTTCGTTATTATTCATCTTTATCTCCTTTACTTTCGATTTCTTTCTTTAGAAACTCTAGCAAAGGTAACTACACGATCATATTCCATTCTTTTTCGGGCCTATAATCGAAATAGAGCCTTCTTCGCCATCTCGTTTATAGTTTGTTCTGATTACGGTTACGTCGCTATCCAATGAATTTTCTTTCCCGATGTAAATGTTAATATCTTTATCGTCTTTGCTAACTTTACTTAATTTTAAAATGTTTTCCTCATCTAGTTTATTGAATAGTGTTTTTATCTTATCGATATCGTTAAATTCCGGTTGCATCAACAGTTTGTTCTTTTTCCAACGACATTGACACTTTCTTTAGCAAATTCGTTAAATACTCGGTAAAACATGTTATAAATAACTTCATGTTCTTTTTACATATCTAGAAATGATTGGTTTTTACTTCAAACTCTAATTTTGAAGATATTTCGTCAATTGGTGTTCCTACGATAATATCGTTAATTAGACCAACACTCTTTTTAACTTCTTCTAATGATACATGATCTAATCGTTCTTGTTTATGTTCTACGTGTCCTTTATCCGTAATCAAAATAATGATAATACTACTCTCATCTAGTGGAACAGCTCTAATTTCTTTTAAAATATTGTCATGACTCGTTTTACCTAACACAATCGTCGTATAATTTGTCATATCTGAAATTAAACGAAGACTCGCTTCTAAAGAATCAGACAATGCTAAACTTTGATTTTGAAAAGCGATTTGCAATTTTAGCATATCTTCGCCATTCATTTCCTTTGGTTCCATTAAACGATCTACATAGTATCGATATCCTTGCTCACTTGGAACACGGCCACTAGAAGTATGGGTTTTCTCGAGTAAACCCGCTTCTTCTAGAAAAGCCATTTCACTACGAACAGTAGCAGACGAACAATTAAGGGATTTGCAAATTGCTTTTGACCCAACTGGTTTCGCCTGTTTAATATATTCAAGGACTATCATCTTTAGAATATTTTCCTGTCGTTTGGATAACATACTAGATGCACCTCCTAGCACTTATTCTTTACCAGTGCTAATATCATTATACGCACTTAATTAGCACTTGTCAACAATTAGTGCTAATTTTTTAAAAAGAAAAAGCAAGGAAATCTCGCCTTTGTTTTTTTGATTTTATTTTTTTTTTTTTGGGGATTTACTGCACATTGGTCTTGTAAAAGTGCCTGCTTCAGTTTGATTAAAAAAACGTTTTATATTCATTTATATACTGATTTAAACAATCATTGATACCAAATAAGATGATTCCATCTGACGTAATTTTAGAAATTGCATTTTGATCTCTATAAACATGTGATACGCTAGATCTTGTATGAGGTAATGCCGGTTTTAAATGAGTAACATGAACCCCGTGTTTGGTAGAAATATCTTTAGGATTCATCGTAGAAAGAGAGCGATTATATGAATCATCATACAAAAGAAAAATATTTGAAATTTGATATTGTGATTGTAATTGGCCAATATATTTATGTACTATTTTCTTCTACATTTTCTTGCTCAGAAGAACAAACCATCCTGTAATGACCAAAACCAGCTGTTCTATCTAAATGTGCAGACCCATCTCCATAAAACCATTTTGTTAAATGGCAATGATTATGTAAGAAAAGCTCATTTTCTACACCATATCCCTCTACTATAACTATTTCACTCATTGCAAGTTTAAGTTCTTTAAACCCAAAATCAATCGTAGCCCCTTCACCAGTAGATGATACCGGTGAAAACAGTAGCAACTATTGTTTCATCAGCATTGGACAATTGTCTGACTTCCTCAATCTTTTCTGAAAATTCTTTTAAGTCATCAAAATAATAATTTTTTGCCATATAGCCAAAATGGATCAGTAACGCTCCTTGGTTCTATCAAAAATAAATTTATTTTTTTTTTCCATTTGTAAATATTCTCCTCAAATCAACATTTTTATGAATGTTATTATAAGGCTATATATATTCCAAGGCAAGGACAATTATAAAATAATTCATTTTAAATAAATTTGTATATTAAAACTGTTTTTGGTCCGTATTGACGGATTTTTGCAATTCAAAAGAAATGTCATTTATTTGCTCATAATTTTGCTCCATTTCACAAATAATCCAAGCACCTTTTTTTCAATAAATTCAATTCTTTCATAGATTGAATAGAATCTGCTATTACAAAATCTTTGTATGGCGGATCTAAAAAACCAAATCAAATTGAATATTCTTTTCTTTGAAAAAAAAAGAAAGTGCTTTTTGCCAATTCATTGTTAAAACAGTTGCTTTATCCTGAATACCAAAAGTTTGGATGTCTTTGGCAATAATTTGCGTGCATTTGAAATTACGATCTACAAAATAGCAATGTTCTGCACCGTTACTTATAGCTTCTAACCCAAGTGAACCTGTACCTGCAAACAAATCTAAAGCAATGCTACCAGCAATTTGAAATTGAATCATGGCAAACATAGATTCCTTTACTTTGTCCATTGTAGGACGAGTTCCTGGAATATCGTATCCACTTAATTTTCTACCTTTTAGGCTACCACTAATGATTCTCATGACAATTCCCCTTTTTCGTTAATTTGGATAATCTATGATTGATTTCTAATATCAAAGCGCTTTCTTCATTTAATAATGTTTGATAACGAGCAAAGGTGGGATTTGCAAACAGTTCTAGACGAACTTTCTGAAATGCTTTATCGTATGGATTTTGAGACAACTGATTGTATTGATTAATTAGACTGAATGCTACATCATCTTTATTTAATTCTTCTTTTGCCAGTTGAATTCGTTCTTTCAAACCAGTTTGTTCTAGCTTGCGATAGATAACTTGCAATTGTTTTTCTACTTTGACTTCCAAAGATTCCATATAACCACCAATTCGATTATACATAATCTTCCTAAAAGAAGTCAATTTTTAATTTAAGACATCTAGGAACGTTGAAATCATTTCTAGTTGCCTACCAAACTTCCGCAATTTATCTTCAGCACGTAATTGATAAGACTCTTTCATTTCTTTTTCCATTTCTACAATCGATGCTGGATTTCTATTTAAATACTTATACCAGTAAGAATGCTCTCGTAGATATCTCTTTAACGGCGGACTTTGATCAATCCGTAACTTTACACTCGGTAACATCAGTCTTCAAAATGTTGGTAAAGAGGTCTCGGTTTCCCCGCACAGTTTGTGGTTTCTTTTTCGCCACCGAAACCTTTGTACCATCGATACGACTTTCTGAATATTTTCAATTCCTTTTCGTACTTCTTCAACATCGATGTTTTTCATGTAACCTAACACGTCTTTGAATGCAACTTTCTTACTTTCACTATCCCGTGTGATATACTCGTTCCAAACGTTACTTTCCGGTCCATACAAATCATATAGTTCATAGAATTTCTGCCAGGTCATATCGCCTTTTTGACAGATTCGACAAGCGTCGGATGGGCTTGCACGAACACTTTAAAATCACTTAATGCCATAATACTCACCTGTTATACTATATGAAAGAAAACGAAAAGTTTTCTAAAAATCGATTCGCTTTATGCGTTCTGTATCTTGAAAGTATGGTGTAAAAATTTCTTTGACACCAAGACATACATCCTCAATTGTTTTTCCGTCCAACGCTTTTAAATGTCGATAGACTTCCCCAAAACCAATTTCGTTTAGATTTTTATTTAACCATAGTATTTCGTTAGATATGGTTGAAGCCCCATTTTGCTTGGCTTGCCAAATTGAAAGTGCAAACATCGTACCGACGATATAACCATAGAATCGTGGCATTGTATTACAATAATCGGATAATTCTTTTTGTCCGTTTAGGACATCATCTGGGATTGTTGCTATCATGTCTGCAACGGCCTCATAATAGTCGTCTTCACCCTCAAAAAAATTAGTTTCGTCGTATTGGTTTACAAAACGGTAAGTTTCATCGTTGTCTATTTCAATCGGTCCAACTTTTCGGTACAAACATACCATATCGGATTGCATGACAATTTTTCTGCAGATTGCTAGTGTATCTGAAAGCCGTTCATATAGAGTACTTTTTAATGTGTCTTTTTCAATATCACCTTGACAATACAAATACCATACACAATCAGTTTCATAAAAGATAGAAATCATTTCTGTAAAATAGTCTCTTGCAGGTCCCACTATTCCATTTGGGCTCATACGATTGGTAGCATGGAAGAATTCATGAATTAAACTTGTAACATCAGACGTCCGACCATCTATTGCACAATCAACTTGAGTACGCTCTTCTTTTTGGAAAAAAATATGTGAATGATCCCACCAAATCGTAATTCATATCTAACGTACCATCTTCTATATATTGCTCTAGTAACTCTGCGTACTCAGGACTAACATGATGTAAATATTTCTTAGCCAAATCAATCGTGTGAAAAATATCACTTTCACTGCCACTGATAAAATGGATAGAATTTCCGTTTTCATCCAAGACATTCTCTAAAAAATCATCCGATGCAAAAGTCCAATAAAAACAATTGGCAAACGCACATAACATCTCATAGTTATTATTTAAAAATTGATCTTGAGAAATCGTTTGATCGATCTATCCTGTCTAAAATATAATTAAACTGTTCTTTTGTCATGTTTCTTACCTCTTTTGGTGTATACTATTTTACTTCGAACGGTGCAAAAGTACAGAAAAAAAGAGCAGTTTCCTACTCTTTATTTATTTGATATTGCATCGACTGGTTTCATCCTAGATATTTTGTAGACGGCAATTAAGGAAGAAATGAAGATGACAATCAAGACTCCTAATAGCAACGTCAACAATAACTTCGGTGTAAATAAGATGAACGATACATCGAAGAAGAAATAACTTGATATCTTGGCATTAAAGAAATAAATAATTGCAAATAGCAAGATTCCTGTCAAGATACAGGAAATAATTCCAACTAAAAGTCCTTCTTGGAAGAATATCTTCATGACGTCTGTCTTCTTAGCACCTAATCCTCTTAAAATACCAATGGTCTTTTTTGCTATGGAAAATCGATGTGATGATAAAGTTCATCAGTAGAATGATAGCAAAAATAGCAAAGATGATACTGACAATGAAAGCAATTCCACTCAAAACCTCAAATAAATCCATAATGGAATTAAAATATGTAAAATAGGAATTATCGCTAATGATTGGCCTTACGGTATCTACTGTAATTTCTCTCGTATTATCTTCCGTTGGAAAAGTCTCGATTAGTGCTTCCATGTCTTCTCTGTTATCGACTTTTACTTTTATAGATGAGATGTTGATATTTGCCGGTTGCAATTCTGTTGCCATGTTATCTGCAATGTAGATGGTATCAGACGCATTTTGATACCCTACAACTTTTACCGTATAACTGCTTTTTTTGATTCTTGTTATACTGTTCGAACTCTATCAAAAATTTCTTGATTTAATATATCGTGTTCTTGTAAATAATTTCGTACAAACTCCGTTTCTACTTCTGAAACTGGGATACTACCATCGTAATGTTCTTCAATATAAGTATCCTTCTGTTTTGAAAATTCATTATTTGAAATCTTGTCTAAGAAAGAAGCATTAATGATAATTTCGTTGTCGTTTAATTTTGTTACCTCCACTGTTTCTTGACCATTGTCGACTTCCACTGCCCGACTCATATATTGAATATCACTACTTAATAAATAAGAACGATTTTGATAAGTAACGTCTACACCAAAAAGAAGAAGGGTCTAATCTTGTATTCGGTTCTAATGGAATATTTTCGGCAAATCCTTCTTTTTACATAAATATCTTTTCCGTAGCGCATAATCTTCGTCGAAAATTCACTATAAATATCGCTGTAATCATTCAAAGACAAGAAAAGAATCCGTACTATTAAGAACCGAGTTATTTCTTGTTGTTTTGAGGCTTTCAAACGGTGCAGTGTCATCTAAGATAATCCCTGATACTTTCATTTGATGTTTTCCAATTAAGATGAATTGATCTGTGTTTAACAATTCGTCGTAGTCTTTGGGATAAAAATACGTCTCGTGATTGGGTTCTGTTTCAGAATATGCCAATACTCCGTTTACGATAATTAGGTCTGCTAGATAGCTATGAATCATGATTTCATCGTACGTTTCGGGGTAATGGCCCAATATTTCACCTTCGATAAATGATTCGTCTGCTTCGATGAACTGGTTACTTCCACCAACATATGACATGTAATATACCATAACATTTTCACTATCTTGCAAATATTCTAATCGGTTTAATTCTAGTGCAATTGTCGTATTGTTTGATTTCAAGGAATAAACTGGGTATCGTTCAAGATTTGTTTTTGATTGATTTCTGCAACTTCATTTTCGTTTAAAAATTCAGATTCTTTCTTCAAATCGTTGTAGTGCTCGCCATTTTCTAGTAACACTTTAGCAATCGTATATGGGAAATCGTAACTAGATAGGGATGTAGATACTCCGAAGAATACTAATGCCATCGTTACCAAAATAATCGTGACGACCATTTTTATCTTTTTGGTGAGTAAACTTTTACAGCCAGATGGAAACTATCTTTCCATGGTAAGTGCGATTTTTGGTTACAAATGCACGTTGGGAGGCAGGTTCTAGCATAATTGTGTTAGATACTACGACACCGTCGTGTATTTCAATAATACCATCGGCATATTGATTTGCACTTTCCACGTCGTGAGAGACGATGACAACTAGTTTTTCTCTACTGATTTGCTTTAACAAATCAAAAATTTGTTTACCAGTTTCAGAGTCTAAGGATCCGGTCGGTTCATCCGCTAAGATCATATTGGGATTTTTAATCAATGCCCGAGCGATGGCGACGCGTTGTTTTTTGACCACCAGAGAGTTCGTTGATTTTCCGAAGACCTAAGCCGGTTAAACCGACTTGCTCTAAGATTTGATCTAACTGTTCTTTTTTTTTTTACTTTCTCTTTCTGTAATTTTAAACCCAGTGAGATATTGTCGTAGACGTTGTACTCTTCGATCAAATTGAACTCTTGAAAGATAAATCCTACATACGTATTACGGTAATAATCGTAGTCGTTCTCTTTAAAATTGCTAATTTTTTAGAATCGACATAGATTTCACCAGCATCACAGTTATCTAGTCCTCCTAAAATGTTCAGTAATGTGGACTTACCACTACCACTTTTTCCTAAAATAAAGACCATACCGGTGTTTGGCAATGTAAATGACACATTTTTAGTGCCTCCGTCGTAACTTTTTTCTTACTTTTGTACGTTTTAGAAACGTTTCGAAACTCAATCATAATTCTACCCTCATACTTTCACTTTCCTACTCTACACTAAGTATAGCACAAAAAAAGAAAAAGACACATCATAAATGTGTCTAATTATCATTTTGTTCTAAAAAGTCGTCAATTGTAAGCAGGCGATCATCGATTTCCTTTAAGGAAACTTTTGGTTTTGTCTTATTTTCTGGTTCTTTGATAATCTCTACACCGGTACTTTCTTCTTTCTGTTGTAACTCTTCGCACGTTTCTTTTCGGCTTTGATAAACGTCGTCATTAAGTTACCACGATAGATGGAAGAACCCGTCGAATACCTGTCTAAGATTGGAATTTCAGTCGGCTTGATATAAGAGATATCCGTTCCTTTTAATCCGATTAATTTCTTATGACTTACGATGTACGTTGTCAAAACATGGTACGGTTTGGTCTTTACTTCCCGTAGTAGTAAAAGGCCTCTTCTTGCTCTAGACGTCTTTTCAAATTCTGGTAAACGAACGCGTTTCGCTGTTCCTGACGTCGTAATGACGATTACTTGTTCTTGTTCATTTGGAGCAAAATTTTGTACACTTACAATTTCATCGTCTTTTAACGTCATCGATTTGACACCTGCTGCTTTTAGACCGACAATTGGTACTTCGTTTGCTTCATACCAAAGGCCATAGCCATTGTGAGTTGCTAAGAATAAATCCGGTGCTGTCGTATAGAAGGCAGTAATTACTTCATCTCCACCTTTTAACTTCATACAAGTAATCGGTTTTTTGAAGTACGAGATGCTTTGAATTCTTTTAACTTCGTTCGCTTGATCATGCCGTCTTTCGTTGCAATCGTAATATCACAATCTGCTTCGAAGTCGTGGACTGGTAATGCTGCTACGATTTCTTCTAACTCTTCCATTTTAATTAAGTTGCTGATGTGTTTTCCTAATTCTTTCCATTTTAAGTCTGGAAGCGTGTGAACGGGAACTTGTAAATAATTTCCTTTGTTTGTAAATAGTAGTAATGTATCTAATGTATTTTGTTCAAAGATTCCTAATGGATAGTCTCCTTCTTTGACTTGTGCTTCATCGGTACTGCTTGCTTGGTAACTCTTCATCGAAACTCGTTTGACATAACCATCCTTGGTTACTAGCGTGATGACATCTTCTTTTGGAATCATTGCTGTCATGTCGATGTTGATTTCTTCGGCGACACTTTCGATTTCGGTAATTCTAGGAAGAGCATATTCTTTCTTGATGTTACGAAGTTCTTGTTTCATGACATTTCTTAGTTCATCTTCGCTATTTAAGATTTTCTCTAATCCCGCTACGATGATTTGTAACTTCTTCATTTCTTCTTCTAGAAGAGTTACATCCGTGTTGGTCAAACGATAAAGTTGTAAGACAACGATGGCTTCTGCTTGTTCTTCCGTAAATCCGTATTCTTTTACCAAATTCTTTTTGGCATCTGCTTTATCTTTACTATGACGAATCGTCTGTATGACTTCATCTAATATCGAAATACATTTAATGAGTCCTTCGACGATATGAAGTCTCTTTTTGAAATTGTTCAAATCGAACTTCGTCCGACGTAAGATAAACTCTTGCTGATGACGAATGTAGGCATCTAATATTTCGATCAAGCCAACTTGTTTTGGTTCTCTATCGCAGATTGCGACCATATTGAAACTGTAGGAAACTTGCAAATCCGTGTTTTTTAATAAATAATTCAAGATGAATTCTTTGTTGGCATCCGGTTTTTAAATCGATAGCAATACGCAATCCTTCTTTATCTGTCTCGTCTCTTACTTCTATGATTCCATCGATCGTTTTATCGATGCGAAGTTCATCAATTTTGCGAACTAAAAAGAGCTTTGTTTACTTCGTATGGAATTTCCGTTACGATTAGGGAAACGTGATTCTTCTCTTCTTCAAAGTGGGTTTTCGAACGAACGATGATTTTGCCACGTCCAGTCGTATAAGCACTACGGATACCATCGGCACCGATGGCGATTCCTCCTGTTGGGAAATCCGGTCCTTTCACCATGTTCATCAACGTTTCTAGTCTGCAGTTCGGATTATCGATACGGTAAATCGTAGCATCGATTACTTCTCTAAATTGTGTGGGGAATATTCGTTGCGTATCCAGCAGAGATACCAGTAGCACCGTTTACTAAAAGATTGGGATATTTTGCTGGTAGAACGGTCGGTTCTAGTAACGTATCATCGAAGTTCGAGCCATGTTGACCGTATCTTTGTCGATGTCTTTTAAAAGTTCATTACTGATTTTAGAAAGACGTGCTTCGGTGTAACGGTATGCAGCAGGTGGGTCGCCATCGATGGAACCGTTGTTTCCTTGCATATCGATATAAAGGGTGACGCATCTTCCAGTTTTGACTCATTCTGACCATGGCTTCATAAATGGAACTGTCACCATGAGGATGGAAATTACCGATGACATCTCCGACCGTCTTTGCACTTTTTCTAGTCGGCTTGTCATAGGTGTTCTTTTCTTTGTACATCGAATATAAAATTCTTCGTTGAACAGGTTTTAAACCATCTCTAGTATCTGGAATTGCACGGTCTTGAATGATATATTTTGAATATCTTCCAAATGCGTCGCCCATGATGTCTTCTAGAGAATAATGAACGATTCGGTTTAACGCTTCTTGGGTGTCCATTTCTGCTTCTTTTTGCTTTTGCGTGCCATAACTTTCCTTCTTTCTACTTCTTACTTATCCGACAATCGAATTGATATAGTAGTTATTAATATCACTACATATCTTTTGATCGTTTTCGTTTTCGATTGCGACGAGTTCTCGTTTGTATGCTTTAATCAAATCTTTGACTCGTAAAAATGCGTCCTTTTTTATCCTTTGTAATGCGATCCCAAAAATCTTATTCATAAAATACGTATTCAAAACAAGTTGATACGTCTCATCTTTTAAGATATCGTCTGCTAGTGTATCGTTTAGAGCGACATCTTTGATTTCACGTAAATGTTGGTATTTATCTTGATGCGTATTTAAAGCCATCTCTAAACAGTCTTTTTTTTTGGTAAAAGACGGTTCATAAAGTGCAGTAGCCAAATCGATTTCTTCCGGGTTAATCTTAGCAATCAATTTGGGGAAACACTAAGTTCACTTGTTCCATATTATCCTTAAATAATACGTTTTCGATTTCTTCCACCGTCATCAATTTTTTATTTACTAGATAATAGAGAACAGCCCCGTATTCGTTTAATTCTCTTAGTAAACTTTTTCGATCTGCTGCACTTAAGGCCATAATAACACTTCTTTCTATATGATATAATTATCTTCCAATGAAAACTCGACGTTTTCGTTAATCCATTCTTTTCTAGGTTCAACGGCATCCCCCATTAAGACACTGACATTTTCGGCTAGTAGAGCATCGTTGATGTCAACTTGAATCATACAACGGTATCTTGGATCCATTGTCGTTTTACAAAGTTGTTCGGCATTCATCTCACCTAATCCTTTGTATCTTTGAATGTCACATTTTTTACCACCACAGGCTTCTTTTAATCCGTCTTCGTTATACACGTACGTTTCTTTTTACCATCTCTTACAAGATATAGTGGTGGTTGAGCAATATATAAGTGCCCTTCTTCAATTAGTGGTCTCATATAACGATAGAAGAACGTCAATAACAAACACTGAATATGAGAGCCATCGACATCGGCATCGGTCATGATGATAACTTTATCGTATTCGATATCATTGACATCGAACGATTCACGACACCTGCTCCTATCGTATAGATCATCGTATTGATCTCTTCGTTTTTCAAAATGTCTTCCATCTTCGCTTTTTCCGTATTTAAAACTTTTTCCACGTAGTGGCAAGATGGCTTGGAACTTTCTATCTCTACCTTGTTTGGCACTGCCACCAGCAGAATCACCTTCCACTAAAAATAGTTCTTTCTTGGTCCGGTCTTTCGACTGAGCTGGTGTAAGTTTTCCAGAAAGAGCCCTTTCTTTGGCATTTTAGTCTTTCCTTTGCGTGCTTCTTCCCTTGCTTTTCTAGCTGCTTCTCTAGCCATTTTGCTGCGTAGTGATTTCTCGATAATCGCTTCGGCGACACTTTTTGTTCTCTTGTAAATAGTATGCCATTTTTTCTAGAACGGTTTGCTTCTACAACTGTTTTTGGCTTGTGGCGTACCTAATTTTCCTTTGGTTTGACCTTCGAACTGTAAAATATCTTCTGGAATTTTTAAACTGATGATGGCAGTAAGGCCTTCTCTTACATCAGAACCTTCGAATGCTTTATCTTTCCCTTTAAAATAATTGTTACTCTTAGCGTAGTCGTTAAATGCTCTCGTTAAAGCAGATTTGAATCCGACTTCGTGACTACCACCATCGATTGTCTTGACATTATTGACAAACGAGACGATGTTTTCATTATAAGTATCCGTATACTGCATTGCAATATCAACTTCAATCCGGTCTTTAACGGTTTGAAATACCAATGGTTTTTGAAGGGTGTTTTTTTGCCTTCATTTAGAAATTCGACGTACGTCTCTAGTCCATTTTCATAACAGAATTTTTTCTTGTTTTCCAGATTCTTCATCCACTACTTCTATCGTAAGACCTTTGATTAAAAAAAAAGCAGACTCTTGCATTCTCTCACAAATGGTCGTGTAAGAAAAGTTTGTCGACGTAAAAATTTCTTTATCTGGTAAGAAGTGGACTTTTACACCAGTTTTCGCAGTGACACCAATCTTTTTAAGTGGAACTGTTACTTTTCCGCCATCTTCAAAACGAATATAATAGATTCCTTTGTCGCGCGATATCGTCACTTCCATATAGGTGCTCAAAGCATTGACGACGGATGCACCAACACCGTGTAGTCCGCCAGAAACTTTGTATCCCGCTTCTTCAAATTTTCCACCAGCATGTAGCACTGTATAAATTACCTCCGGAGTTGGTTTTTCCAGTCTCATGCATTCCGACTGGAATGCCACGTCCTTGATCTTCTACTGTAATGCTGTTGTCTTTATGAATGGTAATGCGAATGTAATTACCATATCCGTTAATGGCTTCGTCAATTGAATTATCAACTATCTCCCATACTAGATGATGTAGTCCCCGTTTGTCAGTAGAACCAATGTACATACCTGGACGTTTTCTAACTGCCTCTAATCCCTCTAGTATTTTAATCGAACTCTCATCATATGCCATTCAAATCACTCCTTCCACTATTATAACAAACGAGTCCTCAGAAAAAAAGAAACATGACAATTTTTGACATGCCTTTTTCCTTTATAAATAACGGTTTAAGACGTTCATAAACTCTGTTTGTAACTCTTCTTTTGCCTCTTCTGTAGAACCTTCAAAACGAACTGTGATATTGGGACCGGTGTTGCTTGCTCTTACTAATGCCCAACCTGCTGCATAAGCGGATTGAATATTTTCATCTGCTACATTACCAGTTGGAATCTTATCAAACGTTACGCGAACACCATCGATGTCATTTATGTTATACCCTTTTTCGTAGGCATATTCCTTTACTTTTTCAACAATTTGAAATTTTTTGCTATCTTCCGTTGCAATTTTAATTTCTGGTGTTGCATAGTACTTTGGAATATCACTCAATAACTCGTCCATCGTCTTATCTGTATTGCTTAACAGTTCTACCAAACGAAGTCCAGCATACATACCGGAATCGAATCCTAAAAATTTATCACGGAAATAGATGTGGCCAGATAACTCTCCACCTAGAACACAATCTTTTTCTCTCGTTTCTCTCTTTGTATAAGAATTTCCTGTCTTGTAGCAGATATAGGTTCCACCGAGTCTTTCAATCTCGTCAGGAAGAGCCTTAGAACATTTTACATCAAAAAGTACCTTTTTGTGAAGACTTTTTGAAAAATATCGCGAACCATTAGAATCATGTATTGATCGCTGGTACAAAACGACCGGTATTTGTTACCATTCCAACGCGATCTCCATCGCCATCGAATGAGATACCGACGTCTGCTCCTAGTTCGATCACTTTCTTTTTTAGTTGTTCCAAATTGGATTCTACGGAAGGGTCTGGATGATGATTCGGAAAACTTCCGTCTGATTCATCAAACATCATCGTTAAATCCATTGGAAACTGGGAATACAAATCTTTAGCAAATAGACTAGTCGTACCATTGCCACAATCGACGACGACTTTTACATGACGAGGGCCCATCTTGATGCTGGATTTCATCAATTCGAAATATTCCTCTTTTTTATGTCATAGTAAAGATGTTTACCAGTACCTTGTTTAAATTCAGCATGGCACGTAAAATCTTTGAAATCTTGAATATCTTGGGCACAAGCGTTGCCTGATTTATCAAAGGCAATTTTGAAGCCGTTATCCTTTTTGGATTGTGACTTGCTGTCACCATGATGCCAGACTCGATTTTATTATTGATACACGCATAGTAATACATCGGTGTCGTACAAACTCCTAAATCGACTACATCCGTACCAGTTTCAAGAATACCAGTAATCAATGCATTTGCTAACATTGGTGAAGAAAGCCGATTGTCTCTTCCTACGACGCAAATTGTCTTACCTTCATTCGCTAACTTCGTACCGAAACTAAGACCGATTGTATAGGCGACATCTTCTGTCAAATTTTCTCCAGCAATACCTCTAATGTCATATCCTCTAAAAATATAAGGATCAATATCTCTTACAATTTTCATATTATCTTTCCTACTTTCTATAACCATTATAGAGAACATTTTTTGCGTTTCGTCAAAAAAGTAGTGCAAAAAAATAGAAAAGTTTGTAAGGCTTTACATATACTTTTTCCATTGATTTCATCATTTGATTGATCTGTTTTTGAGAAGGCTTTCTACCCATCTGCATCATCAGTGCTCGAATCATCTCTTCATTGATCGGTGGGTTCTTCTTTAAATACTTCGTCATAAAATGTCTCGATACAAAGAAACCAATGATGATTCCTATGATTAATCCAATGACGACATATAGTATATCCATTAACATATTTTGTCATCTCCTTACCAACATTTTACTATACAGCATTCGATGTCGCAAGCATTTTTTAAACTACTAAGCCAAAAATAATCCATATTCGAGAAATCACAAATGAAAAAATCGGATGCATACTGGTCTAAAATTTGAAAAATGAGGTATTGTTTTTTGATTTGTTGTAATCAAAAGATAACTATTTTTAACAGTCAGAACACTTACTTCATCTTTATATAGATTATTGATAATGTGTTTTTCTCCATTTTTTGGAATACGTGTATGTATTGTGATATTGAATAAATAAGTCACGGTCGATTTTCGATTTGTTGAGTTTATTAATCATCTGTTTGTATAAATAGACGGCATATTCTTGATCGGCTTCTCTCATAAAATATAAATTTCTTAAAATTAAATATAAGTTTAAGGGATGATCTTCATACAACTTTTTAATTTCTTCTTTCATCGAAAATGCATAGTAAATTCTCATTGTCATCACCTATTTTTGATTCTAACAAATTCGGTGTGCAAATTTTGTCAAAAAAAAAGACCATTTAAGAAAATAGTCTTTTTGATCCGTTCGATGACTGCATCTTCGGTATAGAAAACGTTTTTTCGGATGTCTTCTTTGGATGCGCTGGCACCGAAATTATCTACTGTAAATAAATATTCTCTAGAACTTACGTATTCATCCCAAGAGTAATGAGAAGATGCTTCTATCACAAAGGTCTTATCGTTCTGAGGTAAAATATCTTGTTTATAGCCATCGGTTTGAATTTCAAACCGTTCTTTGGACGGCATACTGACGACACGTAAAGTCGATTCCATATTCCAATAACTTTTTGGCTACGTTAATTGCCATGTGGACTTCTTCGCCGGTAGCAATGATGATACCCTGTAAGTTTTTAGCCTCGTGATAGACGATATAAGCACCAAAAGCGACATCGTTGATACTCGTATCTTCGCGTACCGGTTGATCATTCCGTGACAGAATCAGTGCCGAAGGGCCTCTTCTTTTGGCTAGAATTGCCTTGTATGCACCTAAGGTTTCGTTGGCATCTGCAGGACGGAAAACTTCCATGTTCGGTATACTACGCAAACTAATCAGTTGCTCAACCGGTTGATGAGTCGGTCCGTCCGGTCCAATCATGACAGAGTCGTGGGTAAAGATATAGATATTCGGTAAATTCATTAGTGCTGATAGACGAATGGCAGGTTTCAAATAATCGGAGAATGCTAAGAACGTAGAACCGTAGTTTCGTAATCCACCTAAACTGATACCGTTCATAATAGCTCCCATTGCGCCTTCTCTGACACCGTACCAAATATTTCTACCTAAATAGTTCGTGCTTGAAAAAATCAGTACTGTTTTCTAAATACGTTTTAGTAGAGGTCCCAACATCGGCACTGCCACCGATTAATAACGGATTTACTTCGCATACGGATTGCAATACTTTATGAGAGGTCTCTCTAGGAGACTCCATCTTCGATTCGGGGAGGGTGTATACCGTATCTTTCATCGAAATCGATAAATCCCCTGATTTCATTTTGGAAAGTTCTTCTTGAACTTCGCCAGATAGTAAATTGTAGTCACTCATCCATTTCCGGTATTTTTTTTTCTTCGACACGATTTGATATCATCGTCTGCATTGCATCGACCACTTCTTGCGATACCGCAAATGGTATATCCCGTACTTCTAAGGACGTTTTGATCTTTGAGACGTCATCACTTTCTAACGTACCACCGTGAATTTTAGATGTTCCTTCTTTTTTTTAGAACCACGGCCAATGACATTTTTAATCATAATCAAAGAAGGTCCATTTTTTTTTGATCTTTGCATTTGTTGATTGCTGACTCGATTTCTTCGATGTTTTCACCATCCGCAACTTCTAAGACGTTCCATCCCATCGAGCGAAAACGAGATGCGACATCTTCGGTAAAACTCATCTTCGTCGGTCCATCTAGAGAAATCGAATTGTTATCGTACAAGGCGATTAATTTATGTAATTTTAACGTTCCGGCAAGACTTGCAGATTCGTAACTGATTCCTTCCATCAAGTCTCCGTCACCACAAAATACGTACGTGTAATGACTGATTGGATAGACACAGTTTCTAGCATAGTAGTGATATAGATAACGTTCTGCGATGGCCATTCCGATGGCGAAGCAAATCCCTCTCCGAGTGGTCCAGTCGTCATGTCGACACCCGGTGTCTTGTAGTATTCCGGATGCCCTGGTGTGATGGATCCGTATTTTGCGAAATGCTTTTAAATCGTCTAGTGTTGGAATTACTCCCCGCCATATACAAAGTAGCATATAGTAAGGCTGAGCCGTGTCCAGATGACATAACAAAACGATCTCGATTAATCCATAAAGGATCATCTTTTTTAAAATTCAAACATTTGGCATAAACCGTGTACAGTGTCGTCGCTGCTCTAGGACAATTCCTGGATGGCCCGAACCTGATTCTTGAATCATATCGATTCCTAATGCTTTTAATCTGATTGATAATCTTACGGTCCATGCTCATTTCTTTTGCACTCATATTTCCTCCTGTATAAGAAAAGACTAGTGACTAGTCTTTATCATCGAATATGTCGTCCATGCCTTCTAAAAATGTCATCTTTGACATCTTTGACGGTTGGAGCCTCCTTGGTGTCTTCTATATCATCTAATACATCAATCGTATCATCTTGTTTAGTAGATGAATCATTTTCTACTGAAGTCTCTTTTGACAATTGTTCTACTGCTTGTTTCTCAGATGATTCTTCTTTTTTCTCTAGTGGTTCTTCTACTTTTCTTCTTTCTTTCTTAGTAGCCGCTTCCTTCGCTTCTTTTTTTCGCTTTCTTGCGTGCTTCTTTCTCTTTCTTCTTCTCAGGACTTGCACTCTTCATATAGAAGATGATACCAACTGCAGCAATAGCAATCAATACGACACAACCAACTGTAATTAAAATGTATTTTACCAATGAGTTTTCACTCTTCTCATCTACTACTAGATTAGAAGTCATATTGGATGTTTGATTTTCTTCTTCACTTTCTTCTTCTCTTGTTACCAAAATCTGATAGGTTGCTTCTTTTCTGATTCACTACGAACGGTAATTGTAACTTCGTTTTCACCGACTTCTAAGTTATCGGCACCATCAATTTCTACTGTATCCGTATCATTTTCTGCTACAGCGGAAATATTTAATGAAGTCGTATCGTATGGTACAGTCATCGTGTACGTATAATTGGTTTGACTAAACGTTTCGTTTAAAGAGTGACCGGATACCATCAAACTACGCAAGGCAACGCTTTCCGTTGGCCTCGTAACAGCTAGCGTATATGTTTGCGTCGGTTGCTTTGGATCAATGTCTTTTTTTACTTTAACCACAATTTTGAGCGTGGTCGTTTTTCCTTCTGCTAAATCATGAGAACCGTTCCCACTAAATACTGTACAGTCATCGATTGCAGTCGCAGTAATCGTAATTTTAGATGTGCTAGCAGGTACTGTCAAGGTATAATTTGTCTTTTTCTGCATCGAATGCTTCATTTAAATTGAAATCTTCCACTGTTAAAGACGCTAAACGCGGTTCAATTTTTTGGCTCTGGTGTTGGGGTTGGTTCCGGTGTTTGCGTTGGTGTGGGAGTAGGACTCGGGTCATCCGTCGGTGTAGCAGGTTCCTCTGTTTCCTCACTGCCAGTTCCTTCACCAGGTTCTTCTGCATAAACATAAATTGGGGACACCAGCATTCCCAATAACATTACCAATATCAACAGTTTCTCACAAACTTTTTCATTTCAACCATCCTTTTCATTCTATTATATGTCTTATTTAGTATATCATATTTCAAATGATTAGAAAACATTTTTTCTAATATCCTAGTTCTTCCACAATATTTTTAATCTCGTAATTGTAAGAACGATAGACATCTACATATAAAAATGTATCTTCTACTTGTACCAAAACGTAATAACGATCACCAATAAATGCTTTGTACACTTGGTAGTTATCACCCGTTTTTTTCTTCTTCTACAGAAACTTCTCCGTCTTGATTTAAAATCGTCTCTTTTTGTTACTGGAGAACATACTTTGACAAGTTTCTGTCGTGTTGCAAGTAATGAAGTTTAATTCGTAACTGCTATCGTATGCGACGTGGGCGGCCGTTACATTTTCGTTACTCAACGTTTCCGTTTGGTCCGTTACAAAAAAACCACGATTATTCATGACATCGTCAAATTTTGTAATATCAATTTTAGCAATTGTATTGCCATTGCAACCAGTTAATAATAGTCCGATTGCAAGTAATATTCCTATCTTTTTTCTTCATACAAATCTCCCTACCATAGTATAACAAATTTCCAAAGAAAAAAAGGAAGAAGGTAGTCTTCCTATTTCAAAAATCCATCGATAATGGCTTTTCTGCTTCTTTAGCAGTAAGACCCAGTGACATCAATTTCGTCAACTGGTCACCGGCAATTTTACCGATTGCTGCTTCGTGTACAAGTCTTGCATCGACGTGTCTTGCATTTACTTCAGGGCTAGCATCGACAATTCCTTGATCTTTTAAAATACCGTCACATTCGACATGGCCATAGCACTCATTATAGCCGTTTAAGTGTGAGATAAATTGCTGATGAGAATGATCAGCTGCTATCGAACGAGACACGACATGCGTACTCGAGTTTTTCCCCTGTTTAAGTTAATCGTAAACTCTGTTTTCGCGGTTTGATTTTGACTTGTCATAATCTTTTCACTAATCGTAAGGGTTGCCCCATCAGATAGGTCTGCAGTCGTGTATCTTACTGTATCTGTGACACCTTCTATTTGAACGGTGTCCATGTCCATCGTAGAATTCGGTCCTAAATGCATTTCTGTAACTGGATCTAAAAATTCTACCACCGTGACCATGACCTTCACCGTAATGCTTTTCTAAATAACTAACACTTGCATTTTCTTCTAAATAAAAGCGATGAATTCCTTGATGACGAGATGTCTTACCGGCATTATTTTTTACAGCACATCCTGCTACGATGATGGCACTTGCATTTTTACCGATATGAAAATCGTTATAAACGACATCATTTAGTCCTGAGAATGTTACTAGTACAGGAATATAAACAAAGGCATGACGAGCATTTTCTTTAACGTAGATATCGATACCACTACCGTCTGCTTTGCTTTCAATCGATACGTCTTCGGTAACTTTACGCTTTAACACTTTTCCGTTTTTACGGATGTTGTATGCAGCATTATCAGTAATCTTTGTATCCGTTATCTCATCCAACAGTGTTTGATCCGTTCCCGTCATGTTCATCCCTCCCTTCTAGTAATGGTACTTTGCAATCTTGATACAATTTCTCAATCATCTCATTTTGTGGACCTGCATAAGCAACCTTACCATCTTTTAACAAAATCAGTTCATCAGCAATAACTAAGATTCGTTCTTGATGTGTAATAATTAACGTCGTCCCAGTCAATTCTTTTTATGTAAATTGGTAAAAACTTGAATTAGATGGTTGAAACTCCACAGATCGATACCGGCTTCTGGTTCATCAAATATTGTGAATTTCGAATTTCTTACAATGACTGTTGCGATTTCAATTCGTTTTAATTCACCACCGGATAGAGACTGATTTAACTCTCTATGGATGTAAGATTCGGCCTTTAATCCTACTTTTTCTAGCACTTCTTCTACTTCGGTCTTCGATAAATCACGACCTGCCGCTAGCTTTAACATATCGTAAACGGTAATTCCTTTGAACTTTACTGGCTGTTGGAACGCAAAAGCGATTCCCATTCTAGCCCGTTCATCTAGACTGCAATCCGTGATATCTTTGCCATCCATGAAAATTTGACCAGAATCCGGCTTTTCAATTCCCATGATGATTTTAGCAAGAGTGCTTTTGCCACTTCCATTTGGGCCTGTGATTGCAATAAAATGTCCCGTATTAAGTGTCAAATTGATGTGATCTAATATCTGTTTTTTCGTCTCTTCTAAAACATATATTCTTTAATTCAATCATGTTTTTGCTCCTTTAAGTATTCTTCTATTTTTTTGATGACAAGTATCTGTTATAATATGTTCCATGCGGCACGCATTGATACAAGCATCTTGTTCTTCTAGTTGTAGTGTCTGTTTTAAAAACTCTTTTATACTTTCATATTTCGATAAAATTTGTTGGGCTTTTTTAGTTCCCTGAGTTGTAAGTTCTATCCTACCTTCGACACTAGTTACGAGTTCCTCTTTTTTTTAAGATGGCAAGTGCTTTACTAACACTCGGTTTCGATATGTGCATATATCTTCGCAATGTCGATGGCGTGAACCCTTTCTTCTTGTTCTGTTAAGGTATAAATCACTTTCAAATACATTTCCAACGATTCCGACATATTTCCTCCTTGGTTAGCCAAGACTAACTCGCATAATCAGTATATCCCATTTTATATCAAATTGCAATAATGTTCCAAAAAAGCACCGCAGTGCTATTTCATCAATACTTTATTTTTTCTAAACTACTTTCTTTTCTATTTACAATTTCAAATAATGTCGTTGTACTTTTTTTTTTACTTTCACCAATCGGTTCACAATCTTCAATCTCACAATCCACTGTAGGCATTACACGGAAAAATGGTCTATCAAAATATTTTTCAATCGTTTTATCATTTAAGTATTTTTCCCCGTTATAAAAAATACCATTGATGTTGGGATGGATTTTGTTGTCCCATTTCTGAAAGCATCCCGATATGTAATTGATCTGGATTGTCACCAGAAACGACATAGATATCATCCAATACGAATGGACTTTCCTTTAATTCTTTTTACTTCTGATTTCGTTAACGGCATCAAAATAATTGGTAACTGCTTTGCACTCGTGTCGATCTGAATCACACATATTCCTCCTTTTTGGTTTCCCTATTATACTATATTTCATAGAGAAATGCAATATTTTTGTTTTTATAAAGAACACATGTAATCATATTTTTATTTTCTATAAATTTGTTCTTTTTTGCTTCTTCCATAAATGCATGCCACAAGCGATTGGCATTTTTCATCGTACTCTATCATTTTTTTCTGGATGCCACTGTACTCCAATCACAAATTTTTACCTGGTAATTCAATTCCTTCAATCAGGCCGTCCTCCGAATAAGAATTTACTTTAAAATGATTTTACGTGTGAAATATGAAAGCGATGGACACTGTTTACGCGGATTGTATCTTTTTTGCAAGATTTCATGCAACTTTGTCCCATCTACAATATTTAAATCATGCACGTACTGTTCTCCTCTTTGTTTATGTTCGATTGGAGTTTCATTACGAACCAAAACATTTTTACTGTTTTTTCTATTTTAGCAAGTAGTTGCATACCAAGACAAACTCCTAGAATAGGTATATCTTTCCTAATAGCATACTTAGCAATCTCTTCTGCAAAAGATGAATTTTATACCCTCCTGAATGATTATACCAGCACACATATCTGTCATTTCGTAATATAATTCTTTTTCTTCGGTTGTTAAAGGTTTCATATTTCGCAATCTAGTGTTTACATAATCTTCTTTGGCAATCGGATTAATCAAGAATGGAATTCCTCCATTTTGATAAACTATATCTTTATAATCTTGATAAAAAGTGCCATTATCGCATCCTGTTCATCATCATAAGTTGGCACAGCTGGGATTCCAATTAGTGGTCGTACTTCTTTCATTTTTAACTTTCCCTTTGCAATGTCTTATTTTTATCATAAAATTGGAAAGTTCCACAGTGTTTTTACTTATCAATCAAAAAAAACTAACGTTTGTTAGTTTTTAATTTATTTTTACAAATATTTAATTTTTCTTACTATTGTTAATCCGGGTTGCTCTTTTGTCATCATCTTTTCTAACTTATTTGGATGTGTCAGCTCATAATAAGTAGGAATCCCTTTCTTCGCTATTTCTTCAAAAATCGCTTTCTGTCAAGCCATAATCTTCTATCATTTTATCATAAATACGATTCGTCCATTCGATTGCTTTTTTCTCATCATCTGATAACATTTCTCTTCCTTCCAAGGCTTTCCACTGTTGTTCATAGTCTCTTATCATTTGACGATGCTGCATTTCCCACATTGGTCTTGGTCCACCTGCTACACCAGGGCGGGATGAATAAGGATTCTTCTCATCATATAATTTATTTAATGTTGTTAGTACACGAGATAATTCTTCTTCTCTTTTCCTTTATCCTCTAACGTTTGATATAACCAAAATTTGACCAATGCTAGAAGGCCGGTAATCATTTGGTACTTTTAATCTAAATGAAAGTGCTGAACGGTAATCAAATTCATACAACTGCACTGTACCATTCAATAATGGAAGTTCTACAGATAATTCTTCCCATCCGTCTTCATTACCTTTAATCTTTTAGAGTATCGCTCATTTCATTTAATAAGTTTTTGGCACGATTATAAATGTTAAATTGCAACATTCCTATAAATATCCAATTCTGACAACGCATCACGATCTTGTTTCCCAATATTTTCTCTCACGACAGAAAATTCTAATTCAAGCAGAGAATTTAAATACTCAATCATTGGGACTGATAAAATTCCTTTATACTTTCTAGTGACTCTAATAACTCTTCTTTTGTTTTAACTCGTTCTATATTGGTGAACGAACCATTCCGTACTCTTTCTCATCATAACCCTCCTGAACATATACTTATTATATCACAGTTTTCGTATTATTCCATACGCTTTTAAGAAAAAAAAAAGAATCGATTTCAATCGATTCTATATTGTAAGTTTGATTATTCAAACGATATTCTAAGTGGTGGGGTAACAGGACTTGAACCTGCATGCCGAAGGCACTAGTTCCTAAGACTAGCGCGTCTGCCAATTCCGCCATACCCGCAGTTGGTGGACCCTATAGACTCGAACCTCCATGACCGTCCGGTTATGAGCCGGATGCTCTAACCAGCTGAGCTAAGGTCCGTACTCATTAATAATATCATAAACAAAACCGAATGGCAACAATTTTTCAAAAAAAGATTGTTTAAATTCTAGCCCTCTTCTTTTACAAGAAGCAATTACAATTATAATTGTTTTCTAAGTGCTTTGTCAACCTTCAAACAAAAAAAACATGTTACTATTTTTGTAACATGTTCAATAAATTAATTTTAAACATATCTTTTTCTGGATTTGCCTTTAGAAATCATGACACCTTTATAAGTACTTAATTCTGCACGATGACCTTCATCTAAGATTCCATCTGGTGTAATATTTGTAAAGTAAGATAATGTGTTTATCAGAATATACTGGTATAATGAAGTCTGATTTCTCCATGTACTTTAGCGAACAATTCATCAGTTGGAAGTTTTAATTCGTAAGATTTTGTCTTCTCTTTTTATTAACATCTTACCACCCTCCTAAAAACTTACCATTTTTAATGATGGATAATAT
>VOFC01004818.1_pt1 | contig 29625 bp, 40 predicted proteins | sample 5384161 | NCBI WGS metagenome assembly VOFC01 (sample SAMN12384722, study PRJNA508395) | human gut metagenome | isolation source: healthy gut B | host: Homo sapiens | reverse complement strand
TTGAGGAGGAAACAACATGGCGGCTAAAAACTGAGCTTTGAGGAGAAGCTGTCCCGGCTGGAGGAAATCGTGGCGGCGCTGGAAAAGGGCGACGCCCGCTGGCGGATTCCCTGACCTTATTTGAAGAAGGAACCAGCTGGCCAACGCCTGTACCACGGAACTGGACAAGGCGGAGCAGCAGGTGGTCAAGCTGATGAAGGGGCCGGACAGCGCGCCGGTGGAGCTGCCCTTTGAAAGTACGGAGGATTGACATGGAAAAGACTGCGTTTGACACCCGGTATCATGGGTATCTGACTATAATTGAGGACTACCTGAACGGCCTGTTTGTACAGGAGAACCACTGGACGGATTTGTACGAGGCCATGCGCTACAGCCTGCTCTCCGGCGGAAAGCGGCTGCGGCCGGTGATGACCCTGGAATTTGCCCGGCTGTGCGGTTTGGATTGGCACAGTGCTGTGCCGGTGGGCTGCGCGCTGGAGCTGGTTCACACCTACTCCCTGATCCACGACGACCTGCCCTGCATGGACGATGATGATCTCCGCCGGGGCAAGCCCACCAACCACAAGATCTACGGGGAAACGCTGGCGGTGCTGGCAGGTGACGCCCTCCAGCCGGAGGCATACCGCCTGATCCTGACGGCTCCCGGTCTGACGGATGCTCAACGGGCGGACTGCGCTCTGATTCTGGCAAACGCCTCCGGCGCTGACGGCATGGTGGCCGGGCAGGTGCTGGATACGCTCCACAGCTGCCGGACGGAGCCGGAGGTGGCGGAGGTCCACCACCTGAAAACCGGTGCCATGATCGCCGGAGCCTGTATGCTGGGCGTGGCGGCGGCTGGCGGCAGCGACGCTGCCCGGAAAGCCGCTGAGGAGTACGGTTACCAACTGGGGCTGGCCTTCCAGATCCGGGACGATATGCTGGACGTCATCGGTGACGCCGGCGAGTTTGGAAAGCCCATCGGCTCCGACAGGGAAGAGGGGAAGGTCACTTATGTGGATCTTCTGGGACTGGACAACTGCGACAAGCTGGTTCATGAGCTGACGGAAAAGGCCGTGGCGGCGGTATCCGATCTGGATCGGGACGGATTCCCTGACGGCGCTGGCTGAAAGTCTGACAGAACGAAAGAAATGATTTGCGGAACAGCCGGAAAGCTTGCTTTCCGGCTGTCTTTTGCAGGGAAACGCCAGAACGGCTTCCAGAAATTACCGCCCGGCTTGTTGTGTATATATACAGAAATAGTTGCATATTGCCGCAAGGTATGCTATACTGTCAGAAGCTAAGCGGCGGCGCAGTATTCTAGTCAGATCTGCCGTTTCCGAGGGAGGACCTAAAAAGCCTCCGAAGGGCATACCTGTGAAACTTCTGGTGTTTGCTTGAAACGCCCAGTTTTGGGTGGATGCTGGGAGGAAGCGTGCTGAACGCTTGCGGACTCAGGGCGATTTCAATGGCATGGTTACCCCGACCCTGTTTCCGCGGAGACCTGTTCTTGTGCGCAGACGTACTCCCGTTGCGGTAATTCCGATTCATGTACGAAGCAGGTTTGAACCTGCAATGCGGTGCATCGAGCCTTTCGGCGCGTAACGCTGTGTGCAGACGTAGCCTGCCTTGCGTGAGGCGGGTGGATGTGGGATCAACGCGGCAGTGCTCTGGCCAGAGTGCGGATCGCGATCGCCCGCTGAAACCAGATCTGCAAAAGAGGCTAAAGAAATGGACGGACTGGGGTGGAAAACACCTAGGCTGTTCTTGAAAAGCGAATCAGGGATTGCAGTGCGGACTCAGTGGCAATCGGGTAGCGTATCAGGCGACGATACGCTTCAGGACTGAAAGGGGAACCGCCTCCATCGGCAACGAGGGGTGTCCTGAGGGGAAAACAGACCCGACCTAAGCCGTAAGATTTACCTGATTTGCTGCCGCTGTCTTAGCCAATTACAAATTTCGGAGGCGTTTTTTTGAAAGAACCTTCCCGTTCAAAAATAAGAAATCGGAATCCTCCCGATATCGCTGGGCGCTGACCGCCTTTTTGCTGGCAGTCGGTATGTCGGCTCTCCTGAGCTTTGCCTCGGAGTCGGTTCTGAGCCAGGCGGGGCTGATTCTGGCATTGCTGATTCTGGTGTTGTTTATCGTTCTGGGCATCGTATTCGATATCATCGGCGTGGCGGTCACAGCCGCAGATCCCAAGCCCTTTCACTCCATGGCCGCCCACAGGGAAAAGGGCGCAAAGGAAGCGCTGTCTCTCCTGCGGAACGCAGACCGGGTCTCCAGCGTCTGCAACGACGTGGTGGGCGACATCTGCGGCATCGTTTCCGGCGCTACCGGCGCGGTGATCGTGGCCCGGCTGCAAAGCGGGCTGAATTTTCAGAGCGTCTGGATCTCCGTAGGTGTCACCGCCCTCGTCTCCGGCCTGACCATCGGAGGGAAGGCCATCGGAAAGCCCTTTGCCATGAACCAGAGCAAACAGGTGGTGTATCTGGCGGGGCGGTTCCTGCATTTGTTTCATCGCGGTTAAGACCGCTGGAGGTCATTGTGATTCTGGACAGTATTCATTCCCCTGTGGACGTCAGGGAACTCGATCAAAAACAGCTGCCGCAGCTCTGCCGTGAGTTGCGGCAGTTTCTGCTGGAAAACGTGTCGAAAACCGGCGGGCATCTTGCGTCCAATCTGGGCGTGGTCGAACTGACGGTGGCGATCCACCGGGTGTTTGACACCGCGCAGGATCGGCTGGTGTTCGACGTGGGCCACCAGTGCTATGTCCACAAGGCCCTGACGGGCCGTCAGGCTCTGTTTTCCACGCTGCGGCAGCTGGACGGCCTGTCCGGCTTTCCGAAGCCCTATGAGGGCGTCCACGATTCCTTTATTGCGGGTCACGCGTCCAACTCCGTTTCCGTGGCACTTGGAATGGCAAGAGCAAGGACTTTACAGGATAAGGATTATCAAGTACTGGCGCTGATCGGAGACGGCGCACTGACCGGCGGCCTCGCCTATGAAGGTCTGAACAACGCCGGTGCGTCCGGGGAGCATCTGATCGTGATCCTCAACGACAACGGTATGTCCATCGACCCCAATGTAGGGGCGATTCCCGACCATCTGGCCAGACTGCGGAGCAAGCCTGCCTATTACCACTTTAAAAAGTGGTATCGGAGTCTCTTCGGAGAAACGCCGGCCAAATCTGTCCTGTATCGCTTTAACCACCGGCTGAAAACCAGCCTGAAAAAGTCAATTTGGCCCGGCAGTACGCTCTTTGAAGATATGGGCTTTACCTATCTCGGCCCCATCGACGGCCATGATCTTCCCCGCCTGTGCGATGTGCTGTCCTGGGCGAAGGAGCTGAATGGCCCGGTACTGGTTCATGTACATGCCCGAAAGGCAAGGGATACTCCTTTGCGGAGCGGGATCCGGGAAAATTCCATGGGATCTCCCCGTTTGACCCGGAGACCGGCCTGCTTTTGAAACGGGGAGGGGAGACGTTCTCCTCCGCTTTCGGCAAGGCGCTGACGGACTGCGCCGCGAAAGATTCGCGGATCTGTGCCATTACTGCCGCCATGGAGGATGGCACTGGCCTGACGCCGTTTGCCAAAGCGTATCCGAGCCGCTTCTTTGACGTCGGTATTGCGGAAGGGCACGGCGTCTCCATGGCAGCCGGCATGGCAAAGCAGGGAATGATCCCGGTTTTCGCCGTTTATTCCACATTTTTGCAGCGAAGCTATGATATGTTGGTTCATGATGCGGCTTTGCAGAAGCTTCACATTGTGCTGGGTGTGGATCGCGCCGGTCTGGTGGGCGCTGACGGCGAGACCCACCATGGCTGTCTGGACGTAGCTTACCTTACCGGGATCCCCGGATTTACGGTGCTGTGTCCCGCCAGCTTCGCGGAGCTGCGGGCTATGATCCGTCAGGCACTGTTTGAGATTGACGGGCCGGTGGCGGTCCGATATCCCCGCGGCGGGGAAGGCGGTTTTACCGGCGATACCAGCGCCCGTGCAGCCGTTCGACTGAAAGACGGTTCAAAAGCACTGCTGATCTCTTACGGAACGCTGACAAATCAAGCGCTGGAAGCGGCGGAGCAGCTGGAAAAAGAGGGAATCTCCACAAAGGTTCTCAAACTGAATCGGATTGCGCCGCTGGATATGCCGTCCATTCTGCAAGAGACGGAGGGGATGGACGCGGTGCTGATTTTGGAGGACTGCTTTGAAAACGGCAGCGTGGGTCAGCAGATCGCCGCAGGGATGGCGGAAGCCGGACAGCGGTGTTCTCATGTCATTTTACAAAATCTGAAAGACCACTTTGCTCCCGCCGGTTCGGTGGAGCAGCTGAGACACAGGTTTGGTCTGGATGCCGGCGGCGCGGCAAATGCAGTCAGGAAGGCGATGGCTTATGAGCAATAAAACGAGGCTGGATGTGCTCCTGACGGAGCAGGGACTTCAGGAGAGCCGTCAAAAGGCGCAGGCTACGATTATGAGCGGATTGGTCTTTGTCAACGGCCAGCGGGTGGACAAGCCCGGTACGGCGGTTCCCAATGATGCGCGGATCGAAATCCGGGGAATACGCTCAGATATGTGAGCCGGGGCGGCCTGAAGCTGGAAAAGGCCATGGCGGAGTTTCCTATTGACCTGAAAGGTTGCATCTGCGGCGACATCGGCGCCTCCACCGGCGGCTTTACCGACTGCATGCTGCAAAACGGCGCGGAAAAGGTCTATGCCGTGGATGTGGGCTATGGGCAGCTGGCATGGAAGCTTCGGGAGGATCCGAGGGTCGTGTGTCTGGAACGCACCAACGCCCGTTACCTGACCCATGAGCAGGTGCCGGAGGAGCTGGACTTTGCCTCCATCGATGTGAGCTTCATCTCCCTGAAGCTGATCCTGCCTGCGGTGGCAGGCGTCCTGGAAGAACGGCGGTCAGGTAGCCAGTCTGGTAAAGCCCCAGTTCGAGGCCGGAAAAGAAAAAAAGTAGGGAAGAAGGGCGTTGTCCGGGATCCTGCTGTGCATAAAGAGGTGCTGGAGCATTATCTGGGACACGCAAAAGAAGCGGGATTCGGCGTCCTTGACTGACCTATTCGCCGATCCGGGGGCCGGAAGGCAATATCGAGTATCTGGGCTTTCTGCAAAAGGGGTGCCGCCCAGATGGAGACGTTTGATCTGGATGCGCTGGTGGAAGAATCCCACCAGACCTTAAAGGAGCATGGGGAGGGAGCGGTATAATGGATACCAGAACGATTATCCTCTGCCCGAACCCGGATCGTGACCATGGCATGAGGGCCACAAAGACAGCAATCCAGCTTTTGCAGGAGTTGGGGTTTCAGACGGCAGTCTGTTCCCCCTTCCGCTCCCCCAAAGCGGGCGCTTTTGGGGATTTGGCCGTCAAGCCGCTGCTGACGGAGCTGAAGAACGCCAGCCTGATCATCACGCTGGGCGGGGACGGTACGATCCTCCATCTGGCCAAGCTGGCGGCGCTGAACCGTATTCCCATGCTGGGCATCAACATGGGCGGCCTTGGATTTCTGGCTGAGCTGGAAGTCAATTCCCTTCAGGCCATGCGCGGGCTTAAAAACTGGGATTTTCCCATCGAGGAACGGATGATGCTGGATGTTTCCGTCCTGCGGGACGGCAAGCAGATCTACGCGAATATGGGCCTGAATGACGCTGTGATCCGGGAAGGCCCCATTTCCCATGTGATTCATCTGAAAATTTCCTCAGATGGCAAGCATCTGGCGGATATTGCCGGAGACGGCGCCATTATCGCAACGCCCACCGGCTCCACGGCCTATTCGCTGTCCGCCGGGGGACCGGTGGTGGAGCCCAGCGCGCAGACCATGCTTCTGACGCCGATCTGTACCCACAATATGCGCTTTTCTTCCTATGTGCTCTCGCCGGAGCATACTCTTACGGTGGAGCTGGAGCGCAACGGCCGCAAGCCGGTCTACCTGTTTGTAGATGAGAGCAGGGCGTTTCCCCTGCGTTCCAATGATATTGTTCAGATCCGCCGGAGCCGTCATGTGACCCGCCTGGTGCATCTGTCTGAAAAAAGTTTCTGCGAGATATTCGCGCAAAAAATGCTGCCGGGAGGGCTGCAAGATGAAAAATAACCGCCAGACAATGATCCTTGACATCATTGCAAAGGAGGACGTGGAAACACAGGAACAGCTCTTGGAGCATCTGCGTCAACGGGGGATCACCAGTACGCAGGCCACCATTTCACGGGACATCAAGCAGCTTCATCTGGTGAAGGAACCTGCCGGACACGGGGCCTATAAGTACGCCGTGTCCAATACGCGGGCGCGGCTCAATGTGGCGGACAAGCTGAGGACCATCTTCCACGAAAGCATTACCAGCGTGGAGTCCGCCCAGAATATCGTGGTGTTCAAAACGTTGTCCGGACTGGCAGGCGGCGCCTGTGAGGCTCTGGACCACATGGATGTGAACGGAATGCTTGGAACGCTGGCAGGGGAGAACACCGTTTTCGTGGTCATGAAGGATACTGCCAGCGCGGAGACATTCTGCCAGGAGATCCGGGAAATGCTGTAAAAACACGGGGAGGAAAAGCTTCCCGATACCCTTTTCCGAAGGGAGAATCAGACCATGCTGGAACTGCTTCACATTGAGAATATTGCCGTCATTGAATCGGCGGACATCGCCTTTCAGCCGGGGTTCAACGCCCTTACCGGCGAGACCGGCGCAGGAAAATCCATCGTTATTGACGCCATGGGCGCTGTGCTGGGCGGCCGGGCTTCACGGGAGCTGATCCGTACCGGGGCGTCCAAGGCGTTTGTCAGCGCTGTGTTTTCCCATGTTTCGAGAAGCTTCCGGGCCTGACGGAAAACGGTGTCGCCCCGGATGAGGATGGAAATCTCCTCTTGCAGCGGGAGATGACGGTGGACGGCAAAAATACCTGCCGGGTCAACGGACGGCCTCTGACTGTCACGCAGCTGCGGCAGATCGGCGCGGAGCTTTTGAATATTCACGGTCAGCATGACGGCCAGCAGCTTCTGGACGAGGAGCAGCACGGCGCTTATCTGGATCGCTTCGGCAGGATGGAAGCGCCCCTTGCCGCTTACCGAAAGGAATATGCCGCCATGGCGGCTTTGCGGGAGCAGATCCGTGCGCTTCAAATGGATGAAGCGGAAAAGCGCGGCGGATGGACTCCCTCCGATTTCAGATCGGTGAGCTGGAACGGGCGGAGCTGGTGCCGGGCGAGGAAGAAGAACTCAATGCCCGGCGGGAACTGCTGCGGAACGGTGAGAAGTACATCGCAGCGCTGTCCGGTGCGGATTACTGTCTCAGCGGCGATGACAACGGTTCCGGGGCCGTAGCCGCAATCCGGGACGCGGAGGAAGCGCTGCACGGTATCCGAAATCTCAGCGCTGATTTGGGAGAGCTGTATAAGCGGCTGGAAGCGCTGCGCTGCGAGGCGTTTGATCTTGCCGAGATCGTCCGGGATAAGCGGGCGGAGTTCGATTTTTCTCCCGCGGAGCTGGATGCGGCGGAAGCCCGGACGGATCAGCTGTACCGTCTGAAAAAGAAATACGGTGCCACCGTGGAGGATATGATCGCCTATCTGAATCGCTGCCGGACTGAGCTGGACGCCATGGAAACGGCGGACGATACGCTGATTTTACTGCAAGGCAAGAACCTGTGGCACCTGAGCCACGAGGGCCTCGATCTGGAAAGCCCCGCCAACGAGCCGCAGTACAACAAGCCCGGCTTCCTGGAGCTGGGCATCAGCCCCGAGCAGGCTCCCGATAAGCCCACCTATGTGACCATCCACTTTGAAAAGGGCATCCCCACCGCCGTGGACGGCAAGGAGATGGGCGCTGTGGAGCTGGTGGAGCACCTGAACAAGCTGGGCGGCGAGAACGGCATCGGCCTGCTGGATATCGTGGAGAACCGTCTGGTGGGCATGAAGAGCCGCGGCGTCTATGAGACCCCCGGCGGTGCCATCCTGTACAAGGCTATCAATGTTCTGGAGACCATCACTCTGGATAAGGAAAGCTCTCACTTCAAGGCTCAGCTGGCCCAGAAGTACGCCGATATCGTTTACAACGGCCAGTGGTTCACCCCCGCTGCGCGAGGCTCTGGATGCCTTTGCCGACAGTCTGGAAAAGACCGTCACCGGCGATGTGAAGCTGAAGCTCTACAAGGGCAACATGATCAACGCCGGCGTCACCTCTCCGTACACCCTGTACGACGAGCAGACCGCTTCCTTCGGTGAGGACGAGGACTACAATCAGGCCGATGCCACCGGCTTCATCAACCTGTTCGGCCTGTCCATCAAGGAGCGCGCAAAGCTGTCCAAGAACTGGCCGGAGGTCAAGTAAGCAGCTTTAACATCTTCCCTTTCGTGTGTTTTCACACTTTCACACGGAAGTTCCATCCAACCGGCATCGTTGCCGGCGGCACCGCCGCAGGAGCGTTTTCCCCTGCGGCGGCTTTGCCGTTTTTAGAAGAAATTGACGAACCCTCTCAGTCAAACCCTGACGGGTTTGCCAGCTCTCCCGAAGGGCGAGCTTTATGCGCAGTTCGGCAAAGCTGTTCTTCAAGTAGGGAAGCTCTTGCTTTTCGCAGGCAGAAGAAAAGCTCCCCCCTCGGGGGAGCTGGCACGGCGCAAGCCGTGACTGAGAGGGTTTGGACATAAAGTAAAGGATAAAATTATGGCAGAACAACTCTGGAAGGGCCGTTTTTCCAAGGCCGTGGATTCCCGCGTGAACGACTTCAACTCCTCCATCCGCTTCGACCAGCGCATGATCGCGCAGGATATGCGCGGCAGCGGCGTGCACGCCGCCATGCTGGCAAAGCAGGGCATCATCTCGGAAAAGGACTGTGAGGACATCCTCAACGGTCTGGCTTCCATCGCCGATGATCTGGCAGCCGGCAGGCTGGAGATCGACCCCAATGCCGAGGATGTGCACACCTTTGTGGAGCAGACCCTCACCGCCCGCATCGGCGACGCCGGCAAGCGGCTGCACACCGGCCGCAGCCGCAACGATCAGGTGGCGCTGGATATCCGCCTGACCCTGCGGGATTACAGCCACACCCTGCAGGCCTACATCGTGGAGCTCATCAAGGTCATCTGCAAAAAGGCCGGTGAGAACACCACCGCCGTCATGCCCGGCTACACCCATCTGCAGCGTGCCCAGCCCATCACCTTTGGCCACCAGCTGATGGCATACGCCTCCATGCTGCTGCGCGACCTGCAGCGCTTTGAGGATGCCACCGCCCGCATGGACGCTGAGTGCCCGTTGGGTACCGGCGCTCTGGCTGGCACCACCTACCCGCTGGACCGCCAGTTCACCGCCGAAAAGCTGGGCTTTGCGGCTCCCTGTGCCAACAGTCTGGACGGCGTGTCCGACCGCGATTTCTGCATCGAGCTGGCCAATGCCATCTCCATCTGCATGATGCACCTGTCATCAGCGAGGGCGGCACAGGCAAAGCCTCTGTGCAGGCGCAGATCCAATACATTCGTTCTATTGTGTAAGATGGGAGAAAATTGATATGAAAAAAAATGAAAGTGATGGCTCTGGTGCTGGCCGCTGCGCTGGCCTGCATGAGCCTGACCGCCTGCGGCGGCAGCAAAGACAGCGGCGACGGCACGTCCGCCTCCGGCAACGAAGAGGGCAAGGGCCTGACGGTAGCTACCAGCCCGGATTTCCCACCCTTTGAATCTCTGGAAAACAATGAGATCGTGGGCATTGAAGTGGATATCATGAACCTGATTGCGCAGGATCTGGGCGTGGAAGTCAAGTATGAGCAGATGGACTTTGATTCCGTGATCCCCGGCGTTCAGACCGGCAAGTTTGATGTGGGCATGAGCGGCATCACCGTGACGGAGGACCGGCAGAAGAACTGCGACTTCACGGATCCTTACTTCCTGGCCTCTCAGGCCATTGTGGTTACGGCAGACAGCCCCTTACCTGCAAAGCAGATCTGGAAGGCAAGAAGATCTCCGTCCAGACCGGCACGACCGCTGAGGAGTACTGCATGGATAATGGATACGAGGTGCTTTCCTTTACCGCCAACAATGACGCGGCCGCCGCGCTGACCACCGGCAAGGTGGATGCCTGGGTCGTGGACAATGAAGTGGCCGTGGCTCTGGCAGCCCAGCAGGGGCTGACGGTGCTGGACGAGGCCATGACCTCCGAGCCGTACGCCTTTGCCTTCGCAAAGGGCAGCGATGAACTGGTCAGCAGCTTCAACGCTTCCCTGAAAAAAGCTGATGGATGACGTCAGCATTCAGGAGATTTTTGATAAGTACGGTGTGCTGTACGTTGCGCCGGAAGCCTGATAAAGCCCGATATGGAACAGGGGAGAGCAATCTCCCCCGTTCCACTGTTCTATGGAAACTATGTTCGCTTTGCCTGCGGACGAAAGGGGAAATGACCTATTCTGACATTCTTCCACACATGGGGCCAGCAGCTCTACAGTACCTTTGTTGAACAGCAGCGGTATCTCATGCTGCTGGACGGTTTTAAGAATACCCTCATCATCACTTTCGGTGCGCTGCTGATCGGCATCGTGCTGGGTACCACCGTGGCGGTCATCAAATTTCTGGCGGAGGAGAAAGCCGCCCTGCGTCCGCTGGCATGGCTGTGCAATCTCTATGTAACGGTGGTTCGCGGAATCCCTGTGGTTGTGCTGCTGCTGATCTTCTATTTTGTTATTCTCCGCTCAGCGGACGGCATCGTTACCGGCATTGTGGCCTTTGGTATCAATTCCGGCGCCTACATGGCGGAGATCATTCGCGGCGGAATTACCGCCGTAGACTGGGGACAGACGGAAGCGGCCCGAAGCCTTGGCTTTAACCGAATGGAGGCCATGCGCTTTGTGGTGCTGCCGCAGGCTATCAAAAATATCCTCCCCGCCATCGGCAATGAGATGATCGCCTTGCTGAAAGAAACCGCAGTGGCAGGCTATGTGGCCGTGCAGGATCTGACTCGCGCCGCAAACCTGATCCGAAACAATACGTATGACGCGGTGAACCCGCTGCTGGTCACTGCCCTTGTCTATCTGACACTGGTGGTGCTGATGACAGCACTGCTGCAAAAATTTGAGCAGCACCTGCGCCGCAGCGACAAGCGCTGAAAGGAGAACAACTATGAAAATTGGCGAACTGAAAGGCAGAGATTTCCTGAAGCTGCTGGACTTTACCAATGAGGAAGTTCAGGGTCTTGTAGATCTTGCAGCGGAACTGAAGGCCCAGAAAAAGGCGGGGGATTCCCCACGAGGTCTGCAAGGGCAAGCATATTGCCCTGATTTTTGAAAAAGACCTCCACCCGGACCCGCTGCTCCTTTGAGGTGGCGGCAGCGGATCTTGGAATGCACAGCACTTATCTGGATCCCACCGGCTCCCAGATTGGAAAGAAGGAAAGCATCGCTGACACGGCACGGGTTCTCTCCGGCATTTATGACGGCATTGAGTACCGCGGCTACGGCCAGTCCATCGTGGAAGAACTGGCGGAGTATGCCTCCGTTCCTGTGTGGAACGGCCTGACCAACGAGTTCCATCCCACCCAGATCCTGGCAGACATGCTGACCATTCAGGAGCAGTTCGGCACGGTGAAAGGGAAGAAGCTGGTGTACTTCGGAGATGCCCGTTACAACATGGGAAATTCCTGATGGTAGGCTGTGCCAAATTAGGCATGAACTTCACCGCCTGTGCGCCGGAGGTTTATTTCCCGGATCAGGCGCTGATCGACACCTGTCAGGCCATCGCTGCGGAAACCGACACAGAGCTGTGCTTTGAGACAGACCCCATGAAAGCGGTGCAGGGGGCCGACGTGCTGTACACAGACGTGTGGGTGTCCATGGGCGAACCCATGGAGGTCTGGCAGGAGCGGATCGCTGCGCTGTCCCCATATTGCGTCACGAAAGAGCTGATGGACGCCGCCAACCCCGGCGCGGTGTTCATGCACTGCCTGCCTGCTTTCCACGACTTGAAAACCACCATTGGCAAGGAGATGGGCGAGAAGTTTGGCCGTACCTGCATGGAGGTGACGGACGAGGTCTTTGAAAGTCCCCAGTCCATTGTGTTCCGGGAAGCGGAGAATCGGATGCACACCATTAAAGCGGTGATGGCAGCAACTTTGTAAAGGAAAAACGGTTTCCTGTCTATTTCGGACGGGAAATCGTTTTTTGCGTGTAGATAGTGCGGCCGCAGAGAATCAAAAAGCCGACTCGATCCGCTTAAAATTTCAGCTGCCCGCTGCGAAAAAGGACTCTGAAGCGGACTGAACATCGAGAAATTGACGGCGCATTGGCGAAATCCGGCGATTTCAGGCCGCTTTTCTTGGATTATCTATTGAAATCCGGGAAAGAATCTATTATAATATCAATGCTAATTTTCAAAATGAGGAGGATCATTCCAATGGTCAATATTACGAAGGACACCATCATCGGTGATATTCTGGACGTCGCCCCCCAGACTGCGCCCATTTTCCTGTCCATCGGCATGCATTGCCTGGGCTGCCCCTCTTCCCGCGGCGAGACCGTGGAGGAGGCCTGCATGGTCCACGGCATCGACGTGGACAAGCTGCTGGCACTGGTGAACGAGGAAGCCAACAAGGCGCAGTAATCGGCGCACCGTAACAGGACGCATATGGGGATTCCCATGTGCGTCCTGAAAGCTGTCCAAAATGAACGAGAATCACTGGAAAGGGGAGAGACCATGCGGGCGCTGGAATTGCCGCCGCGGCTGCATCTGATTGCCGGATGGGTGCCGAAGGGGACCATATTGCCGGCTTGCCGATGTCGGCACAGATCACGCGTATCTCCCCAACTGGCTGCGGCTCCACGGGAAGATCCGTGAAGCCATCGCCAGCGACCTGCGTCCCGGCCCGTTGGAACGGGCCAGAAACACCGGGCGTCTTTATGGGACGGACGGGATCGAGTACCGCCTGTGCAGCGGCCTGTCGGAGATCCGGCCCAGTGAGGTGGACACGATCGTGATTGCCGGAATGGGCGGAGAGACGATCCTTTCCATTCTGAAAGCCGCCCCGTGGACGGCGGACGACCACCATACGCTTTTGCTCCAGCCCCAGACCCATGAGGAACTGGTGCGGCAGTATCTGGCGGAAAACGGTTTTATTATCACGCGGGAAGCGCTGGTGCGGGATCGCGGTACCTTATATACGGTTATGGAAGCCAGAGCCGGAAAGGCGGAGCTGACGCTTACACAGATCTGGGGCGGCGTCTGCCTTTTGCGGGATCCTTTGGCTGATCGGTATATCATCGAAAAATCGTCCGCACACGGCGGCGTTGGCAGGTGCGAAACGCTCTGCCCGCCCGGCGGATGCGGAAAGGGCGGAGGCACTGCGTGCGGTTCTCACCGCTTTATTACGGGCAAGAGAGGAGTGGCGTCATGCCAACTGTTGAACAAATTGAACAGGCGCTGTTCCAGCTTGCTCCGAAGGAACTGGCCTTCGACTGGGATAATGTGGGCCATCTGGAAGGCGATCCGGCTCAGGAGGTACAGCGTGTTCTGGTGGCACTGGACGTCACGGAGAATGTTGTGACAGAGGCGGAAAAGCTGGGCTGCCAGCTCATCGTGTCCCACCATCCGCTGATGAACGTCCGCTGGCATCAGGCGGAGATGCAGACCCTGCGGCCCGACCGCTATCTGGGCCGTCTGCTGCGGAGATTGGTGAAAGCGGATATTTCTGTGATCTCCATGCATACAAATCTGGATATTGCCCCCGGCGGCGTCAACGACGCACTGGCCGAGGCACTGCGGATCGAGGACCCTGGGCCTCTGCCGGGGGATGAGAGTAGGCTCTGCCGTGTGGGACGGCTACAAAACCCTGTAAAGCTGTCTGACTTTGCGACCGCTGTGTGCAAAAAGCACTGGGCGCAAACGGCGTCCGCTATGCGGGAACTGCCCGGTGCAGAATGTGGCGCTTGGGGGCGGTGCCTGCGGCGAGTATATTGACACGGTCATTGCTGCCGGATGCGACACCTTTGTTACTTCGGATCTGACCTATCACCAGTTTCTGGATGCCGTTCCCAAAGGCATCAATCTGATTGACGCAGGGCATTTTCCGACGGAAGACCCGGTCTGTACAAAGCTGATTACTTATCTGGAGAAGGAATTTCCCCAGCTGATCATATCAAAATCCGCTTCTCATAAGGAAGCCATCCAATATTTTGTTGAAGGAGAATAACTACTATGTCCGGACATTCTAAATGGCATAACATTCAAAAGACCAAGGGCGCTGCTGACGCCAAGCGTTCCGCCGCATTCACCAAGATCGCAAGGAGATCATTGTTGCTGTCAAGGAAGGCGGCGGCTCCGGCGACCCTGCCAATAACTCCCGTCTGGCTACCGTGATCGCCAAGGCCAAGGCCGTCAATATGCCCAATGACAACATCAAGCGCACCATTGATAAGGCGCTGGGTGCCGGAAGCACGGAGAACTTCGAGGCTGTCACCTATGAGGGCTACGGTCCCGGCGGTGTGGCCGTAATCGTGGACGCCCTGACCGACAACCGTCAGCGTACCGCTCCCGAGGTTCGTCATGCCTTCGATAAGTGCAACGGCAATCTGGGCGCGCAGGGCTGCGTGTCCTGGAGCTTTGATAAGAAGGGTGTCATCGTCATCGACAACGAGGATCAGGAACTGGACGAGGACACCGTCATGATGGACGCGCTGGAGGCCGGCGCTGCCGACTTCGAGGCTGACGGCATGGTGATGGAAGTCCGCTGCGAGCCCGATGACTTCAACACTGTGGTCAAAGCACTGGAGGACAAGGGCTACACCTTCCTCTCTGCCGACATCGCCATGGTGCCCCAGAACTACATCACCCTCACCGATGAGGGCGACCTGAAGAATATGCAGAAGCTCATTGATATGCTGGAGGACAACGATGATGTCCAGAACGTCTGGCATAACTGGGAGAACGAATAACGGAATCTTTCTAACATAAAACGGGCCGGTTTTCAAAAAAACAGCAGATTTTTGCAACCAATGAATTTTGGCTGCGACATACATCAAATTTGCTGTGACATACGTTCGTCCTCCAGTTGCGACATACATGAGGAGGAATCCGTATGGAAATCGGTATGGCAGCAAAAGAATATCTGATAGAGATTGAGGTTCGGAAGTATACCCCTAAGACCATTAGGAGTTACCGAAACAACCTCAATCTTTTTCTGCGTTTTTGCACGGAACATGAGATTACAGGCATAGAAAATGTGACCCTTGCAACAGTCAAGCAATTCACACGGGCCATGACCGCCAGTAAGAAAAAGGGGACATACATCAATGGCATTTTGAAAGGCGTAAAATCCTTTTTGCAGTATTGCTATGAGGAGGGCTATGGAGCCTTTAATACAAAGCGTTGCTTTCCATGGTGCAAAGAAGAAAGAGCAGTTATTTTACCCTTTTCACTCCCTTTGCCTTACAGTGTAGGAAATTGATGATTTTCAACCCTTAGATGTATAAAAGCAGGCAGCACCCAACCGAAGCTGAGTGCTGCCTGTTTTGTTGTCCAATCCTGCTTGACAGATGCCGATTTTGTAGTTTTCTCAAATTACTGTCTTATCGGCACACGACTAATCTTCCGCTGTTTTTTTTTATGCGGTTTTGCCCAAACATTCTGTTCGCAATAGGGAAAGAAGGAGTATCTGCTCAGTCCGTCAGTTCTGCCGGAGTTTTGGGATAGTCGGCGTAATAGCCATTGTTGGGATTTGCCAGGTAGTACCACAGCAGCTTGGCCCAACCGGTTTCTTCTGCCGTCAGGGTGTTGGCACTGATGGCGGTGTCCAGAGACTTGGCGGCGGTCTGTTCCTGCTCCGGGAACAGCTCCCCCCGTAAAAGGCGGCCCCTGTGATAGCAAACCATCTGGTTTCATCGTCCATCACTCCGGGATAGGCCAGCATTTTTGCGTAAGTAACTGGATCATAGAAAAGGGCGTTGCAGAGAATTTCATCATAGCTTTCCGCATAGGCACCATCCATCCCGCTTGCAGTACAGCCCTGCTGAATGCACAGAATCTCGGAATCGGAATAGCTGTCCTGCTCACGCAGCCAGTCCATCAAGGCAAATATGGTGTCATCGCCGTCGATGCTGCCCAACTCTCCGAACTCCTGCCAATCCATGTCCGGCAGGTTGCCGAAAACGTCCCGCCGGCAGGCGTACCGCTCCTCGGCAGAGAGATTTTCATCGGTCACCAGCCGGTTCCATGCGATATAGACCTGCCGGGTGGCGTCAACCGGCTCCTGATAAATGTCCTGCCGGAAGGAGTAGTCCGGGTCACCGTTCCGCCGGATAGGGAAGATGGAACTGTTGTTGACGGCATAGGCCTCGTTTCCTTCGTCCAGCATATTTTCCACCCGGATGCCGGATACCAGCCCGTCCTTCATGAAAAAGCAGATGCTGTTGGAAAAGGCCTCCTTGGGCTGGTAAGCGTAAAAGTAATCATGCTCTGCGAGAATATCGCTGCCTTCTTCTTTGAAGCAGTACACCAGATCCATGCCATAGGCCCCCACCACCTCCGCCTTGGTGCTGCCTACATGGATGCCACGGGGCGTGGAGATCTCCTTGGTGTATGCGGTTTCCAGCTTCCAAATCGTATCCGGCTGTCCGTCCATATGGGCGTAGGTCAGGCGGATGCCGCCGGTGTTTAGATTATCAATCGTATAGACGGTTTCCCCGTTGTCCCCCTTGACCACGGTTTCTTCGCCGTCCAGGGACAGAGGCGTACCAAATGGATATTCCCCCTCTTGGCTGCCCAACTCCAAAATGAACCGTCCTCCGCCCAGTCCAGAATCAGGGCGAAGTCTGATGAGGGCGTTTTGCTTCTGCTGCATTGATAGGCGGGGTGATAGGATCGGGTGTGACAGGTTCTGATGGTTTGGATGCAGACAGCAGAAGCATGATCAATATCAGCAGAATAAAAATGCCCAGAATGATCCAAAGCAAACGGCTTTTTCGGCGGTGTGGAAAATTTGACGGGGAAGTGGGCGGGTTTTCCACACCGTCTGCATCCGGCGCAGCTTCCTCCGGCGTTTCCGTCAGCTCCGCCACGGAGACGCCCAGTTCCCGGGCCAATGCCAAGAGATTGTTCATGTCCGGCACGGACTGGTCTGTTTCCCATTTGCTGACGGCCTGACGGCTGACGCCCAATCGGGCACCCAGCTCCTCCTGAGAAATATTCAGCTTTTTTTCGATACAGGCTGATGCGCTGTCCAAGTGTCATATTGCGTCCTCCTTCCATAGGGGTATCGGTGGAATTTCGACTTCAGTATACCATACGGGGCCGCTATTGGCTACCACCCGGCTGTCAACTATCGGTTGCGGGCGGAAAAAAGACCGGAATTCCAACAAAAACCGGTCATGGAATTTTCCTGTGAAAATCTTCCGATACCCCCTTTCCAAACGACGGAAAATAAGGTAAAATAGACACTGATAACATATGCCACAGGAGGTCATTATGGAAAAACCGGTATATCATCGTGTCCTATTGAAGATCAGCGGCGAGGCTCTTGCGGGAGACAAGCATTCCGGCCTGGACTTCGAGGTCATTGGCCAGGTGTGCGACGTTATCAAGAAGTGTCTGGACATGGGCGTTCAGGTGGGTCTGGTCGTGGGCGGCGGCAACTTCTGGCGGGGCGCCAAAACAGCGGCGGCGGCAAGATGGAGCGCAGCCGTGCCGACCACATCGGCATGCTGGCTACCGTTATGAACTGTCTGGCCGTGGCGGACGTCTGCGAGCAGAAGGGGATTCCCGTCCGGGTGCAGACCGCCATTGAGATGCGGGCCATTGCAGAGCCGTACATCCGCTCCAGGGCCATCCGGCATCTGGAGAAGGGACGCGTGGTCATTTTCGGCGCCGGTACCGGCAACCCCTATTTCTCCACGGATACGGCGGCAGTTCTGCGGGCGGCTGAGATCGACGCCGATGTGATCCTGCTTGCCAAGAATGTGGACGGCGTGTACAGCGCCCGACCCGGTGAAGGATCCCACCGCCGTGAAGTACGACAGCATTTCCTATGACGATGTGCTGGCTCAGCACCTGATGGTGATGGACACCACCGCCACTTCTTTTTGTCTATGGATCACCATATTCCCGTGTTGCTGTTTGCTCTGAAGGATCCGGAGAACATCATCCGGGCCGTCTGCGGCAAAAAAGTCGGCACCATTGTGAAAGAATAAGGATCGAAAGGAAGGAACCAAACTATGTTGAAGGACGATTACAAGATCTACGAAGAGAAAATGCAGAAGAGCATTGACTCCGCCGCTGCGGATTTCGCATCCGTCCGGGCAGGCCGGGCCAATGCCGCCGTGCTGGACCGCATTACCGTGGACTATTACGGCACCCCGACGCCCATCCAGCAGATCGCTGCCATTTCCACCCCGGATCCTCGAATCCTGCAAATCTCCCCGTGGGACAACTCTGCGCTGAAATCCATTGAGAAAGCCATTCTGAACTCCGATCTGGGCATCAATCCCCAGAACGATGGCCGCAATATCCGCCTGAATTTCCCCCAGCTGACAGAGGAGCGCCGGAAGGAGCTGGTCAAGCAGATCCGCAAGTACGCCGAGAACGGCAAGGTGGCCGTCCGCAACATTCGCCGGGATGCCATGGAAGCTTTCAAGAAAAAGCAGAAGGCCTCCGAGATCACCGAGGATGATCTGAAGCAGGCGGAGAAGGACCTCCAGAAGCTGACGGACGACAGCTGCAAGAAGATTGACGAGCTTCTGGCCCGCAAGGAAAAGGAACTGATGGAGATTTGATGAGCGAGATGAACAACACGCTGCATACGGCGGGGTGGGCTGGCAGCCCACCTCGCCATATTGCGATTATTATGGACGGCAACGGCCGCTGGGCCACCAAGCGTGGCCTGCCCCGTACCGCCGGCCACAAGGCGGGGGCGGAGACCTTCCGCCGCATCGCCACCTACTGCAAGGATATCGGCGTCAAATACCTGACGGTCTACGCCTTTTCCACGGAGAACTGGAAGCGCTCGGAGACTGAGGTTTCCGCTATCATGGCGCTGCTTAAAAAATACCTGCTGGAAGCAGTGGACACCATGGAGCGGGATCATATCCGGCTGCATTTCTTTGGCGACATGACGCCTATCGACCCGGAATTACAGGCGCTTGCCCATGAAACGGATGAAATTACGGAGCATCTGTCCAAGGACGACTTTCAGGCCAACGTCTGCCTGAACTACGGCGGGCGGGACGAGATCCTCCGGGCAGTCCGCCGCTTTGCCGCAGAGTGTGCGGCAGGGGAGCGGAAGCCGGAGGAGCTGAACGAGTCCCTGTTTTCCGCCTATCTGGACTCTGCGGGCATCCCGGACCCGGAGCTGATTATCCGGCCCAGCGGGGAACAGCGGCTGAGCAATTTTCTGCTGTGGCAGTGCGCCTATTCCGAGTTTTATTACACAGACGCCCTCTGGCCGGACTTTGATGAAGCGGAGCTGGACAAGGCCATTGCTGCCTACCAGAGCCGTGACCGCCGCTTCGGCGGCGTAAAGAAATAAGCCCTTACAGGCGCTGAAAGGACTGAATTTTATGCTGCAAAGATGGTTGGTGGTCCTCATTGGCCTGCCGCTGCTGCTGGCTGCGCTGCTGCTGTGTCCGGATTGGGCCACAGTGATTGTGGTGTGCGGCATCGCTGCGGCGGCCGCTTATGAGTTGTTGCACACAGCGGGAAAAAAGGTGCCAAAGTGCGTCTACGCAGCCACGATTCTGGCGGCTGTCGCATTGGAATGGGTCATCTATGATGAACATACCTGGCAGTTTTATGAGGAGTATCAGTCCATGGGGATGATCCGAATCCTGTGTGTGCCGCTGGTGCTGGTGACGTTCCTGTTTTTCATCGCGGTGAAAAGCTATGGAAAGCCGGACGCCATGCCCTTTGCCGATGTAGCCACGGCCATTGTGGGCGGCATTGTGTTCCCTCTGATGTACAGCAGCATTTTCCTGCTGCGGATGGACCCAGAGTACGGCAGAATGTATGTGCTGCTGCCCTTTTGCGTGGCATTTATCGGAGACAGCCTTTCCATGTACGGCGGGATGCTCTTCGGCAAGCGGAAAATGGCACCCAGTGTCAGCCCCCAAAGACTTGGGCGGGGGCCATTGCCGGGCTGCTGGGCGGCGCGCTGGGGCTGGTGTTTTGGGGCGTGGTAGCTCACGCATGGCTGGGCTATGAACCAGATTACCTTTCTCTGGCACTGGCTGGTCTGGCTACCAACGCCATCGGCCAGCTGGGCGATCTCGCCATGTCCCTGATTAAACGGGAGGCCGGCGTAAAGGACTACAGCCATATTTTCCTGACCCACGGCGGGATGCTGGATCGGTTTGATTCCACGCTGTTCATTGCGCCTTGGCTGTATCTGTTTGTGTGTGCGGGTTTGTAAAAGACATAGAGGACATACTATGACGAATACGATCTCAATATTGGGCTCCACCGGCTCCATCGGCCGCCAGACTCTGGATGTAGCGGAGCAGCTGGGCCTGCATGTGGCGGCACTGACCGCCAATTCCAACGTGGAGCGAATGGAGGCCCAGTGCCGGAAATTTCAGCCCAGACTGGCAGTCATGACGGAGGAATCCGCCGCGGCAGAGCTGAAAATCCGTTTGCAGGACACGCCTGTAAAGGTACTGGCCGGTACAGACGCGCTGGTGGAAGCCGCCGTGCTGCCGGAAGCGGATACGGTAGTGACCGCCGTGGTAGGCATGGTGGGACTGAAACCCACGCTGGCTGCGATCGGGGAAAAAAGCGGATTGCCCTAGCCAACAAGGAGACGCTGGTCTGTGCCGGAGAACTGGTGATGGACGAGGCGGACCGCTGCGGTGCGGAGATCGTGCCGGTGGACAGCGAGCATTCCGCCATCTTCCAGTGCTTACAGGGCTGCGCCGACCGCCGGGAGATCCGGCGGCTGATCCTGACCTGCTCCGGCGGTCCCTTCCGGGGAATGTCCCGGAAGGAAGTGGGAAAGATGACGAAAGCGGATGCCCTGCGGCATCCCAACTGGACCATGGGGCCAAAGATCACCGTGGACTGCTCCACGCTGATGAACAAAGGGCTGGAGGTCATTGAGGCCATGCGGCTGTACCGTCTGCCGCTGGCGCAGGTATCCGTCATGGTGCATCCGCAGAGCATCGTTCACTCCATGGTGGAGTACCGGGACGGCGCCGTGCTGGCCCAGCTGGGCACGCCGGATATGCGACTGCCCATCCGCTACGCCATGACCTACCCGGAGCGGGGGGAGAACCCGGCACCGCCGCTGGACCTTTTGAACAGCCCGCCCCTGACCTTCTCGGAGCCGGACCGGGAGACTTTTCCCTGCCTCCGTCTGGCGGAGGAAGCGGCGGAGGAGGGCGGAACGGCCTGCGCCATTCTGAACGGTGCCAACGAGGAAGCCGTCCGCCTGTTTTTGGCGGAGCAGATCGGCTTCTATGATATTTCCGATCTGGTGGCGGATGCGCGGACGGCTGTAAGCGTCCGGCAAAACCCGTCTCTGGAGGAGATTCTGGAGGCAGACCACGCTGCGCGGGCTGCCGTAAAATCCGCATATTCGAGGAGTCATGCATGAGCGTTGTCTATATCCTTGCGGCGATCCTGATTTTCGGCGTGCTCATCGCTGTGCATGAGCTGGGCCACTTTCTGGCGGCGAAGCTCTGCGGCGTACAGGTCAACGAGTTTTCCATCGGCATGGGACCTGCCGTCTGGCACCGGCAAAAAGGGGAGACGGAGTATTCTTTTTCGAATTCTGCCCATTGGCGGCTACTGCGCCATGGAAGGGGAGGACGAGGATACCGGGAATACCCGCTCCTTTACCCGGCAGGGCTTCTGGAAAAAGCTGGTGATTCTGGCGGCCGGTGCATTCATGAACTTCCTGACGGGACTGCTGATCGTGGCAATTCTTTTCAGTGGAGCCAGAACCTTTTATGTGGACGGGATTCAGGGGCTTGCCCCGGAGGTGTCCCCAGACCGGTGAAACGGCCTGATGGCCGGGGATCAGATCTATAAGGTCAACGGCTGGCGCACCTATTTCAGCGGCGACGCCCAGATGTTTTTAGGGTATTCCGGCGACAGCGCGGATATCGAGGTGATCCGGGATGGCCGCCGCATTGTGGTGAAGGACGTTCCCCGGCAGACCTGCACCGATCAGCAAGGGCAGTCTTATCAGGGCTTCGGCCTGTATGTGGGCAATCTGCCAGTGGCGGCTACAGTTCCGAACCGTCTCCAGTACACATGGTATCAGACCATGGACTTCGTACAGCTGGTGTGGTTCAGCCTGTGCCAGCTGGTGTCCGGCAATGCGGGAATCAACGATCTCAGCGGCCCGGTGGGTATTGTGACCACCATCAAGGACGTGGGAACGGAAGCACAGGAATCTGCGGAAGCAAATAACCGGAACGGCCTGCTGGCTGCGGCGGAGAGCATTGCCTACTTCGCGGCGCTGATCGCCGTGAATCTGGCAGTGATGAATCTGCTGCCCCTGCCGGCACTGGACGGCGGGCGGATTTTTTTCCTGCTGGTGGACGCCGTTTCCATGGCGCTGTTCAAGCAGAAGGTCCCGGAAAAGTATCAGGCAGCCATCAACACGGCGGGCTTTGTCCTGCTGATGGGCTTCATGCTGCTGGTAACATTCCATGACGTATTCAAATTGGTAAAGTAAGGCGAGAGAGATGACGAAGAAATTGATGGTGGGCCGGGTGGCCGTGGGCGGCGGCGCCCCGGTGTCTATCCAGTCCATGTGCAATACGAAAACAGACGATGTGGATACAACCGTTGCCCAGATCCGCACTTTGGCGGACGCCGGATGCGAAATCATCCGGGTGGCCGTGCCGGATGAGGCCGCAGCCATGGCGGTGGACAGGATCAAGGAGCAGATTTCCATTCCTCTGATCGCGGATATCCACTTCAACTATAAGCTGGCACTGATGTGCGCGGAGCGGGGAATTGACGCGCTGCGGATCAACCCTGGCAACATCGGCGGGGAGGAGAAGGTCAGGGCAGTGGCGGAAGTCTGCCGGCTGAAAAATATCCCCATCCGCATCGGCGTCAACGGCGGCTCGCTGGAAAAGGAGCTGCGGGCCAGATACGGCGGCGTGACGGCAGAGGCGCTGGTGGAAAGCGCTATGGGCCATGTAAAGCTGCTGAACCGCTATGATTTTGATGACATCTGCATCTCCGTGAAATGCTCGGATGTGCCGTTGACCATGCGGGCCTACACGCTGCTGAGCCAGCAGACGGATTACCCGCTGCATCTGGGGGTCACGGAGGCGGGAACGCCCTCCATGGGGATAGTGAAGTCCGCCATGGGCATCGGCGGCCTGCTGTGCATGGGCATTGGCGACACCATCCGGGTCACGCTGACCGCAGACCCTGTGGAGGAAATTTACGCAGCGAAAAAGATCCTCCGGGCGGCGGGACTGCGGAAGGAAGGCGTGAATCTGATCGCCTGTCCTACCTGCGGCCGTACCCGCATCGATCTGATCCCCGTGGCGGAGGAAGTGGAACGCCGTCTGACCAACTGTAAGAAAAACATCACGGTAGCCGTCATGGGCTGCGCGGTCAACGGCCCCAGAGAGGCGGCAGCTGCGGATGTAGGCATCGCAGGCGGCAATGGTGAAGGGCTTATTTTCCGAAAAGGAGAAATCCTTTACAAAGTGCCGCAGGAGCGGATTGTGGACGCTCTGATGGAGGAAATTGAAAAGCTGTAAGCAGCTTTTGCAGAAGATAGGGGAAAGAAGGGCGTATGTCGAGAGAGATACCGTTTTTTTGAATTGTTTGCACAGCGGCAGCTCCCCCGGAGCTGCGGCTGAAGCTGTTGGGAGCCGTGGTGATCAGTGCCTGCATCCAGCGGGAGAGCCTTTCTATGGAGCTGGCTCTGACTGTCAGGCACCCGCTGGAGCCTGCGGATCTGGACGAGATGAATGCGGCCATCCGCAGGGGCTATGGCCTGGACGATGTGAAGATCCGCCTGACGCTGAAAGAGGAACAGCCGCCCTCCCAGCGGAAGGCTACGCCGGAACAGGCGGCGGGCGGCGGCCCAACCGGCCCGGTGCTGATGGGGAATCCCATCAAGGGCAAGCCCGTGGAAATGAAGACGCTGGACCTGAAAATGGGCAATGTCACGGTGGCGGGAAAGGTGTTTTCTGTGGAGTGCGTGGAGACCCGGCGGCCCGGTATGTGGCGGCTCCATGTGGAAATGACGGACTACACCAGCTCTGTGGCCGTTCATAAGAACCTGACGGAAAAAGGAAGCCAAAGCACTGGACGGGAAGATCAGCCCCGGTATGTGGCTCTGCGTGCAGGGAAAGATGGAACCCACCTGGGACGGCAAGGACATTCAGTTGAATCCCTACCACATCAATGTCATCCAGCATGAGGAACGACAGGATACCGCGCCGGTGAAGCGTGTGGAGCTGCATCTCCACACCAAAATGAGCAATATGGACGCTCTGACAGACACCAAGGAGGTCATCAAGGAGGCCATTCGCTGGGGGCATCCCGCCATCGCCATCACTGACCATGGCGTGGCCCAGTCCTTCCCGGACGCATGGCACGCCGCCGGGGATAAAATCAAAATTCTTTACGGCGTGGAAGGCTATTTCATCAACAATGTGGATGACCGCATCGCCGTTCACGGCTATGATGACTGCGGGCTGGACGATGAGTTTGTGTGCTTCGACATCGAGACCACCGGCCTGAAGGTAGACCGGGAAGCGATCACGGAGATCGGCGCGGTGGTGCTGAAAAACGGGGAGATTGCCGAGCGGTTCCAGACCTTTGTGAATCCCAACCGCCGCCTGACGCCGGAGATCATCGGCCTTACCGGCATCACTGACGAGATGCTGAAGGATGCGCCCCAGCTGAAAGAGGCGCTGACGGATTTCCTGAAATTTGTTAACGGCCGGCCTCTGGCAGCACACAACGCGGAATTCGATATCGGCTTCATTCGGGCGGGCTGCAAGAAGGTGGGACTGGCTTTCGACCCCACCTACGTGGACTCCCTGATCCTAGCCCAGAACCTGCTGCCGGGTCTCGGCAAGTACAAGTTAGACATCGTGGCGGAGCATCTGGATCTGCCAGCCTTCAACCATCACCGGGCCAGCGACGACGCGGCCACCGTGGGATATATGCTGATCCCGTTCTGGAAAATGCTCCATGAGCGAGGAATCCATACACTTCAGGCCGTCAACAAAGAGATGGAAAAGCTGCGCCCTTTGGGCAGCAAGTCCAACCGCTTCCCCAAGCACATCATCATTCTGGCCCGGAACAAGGTGGGGTTGAAAAATCTCTATCAGCTGATTTCTGCCTCCAACCTGAAATACTTCAAGCGGGTTCCCACCATCCCCAAAAGCGAGCTGATGGCCCATCGGGAGGGCCTGATCATCGGCTCCGCCTGCGAAGCCGGCGAGCTATTCAAGGCTGTGGTGGATCACAAGGACTGGGACGAGCTGAAGCGCATCGCGTCCTTTTACGACTATCTGGAAATTCAGCCCCTCTGCAACAATATGTTCATGCTCCGCAACGGCGACGTCCGAAGCGAGGAGGAGCTGCGGGAGTTCAACCGCACCATCGTCCGCCTGGGCGAGGAGCTGGGCAAGCCCGTGTGCGCGACCGGAGACGTCCACTTCCAGGAACCGGAGGACGAGGTCTACCGACACATTCTGCTGGCTTCAAAAATTCCCGGATGCCAACGAGCCGCTGCCCATCTACTTCAAAACCACACAGGAAATGCTGGAGGAATTCAGCTATCTGGGGGAGGAGAAGGCCTATGAGGTGGTGGTGACCAACACCCGGCTGGTGGCGGATCAGATCGAAACCTTTGAGCTGCTGCCGGCGGAGCTGTTCCCGCCCCGCCTGGAAAACTCCGAGGAGGATCTGAACCGTCTGGTCTGGGAGAAGGTACACCGGCTGTACGGCGAAGACCCACCCCAGCTGATCGTGGACCGCCTGAACGTAGAGCTGGGCGGTATCTTAGGCAAGTACGACGTGGTGTACATGTCCGCCCAGAAGCTGGTGCAGCGCAGCAACGAGTGCGGATATCTGGTGGGATCACGAGGCTCCGTGGGATCCTCTCTGGTGGCCTATATGTCCGGCATTACGGAGGTCAACTCGCTGCCGCCCCATTATCGCTGTCCCAAGTGCAAAAACAGCGAGTTCATTCAGGACGGCAGCTATGGCTGCGGCGCGGATATGCCGGATAAAATCTGCCCCGTCTGCGGCACGAAGTACGTCAAAGACGGCTTCGATATTCCCTTTGAAACCTTTTTGGGCTTTGGCGGCGGCAAGGTTCCGGATATCGATCTGAACTTCTCCGGCGAGTATCAGGCCCGGGCCCACCGCCACGCCATTGAGATGTTCGGCGAGACGCAGGTGTTCCGGGCCGGTACCATCGGTACCTTGGCGGAAAAAACGGCTTACGGCTTCGTCAAGAAGTATCTGGAGGAAAACGGCATCGTGGCCTGCCGGGCGGAGGAAAAACCGATTGACGCAGGGCTGCGTCGGCGTGCGGCGCACCACCGGCCAGCACCCCGGCGGTCTGGTGGTCGTCCCGGACGACAAGGATATGGAGGATTTCTGCCCGGTGCAGCATCCGGCGGATGCCGACGATTCCGACACCATCACCACCCATTTTGAATATCACTCCATGGAAGCCAACATCCTGAAGCTGGACATGCTGGGACACGATGACCCCACCATGGTGCGTATGATGCAGGATCTCACCGGCGTGGACCCCCATGAGATCCCCCTGGATGACCCGGATACCATGTCCATCTTCATCTCCAGCAAGGTACTGGGCTATGAAAATGACCCCATTCTGGGGCCAACCGGCGCTGTGGCTATTCCGGAGTTCAATACCCGGTTCACCCGGCAGATGCTCATTGACACCCAGCCAAAGGATTTCAACACGCTGGTGCGGCTTTCCGGCTTTTCCCACGGCACGGATGTGGATGGGCAACGCGCGGGAGCTGATCCTCAGCGGCACCGCCAGCGTTCTGGAGACGGTGGGCTGCCGTGACGACATCATGCTCTACCTGATCTCCAAGGGCCTTGATCCCAAAATGAGCTTCAAGATCATGGAAAAAGTCCGAAAAAGGTGAAGAAGGGCGGTTTTTTGATGAGGGCTGGGAGGAGGGCATGGAGCACGATGTGCGGCTGGTACATTGAGTCTCTGGCCATCGTAGATGCCCAAAGGAAGCCAGGCAATGCCTGCCACCACCAGAGGCGATGTCGTGAGATAGTGCTTCAGGAGAGCTTTTCCTTCAGGAAAATACGGCTCCACACCACCGACAGCGCTACGCAGTAGGCGGAGATGATGGGGGCCGCCAGGGCTACATGCTCCGTGTCCGCCAGGGCATAGATATGGCAACTGACCCGCCGTCTCGCACAAAGCGCCCAGGTACTTGGGGGCTTCCCGCTTGGGCACCAGCCTGCGGATGAGCACCACATACACGAAGCACGATGCCCGCCGCCAAAATGTCAGTTCATAGGCGCAGTTGGCGCTGTCCTCATTGAGGTTTCCAGCACCTTGCTGTCGGCGAAGGTGCCCAGGGCGTCCAGCACACAGTAGAGAATGGGTAGAAGCAGCGCCAGGGCGGACTTGGCATACTTGTAGTTGCCGGCCTCCCTGGCAGTAAAGGCCGCGACTCATCGTCCTCCCAGGCCTCCACGTGCCCAGCCCGATGACGCCCACACAGAGACGAGGGCCATGGCCGCATACTGGGCCAGGGCCAGCAGGGCCGGAACCCGGTGATGATGCTCAGCACTGCCACCATTGCGCCGGAGGAGTTGCAAATGGGGGAGACGAGATGGACAGCTCAATAGCAGCGAAGCCCCACGTATCCCAGGGCCATGGACCAGAATATACAGCAGCGACACCGGCGAATGGTGAGATGATGGAGGTAATTTCCGTCCCACCGATATGAAGATTTCGTAAGTGCGTGCAGACCCATGACCCTTACAGCCGAGCCATTTCAGAGTGGGCGTACTTATCGTCTATTCGACAGCCGATTTTAGAAACAGATGATGCTCAGAACAGAAGCGCGATAAAGAAAATAAAACCATAGATGAAAATACTCCTTATTATTTTATGGTTGTGATTCCGGCGTCCGCCAGCTTTGCATACTCAAAGAATGCCAACGCCGTGAAACCAAGGTGAGACCGCCCTGGAAGTAGACCGCATAGGGGGGCGGATGGGCCCCGTCGGCGGAAGCTCAATGGAACTGCCCTGCAAAGCTCCGGCGGCCAGCCAGCCTCGCTCTCATGAAATGGGCATGGCCAGGAGCTCCGGGGTCACATAGCTGTCCACGGCGAGTACGGACTAAGATACCCTTGCAGAGAAGGCCACCATGGCTTCCCTTGGCGCCTAACTCCACGGCCTGGATGATGTCGTATCGACTCAGCAGATTTGCGAGAACGCAAAGCGGAAGCCCAATCTTTTCATAGAGGCGGCGGCAAAATGGCGCTCTTCAAAGCTCCGGCCCACCGTGGGCGCCAGGAAAAGCCCCTGGTAAAGGCGGGGATCAGCCCCAGATTTTGGCACCAACCTCCTGGCCCAGGCCCGGGGCACTTTCGAGGCGGTAAGCGCACCGGTCCACGCACTCCTTGGTACCGCAGATGTAGCCGCCGATGAGCAAGACCGCCCCCGGGGTTTTGATGAGAGCTCCCCACCACCATATCCGCTCCCAGTCACAGATGGTCCTCCTCCACAAATTCGCCGTAGCAGTTGTCCCAATTATGCAGAGCACATCCGGGCTTGCAACGGATTGCAGAAGGCGATCAGCTCACCGATCTGCTCCACTGAAAAGAGGGGGCCTCGTAGCGTAGCCCTTGGAGCGCTGAATGGTGATGAGTTTGGTTTTGGGGTGATAATGGCCCGGCGGATGGGCATCGGCTTGTGCCGACCCATCCTCTCAGATCGGCCTGACGATAGATGACGGTCTCCGCCAGGGAGCAGGGGAGAGGGACGAATACCGATGACCCCGGAAGGGTGTCGTAGGGCAGGCCTACAGGCTGAGCAGCTCGTCTCCGGGGAGTGAGGTTGGCGCCGAGGGCCACAGTAAGGTACGGGTACCGCAGGTGATCTGGGGCGCACCAGGGCTGCCCCGTGTGGAAGCAATCGGCATAGACCTGCTCCAGATTATCCCGCCCCTCATCGTCGCAGCCGTAACCGGTGGTGGCGGCAAAATGGTAGCGTTGACGGTTTTTCTGCATAAAGCCGAAGCACCTTGCACTGGCTGTATCTGCCACTGGCAATCGATCTTCCCGGAATCGTCCGTAAGACTACCGAAAGTCGCCAAATCATAAACGGCCTGGGAAACCTCAACTGCCGATACATCTCGTTCATCATGATTCGCTGTCCTCCGAACTTGCAAAATTTCCTGAGCCACCCGGTCCAGTACCTCCGGGCCGGGAGACCACCAGGTTCCGGACTTTCGCTGCCCAAAATCAGCAGCGTGTCTCCGGGGCGGATATTAAAAAAAATCCCGGCCTCCCTCAGATCACGATCTGACCCCTTCGGTCGCCCACCTTGCGGTGCCAAGACCCTGCCGGGTGGGGAGCGGCCCAATATATGTTTGCCCTGGGCATGACCTCACCTCATAAAAATCATCTTTTCATACTTGTGACAGATGGCAGTATATCAGCAATACGTAACTGAACGAAGCATACTGA
>VOFC01003853.1_pt1 | contig 29636 bp, 51 predicted proteins | sample 5384161 | NCBI WGS metagenome assembly VOFC01 (sample SAMN12384722, study PRJNA508395) | human gut metagenome | isolation source: healthy gut B | host: Homo sapiens | reverse complement strand
GGTCGCCCGCGGCATGCGTTGTTTCACATTTGACGATTGTTTCATTGGGAGAAGTTTATCCGGCATAAAGGACGGTTTTGCGTCCTCCATGCGCCTTAACGAGCGGCAAGTTCCGCATGGTACAGAACGGCGGTCTGGCCGCAGGCCGTAAAAAGATATTCTTCAAGCTGCTCCGGCTCGGCAAGCTGGACAAACTTCTCATTCATCAGATAGTCAAGGGAAACTTCCCGTTCCCACCTCCGGCGCAGCTTCAAAATTTTATCTATGGCTGCGTGACGAATGACAACCTTGCAAAAGGCATTAAAAGTGTACTGGATATGCACTTTGTAGGCTTCATCTTCGGTCATGGAAATTCCCCCTCTCTGATAATAGTGCGGGGCGGCAGCACTCCTTGCTGTCGCCCCTTGATTGCCTACCAGCAAAGACGGGCGGGACTGTCAACGGCGGCGCGTATGCGCCGTTCATCTTGACCGTTGACTGGCTCGGCTGGCTTTGCTATTCCATTATCTCTTTCAATTATTGTCAAAGGAAATATAGATAGTTAGACTATCTGGTATGTAACTGATACTCAACCACTTATCGTCGTTTGATAAAAGTGTCCCAATCGAAACATAGTTTCCCTCTTCGATTTCCTCCGATACATTCTCAATTACGGAAAAGCCTTCTTGGTTCAAAAGCTCCATATACTCGCTATAGTCGTCGTCGCTAATACCGGTAAGGTTGACATTACAATTTTCATGTTCTGTATCAAGTGTAGCCCATGCAACCGTACCGGGCGCAATAGGAAGCCCCTCTGTGTACTCATTCGCAGGCCAAACACCCTCGTCCAATTTTGTAACACTATTAGATTGCGTATTGTTCTCATTACCTTGTCGGTGTAGACGAAGTAGTTTGATTAGAACACGCGGCCAAAGAAATTATGAATATGATTGCCAATACAGAAATATACTTCTTCATAAGTTATCTCCTATTTTTGTGTATAGTTCGGATAATCAATAAAAGAGCAATAGCCGTTGCTGCAAACCCAACTGCCAAAAGATTTGCGAAATATCAAAGGCAAACGCACTCTCAATCTGGATATTTGTTGTTGCGTCGGCTTGTCCGATTGCGCCCTCTGGTGCTTTTCCTAATCGCGTGACAGCATATATCGAAAAGGCAACAGCCGCAACAATAAGCGCAGCAAGCGCAGAAATGATACCTTTCCTTTTTTTTGATTAGGCGTTATCAATACCAAACTGCTCTGCGGTGCTGTCTGCAAATTCTTTTGGCGTCCCTAAACGCTGGATAATCTGCTGTTCCGTTTCTCCATGCTCCATAGCAGACGCAAAAACTTCATTCAAGTCACGCACAACCTCTTTTTTCATTTTGCGTGGTAAAGATAGTTCCTTTTCAACTTGTTTGATATATTGTTCTTTCATTTCGATACCCTCGCTTGTTGATAACTTTCTATGAAGCCGTTTACGCAGTTCTCATAGCTTGACCAAAATAAGATTAGTTCATCAAGTACATTCCTGCCTTTATCCGTTAGAGAGTAATACTTTTTGAACCGCCATTTGCCACAGCCGGAGCCAATCGACATTTAATTAGTTCTGCTTCCTGCAAACGATACAAAATGGGATAAATGGTTCCCTCTTTTGCATATCCCAAAACAGACGCACTATTGTTCAATTCAGTTATAATTTATCGTTTCCGTAACCTTCCAGCAAGTTGATAACACCCCATACTGCAAGACCAGCTCCGATCGCTACTACAAGAGTCTGTAAAATATTAATTGCCTGATTAAAAAACGCCATAGTCGTTGTCTCCTTTCAAATCATTGCTTTTTATCAGTTTCTATCTATGTTTTAAGAAGTCTCTTCCGGCTCTGCCCTTATGGGCGGCCTTTCATGATCTCTCAAATCCATCACCTCCCTATAAGGGCAAAGAAAAAAGAGCTATGTGTTTACATCTTTCACATGCTCTGCTTCCTTGTTTTCCGTATTTAATTCTTCTGCCAGACTTTCCTCTGAAAAGGCATACAGGTCAAATTCCTGTGTCCTTGTCAGCTTCACTTCCATCCGATGCCGCATATACGCTTCCACATCAAATTCATTTTTCTTATCATAGTCCGACAATTCCTTGTATCGTTTATGCTTGGTAATATCGAACTTGTCACTGAAAAACGGTCTGACACCTCTCAGCTGAAGGATACATTTACTGCCATCCATGACCGCAAGCTCGTCCCGGCTCATCAATTCCTTTCCTGTTTTCTGATAATTCATCCCATAAGAACGGCTCTGTCCACGGGTATCAGAAGTGTTGTATAAATCAATCGTTTCTTTTCCCAGCGTCTCGAAATCTCCTTTAAGGTCGAACTTTCCTTACCGCCAAGGAATAACATCGTGTCGCAGTTGCCTAAGATTGTTTCAGCTGCATCTTTATAGATGGTCTTGAGCTGTGACTGCGACTGGAGGATAATGGATGCTGAAATCTCACGGCTACGAATAGTTGCGATCAGCTTGTCAAACTGAGGAATTTGTCCGATGTTGGCAAACTCATCAGCTAATATTCTGACATGATATGGCAATCTTCCATGATGTACATCGTCCGCTCTGTCACATAACAGGTTGAATAACTGGCTGTACATCATCGCCACAACAAAGTTAAAGGTATCATCCGTATCAGAAATAATGATAAACAATGCTGTCCTCTGATCTCCTACCATATCCAGTTCCATTTCATCATAGCTCATGATCTCACGAAGCTCCGCAATATCAAATGGAGCAAGTCTGGCTCCACAGCTAATCAGAATCGACTTCGCTGTTTTGCCGGCGGCTAATTTATATTTCTTATACTGACGTACTGCAAAGTGTTCCGGTTCTTCTTTCTCCAGTTCCTCAAACAGCATATCTACTGCATTTTTAAATGTCTCATCATCTTCCCTTGTTTCGGATGCGTTGATAAATTCAAGCAGCGTTGCAAAGTTCTGTTCCTCCTCCGGTGCTTCATACCAGATATATGGATTGGAAAATGCCGTTTAAAACTCCATCCAGAACCAGACTCTGAACCTTTTGTGATGCATTCACTCCGGCAGCCAGTCTCCATGCCTCTCCCCCTAGATTTGTCGCAGCCAGTAATGATATAGGGAATATTAAGAATCAGCTGCTTTTTTCAACTTTTTCGTATTCATCGCGACCTCTCCTTTTTTTCTCCGCTACCTTCTTTGGAATTGCTGCCACAATCTCCTTTGAACTTTTCAGTTTCTCCATAACACTGATCTTTTTCCACAGATGATTTCTTTATCTGCTTTGCTGAATAATCATCAAGAATCCTGGTGATTGCATCCTGATCCTTTGCCTTGAAAAACACCGTATATATTGGAGGCTCTGAATTCTTGTCTTTGACCACTGCAAAAATCAACACCATATTTTTTGCAATCTTCTGAAAGTCCTTCAGTCCTTCATCTGCCAGAGGAATAGAAGAAACTCCTTGCCCCTGGCGGATCAGCGTCTTCACAGACTGTTTCCCTCTGTCGGATGAATCTTCTGTCCGATTGCGTGTCCGGCAGCTTTGACGGGTTTCTTTACCGCATCACTAAGTGCTTTCATAAAATCATCAAGAACCGGCTTTGCCATTTTCACCGCAATATGAACACTCTTATCCGTGATTTCCTTGCTAACTTCCTCATGCAATGCTTTTCTCACTTCCTTCCATCAAAAAAACAGCCCTAAGGCTGCATCCACAAAGTTACTCATCTTTTTATTTTTATCCACACCGAGAACTCCCCCTCATTGTGGATGATGCTACATGGAAAACGGTTGGCGATTGCAATATCTGTCAGCACCGTTTCATCTACAGCAGAACCACAGATCACAAGGATTCTGGAACGCCTCAACATATCTTCTGACATATCCATATAATCCTTGTATTCATCTGCATTGCTGACATCAATTACCTCCGGAAGTGATAACAGCGGGCAGATCGGCGTATAGCCTGCCTCATATAATTTTCTGCAGCATCTCTTTGCAGATCTTCTTGGCCCTGCTCCTGTCTGCACTCCATGCAGATGTTACATAAGCCCATGGTCTGTTATTCATGTGTTTCCTCCTATCCCAGCTGATATGCCTGAATTCTGTATGGTCCCATTGCAAAGGATGTCATCCTTCCAGCCATTTCAGTTATCACATTATCAATATCAGCCTTATCAAGACCTTTGAGGCCATAATCAGATCTCAATACAAGGAATTCTCCAAGAAGATATGAGTTTCCGTCTGCTACAATTTCTTTCTTCTCTCATCATATACCAGAATGTAATCAGACTTTTTCCGATCATCTCTGGACATGCAGTTATTTCCGAATCGGTCAATCATTGAAACTGCGTCCTGAATGGTGATATAATGCACCTCCCTGCTCCTTATCTACATAGATGGCATACTCCGGTGGAAGCATCACCTGCATGACCTTCTCCAGTTCTGTCACCGCATTATCAGATGCTCCATAATATATTTCATGTTGTTTATCCAATTTTCTCCTCCTATATTTTCCCCTGTTGCCATATCGTGACTGACTTCTGCACGATAATAGCTGTCGATCGTTGCCGGAGCATTATAAAGTGCCGCCAGCAAATACTGTTTGATGTTCCTTATTTTTGCAGTACTTCCTGCATACAGTTCATCACATACCGGATGTTCATCCCCATGAATGGTCTTTCTGCAGGGCAGACTACATCCAGAATCAGGTCCTTTATTCCTTGGATGCTGGTATCATACGGATAATCACCACATCCACTGTTCGGCTTTTCATCCCCATCACTTTGGCAATCAGAATGGTCTTTTTTTTGAGCAGACTACGGTGATCCATGAACTGTAATTTCTGCTGGTCTGTAAGTCCTTTGTCTGATTCCATCCAGAATGATTGCTGGTATCATACGGATAATCATCAATTTTCAGCGCCCCGGTCTATTCCAAGCTTCTTAAATCTGTTCATCCAGATATGCTTCATATCCCATCCTCTCCTCATCCGTGATAAGATAGGATTAGTATTATTAAATTCAGTATTATTGTTATTAGTATTATAATTAGCTGACATTTCGCTTACCTCCGATTTTCCTGTCAAAAAAAATGCCAGGTGGCAATCGCCAACTGACACAATCCGAGTTTTCCGCCCGCTTTGATTTTCTGCTTTTCTACCGCGTCCTTTGCAGCCTTTACAGATCCTTGAATTCAGAGCCGCCTTATTGGGCTCTATTACATATATTTCCTTTATACTGTAAATACACACCTTTGGTGTGAATACAGGTAAAGGAGGTCGTAAGTTATGACCAAGTATCGTGAAATCCTACGCTTGAAAAGCTTAGGATTCAGTGAGAGGAACATCGCACAGAGCTGCGGTGTATCCAGAAACACAGTCGCTAAAGTTTTGAAAAAGGCAGCGGAAATAAATATTTCATGGCCGCTGGATTTCGACATGACCGACAGCGCACTAGAAGAGCTGATGTTTCCTAAGGATAAATCGGCAACGAATAAACGCATGCCAAACTTTGACTACATCCGCAAAGAACTTCTGCGGAACGGCGTAAACAAAAAGCTTCTCTGGGTAGAATACTGCGAGGAGTGCCGCATGAGCAGCGAAGAGCCTCTAATGTATTCTCAATTCTGCTACTATATCCAGAAGGATGAAGAAAAACGCAGGGCTACCATGCATATCCCGAGAAAACCAGGTGAACAGATTGAAGTTGACTGGGCCGGTGATCCCGCCCACATCATTGATCCGGACACCGGGGAAATCGCGGATGCGTGGATATTTGTAGGTGTATTAACTTACAGTCAGTATGCTTTTGTAAAAGCATATATGAATGAGAAAACCGACAACTGGATCAAAGCTCATGTCCAGATGTTTGATTTCTTTGGCGGTGTCACACCTATGCTCGTTTCTGATAACTGTACAACCGCAATGAATCATAAAAAGAGTGACTGGTACAACACTGCCTTAAACACAACTTATCATGAGATGGCAGAACATTATAATCTTGCCATCCTTCCGGCCAGAGTCCGGAAACCTAAGGATAAACCGAATGTAGAGGGATCAGTAGGAAAGATATCCACATGGATAACAGCAGCCCTTCGTAATGAGCAGTTTTTCTCTCTTGCAGAATTGAATGCTTCAATCCGTGAAAAACTGGATGCCTACAATGCCCGTAAATTCCAGAAAAAGGAATGTAGCAGACTCAGTTTATTTCTTGGGGAAGAAATGCCATTACTGGCGCCGTTGCCTGCTACACCTTTTGAACTGGCTGAGTGGAAACAAGCCACCGTCCAGTTCAACTATCACATCGCAGTAGACAAGATGTACTACTCCGTGCCTTATCAGTATATCAAAAATAAGGTAGATGTGCGTATAACAGATACAACGGTTGAAATATTTTATAATCACAATCGTATTGCCTCTCACAGACGGCTCTATGGAAGAAGCGGTCAGTATTCTACCGTGACAGAACATATGCCACCGGAACACCAGAAATATCTGGAATGGAACGGCGAAAGATTCCGCAAATGGGCAGATTCGATTGGAATTAACACAAGTAAGGTTGTCGATGCAATACTTACCTCCGGCAGGATTGAACAGCAATCCTACAGAAGCTGCATGGGATTATTAAAACTGGCAGAGAAACATTCGCCTGAAAAACTGGAACAGGTCTGTGCCACAGCACTTTCTTATTCCGCTAAACCCAGCTATAAAAGTATCAAAAATCTATTGGCCGCAACAAAGGATGAACCTGATACCGGATCAGAATCATCTCAGGCAGTAAAGCCACACGGCATAACCAGAGGAGCCAGATATTACGGAGGTAAACGAGCATGACAAATCAAAGTACAATCGATAAACTTATTGAAATGCGCCTGACCGCTATGGCAGATGCATTCCGTATCCAGATGGATGATCCTACAATGAAGGAAGTGCCGTTCGAGGACCGCTTCGGTATGCTTGTTGATATCGAGTACAGCAATCGTAAAAACAATCGTCTGAAAAGACTGATTCGTCAGGCTGAGTTTGAACAGCCAGATGCCAGTATCGCAGCGATCGATTACCATTCTGGACGAAAGCTGAACAAGGCACTGATCAGCCGTCTGGCAACTTGCGAATACATTCCAGAATACAGGAACATCTTCATTACAGGTGCCACCGGAAGTGGTAAAACTTATATGGCCTGTGCCTTTGGCATTAGGCTGGTTGGGAGCAATTAAGCTATACCCGTATAACGCGCCAGGTAGTGTATTCATTGTTTTTTATGGAACCCTATCGGAAGGAGCATATAATGCATAACAAAACTATATTTCCGTCGGCATTGATGTCGGTTCAGCTTTTAGCTTTATGACAATTCTTGCGCCAGACGAAACAGTGATCTTGAAACCTTTCAAGATTACTCACAATAATAAGGATTCTTTGAACGAGCTGTTTCTGAAATTAAAAAAAAGCAGAAGAGCTGTATTCCTTAGAAAGTCGCACCTTTCTAGAATCCACTGGGATTTATCATTTCCCGCTCTTCTGCTATCTTGTTGATTGTGGTTTTAACGCGTCCATAATCAATCCTATTATTACACATTCTACTAAGAATGGAAATATCAGAAAAGTAAAAAAATATAAAATCGATTCTAAAGGTATTGCCAAACTAGGATTATCAAAAGATATTCCTGTTTCCCAGTTCCCAGCAAAGCTGGTTCTTGAACTGCGTAGCCTTACCCGTAAGTATTACGATTTAACTGATGAGCGTTCTGCTCATATCAATAAACTTAAAGGAGACCTGCATACCGTGTTTCCTCAGTATCTTGACGTTTTCTGTGATGTTACCGGCAAGACCTCAACAATGATTCTTCGCCAGTACGGTACTCCAGACAAGATACTTCGTGGTCATAAGAAGACCATGATTGAAAAAATATCAAAAGCTTCACGAAAAGGTCTTGCCAAAGCTTCTGAAAGATATGAGAAACTCTGTGCTGCAGCTAATGCTGCAAAGACATTTGGATGTCAAATAGACAGTATCTACTTCAATATCTTTTTAACTTTGGACCTTGTTGAAAAGCTTGATTCTGCTTTGGATTCCATACTGAATCGTATTAGGCAGCTGATTACATTCAATAAAAACGAGAAGTTTATTCAGCAGATTAAACTTTTAAATACAATCCCAGGTGTTGGCTTTCTGACTGCTGTAACAATCATGTGCGAAATAGGTGATTTCTCAGCATTCCGTAATCCAAAACAACTTTTTGCTTACTTCGGATTAGATCCTGAAGTAAATGAATCTGGAAAATTCGTTGGCACTCAGTTACATATGAGCAAACGTGGCTCCAGAATCGCGCGCCGTGCTATCTTTGCAGTAGCACTCGCCTCCATTCGTACAAAACGTAATGGAGAGGGCATCAATCCATACCTCCGTAAGTATTACGAATTAAAGTCTGGACAAAAGCCTAAGATGGTTGCAATCGGTGCTGTAATGCATAAAGTCTGCAACATCGTATTTGCTGTTCTTCGTGATGAAAAGGCATTTGAGCTTCGGTCACCAGAAGAACACTGTAAGCAGTATCAAAGACCTGCTTTAGCAGCTGCATAAAGATGCAGCTATATAAAACCATAGGAGCTTCTTGACGAAAATCCAAGTGATTTACGTTTGTTAAAGTTACTCATTTTTAGGTTTCAAAACCTAAAAGAAAAATATCTATTTTTTGTCTTTTTAGGTATTGACTATAACTAGCTGGTCAGTTCAGAATAAATTCTTCGCATATTGGGATTACTACTAAACATTAACATTTCTATATCATGCACATCGGTAATGATGACATTTTTCACTTGTTCTTCATAACCATCGATATGTTCAAAAATCTGCATCAACTATACCTAAATAACCTTTTTTTATTAGCTTATTTTGATCTTCAATAAATTTCTTTACCTCTGCTTTGCCCTCGAGATTCATAACTTTACATTTTGAACAATCTAAAATGTTTTCAAAAAAGTGTTCGTCACTTTCACCCTCCACAATTAGATAATACTGAATACCAAATTGGATCTGGTACTCATTTCGCATTTTCATTCGCACTCCCTGCCCTTGCACCTGTTCTATGTATATATGGATTATATGCCATATCTAATTTACCCCCCAAACTTATCAATAAATCATCGTGTCCATTGACAATATCTGGTGAATGCGTGGCAATTATAGCTTGAGTACCATTTAATTTGCATATTCTTTCTAATATATCAATAAATTCCATTTGCCATGCTACATGCAATGATATTTCTGGTTCATCAATCAAAAAAACACTTGTTCTATCTGCATTAAATATTAGTTCATAAAACATTATAAAATCATGTTTTTCTCCAGAAGATAGCTTTTCCAAAGGAATTACATGCTTCTTTCCAGACTTACTTTCAAGCGGTTCAAAAACAACACCTTTTTTTTCATTATCAATTCGCATTTGCTTATTACTAAACACTGTCTTTGTGTTAATAATCTCAATGAATAGTTCAAGTTTGGCTTTAATCGTATCATACACACTAAGTTTTTTCAAAGTATCTTTATATACAATGTATAAAAACGTTTTCTCATTGTATCATCAATACTTGCAGTAGGTGCAAGTGTCTTTTTTCCCAGGCAAAACCAATCCTGCCTTCTCTAATTCTAAACGTTTCTTTTCCAAATCATCTAATTGTTCATTAATTTGTTCATCATCAAAGAATTCTGATTGAGAATCAACATATTGAACAAGTCTCTCCTCCATAATCACTCCAACCATAGATACGTGTATAAGTTACATACATTTTTGTATGATTATTCACTCTAGACTATGTCTGTTACATAAGGTATTATTTTCCATTGGATAGGAAAAGGACGATTTTCTCCTAGGGGAGCTGGCTTATGTCCAGTAATACCCGTAACTTAAGACTGTCATTCCATCAATGAAAATTTATGTTTTAGGCTGGTTGGGAGCAATTAAGCTATACCCGTATAACGCGCCAGGTAGTGTATTCATTGTTTTTTATGGAACCCTATCGGAAGGAGCATATAATGCATAACAAAAAACTATATTTCCGTCGGCATTGATGTCGGTTCAGCTTTTAGCTTTATGACAATTCTTGCGCCAGACGAAACAGTGATCTTGAAACCTTTCAAGATTACTCACAATAATAAGGATTCTTTGGAACGAGCTGTTTCTGAAATTAAAAAAGCAGAAGAGCTGTATTCCTTAGAAAGTCGCACCTTTCTAGAATCCACTGGGATTTATCATTTCCCGCTCTTCTGCTATCTTGTTGATTGTGGTTTTAACGCGTCCATAATCAATCCTATTATTACACATTCTACTAAGAATGGAAATATCAGAAAAGTAAAAAATGATAAAATCGATTCTAAAGGTATTGCCAAACTAGGATTATCAAAAGATATTCCTGTTTCCCAGTTCCCAGCAAAGCTGGTTCTTGAACTGCGTAGCCTTACCCGTAAGTATTACGATTTAACTGATGAGCGTTCTGCTCATATCAATAAACTTAAAGGAGACCTGCATACCGTGTTTCCTCAGTATCTTGACGTTTTCTGTGATGTTACCGGCAAGACCTCAACAATGATTCTTCGCCAGTACGGTACTCCAGACAAGATACTTCGTGGTCATAAGAAGACCATGATTGAAAAAATATCAAAAGCTTCACGAAAGGTCTTGCCAAAGCTTCTGAAAGATATGAGAAACTCTGTGCTGCAGCTAATGCTGCAAAGACATTTGGATGTCAAATAGACAGTATCTACTTCAATATCTTTTTAACTTTGGACCTTGTTGAAAAGCTTGATTCTGCTTTGGATTCCATACTGAATCGTATTAGGCAGCTGATTACATTCAATAAAAAACGAGAAGTTTATTCAGCAGATTAAACTTTTAAATACAATCCCAGGTGTTGGCTTTCTGACTGCTGTAACAATCATGTGCGAAATAGGTGATTTCTCAGCATTCCGTAATCCAAAACAACTTTTTGCTTACTTCGGATTAGATCCTGAAGTAAATGAATCTGGAAAATTCGTTGGCACTCAGTTACATATGAGCAAACGTGGCTCCAGAATCGCGCGCCGTGCTATCTTTGCAGTAGCACTCGCCTCCATTCGTACAAAACGTAATGGAGAGGGCATCAATCCAAAAGAATATTGATGCGTTTAATGGAGCCCAGGGGCGTATTCTTTATGTGCTGTGGCAGGAGGATGGTATCTCAATCAGGTCACTCTCGAGTAAATGCGGATTAGCGATAACATCTCTTACTACGATGCTGGAAAGAATGGAAAATCAAGGGCTGATAAGCCGTGTTCAGTCTGAAACGGACAAAAGGAAAACGCTCCTGTTTCTGACTGAGAAAGCACATGCCTTAAAGGGCGAGTACGATTCTGTATCTGATGAGATGGGCAGTATTTACTACAAATGTTTTTCAGAGGAAGAAATTACCCGGTTTGAGGAATGGCTCGACCGCATCAGAAAGAATCTTGAGGAGTGGCAGAAGTCATGAGTATTTGTATCAAAGATCAGATTCAATGGAAGCCGGAATGGAGAGACGAGGTATTTGCAAAGATCCGTGAAAATCCACAGCATCAGTTCCTGTTCCTTACCAAGCGACCTGATTTGCTGGATTTTGATACCGATCTGGAAAACGCATGGTTTGGCGTTACGGTGACGAGGAAAGTAGAACGGTGGCGTATCGACGCCCTTCGGAAAAACGTTAGAGCAAAACATTACCATGTTACATTTGAGCCGTTATTTGATGATCCCGGCACAGTTGACCTTTCTGGAATCAATTGGATCGTTGTCGGCACCATGACCGGAGCGCAGAGCAGGAAGATTCATACGGAGCCGGAGTGGGCACGGTCTCTAACGGATCAGGCACACGCGCTCGGCATTCCGGTGTTTATGAAGGAAGACCTTGTCCCTATCATAGGGGATGAAAATATGATTCAGGAAATGCCGGAAGAATTTAATAAAGTGTTAGAGGTACAGAAATCATGGAAGAAGTAATAAATGGAATCCTCATTCGTGAAACATCATGACTAAGTCCAGTCTGCCGGTAGGCGGTTACTCGGTCAATCCCTATGTGGGCTGTACACATGCCTGCAAGTATTGCTATGCTTCTTTTATGAAGCGCTTTTACCGGACATAAGGAGGAATGGGGCACTTTCCTTGATGTGAAGCATTGGCCGGAAATTAAAAATCCGAAGAAATATGCCGGACAGCGGGTAGTCATCGGTTCTGTGACAGATGGCTACAATCCACAGGAGGAGCAATTCGGGAATACCAGAAAACTTCTGGAGCAGCTGATCGGCAGTGACGCAGATATTCTGATCTGCACAAAGTCGGATCTTGTGGTACGGGATATTGATTTGCTGAAGAAGCTTGGACGTGTAACCGTTTCATGGTCAATCAACACACTGGATGAAAATTTCAAGAACGATATGGACTCTGCTTCGAGCATTGAGTGTCGTATCTCTGCTATGAAGCAGGTATATGAAGCAGGTATCCGTACAGTCTGTTTCGTATCCCCGGTATTTCCCGGTATCACGGACTTTGAAGCAATCTTTGAGCGGGTAAAGGATCAGTGCGATCTGTTCTGGATCGAAAATCTCAATCTTCGAGGCGGTTTCAAAGTTCGTTTTGCCTTCCTGATAATGTTCTTCCACATAGGCGTGTAAGGCATGGTATTCCTTGATTTCTTCATACACTAAATCCATGAAGTCAATGAAGATAATATTGATGTTTTCAAAGTTGCTTTTCAGATACGCAATATACGCCTGCATCAGTTTGGACTTACCAGATCGACGAATACCCGTGATGATCTTGATGTCAGGAGTGTCATTCAGTTCAATGATTCTATCGAGATATTTTGCTCTTGTGATTGTTTTCATTTAGTCACCCACTTTCAAAAATTGAAGTTTTTTTATTTTTCGAAACTGCTTTGTTGTACTTAGTATACTGTCTAAGACTAGTATATGCAAGATGTCGCTTTCAAAAATATAATATTTTTTATTTTTTGAAAGTGGAGACTATGTAAAGACAACCCGATTCTTTACTTAATTTCAGAAAAAAAATGCAGAGCTTTTTGAAGAAGCATTTTATGAGAAAAAGAATCTGGATCCACAGATGCACAGCAGGAAAATAATAATACTGTTGCCAATGGTAATATCAAGGCATTCCCCGGAGGAACGCTAAAAAAGGTACCGCATAATTATCGGATCTGACGATTATGCGGTACTTTTATTTTGCAGGAAAAGCTATCTTATAAGTACTGACTGAACTCTATTTTTTCTTTATTGGGTCCCTCAATTGTAAAAAAACTTTACACCATTCTCCCAAAATGGAAGAAAATGGATCTCATCATTGGTCGTATTCATCTGCATTTTTCAATATACTGATAAATCTCTTTTTATATCTTTTACATTAATTGCTACATGATCGATTGCCCCACTTTCCATGCGGGCAGCTTTGTTTTCATAAGTCTCGATCACAAGTGTCTCCTGTTTTAAAAAAATGCCACTTTTTCATTCGCCTCTTCATTGACGGTCCGAAGTGCAATTTCAAATCCAAGCTTTTGATAAAATTCAATTGTCTTCTCAATATCATTCGTTGGAATCCCGATATGCTGTATTCCGGTTGTATATGTTTTTAAATTCATTTTATTGTCCCATCCTTTCCCTGACTTCCATCAGTGTCGGCATTGCCGGTATCGCACCTTTCTTTTTCCACACACAGGCTTGCAACCGCATTTCCAAACCGTACATATTCTTTCAATTCATTCAATGTAAATTCTTCCGGTTTTTTCCTGATTTACTGATACGGTACAAAAAATCCTCCCCAAAAAAAGAATCTCCGGCCCCGTTCGTATCTGCCACTTTGCTTACAAATCCTGGAATCTGTAGGCCTCCCTCTTTACAATAGAGGTAAGCTCCTTTACTTCCCAGAGTTACCACAACGATCTTAACTCCTTTTTCAAATAAAAGCTTTGCCGCCTCTTCTGGCTTTTCCTTTCCTGTAAGAAGTTCTGTCTCCTCATCTGAAATTTTCATCAGATCCACATATGGAATCAGACTCCGCATTTGTTCCTTTGCTGTTTTTTATCTTTCCATAAAGAAGCTCTGTAGTTTGGGTCATAGGATATAATACTTCCTTTTTCCTTTGCCCGTCGGATTGCATAATGAGTCGTATTTCTTGCCGGCTGCTCCGTCAGGGAAAGAGAGCCTACATGGAATAGGGTTGTCTTGTCTAAAATATCAACATTTATTTCTTCTTTTTCCATTCTGGTATCTGCTCCCGGTTTTCTTGCAAAAGAAAAAGAACGCTCTCCATTTTCTGCCACGCTTAAAAAGCAAGTGTGGTGAAATAATTTTTGTCCAAAAGCATTCCTTTTGTATCAACTTTTCTTTTTTCTAATACAGATTTCAGAAATTCTCCGTGCATATCTTTTCCGGCCTTTCCTATAAAGGCTGTATGTGCACCAAGTTTTTCTGCAGCAACTGCAACATTTGCAGGAGCGCCACCCGGATTCTGGGCAAACAATGTCTGTCCCATATCGCTGACTCCCTGCCACGTAAAGTCAATCAATATCTCACCGAAAGTCGTAATATCATATAGAGATCTTTTTGCTGCATCATAAGTATCTGCCAAAAAGACCATTTTCTAATAGTTTTTCCAAAATATTACTGCACTCTATCTCTTCATCCGTATGAATATGCAGCTCCCCGACTTCAAATTCCGGCATACTCAAAACTCCCAGCATTGACTTTGCATTCACTACATACCTGCCGCTGCAAAGTTCTGCATCATATGGTATTTTTTCTACTATGCTTACCAGTTTTCTAGCATTATTCATTGTGCCCAATATTACTTTTTTATGATCATCTTTTACCCTCCTAAGCAAATATGCTAATAACCATCGCACAGATCAGACCTGTAAATCCTATGATTGTCTCCATCATTGTCCATGATTTTAAAGTCGTTTTTTCATCAATTTCAAGCAGTGAACTTACCAGCCAGAATCCTGAATCATTCACATGACTGAATGCAGTTGCCCCTCCGGTGATGGCACAAACCATCGCAGCCAGATAAAGAGGTGAAAGACCGGCAACTGCTGGCATAGATGCCATAATTCCGGCTGCCATTGTCATCGCAACCACAGCAGCTCCTACAGATGCTCTGACCAAGGCTGCAATTAGAAATGCTACCAAAATTAATGGAAGACCACTTTTTTCAAGTGCTGGCCCGATGATATCACCCATTCCGCAATCCTGAAGTACCCAACGGATAATACCTCCACCTGTGATTACCAATAATATCTGTCCGGTAGGGCGCAGAGAGCGATCCAAAATTTTCTTTAACTGCTCCCCATTATATCCCTGCTTTTTTCCAAGAAAATACATTGCACAAAGAACTGCTATAATTAATGCTACAAAAGGAGTACCCACAAACTCAAGTACCGGACGGATTCCATTTAATGCCAAAATATACTCAGAAAGTGTACTAAACAGAATCAAAACCAGTGGAACAAGAATAATGGCGATCACAGTTGAAAATTTCGGAAGATTTGCCTCCTCTTCTTCCCTTACCTCTGAAACTGCCGATGGAAGGCCGGTATATATCTTATTTCCGATAATTTGACCACAGGATCCCTGCAAAGATCAAAGAAAGGATACCTGTTGGTACACCAACTGCAATCATAATTCCAAGATCTACCCCAGCATATTTGCAACCAATACGGAACCGGCTGACGGCGGAATAAATGCAAATCCGGTCGCAAGTCCTGCCAAAAGAGGAATCACATAGTACAGTGTCGATTTTTTTGTCTTTTTTGCCAGACCAAATGCCAGTGGAATCAAAATGACAACACCAGCTTCAAAAAAAACTGTCGTTCCGACAACAAGTCCCGTGATTCCAAGTGCAATTCCGGCTTTCTTCTCTCCACATTTATTTACCAGTGTCTGAGCTACACACTGTGCACCTCCCGATACCTCTAATATTCCTCCAAATAAAGATCCCAGACCGATTAATAATACAATTCCTTGAAGGGTCTCTCCAGCTCCTTTTTTCTACTGTATTAACTAAAGTCGGAACCGGCATTCCAGCTCCGAGCCCGATTACTAATGCAGAGATCAGCAGGGACAATACTGGATGAAATTTAAATTTAATAATTAACAGCAATAATAAGACAATCCCCGCTGCCGCCGCAACCAGCAGTCTTGTCGGATCTGCTGCAAATACTGCTTCTGTCATTTTTATTTTCCTCCTGCCCGGAATGCTGGTATTTCGATTATTCCGGCTTACCAGCATCCCGCTATCCTCTTAATTAGCAAACGTACTTATGGATCTTTGTTTTTACAGCTCCTGATCCCGCAATCATCTCACGGAACATTTCTTCAATTTTTCACCAATTCCATCCTTATAAAGATCTGTAAAGAAAATACGCTCATTGGATAAGATTGGTTTTAACTGATCTGTAAATGTTTCCGGTTTTCCTACAACAATATCACCAAGCTGCTCCTGAAGTTCCTCATTCATTGGATCTGGAGCAAGTTCATATTTGTTTCCTTCATCATCTACCGCCAGCATATATCTAAGCCATCCTGCAATTCCGAGTGGGATGGCAGTAAGTTTTGACGCATCTCCATATTTTGCAACATATGCTTTTACTGTCTCTCCAAAACGGATACCAACCATCTGTGATACGTCAACTGCAAGACGAAGGTTTGTATCTCCAAGATACTCATTCGGGGAAACGATCATGAAACAACTCATCTACAAATTCCTGCGGTGAAAGGATTCCAGGATCTGCAACTACCGGAAGGCCTTCATCATAAGCAACCATACGAGCCATTCTCATCATATCTTCATTTGTATTCAGCATATGGGCAAAAAGGTCATATCCAAGAACCACGCCAAGAGGACCAGTTGCAGAATGAACCGGATTCAGACATACCGTTACTTTCATTCTCTCAGAAAGATTAACTGTATTTCTGTCTGCCATGTATACGCCGAAGCCTTTTTCCAGAGCAGGACGTCCATTGGGGAAGCTGTCCTCGATTACAAGATACTGTGGTTTCTCAGCATTTACAAATGGTGCAATATAAGTCTGCTTGCTTGTGATCACCGGCTGCATGTCCTCTACTCCAAGTGCTTCCAGGTCAGCTGCAATCTGCTCACTCGGTCGTGGAGTAATCTTGTCGATCATTGTCCACGGAATGCTATAACATTCTCATCGCTGATATAATCAATAAAATCTGTATCTACAAAACCAGCTTTTCTCCATTCTTCTGCCATCATCAGTACAGACTCCCGAAGCTTTGCACCATTCTGCGAACAGTTATCCATCGATACCAGTGCCAGTGGGTATTTTCCTGCTTTATATCTTTCAAGAAGCATCGCTACAAGCACTGCCATCGCTCCTGTTACCTGATCTGGTCCGTTCTTGATGTCGTTCTCTACAAACGGGAACCAGCTTCCGTCTGCTTTCTGAAGTGCATATCCTTTTTCTGTAATTGTAAAGGAAACTAACTGCAAGGATTTACTTGCAAAAATCTTTTTTTCAACCGGTTCCACTGCTTTGGATCTGCTGACTGTGCCTTTACAGCCTCTGCCAGTGAACCAAGAACTTTATACTGCGTGTTCCGTCTCCATGAAGGATCACACTAAGTCCCAAATTATCATATGGATCGTAAATCTTATCAACTACATCATAGTCAAAGGTCTCTACACATGTGATTGCTCTGTCAAGAACCCCTTCTTCCAAAAGACCATCTGCAATGCCACCAATAAAAATACGGAAAATATTTCCGGCTCCAAAATGTACCCACTTTGGTTCTTTTCTTTTTGCTTTTTTGTGAAACCTTTTCCACATCATATCCAGGAAGTGTAATTCCCGCTTTATTCCATAATTCACAATCCTTAATTCCTTCCAATGTTAACTTCATTTCTTTTCCTCCTTGTTCTACTTTTTAATTATGCTTTTGACTTACGTTTATCTATAAGTTGTAAGTTAAGTATATATCTGTTGATACCAATTTTCTATTGACAAAAAATACAATTTTATTTTATTATTTTTTGTCTATTTTAAACAAACAATGATCCGGATTCTTGTTTTACAAATCTATCTATATTAAAATAAGCTTAAATCTTATGCGTATGATTCATCCATAAGTGAAGGAGGAAAAATGAAAGAAAAGGGATGACCACGATTAATTTAAAAAAAATTTAACCGTAATAAAGTTTACCAATATATTTATCAGCAAAAAGAAACTTCCAAGCTGCAGATTGTCCGGGATCTGCAAATGGGACTTTCTACTGTCAGTCAGAATTTGAATGAATTAGAACAGGATGGCCTGATCTGCCGAAACGGATATTTTGAATCTACCGGGGACGAAAGGCCCAGATTATAAGAATTGTTGAAGATTTCCGCATATCACTTGGACTTGGAATTTTGAAAGATATGTTTCATATTGTAGCAGTAAATTTATATGGCGAAGTCATGGCGACAGAAACCATTGAACTTCCTTATGTGAATAGTGATACTTATTATACATCACTCGCAGAAAATGTAGAGACATTTATTCTGAATCGTCAATATGAACCCGAAAAAATTGAAGGTATCTCCATCGCTACCCAGGGAATTATTTCCCCGGATGGAACAGCCGTAATCTATGGAGACATCATGGGGAACACGCAGATGAAGCTTTCTGATTTTTTCTTCCAGACTGCCGTACTCCTGTCACCTGGAACATGATTCCAAATCAGCTGCAGATTTAGAGCTTTGGAATCATCCCCAGTTCGACAGTGCATTAATTTTTCTTCTGAATCCCAACCTTGGCGGTGCAATTATCACCAACCATAAGGTTCATCAGGAAAACATATGCACAGTGGGCTTTTTGAGCATATTTGTATTGACCCGAATGGACCTGATTGTTACTGTGGTCATCGCGGATGTCTTGAGACTTACTGCTCAGCTAACGCTTTGAAAGCGGCTGCCGGGATGCCAATTAAAGACTTTTTTCAAGATTCTGCACACTACGCAGACTCCTACGCTTCTTCGAATTTGGAGAGATTATTTGGATCACCTTGCTTTTGCAATCCGTAATCTGAACCTTGTGATCGACAGTCCGGTAATCATAAGCGGATACCTTGCACCTTATTTTCGTAATGCCGATATGCAATATCTGTTAGAAAAAATTAATGAACAATCTCTTTTCCACATGGAAGAGGATCAGCTTCTGGTTGGTAATCACGGACAATACACTCCGGCAATTGGAGCTGCACTCTATTATGTGAAAGAATTTTTATCCCCTGTAGTTTCATAAAAGAAAAAGCAAATTATTTTAAGATGCCAGGGTCAAAGGTCTAAGCCCACATGAGCTTGCTCATAAGTGGGTGAAAGACCTGATGACCCGCCCCGATATGAGCATAAAAGTGGGATGATAATCCCACGATATGCGAATATTGGGGCGGATTGTGAGAGTGCATAGCACGGAACAATCCGTAGGCATCAAAGTCGGGGGCTTTTGACCTCGACATCATTTTAAAATTAATATATCCCTGCAGCCAGATCACGCCCTTAAACCTTCTTCCGATCTCAGGTTGTCCCATGACCTCGTCAGCCGGCACACAAACTCAAATTGCAGTTCATTCACACTCAGCTTCATCTGATACAGTCGGACACCTGTAGCACCGTTTATACGCTCTCTGACAGCAAGTATCTCACCCATAATGGAATAAATATCACATTCGGCCCCATAAGGCATAAAATAAGTATCTACGATTGTAAAAACATCTTCATTTTTCAACCTTTTTGACATTTTTGAATATATATCCATATCATCCAAAGTCAACGTCTCGATTGCCGTCTGATCTCCGTTCCGTGCTGCATTCATCAATTCCCGACGATTATCAGATGCCGCCTTTTCCCATTGTATCTGCTGTTCATTTTTACGACCGGAAGTAAAATCATTCCCGATAATGCCAGCCCTGAGAATGTAACAGAAGTCTGCACTCCTTCCACAAATCCGGCTTTTCTTTCCCTCATGTATTCAATTCCGTTTTGAATTGTGAAGATCAGGCTGATACCTACTTTTGCATCTTCGCATAAGCCGACATACTGTTCTTTTTCAATCTTACGTTCTACTGTAATATCAGCATAGGTGGTAATACCACTTCCTGTGAAATATGGAAAATAGTACGCTCTTTTCAAACTTCTCATCTTCCGTCAGTTCCCCACAGACTGAGATGCCGATTCCTTGTCCGTATTCTTTTTTGAAATTCGCAGAAATCTTCCCCTGCTTGTAAGATACTACTGTCTGATGCGTAAAATTTTCTTCTGTTTCAGATAATAATTTTTTTTAAATCTTTTCTTGTATGAATATTATTAAATCCTATCGCTTTTTAAATATTGATGCATTGTCTATTTCTTTCTTTTTCTCTGGATTATCCACACGGTTTCATTTATAATGTGAATAATTCACAGCAAATCCCGGTTTACTGTGAATTATTCTCCTATTGTAATTTTTATGATGCCAGGGTCAAAAGGTCTAAGCCCACATGAGCTTGCTCATAGGTGGGTGAAAGACCTTAGGCCCCGCCCCGATATGAGCATAAAAGTGGGATGATAATCCCACGATATGCGAAGATTGGGTAGGATTGTGGGAGTGCGTAGCACGGAGCAACTGTAGACAAAGTCGGGGGCTTTTGCCCCCGACTTCATTTTTATTCTTTTATAAAAGTTCTCTTCTTTACAGATCCGTCTGCCTGAAGGTTATTCTCAAGGAATGCGATCAGCATTCTAGGTGGAGCTACTACTGTATTATTTAGTGTATGCGCAAAGTAGCTGCCTTTTTTTTACCTTTAATACGGATACCAAGTCTTCTTGCCTGAGCATCTCCAAGGTTGGAACAGCTTCCTACCTCGAAATACTTCTTCTGTCTCGGAGACCATGCTTCTACGTCTACAGATTTCACTTTCAGGTCTGCCAGATCACCGGAACAGCATTCCAGAGTACGAACCGGAATATCCATGGAACGGAACAGATCTACAGTATTCTGCCACAGCTTATCAAACCACTCTTTATTGTCTTCCGGCTTGCAGACAACGATCATTTCCTGCTTCTCAAACTGGTGAATTCTGTATACACCTCTCTCTTCCAGACCATGTGCACCTTTTTTTCTTTTCTGAAACAAGGAGAATAGCTTGTCAGAGTCTTAGGCAGCTCTGTCTTCTCTAAGGTAGTATCAATAAATTTACCGATCATGGAATGTTCACTTGTACCGATCAGATAAAGGTCTTCTCCTTCAATCTTGTACATCATTGCGTCCATTTCATCGAAGCTCATAACGCCTGTAACAACGTTACTGCGGATCATAAAAGGCGGTATACAGTAAGTAAATCCTCTATCAATCATAAAATCCCTTGCATAGGAAATAACAGCGGAATGTAATCTTGCGATATCACCCATCAGATAGTAGAAGCCATTTCCTGCCACTCTTCTTGCAGCATCAAGGTCAATTCCGTTAAAAGATTCCATAATTTCCGTATGATACGGAATTTCAAAATCCGGAACAACCGGCTCTCCAAATCTCTCTACCTCAACATTTTCGCTGTCATCCTTACCGATAGGAACAGAAGGATCAATAATATTTGGAATGATCATCATATTCTTTTTGATCTTTTTCTTCTACCTCTTTTTTCTTCTTCAGAAAGTTCATTGATTCTTCCGTTACTCTCTGCTACTTTCTTTTTTTCAGTGCTTCTGCTTCTTCAAGCTTCTTCTGAGCCATCATTGCACCAATCTCTTTGAGGCTTTATTTTTCTCTGCACGAAGTGCCTCTACTTCCTGCTTGATTTCTCTGTTTCTTTTATCCAGTTCGATCACTTCATCTACCAGAGGAAGTTTTTCATCCTGAAACTTATTCTTAATATTCTGTTTTACAACATCCGGATTGCTTCTTAAAAATTTAATATCTAACATATTTCTTTCCTTTCATTCCCTTTTACTTAATTTTTAGAACTTTTGTATATCATATTCTTCCTGATAGATTGCTTTTTTCCAAACAATCTCTTTCTTCCTCAGAAAGCTCAATATAACTTTCACCTTTTATCACTTCTTTGATATAAGTATAACATCCTTCTCTGCTATGCATTGCATTAAGAATCCATCCTGTATTATTTTCATCCAACATAGTCAATGCAAAACTGAGATCTCCTCCCATCTCATGAAATGCGTCATACTTTACAATACCAACTTTCTGATAATGTCCTTCCATCTTTTTATAGATTTTATCAATTTCTTCTCGATTTTCTTCTGCAAGCTTTTCAATTTTTTTTTCAGCTTTTCAAACCGGCGAAAAGATTGATTTTTTCCAGACTCTTTCCATTTTTCCCCTTCATAAATACATTATAGCTGTTCTGTAAGCGATTATATTTATCATAAACCAGACATAGTAATACGATAATTGCCACTTGCAGCACAAATAGAATAACAAACAGGTAGAACGGATCTATCCCGAGACTCCCTAGTATTCCGCCCATTATTTATACATCTCCTTTTACTTATTCTCCCCTTGGTATTGTCATGAGCAGATCATAAATACGCTCAAGTTCTTCCTCTGAATAATATTCTATCTCGATTTTTCCTTTTCCATTCGCTTTTGGTTCACACTAACTTTTGTTCCCATAATATTCTTTATCTGCTCTTCTATATTTTCATATATGAACGTATGTTCTGGCTTTTCTTTTTTACTTCCTTTTAGGATTCTTAAGTGCTTTTACCAACTTTTCAGTCTCTCTTACACTTAATTTTTCATCAAAAATCTTATTTGCCAGTATGAACTGCTGTTCTTCATCATCTATTGCAAGTAACGCTCTTGCATGTCCTGTACTGATCATATCATCTATGATCATTTGCTGGACTCTTGGACTCAGTTTCAGCAGACGCATGGAGTTTGTAACGGCAGTTCTGCTTTTGGAAACCCGCTCCGCTACTTCATCCTGCTTTAACTGAAATTCCTGAAGAAGTCTTTTAAATGCCATAGCCTCTTCAATAGGGTTCAGGTTCTCTCTTTGAATATTTTCTATCAGAGAAATTTCAACAATTTCCTGGTCTGTATAGTCTTTTACAATAATCGGAACTTCTTTGATTCCTGCAAGTTTTGCAGCACGCCATCTTCTTTCCCCGGCAATAATTTCATAATAATTTTTTTTTTTTGCACAAGAAGTGGCTGTAAAATACCGAATTTCCTGATAGAATCTGCAAGTTCCATAAGTGCATCTTCATCAAAATCTTTTCTGGGCTGATCCCGGTTCGGTTCAACCTCATTGATCCTTACCATGATTTCTCCCGATTTTGGTGAATCATTCTCCTTTTCCTGCTTCTTTTTTTCAACTTTTTGAATCAGAAATGTCATTTTTTTTTTATTAGGTATAAGACTATCAAGTCCCTTACCTAATCCACTTTTCTTCCCCGGCATATTTATTCTTCTCCTTTATTGATCACTTCTTCTGCTAATAACAGATAGCTCTCTGTTCCCTTTGATTTTGGGTCATAGAGATTGATTGGCATTCCATAACTTGGTGCCTCGGCTAATCTTTACATTTCGCGGAATGATCGTCTTATAGATATTCTGATTCAAATTATCCTTTACATTTTTCAACAACCTGCAAAGATAAATTTGTTCTTGCATCATACATAGTAAATACAACACCCTCAATCTCCAGTTCTGGATTCAGGCGTTCCTGCACAAGTTCAATCGTATGAATAAGCTGGCTTAATCCCTCCAATGCGTAATACTCACATTGAATTGGAACAAGGACCGAATCAGATGTTGTCATTGCATTAATGGTCAACATACTAAGTGCCGGAGGACAATCAATAATGATAAAGTCATATTTTTCTTTTTACTTTGTTGACTTCATCCCTGAGAATGTATTCTTTATTGTCCACACCTATCAATTCAATCTCTGCGGCCGAAAGATCTATATTTGATGGAAGAACATCGAGATTTTCAATTACTTCTTCATATATACACTCTTCTATTCCTATATTTCCAATTATCAGATCGTATACTGTTTTCTCGACTTCATTTTTATCGACTCCAAGACCACTGGACATATTGCCCTGTGGATCCATATCAATTGCCAATACTTTTTTTCCAAGACTAGCTAATGATGCCGATAAGTTAATTGCCGTTGTCGTCTTCCCTACACCGCCTTTTGATTAGCGATTGCTATAATTCTTCCCATCTTCGTACTCCTTTCTTTCGGACACTTCATTATTATATCATCTTTCTTTTCATTATTCCATAACATCATCTATTAAAATCAAAAAAATGTTTCACGTGAAACATTCTTTATTAACTTTTTATGATTTACGACTAACGTTTCACGTGAAACATTCTTTATGTCTTTATTTGTTTTACAAAATGTAGTATAATTATGTCAGATGATGCTCACCATTTTACAGGCAAAATTATCATTTTTGCATCATTAAATTTATAAAGGCAGGTGACTATTTTGAGTTTAAAGAAAAATCTTACATTTTTTACTGCACTGACCGGGACAGTAATTGGTACGATGCATGTAGTGAACAGAATCTTTCAATACATTTCTACCGCGGATAATATGCTTTCAGATGATAAATACGATTACTATAATTGGAGATTTGGAAAAATTACTTACAAGAAGACCGGATCAGGATCACCCGTTCTCCTGATTCATGATTTAAATGTATGTTCTTCTTCCTACGAATTTGAAAAAGTCTGTTCCAAATTATCAAAGACAAATACTGTATATTCGATAGATCTGCTGGGATGTGGTCGTTCAGATCGTCCTGCATTTACTTATACTAATTTTCTTTATGTAGAGCTGATTACTAACTTTATCAAGCATATTATTGGAGAAAAAAAGATGTAATTGTATCCGGTGAATCGTGTCCATTTGTATTGATGGCATGTGCTAATGATGATTCTATTATTAATAAGGTAGTGATGATTAATCCTCCGAATCTTGTAAAAATGGCCAAAATACCTACTAAAGCAAGTAAATTATTTAAAAAGCTTATTTTTACACCGGTTATTGGTACATTTATCTACAACTTGAATGTAAATAAGAAGACAATCCTTCAGAAATTTATCTTTTCTTATTATTATGCTCAAAATGATATTAAAGAAAGGGATATTCTGACTTATTTTGAATCATCCCATAAAGACCATACGCATTCCAAATATCTTTATGCTTGTCAAAAGTCACGATATTTAAATGCAAATATTGTTCACTGCCTTTCCAGACTGACGAACAGTATTTATATTATAGTTGGAAATTCTAACCCGGAAAATATTCTTGCAGCTAATGAATATCAGAATTATCTTCCTTCTATTGAAATTAAGGGAATCGCAAAGACAAAACAGATGCCACATATGGAAAAACCTGAAGAGTTCTTTAGCGATGTAAAGATTTTCTTATCTGATGCTCAATAATTAAATTGATGCCAGGGTCAAAAGGTCTGAAACCACGTGTGCTTGCACACTGGTGGTAGAATGACCTTGAGACCCTGGCATCTTAAATTTAATACGCTCAATACTTAATGAGATATGTAATTTTAAGCGATTTTCAAATGAGTTTTCCACAAAAAAGTAAAAAAGTTATCCACATTATCCACATAAGATATCAACATCATGTGAATATCTTATGTGGATAATGTGGATAACTTTCTTGGTGTTTTACTTTTTTAAAGGTTCTTTTGATGGCAAACCTGCTTTTCTTGGATATTTTCCGGCTGTATTCTTAACTTTTTTGATTTTCACAAGCGATCTTCCCATGTCTGTACCGGGTAACTGGAATTTATCCACATCTGTTATCTTTCCTCCCAGTACTTTTACTGCAAATTCTGCATCTCTTATCTCTTCATCAGAATCCCCACTTTTATAGGAAATAAACTCTCCTTCTACTTTTACAAACGGAAGACAATATTCACTCAATGTCGCAAGATTTGCCACTGCTCTCGATACACACAGATCAAAAACATTCTCTGTATTCCTTTTTCTTTGCAAAATCTTCTGCTCTTCCATGAATTGTACGGATTTTTTCCAATCCCAACGTACGAATCACTTCATCAAGAAATTTAATTCTTTTATTTAATGAATCCAATAATACAACTTCCAGCTCCGGATACACTATTTTTTAAGTGGTATTCCCGGAAATCCGGCTCCTGTTCCTATATCGATCACCGACTGAACCTGATGCATATCCTTCACTCTCGCGATTGAAAGACTGTCTGTAAAATGCTTTAAGTTTACTTCTTCATACTCCGTAATTCCTGTAAGATTCATTACTTTATTCCATTCTACAAGAAGTTCATAATATTGATCGAACTGTTCTTTCTGATGTTCATTCAACTCTATTCCAAGATTTGCAAGCTCTTCAGTAAATTTTTCACCGCTTCTGCTCTCTCTCTCTGTTCTTTCTCCACTGTCACCCTCCTATATTCTTTTTTTGCTGCTTTACATTTTGGGGTATAATATATAGTATATAATATATTGCATGCTATATATCATATCTTAATCGACCCATCTGGTGCCTGAAGCTGCTTTGCAGCGATCATGATCGTCATTCGCCGCTCGCACTGAAAAAAAGCTGTGCTTTCTCCTGCTCGCTAACACCCATTCTATCCGGTATTTATATGATGCCAGGGTCAAAAGGTCTAAGCCCATATGAGCTTGCTCATAAGTGGGTGAAAGACCTTATGACCCGCCCCGATATGAGCATAAAAGTGGGATGATAATCCCACGATATGCGAATAGAGGGGAGGATTGTGAGAGTGCGTAGCACGGAACAATCCGTAGGCATCAAAGTCGGGGGCTTTTGACCCCGACATCTTTATAATATAAATCTATTTTTTATTTACTTCCAAGATATACAAGAAGGACTGAGATATCTGCCGGTGATACTCCGGAAATCCTCGATGCCTGACCAATAGAAGCCGGACGGATCTGATTCAGTTTCTGCTTAGCCTCCAGCCTGAGACTCTGAATTGAATCATAATCAATATTTTCCGGTATCCGCTTATTCTCAAGTTTCTTAAGCTGCTCTACCTGACGCATCTGACGCTTAATATAGCCGTCATATTTTATATTGATATCGACCTGTTCCTTCACATCATATGGAAGCTCCGGCCGTGCATTGTCCACCGAAGCCAGTTTTTCATAGGATAATTCCGGTCTGCGGATCAGCTCTGCCAGTGTGGTTCCTGATGTAAGCGGCGTACTTCCGTATGCCTCCAATAACTTCTGCACTGCTTCTGAAGTACCTAAATTTACATGATTAACACGCTCTATTTCCTTTGCGATCAGTTCTTCCTTTTTTCAGCAGGCGTGCGTATCTTTCATCATCAATCAATCCAACCTCATGCCCGATTGCCGAGAGTCTGATATCTGCATTATCCTGCCTTAAAAGCAGCCTGTATTCTGCTCTTGAGGTCATCATACGATACGGTTCGTGACTCTCTTTTGTAACCAGATCATCGATCAGGACACCGATATATCCCTGGGAACGGTCAATCACGATTCCTTCTTTTTCCCTGCAATTTTCTTGCAGCATTAATTCCTGCGATCAGCCCCTGTGCAGCCGCCTCTTCATAACCGGAACTTCCGTTAAACTGACCGCCGCTGAACAGTCCTTTCGATTGCTTTAAATTCCAGGGTACTCTTTAACTGCCGGGCATCAATGCAGTCATATTCGATTGCATATGCATTTCTTACAATCTTTGCATGTTCCAGTCCCGAACACCTGATACATCTCATACTGAACATCCTCAGGCAGTGAGCTGGACATTCCACCCACATACATCTCCGTGGTCTCATTTCCTCCGGTTCAATGAACACCTGATGTCTGTTCTTATCCGGGAACTTAACGACTTTATCTTCAATAGACGGACAGTATCTCGGACCTGTTCCCTCAATCGCCCCTGAAAAGAGCGGTGAACGGTTCAGATTGCTTCTGATGATTTCATGCGTCCTTTCATTTGTATAGGTAAGCCAGCAGGAAGCCTGGTCAATCTGAACACTCTCCGGGTCTGTCGTAAAGGAAAACGGTACAACCCGTTCATCCCCCTTCTGCTCTTCCATTTTTGTAAAATCAATGGAATTTTTATCAATCCGGGCAGGTGTTCCCGTCTTAAACCGATACATTCTGATTCCCAGTGCTTTCAGACTGTCAGTCAGGTAATTTGCACTTTGCAGCCCGTTAGGCCCTGTATGCGTGCTTATTTCGCCGTAAATGCAGCGAGCCTTCAAATATGTGCCTGTGCATAATACGACCGCTCTACAGCGGTATATCGCCCCTGAATAGGTCTGTACACCGGTAATCTTCCGTCTTCTGTCAGAAGCTCTGTTACTTCCATCTGCCGGATATCCAGATTCTCCTGCTCCTGCAGTACCTGACGCATGGTTCTGCTGTAATTTGCTTTATCAGCCTGAGCTCTGAGCGAATGAACTGCCGGTCCTTTGGAGCTGTTCAGCATCTTTGACTGAATAAATGTACGGTCAATGACCTTTCCCATTTCCCCGCCAAAGTGCATCCAGTTCTCTTACAAGATGGCCTTTAGAACTTCCACCGATATTTGGATTACACGGCATCAGTGCAATACTGTCTACACTTACCGTAAACATCACTGTCTTAAAACCAAGCCTTGCCGTTGCCAGTGCCGCCTCACATCCTGCATGCCCTGCACCGACTACAGCCACATCATATTCATCTTTATTTTCCCATACAGAATTTGCTGAATATTTCATTTACTAAATCTTCTCCCATTGATTCTCCCGTAATATTTCCAAGTTCTTCATAAGCATCCATCAGATCGATCGAATAAAAATCCTCCGGCATACCGTTCTCGATACTTTCTATTACTTTTTCATACTTTCCAGTGCATTCACCAATGCATTTTTTCTGTCTCGCATTGGTAATATAAATTTCCTCATTAAAGGAAATATTTCCACGCAGGAACATTTCCTTTAATGTATCCTGAAATGTCTGATCCCCTGCTCTTCTTTTTGCGGAAATCTGGATCACCGGAATATTTTCTGATACTTGATACCTCTGACCTTCTGATTTTTCTGTCTGCTCTGCTTCTTTTTTCAGATTAGAAATTTTTCACGGATGAGGTTTTCATCAACCACCGTCTCCAGGTCTGATTTATTCAAAAGTATAATTGCTTTCTTATCATAAATCAATCTCATGATTTTTTCATCATTTTCATCCAGTTTTTTGATGCATCCACCACATAAATAATCAGATCGGCTTTCTGAGCATATTCTTTTTGCTTTATCTACACCCATTTTTTCTACTAAATCCTCGGTCTGACGGATTCCCGCAGTATCGATCACATTCAGATTCAGTCCCTGCAGTCTGATCTGTTCCTCCAGGACATCCCTGGTCGTTCCTGCAATATCAGTTACGATCGCCCGCTCATGCCCTGCAAGCAGGTTTAAAAGAGAAGACTTCCCGGCATTCGGTTTCCCCACAATTACAGTCTGAATCCCTCTTTCATGATTCTTCCATCATCCGCAGAGTCAATCAGTTTCTGTAATTTTTCAATGATCTCTTCTGACACGCCTTTCAATATTTCTC
>VOFC01003250.1_pt1 | contig 29639 bp, 45 predicted proteins | sample 5384161 | NCBI WGS metagenome assembly VOFC01 (sample SAMN12384722, study PRJNA508395) | human gut metagenome | isolation source: healthy gut B | host: Homo sapiens | reverse complement strand
GAACATAATGAAATATCCGGCAGGCTTGCCTTCGAATCCCATAAATGTCATGTGCGTTTCGTCGGCATGAACAAACAGCAGACCTGCACCGAACTGCATCAACATGGAACCCACACCACCGGCCATGCCACCGATACCTGTAATACTTGCAATAGCGGTTTTCGGGAACATATCACCTACAGTATGTTAGCCGACCAAGATTGGGGGCAGCACCGCCGATACCGATAAAGGATAACCGGGAACCACGGAGAGACATGTACCTAACGGTTGTGCTAACAGTACAACCAGCGGGAAGAAGGCGAAGATTAGCATTGCGCTTTCATACGGGCTGCATACGGATTCATACCTGTTCTGTTGATGAAGATAGTAGGGAGCTTACCGCCATAGATAGACAACATTGTTACGGCATAAAGGGTGAAAAGATCAAAGCCATTCCCTAGTCCATCGGAAGTCTTGATGTCAAATTGAGTATTCAGGTAAGACGGAGTCCAGAAAAAGAAAGAACCACCATACGCCGTCGGTCATGAACTTGCCGAAGACAAATGCCCAAGTTTGTTTGTAGCTGAAACATTGCCAGAACTTCATTCTTTTTTCGTCTTTCTCATCTGTCATCGAGCACTGCCTGCTTCGCGCTGGTCTTGTTCAATATAGTCAAGCTCTGCCTTTGTTGACATGTTTGCTTTTCGACGGGGCATCATACATGAAATACCCAGAAACCCATCCAAATAAAACCGAGTCCACCAATAACGATAAACGCCATTTCCCAGCCGAAAGCTTTGGCAAGGATAGGAATGGTGAGCGGAGCGATCAAGGCACCGATAGAAGCACCGGCGTTGAAGATGGAGGTGGCATAAGCACGGTCTTTCTTCAGGGAAGTACTCGGCAGTTACTTTAATAGCGGCGGGGAAGTTACCGGCTTCTCCAAGAGCAAGTATACAGCGTGCAGCCAGGAAGCAGTACATACTGACAGTAGCAATAGTCACTACCACATCTCCTGTGGCACCTGCCAGTTCTGCTGCGCTATGAAGCCCAACTTGTGCTTCTGTAACAATACCACAAACGGCATGAAGACAAGCACCTGCCGACCAGACACCGATAGCCCATAAAAATCCTTTTTTTGTGCCCATCCAGTCGATAAAGCGGCCGGCAAACAGCATACAGATTGCATACACAATAGAAAATACGGAAGTGATAGTACCGTAATGTGATTCATCCCAGTGGAATTCCGGTTTGATAAATTCATCCCATGTCAATGAGAGAACCTGACGGTCGAGATAGTTAACTGTGGTAGCAAAAAATAGCATAGCACAGATGGTCCATCTGTAGTTTGTCATCTTTTTCGCCTGTTTTTTGAAATGCATTCATGATAATGGATTTAAATAGATTTTGTTTCGTTGACAAAGGTCGGTATTTAGACTGAATTTTATTTGTAAAAATTGGTCAAAATCATGTATAATTCGTTGCATTATAGGATGATTTTTGTTTCAAAGGATATAAAAATGTCTCATAGCATTATCATTTGTAACGTTCTTTACAGAAAGAAGATAAACGAGTTTGTGAATCAAGAGCAAATGAGTCAATCTTTTAGACGCAGATGACGCGGAATAATGCGGATTCTTATTTTTTGATCCGTGCTATCCGCGTTATCTGCGTCTGAAAAATATATGTGGAATACGCAACGGTTAGCGCATTTCTGTATATTTAATCTTATCCATATCGCCATAGTCAAGATTTTCACCAGCCATGCCCCCAGATGAACATATAGTTGCTTGTTCCGGCAGCAGCGTGGATAGACCATTCCGGTGACATAATAGCCTGTTCGTTCTGCATCCATACGATGCGTTCTTCTTGAGGTTCGCCCATGAAGTGGCAGATAGCATTTCCTGCCGGTACATTGAAGTAGAAGTATGCTTCTGCACGACGAGAGTGAGTATGTGCAGGCATCGTGTTCCATACGCTACCCGGTTTCAGTTCCGTCAATCCCATTTGCAGTTGGCAAGGGCCTTCTTCAAGTACGTTGTTAACAATTAACTGGTTGATAACGCGGTCGTTGCTTTCTTCCAGCTTTCCGGCAGCAAATGAGTTTGCTTTCAGAGAACCTTTACGTCCGTCGATAGTAATCAATTGAGTCTTGTATTCCTTGTGGGCAGTAGCCGAGTTGATGTAGAATTTGGCAGGATTGCTGGAATCTTTGCTCTTGAAAGTCACTTTCTGCTTGCCTCTACCAACGTATAAAGCATCTTTGAACTTCAGCGTATATTCTTTACCGTCTACGGTCACGATTCCTTCGCCACCTACGTTGATAACACCCAGTTCGCGGCGTTCAAGGAAAAACTTAGCTTTCAGCGGATCGATTGTTTCCAGTACCAGTTCTTTTGTTGTAGGCACGGCACCACCGAAGATAAAACGGTCGTACATAGAATAAGTAACGTTGATTTCGTTCGGAACCATTACTTTTTCCATAAGGAAGCTACTACGCAGGCGGTTTGTATCATACGTTTTCACGTCTTGCGGATTGCAAGCCACTTGCATCTTGTAATTCACCTGGGCGGAGGCAGACATCGCTGCGATACCCAACATCATTGCAATTGCTAATTTTTTCATCTTTCGAGTTTTTTATTGAGTTATATATTATATACCACTTATTATTATCAGTTAAAGGCTTTTCGACTTATTCCTTATTACTGTTCAATGCGTTCTTTGCGTCATTTCTAGTCATGCGGATACGGTTGTAGATAGCCATTCCGAGTGCCAGTGCCACGAGGATGGCAGGACCGATAATCTTCAGACTGTAAGTAAGGTGGAAGATACCCCAACAGAAGAGGCTGGAAGCAAAGTCAAGCGCGCCGCCTTCAAAACCGGCGGGGATGTTTACTGTCGGGTCACCTGTAGCAGCATATACGTCTTTATGCGGCCAGGGTGAAGAAACCTGCCAGTTCCGTCACGAAATACAGACCTACTGTCAAAGCTACCAGACCGATAATAAATGATTTCACTACATTACCTTTCGTGATAGGCAGAATCATCGGGAACAAGTAGAACATACCGGCCAGGGAAGCCAGCGGTAAGAAAATCGGTTACCCGGAAGGATAACAGCCAGGAAAATAGTGACAGGGATCAACAGCAGGGATACAACCAGCGTTGTCGGGTGGCCGATAACCAGTGCAGGGCTCATACCGATGCTCAGTCCTGTATTATTCTTATATTTTTTAGCAATCAGCTCGCGGGTTGCATCAGAAATAGGTTTCAAACCTTCGATGAAGAGGCTGGTGATACGTGGAATCAACTCCATCACCGCTCCCATTTTGATACCCAGTCCTAAAATGCCCGGAATATTATCCAATACTTCTTTCCAACTGGCACAACCCAGTGCGCCTATACCGCAACCAATCACGATACCCAAGAACAGCGGTTCACCCATCAATCCGAATTTCTTTTTCATACCTTCAGAATCGATATTCAGCTTGTCGAATCCCGGAATTTTATCCAATAGTTTATTGATTACAATAGCAAACGGAACGAAAACTTTGGCAGAACAGGTTGCGGGATAGAGATTCCTTCCATTTTATCATAGAACTTCTGAAAAGCAGGAGCAGTCATATCAGCCATTACCAGTGTAATGATGTAACAGATGATGGCAGCGAAGAATCCCCAATAGATATTGTCGGAAGCAAAGTAGACGATAGCACCGATAAATGCGAAGTGCCAGTAGTTCCAAAGGTCGATATTGACGGTACGGGTTGTTTTAGTCAGCAACATTAATAAGTTAATTCCCAGACAAACAGGGATGATGAAAGCACCGACTGAAGGTGTTGTAAGCTACCGCCGCAGCAGAAGGCCACCCCATGTCGAAAATTCCTAATTCCAATCCGTAGATTTCTACCATTTTACTTAGTGCAGGGCCCAGGCTGCTGGTTAGCAATGCCGTCACTACTGATAAACCAACGAAACCGACACCTACCAATAAACCGCTTTTGAGCGCTTTAGAGAATTTAATACCGATACATACTCCTAAAATTGTGAAAATGACCGGCATCATCACTGCCGCTCCCAGACCGATAATGTACTTAAATACTTCTTCCATTCTGTTCTATTTTTTCTCTGTTTTAATGATAATTTACCTGTGTTTCCCCAGAGGGCATTAGTTTTAAACCGTGCCAAAAGTAAGACCTTTTTTGCTTTCTTCCAAAAACGAAACTCTTAATTTATCAGATATTGCATCAAAAATGGACATTTTTGACGTTTGCGTGCACAAAAATAGTCGTTTCCGTACACGAAAAACAAAAAATGCACCTAGTTGATTAAAAATTCCTATCCGGTTTGGAAGAAATACACTACTTTCGTAGCGTGAAAAAAAGACTATGTTGAATCCTTAAAATAACAAACCATGAGACGAACTCTTTTTTATAATTTTTTTTTATAGTGGCTTTATTGGTTACAATGACCGCTTCTGTATCGGCACAACAGGTAGACAGCAAACTTCCCTGGTCTGTGCGACTGACTGAATCGGAAATGATCCGTTACCCCGAATCCTGGCAACTTGACTTTCAGCCGAAACTGAAGTGGGATTATTGCCACGGACTTGAACTGGGAGCCATGCTTCATGTCTATGATACGTATGGTGACAAGAAAATCCGCGATTACGCCATTGCATACGCAGATACAATGGTGCACGCCGACGGAACGATTACCGCCTATAAATTAACCGATTATAGCCTGGATCGCATCAATTCCGGGAAAATTCTTTTCCGTATTTATGAGCAAACCAAAGATCCGAAATACAAGAAAGCGCTCGATCTGCTTTACAGCCAGTTTGAAGGACAGCCCCGTAATGATGATGGCGGTTTTTGGCACAAGAAAATTTATCCGCATCAGATGTGGTTGGACGGAATTTACATGGGAGCTCCTTTCTACGCGGAATATGCATTCCGTAATAATCTTCCGCAGGACTATGCAGATGTAATCAACCAGTTTGTCACTTGTGCCCGTCATACGTACGATCCTAAAAATGGTCTTTATCGTCATGCGTGCGATGTAAGCCGCACCGAACGTTGGGCGGACCCGGTGACCGGACAGTCGAAACATACATGGGGACGTGCAATGGGATGGTATGCGATGGCATTGGTGGATGTGCTCGAATTTATTCCGCAGCATGAAGCCGGAAGAGATTCCCTGCTTGATATATTGAATAATGTAGCTGTGCAGGTGAAGAAACTTCAGGATCCGAAGACCGGAGGATGGTATCAGGTGATGGACCGGAGTGGTGATAAGGGAAATTATGTAGAATCTTCCTGTTCTGCTATGTTTATTTATTCGCTCTTTAAGGCGGTTCGTTTGGGATATATTGATAAGTCTTATCTGGATGTGGCATTGAAAGGCTACAAAGGATTCCTGGATAATTTTATCGAAGTAGACAAGAACGGATTGGTAACCATCACCAAGGCTTGTGCAGTGGCAGGATTGGGAGGAAAGGTCTATCGTTCCGGCGATTATGACTATTATATTAATGAAACAATCCGTAATAACGATCCTAAAGCCGTAGGACCTTTTATCATGGCTAGCTTGGAATACGAACGTTTACAAAAGTAATTTCCGACAATGAAAAGGACTATTTTTAAAGGAATGATGTGTTTGCTTTACTGGGTGTGGGAGCAACATCTGTTTATGCACAACAACAGCAACGCAAAGACACATTAGTCGTGGCACGCGACGGGACAGGGGAGTACCGCAATATTCAGGAAGCCGTGGAAGCTGTCCGCGCTTTTATGGATTATACGGTGACGATCTATATCAAGAACGGTATATACAAAGAAAAGCTAGTCATTCCTTCCTGGGTAAAGAATGTGCAATTAGTGGGCGAAAGCGCAGAAAATAACGATTATCACTTATGATGACCATGCCAATATCAATAAGATGGGTACTTTCCGCACCTATACGGTGAAAAGTGGAGGGAAATGACATCACTTTCAAAGACCTGACGATTGAAAATAATGCGGCTCCACTGGGGCAAGCGGTAGCTCTTCACACCGAAGGTGACAGACTGATGTTTGTCAACTGCCGTTTCCTGGGAAATCAGGACACTATTTATACAGGAACCGAAGGAGCGCGTCTCTTATTCACAAATTGCTATATCGAGGGAACTACCGATTTTATTTTTGGTCCTTCCACCGCTCTATTCGAATATTGCGAACTGCATAGCAAACGTGATTCGTATATCACTGCAGCTTCTACTCCTCAAAGTGAAGAATTTGGCTATGTCTTCAAGAATTGCAAGTTGACTGCTGCTCCGGGAGTGAAAAAAGTATATCTGGGTCGTCCGTGGCGTCCTTATGCGGCAACGGTCTTTATCAATTGTGAGTTTGGCAATCATATCCGTCCCGAAGGTTGGCACAACTGGAAGAATCCGGAGAACGAAAAGACAGCCCGTTATGCCGAATTCGGAAATACGGGCGGGCGCAAAGACTGAAGGACGTGTGCATGGGCCGAACAGCTTACAAAGAAGGAGGCATTGAAGTATACTCCGCAAAATATCTTTAAGGAAGATAGCAAATTGGTATCCCTATAAATAGGAACAATACGTATTTCCGACTGTTTATGCAGCTTGAAATTTTTGTTTCCGGGCTTGGCTCTTTGCTTTCCCCTAGCTTAAAACTCCTGTTCCAAGGCAGGGAAACTGCAGTTTCCCTATGTGGGAACTGTCGTATCTCTACGTGGAAACTAGCGTTTCTTACCGGGGGAAACTGTAGTTCCTATACGTGGAAACTGAATTTGTCTGCAAAACAGGATTATATAAGGTGTTGCAGATAAACATCTGCAACGGTGAACAGTTGTTCAGGATTGCAAGAAGATACAAAAAACGTTGCAGGTGGCAGATAAAAACGAAAAATAAAACTCGTAGGAGCGGATGAAGAATATGAAAACACTTGGGGCTAAAATGGTAGGGCTACTTGCAACGGCTCTTATTCTTTTTTCTGCATTTCGTGCAGATAAACCGGTCATCACTATCTTTATGATAGGCGATTCGACGATGGCTAACAAGAAAATAGACGGAGGAAACCCCGAACGTGGTTGGGGAATGGTGCTTCCCGGATTCTTCTCCGAAGATATACGGATAGACAACCATGCTGCCAACGGTCGAAGTTCCAAGAGTTTTATCAGTGAAGGACGTTGGGAAAAAAGTAATTTCTAAAGTGAAAAAGGAGATTACGTTTTTATTCAGTTCGGTCATAATGATGAGAAAGCTGATCCCACCCGCCATACCGATCCCGGAACCACTTTTTGATGATCATTCCGTCGCTACGTGAATGAGACCCGTGCCAAAGGTGGAATACCGTGTATTGTTCAATTCTATCGTCCGCCGGAACTTTGTGCAGCCGAAGGACACTTCCATCGCAAAAGATGTCCGCCGTACACCGGGGGAAAGGAACAACCGAAAGAAGGAACCGTTTTATTCGATACTCATGGCGCCTATCTGGATGCTCCCCGCAATGTGGCGAAAAGAACTGGGAGTTGCATTTATTGATATGAATAAGATAACACACGACTTGGTGAAGGACTCGGCCCGGTAGAGTCAAAGAAACTGTTCATGTTCGTCGAACCGGATCAGGTGCCGGCTTTCCCGAAAGGCCGTGAAGACAATACTCATCTGAATGTATATGGTGCACGTGTGATTGCCGGTCTGGCAGTAGATGCCATCGGCAAGGAAATTCCGGAACTGGCAACATATATCCGCCACTATGATTACGTGGTGGCCCAAGACGGTAGCGGTGATTTCTTTACCGTGCAGGAAGCTATCAATGCGGTTCCCGATTTCCGTAAAGACGTTCGTACCACTATCCTGATTCGTAAAGGTACTTATAAAGAAAAGATTATCATCCCCGAAAGCAAGATTAATGTCGCCTTTGATCGGAGAAGAAGGCGCGACGTTGACCAATGACGACTTCTGCCAACAAGAAAAATGTATTTGGCGAGAACATGGGAACTTCCGGGTTCATCGAGCTGCTACATTTATGCACCGGACTTTTTATGCAGAGAGAATATCACTTTTTGAGAACTCCGCCGGTCCCGTCGGGCAGGCAGTTGCCTGCTTTGTCTCCGCCGACCGTGCCTTCTTCAAGAACTGCCGCTTTTAGGTTTTCAGGATACCTCTATACATACAGCAAGCAAAGCCGCCAATATTATGAAGACTGCTACATCGAAGGAACGGTTGATTTTATCTTCGGCTGGTCTACGGCTGTTTTAACCGTTGTCACATTCACAGCAAACGGACGGCTATGTGACCGCACCTTCTACCGACCAAGGGAAAAAGTATGGCTACGTCTTCTATGATTGTAAGCTCACCGCATCACCTGAAGCGAAGAAAGTATATCTCTCCCGTCCCTGGCGTCCGTATGCCCAAGCCGTATTTGTCCGTTGCGAACTGGGACAGCACGTCCTTCCCGAAGGCTGGAAACAACTGGGGAAGAAGGAAAACGAGAAAACTGCTTTTATGCAGAGTATGACAGTCGGGGCGAAGGAGCCAATCCGAAAGCGCGTGCCGCTTTCTCCCAACAACTGAAAACCTAAAGGATATGAGATAGAAACAGTGCTGGCCGGTGATGATGGATGGAATCCGGTAAAAACGGAAATCATCTGTTGACGATGTAAAACGTTGAACTACTAAGCAAAAACAATGGATAAACTGAAAACAATGTTTGTCCTATTGAATAACCTCGATTCTGCTAAATAGCTGCTAAAGATAGTATTAAAATCCTGTTATTTTTCTATCTTTACGGCACAGAACCGAGTTATATGATGAAGAAAACCTTACTTTCAGTAATTCTTTTGCTAGCTATTGTGTTCTCGACACATGCGCAGCAGCACTGTTTTTTCACCCATTACTCTACTGAGGACGGACTGTCGCAAAATACAGTCATGAGCATTCTTCAGGACCATAAAGACAATCTTTGGTTTGCCACCTGGGATGGATTAACCGTTTTAATGGGTACACTTTCAAAAACATACAAGGCCCGTCAGGGAAACTACATCAGTCTGACCAATAATCGCGTAGACCGTATGTATGAAGACCGTTACGGTTTTTGGTTGTTGACCTATGACAACCGCGTTCATCGCTTTGATCCGAAAACGGAAACTTTCGAGCAAGTGCCTGCAGCCGGAGAGGAGGGGAGTGCTTTCAATGTACATACCATTGAGGTGATGCCGAACGGAACCGTCTGGCTGCTGACAGAAAATGACGGAGCCATCCGCATCCTAACTCATCCGAATGAGAATAATCGGCTGACATGGGATATTTATTCCAGTAAGACGGAACTGTTTCCCTCTTTACATGTGTTTAAAGTACATCAGGACAAAGCCGGCAATGACTGGCTGCTGACGGATAACGGCCTCGGCATGATTCGCCCCGGAAAGAAAGAACCGGATTCCTATTTTACGGAGACAAAAGGAAAGCTTAGCGGAATGAACCAGGCTTTCTATGCAGTGCAGGAGCGTGATGAGGATATCTGCTTTGCTTCGGATCATGGACGTGTCTGGGTATATCAGAAAGATAGCGGAGAATTTACGTTGATCGAACTTCCTACAAAAGGGCAGATCACTTCCATTCACCCCGTTGCACCGGACGTTTCTGTAATTACTACCGATTCGGATGGTTTCTTTACTTACAACCTGCGGACCAAAACAAATGTGCATTACTCATTCCTGACTTGTAAGGCTTTACCCGCAAAACCAATTCTTTCGGCTTATGTAGACCGTTCTTCGGAAGTGTGGTTCGAGCAGGAAGAACCGGGTGTGGTAGCCCATTTTAATCCCTCGACCGGAGTGGTGACCCGTGAACAGATTCTTATTGAATACAGTAATCCCGAACGTTCCCGTCCGGCCTTCCATATCCATGAAGATGTAAACGGGTATCTGTGGGTACACCCTGTACGGAGGAGGTTTCTCTTACTTCGATCCTCAAAAAAAACGGCTGGTTCCTTTTATAACGGACTGGGTAGCCGTGACTGGCGCTTCTCCAATAAGATTCACTCGGCTTTCTCCGACAAACAAGGGAATTTGTGGATGTGTACCCATTCCAAGGGATTGGAAAAGGTGACTTACCGTAATGTTCCTTTTTCAATGATGACTCCCCATGCCGCATGAACATGAATCATTGCATAATGAGGTACGTGCCCTGTGCGAAGACAAACTGGGTAATCTGTGGGTTGGTTTGAAAGATGGCATGCTTCGTATGTATGATGCCGATAAACTTATAAAGGATACCTGACCGAAAGCGGCATCGTTTCTACTACCGGTACTCCCATGTTGGGAACTGTTTATTTTGATTATTCAGGATTCGAAAGGAATCATCTGGATTGCAACAAAAGGGAGACGGACTTGTCCGTGCCGAGCCGACTTCTTCCAACGGAATGTCTTATAAACTGACCCGTTATCTTCATCGTGAAGAGGATATGTACAGTTTGAGCGATAATAATGTGTATTGTATCTATGAAGATCATTATGGTCGTATTTGGGTAGCTACTTTTGCCGGAGGTATCAATTATATCACGCAGAATGAAGCAGGAAAAGACATTGTTTATCAATCACCGGAATAATCTGAAAGGGTATCCGATTGATCCTTGCTACAAAGCGCGTTTCATTACTTCCGATAATAATGGACTCCTGTGGGTAGGTACAACTACGGGAGCTGTTGCTTTTGATGAGAACTTTAAGAAACCGGAAGATGTACAGTTCTATCACTTCTCCCGTATGCCGAACGATACGCAAAGTCTGAGTAATAATGATGTCCATTGGATTATTTCCACTAAGAAAAAAGGAGCTGTATCTGGCTACTTTCGGTGGGGGACTCAACAAACTGATATCTATCAGTAAGGACGGCCACGGAGAGTTCAAATCATATTCCGTACTGGACGGTCTTCCTTCCGACGTCTTGCTTTCTGCCCGCGAAGATAGTAAGGAGAATTTATGGATTAGTACGGAGAATGGAATCTGTAAATTTATCCCGTCTGAAGAACGTTTTGAAAGTTATGATGAGCGTAGTATTACTTTCCCAGTGCGCTTTAGTGAAGCGGCTTCCACATTGACGGCTAAAGGAAGTATGCTTTTCGGTGCCAGTGGGGGGTCTTTATATTTAATCCCGACTCTATTCGTAAGAGTAGCTATATCCCACCTATCGTATTCTCCAAACTGATGGTGACTAATGAGGATATTACGCCCGGAGATAACTCCTTGTTGAAGGTGGATATTGACGATACCGACCCATTGGTGCTCTCACACAAAGAGAATATTTTCTCCGTTCACTTCGCTGCACTCGATTATACTAATCCGCAGAATATACAGTATGCTTATATTCTCGACGGATTTGAGAAACAGTGGACTTTTGCCGACAAGCAGCGTAGTGTGACTTATACGAATCTTCCGAAAAGGAGAGTATGTGCTCCGTGTTCGTTCAACGAATAGTGATGGTGTGTGGGTGGATAATGAACGTATACTGAACATTGTTATTCTGCCTTCTTTCTGGGAGACGCCGGTAGCTTATGTGCTTTATGTTCTTTTTATTCTGATTATTATTCTCGTAGCCGTTTATATCCTGTTTACTATTTATCGGTTGAAGCATGAAGTTTCGGTCGAACAGCAGATTTCAGATATAAAACTGCGTTTCTTTACTAACATATCGCATGAGTTGCGTACTCCGCTTACGTTGATAGCCGGTCCGGTGGAGCAGGTCTTGAAGAATGATAAATTGCCGGCTGATGCTCGCGAACAGTTAGTGGTGGTTGAACGGAACACCAATCGGATGCTCCGTCTTGTCAATCAGATTCTGGACTTCCGCAAGATTCAGAACAAGAAGATGAAGATGCAGGTGCAACGTGTGGATATTGTACCTTTCGTCCGTAAGGTCATGGATAATTTCGAAGCCGTAGCCGAGGAACATCGGATTGATTTCCTGTTCCAGACCGAAAAGGAACATCTTTATCTTTGGGTGGATGCCGATAAGCTGGAAAAGATTGTATTCAATTTGCTTTCCAATGCATTTAAATATACGCCGAATGGCAAGATGATTACGATTTTTATCCGGAAGAAGATGAAAAGATGGTTTCTATCGGTGTGCAAGATCAGGGTATCGGTATCGCGGAAAACAAAAAGAAGTCGCTGTTTGTCCGTTTTGAGAATCTGGTAGATAAGAATCTTTTCAATCAGGCTAGTACGGGTATCGGGCTTTCATTGGTGAAAGAATTGGTAGAAATGCATAAAGCGACCATTACCGTTGATAGTCATTTGGGAGAAGGGGTTGCTTCAAAGTCGATTTCCTCAAGGGAAAAGAACATTACGATAAGGAAGCCGAGTTTATTCTGGAAGATGCGGATGCTCCGGCAAGAATGGGACAGGTAGTGGATATTGCCAATTCTTCCATTCAGTCTGAAAACGTTGGTAAGGCGATGATTCGGAGAAGATTGATGATGTGTATGGGGAAGAATTTGCGAAAGAAGAGAACTCCAAAGAATTGATGCTGTTAGTCGAAGATAATCAGGAGTTACGTGAATTCTTGCGCAGTATATTTTCTCCGATGTACCGGGTGGTGGAAGCTGCTGACGGTAAGGAGGGGGCAAGCAAGGCTTTGAAGTACCTGCCGGATATTATTATCAGTGATGTGATGATGCCTGAAAAGGATGGTATCGAAATGACGCGTGAACTGCGTGCGGATATGACGACCAGCCATATACCTATCATTTTGCTTACTGCCAAAACTACGATTGAAAGCAAACTGGAGGGATTGGAATATGGTGCGGATGATTATATCACGAAACCTTTTTCAGTGCCACCTATCTGCAAGCCCGTGTAGAAAACTTGTTGATACAGCGCAAGAAACTGCAAAGTTTCTATCGCGATAGCCTGATGCATATCAATATTTCTACCGGTCAGGAGGAAGTGCCTGTGGCTACAGGATATGCCGTCTGCTGAAGAAGATGTGTCCGAAACTCCACCTACAACTCTCGAAATGTCTCCCAACGACCGTAAGTTTATGGATAATTCTATCTTGATAGTATTTGGTACTGCTGCAACATTGATATAAATAAGTCCTTTAATATAGTTTCTTATTTCACACCCGTTAATGGTAAGGTCACCGAATCCTCCTTCTTTTTGTATTCAATAGCCTGACTTCCATCTGTACCGGTGCCATCCATCACTACCTGATAGAGATAGAGTGAAGAACCGTTATAGATATGGATACAAGTGTTGATTACCGGTGGCTCAGCAGAATTCTTAGCAGCAATGACTACATTGTTATTAATTTGTAATTTGGCTGCTGTCAGCACATATTCACCGGCTGCAAGAGCAAACTTACTGCCTGGTGTTGCATCTTGAATAGCAGAAACCCAATCGTCAGCAGGAGTAAGTTCGATAGCATCACTCAAACCAGATTAGTGGTGAAAGTAGAATAACCACGAGTCTTTTCACCTAACTTCAATGTAGCTCTGTAATTGGTTTCCGGTGTCAAGACCTGTGATAGTGGCGGAGCCGGAAGATATGTCGGTTGAATTCAGCGTATACGTCACCGTATTGGCACTGGAGTTTGCGGTAGTAGGAGCACAGATGACAGCATCGACCTCAATACCCGGTGTCCATGTTACTTTTAACAGAAGTGCTCTGAATGTCACCGGCTTTTTTACCTTTTTCATGTTCTGTTCAGGGGTTGGTTGTACGCTTGATGTCAACCCATTTAGATGTGCGTGAAGAGTTGTTTTCATCAATGGCTCTTACGAATGTAATAGGCTGTCTCACCAATCAGATTAGTCAAAGTAGTCTTCGGTGAGAGTGGTAGCATCTGACACATCCGGTGTGCGCTGACCGTCAGTCGGGAGTATCGGCATAAGCTTCGAGTTCGTAAGAGGTAGCTCCTGACATTTCATTCCCAACTGACAATGATGTTTACGTCCTGAGAAATACGTGCAGTAATGCCGGTAGGCGACAATACGCGATTAAGAACTAAATCATTGATATCATCCGGATCACTGCATGATGTTACTGTAACACAGCCTATGCAAATGGCAGCTAATGTACAAATTGATAATATATATTTTTTCATCGTTGTTTAATCATTTAGTTAATTAATACCACTCGTAATTTGCAAGATTAGGATTATCGTTCAAATTGACGTTGAAGATTGGCCAATATTGATATTTATCCGGATCGCGAACATAGAGATAGTCAATAACATCATCTAATGGCATTATCCTTTGATCCAGGTTGAGGCTGCTTCGCCACTGCTATTGTCTGTAAATTCGGTATAGCCTTCCGGATTAAGATCCATTTCACCATAGTTCAGACCGTAGAAGTTCAGTTTGGCATTGGGCTCGGTAGTCTGCTATGCCGTTACGGGTCCAAGTGTATGCACTCATTTTATAATAGACATGACCTGAGAGCTGGCTATAGGGATGCTTGGAGTCATAGTCTGTCAGATTTACGATAGCGTTCATCTTATCTTTTTTTCATCCATCTTGCTTTTCAACATTCCCCAACGGATAAGATCAGCTTTACGGATCAGTTCTCCGGCAAACTCATGAAGCTCTCTCGTCAACAATTGCCTGGAACATTTTCTCTTTGCTTTGAGATGCCTCCGCAACATAAGCTGTAACTTCTGTAGCGCGGTCGGTAGGTAGCAAAAGGCGCGGTTACGAATCTTGGTCAGATAAGGAGCGGCAGCAGCAGGACCATTGAGTTCGTTCTCTAATTCAGCACGCATCAGTACGATATCGGCATAGCGCATATATTGTCTGTTGATACCGTCATCGTTTCCGGTAGGAATCATACGGTTCGTCCATTCATAACGCAACTTTCCGAAACTCCAGCTCTTGAAAGACTGAAGAGTTTGTACGCCCTTTGTCCACTGGAATGGGCAGCAAGTCACATCACGGCGCAAGTCCTTTACTGAATAGTCAAAGAAGAAAGTTGGTGTAGGACCAACCTGGCTTCCCTGAAGCATGGTTGTCATATTGTCGGCAGTGGTATGCTTGATACCGAAAGTGTACATGATACGTCCGCGTGCGGGGTTATTGCTATAACCTATCTCGAACAATGATTCACTGCCTGCATTGATGACATCACCTGAGATTCCGTTGTTGTTGAAAGATATCTTCGAAGTTTGATTTCAAAGCTACGTAAGTGCCTTCCTGGTCCATTACATCCTTACATGCCTGTAGTGCGATAGGATAAAGTTTTTCTTTGCATGAGTTCCGGGTCTGTGCTTAGGCGGTTTGCACCGTCAAGGCGTTGAGCATAACCTGCTGCTTGCAGACAAACGCGAGCCAGGAAACCTTTTTACGAAGACTTTGTTCACGCGTTCCACTGTTTGTGTGGCGTCTATCTCGTTAGGCCACGCGCAAAGGTCTTGTGCCTCTTGCAGATCGATAATAAGTTGCTTGTAGATGACATCACGGTCTTCGCGTCCTGAATACATATTATCGGCATTCAATGAAGTCAGACGGGCAGGAACATCTCCCCACATATTAATCAGGTCAATATAATGTAAGGCACGTAGCGTGAGCGCTTCCCCCAACAATTGTTTCATATTTGCATCTGTCAGGTCTGCATTTTCCCGAAGACCTTCAATAGCCAGATTAGGCGCGTTCGATGGCAGCATATATTTTGGCCCAAAGGTCGGTCCCGGTACTGGTGTTCATTTGATCGTTTCCGACTCCGGCATTGTATGTTGCCAAATCAGCTTTTCCGTCTGCTTTGTCTGAACCACTGAAGATTTCTATATCCGTATTGTATCCATACCAAATGGCACGTGCACGATAGTTTTGCTCTCCAAATTCCTGATAGATATTGGCAATGGTGCCTTGCGCATATTCATAAGAGTTACTGAAAATGTTCTTACCATCCAAAGATGAAGGAGAACTTTGATCTAAGAAATCACTGCAAGAAGACAGACTAGCAAGAAGGGCGATAGCTGTCAAAGATTTAATCGTTATATTTTTTTCATATCTTCTTTCGTTTTAAAAGTTCAAGTTAACACCTATTACAAACTGGCGACTCTTCGGGTATGCAGAGTAGTCTACTCCCGGAGTAAGAGCTGTTTTGTTTCGGGTGGAAACTTCAGGGTCGAAGCCTGAATAACCGGTCAGACAGAATACATTATAGCATGTGGCGTAGAAACGCAAATTGTTAATACCCACTTTTCTAGTCAGGGACTGCGGTAGAGTATAACCTACTGTTAATGTAGACAGACGTAGGAAGGAGCCATCTTCAACAGCCCAGTCGGTCAATACATAACTGGTATAGGTGACCACATGGTAGTATTGGCGTTTAATGCAGCCAACTGTGCGGGATCGTTTACCAAGTTTCCGTTGGCGTCAAGGTTTGTCCAACGTTTGCCTTCGGCCATAATGTCGATCATGTTACGGTAATAGTATTGATAGGACGAAGTATATTCAATCTTATTGGCATTATAAACGTCATTACCGATACTGTAAGTGAAGTTTGCACTCAAATCAAAACCATATACGCGACCTGAAAGGCTGAAACCACCACTGGCTTTGGGGTTGGTGTTACCAATAACAGTACGGTCTTTTGCATCAATAACATTATCGTCATTCATGTTTTTCAGTTTCAGAGCACCTGGGCGAAGATAGCTGGTTCCTATCACACTTGAATTATTAACCACACCTTCTTTCAATACCCATTTTTCACCGTGGCGTAGTAATCCTCAAAGTCACTTACTTCATAACGACCATCGCTTATATAACCATAAATTTCGCCAACCGAATGGCCTGGCTTAACAATGTAGTCATCCTGAATTTGTGTTGAAGCCCATCCCGAAGATGCCGAGTACTGTGTCAATGAGCCAAGGTTCTTTTACTTTATTCTTATTGAAACCCACATTACCGCTGAATGTCAATCATAATTTTTCGTGTTGATAGCGTTCCAAGAGAGAGACCTCGAAACCTTTGTTTTCTGTTTCACCGAGGTTGCGGTACTGGTAGTCATAACCGAACCGGAAACAGGGAATGCGATTAGTAAATCCTTAGTGGTGTTCCAATAGTATTCGAAACTACCGGTCAGTTTGCCGCCGAACAGAGTGTAATCCAAACCCATATTACGGGTAACGGTTGTTTCCCATTTTAAGTCGGGATTAGATGCATAAGATCCGCTTTGACCTGAGGCAATGCCGCTTGTCCAATAAGAGGGGAATTGATTAAGCCAAGTAGTGGAACTAGAAGACCATACCGGGGAGAAGTCTGGTCAGAGGGGATATTGTTATTACCCGCAGTACCATAGGAGAAACGTAATTTAAATCGTCAAGCCAATTATGAGTCTTCTCCATGAACTTTCAGAAGAGATACGCCATGCTACGGCAGCTGATGGGAAGTACCCCAGCGATTGTCTTTAGAGAACTTGGAAGAACCGTCGGCACGGAAAGTGGCGCTAACCAGATACTTGCTTTGGTAATCGTAATTCACACGACCGAAAAGAAAGCAAGTTATCGTCGGCATTAGTATATTTGTCTACACTATAAGGAGTACCCTGCGAAGACAAAGCCCAAGCTTGAGCGGCAGTAAAACTGATGGGAAAGAAGCTCAAGACGGTCATCGTTCAATGAACTTTTCTTGTTAAGGGTTTCTTCACCGACCAATACGTTCAGACTGTGGTCCTTATTCTTGATGATATCTTTAAATTGTAATTCACCGTATTGGTGTTACGGAAAGTCTTTACGTTGGGTATCGGCAAAGTAAGCCATTGGATGAACGCCTTCTGTATCTACACTGTTAGTGCGTGCATTATAGGTAGAAGTTCCATAATATTTTATCAGTATTGTAATACCAGTCTAAACCGAATTCACTTTTGAACTTGAAATTCTTGAAGACTTCCCATGAGAAGCTTCCATTCATGTTGAAAGTCTGACGATTCTGTTTGCGGTCAGTATCATATACTGATGTAATCGGGTTTTGTCAACTGAAAATCCGGGTCATAACTGTCACCAAATCAGGGGGGAAGTTAAACATCGGGTAGATCATAACGTTCTTCATGCGTGAGTCGGCTGAAGATACTTCACTTTGCTTTCATTGGCACCTGCACCGTTTACCGTGGTATTGGCATAACGCATCGAGAAGTCGAGGCTGACTTTATCATTCACCTTTATGGTTAAGTTTTAAGCTTAAATTATCACGTCGGAAAGAAGACCCCAGCATGATAGCTTTGTCATTCATGTGGGCATATCCCATGTTGAATTTAGTTTTATCCGAACCACCGCTAATTGTCAAGCTATGATTGAAGGTATTTCCTGTACGGCCGAATACTTGATCTTGCCAGTCATTGGTTGGGGCGTTTTCATACAAGTCTGCATCTTGCCAGTTGCCGAAAAAGACTGGTAAATTTGCTTTCATTACCTCTCAACAAGGCGTATTCTCTTTGCCATTTTACGTAATCAGTTGCGCTCAATGTCTCCAAGGTCTTTGCCATTTTTCCAGGAATAGTAGGTATTATAAGATACACTCAGTTTTCCTTCCTTTTCCGCTTTTAGTCGTTACCAGGATTACACCGTTTGCACCAAGGGGAACTGTAAATAGCTGTAGAAGATGCATCTTTTCAGTACAGTCATATCCTCAATATCGGATGCGGAATGTCGCTGATAGATTCTACCGGAAACCGTCTTGCGATAAACAGCGGAGTATTGTCACCTGTGATAGAACCACCACCACGTACGCGAATCTTCATTTCTGCGTCAGGAGAACCTTCGGTAGTGGTGATTTGTACGCCCGCCATTTTACCTTTAGCAAGGCTTCTGTTGCCGAAGCTACGGGAACGGCGCGCTCAATACTTCGAACAACCGTAGCAACGGAACCTGTGATATCTTTCCGTTTGGCTGTACCATAGCCGATAACAACGACTTCATCTAATGCTTTGGTGTCGTCAGACAAAGTTACGTCGATTTTGTTTTTCCTTTGATTGCAATTTTTGTGTCTTCATACCGATGTATGAAAACAATAAGAGTGGCATTGGCAGGAACTTTGAGAGAGAAATCACCATTCAGATTGGAATCGTACCATTGAGGTATTTCCTTTTTCACGATGGGCACCGAGTAATTGATCTCCGGTTGCATCTTTCACATTACCGGTTGCGGTAATAGTCTGCGCTGATACGCTTAGCGAAAAAACTGCTAATATCATTAGCAGTAAAACTCGGTGTTTTTTTCATTCTTTTAGACATCATTTTTCTTTTAATATATAGATTGTTAATATTATAAACATTCGGTTACTTTGTAAGGCTTTGTTTGTTTAGCAAAAAATAAGTCATCGACAGCGCTATCTATGTGCAATAATTGTTTTTATCATGGGAAATTTGTTTTCCACCTCTGAGTAACAAAAAAGCGGAAGCATTGCTATATACTTTCCGCTTTCCTGTGTCTGTTTGAAGTAGTTATGTGTCAAAATTCTATTTCTTTGTGGGGGAATAAATGATTGACCAGATTGTTCATATATACTTCAGATTTGTGTATTCCGGACTTAAACTATACTTAGTACCATCGGCAAGGGTCGTTCGGATCCAAATTATTTTTCTTTTCCCATTCATCCGGCATACCGTCACCATCTGGTATCGACTAAAGTTACTTCCGATTTATATCGGCCTATCCTCCTACATCCGATGGCTGGTCTATCATGCCGTTGGTGCTACCGTGGGAACCTTCATAAGTATAATTACCTTTGCGGGTTTCTTCTACAATGCGTTTGTCTATTATGTCACGACGATACAAGCACCGGCATATTCGAGCACGTCTTTATATGCTTTTTTCGCAGATTGCAAGGAAGTACGTTCGGCTATATTGAAAGCTTTTAGAGGACAACAACTTTTTTCAGGTGCAAAGTCGTTCTTGATTACCAGTCCGTAGGCATTGTCTCTGTTCACTTTGTAAAAGAGCTTCTTTTTGTTTATCGGTGAGTTTAGAACAAGTAGGGTCCATATAATTACCATTAAAGTAGAATATACCGTGGACACCGGCTTCATTCTTATTCGTTCCATCGTCGGCGTATGCGGTAAACAAACGTTTAAAAGAACCTTTTGTAGCGCTGAAAGGTCCCGGTTTATAATAGTTGTTAATGAAATTGTAGGAACCTCCTTCGCCGGCATAAGCTCCCGTCACTACCATAATTATAGATTACATTATTGAATAAATCAACTTTTCTTCTTCCGGTTTTACCAGTATAGCGGCTTCCGCAAAGACGAGGGAGTACGGTTGGTGTGATGAGCCAATAAGTTGTGATGAAAAGTTGCAGTCTGTCCTCCCAAAATGCCTCCATAGCCGTGAGCTCCTTTTTCATGAATGGAGTTGGCAAGGCTTTCGCTGATGATGCACCATTGGAGAGTGAAATTGCGATTATTATAAAAAGTGGCGCATTCATCGGTACTCCAACTCATGGAGCAGTGGTCAATGATAATATTTTGGTGGTTTTTGATGCCGTTCATAGCGTCGTCTCCTTTTTTGTTTGATGTCAACCCCATGCGTGAGCGGATAAAACGGACAATTACATTGTCGGCTTGAATGGAGAAAGTATAGTTTTTTAGGCAGATACCGTCACCTGGAGCTGTTTGTCCGGCAATGGTTAGGTCTCCATTGTTGACTCTCAGAGGTTTTTGCAGCTCTATGATTCCGTCTACTGCAAAAACGATTGTGCGAGTACCTTTTGGTTGATAGCCCAACGGAAAGTTCCTTCGGAACCGTCATCGGCTAGTGAAGTCACTATATATACAGTACCTCCGGCACCTCCTGTTGTATACTTTCCGGCACCATCTGCTCCGGGAAAAGCTATAATTTTGTTTCGATCAGGGGTCGGATAGTCTTTCTTCTCATTATTGACACTTTTATTATCCTGTATATCAATGGATATATAGGTTGTCGCACTTACCATTATAGGTATAGTGAGTAAAATGCACAGTGCTGCCGGTAGTTTTTTATTCATGCTCTTTCTTTAGTTGATTATTGTTTTGATATGGAACTTTATTCTGATTTTCGTTTTAATGGCGTAAAGGTATGAATATTTAGTAGCTACGTGTGTAATAATTGTTATTCGCATAGTATTTATTGTTATTTGAAACTTGTCTTTTTTTAATTCAACCATAATTAATCAACAATAAATACAAAGTGAAAAAACAAATATTGCACATGAGTATATTTCTGTTTCCATACTTTTTGTGAGGTGAACTCGTTCGTAATAAAAAAGGATAATCACTTTAAACTATCAGGAACATGAAAAGACTAATAAAAGGACAACTTGTTATTTGGGTTTATAAAGAAAATATATTGGGAATTATGTTGTCGGCTTTCCTTTTTGGGGGAGTAGTTGCCTGTTCGGATGAACAGGCAACAGAAAACAGTTGACAGATGAATCGGGGCTACCGGAATATCCTATCCCCGACCGTACCACCATTGTTGCTTTTCCGGGAGCTTATGGTGCCGGAAAGTATACAACAGGAGGTGCGGGAGGTACTGTATATATAGTGACTTCATTAGCTGATGATGGGGTGGTGGGTACTTTACGTCATGCTATACAGCAGAAGGGAAGACGTACAATAGTCTTTGCAGTCGGAGGAGTGATCGAATTGCAGAAACAACTAGTTATCACCAACGATGACATTACTATTGCAGGTCAAACAGCTCCGGGTAAGGGAATCTGTTTGAAGGACAACACTTTGCGGGTGAATGCCAATAATGTAATTATTCGTTTCCTCCGTTGTCGTATGGGAGATGAAAAACGAATAGAGGATGATGCGATGAATGGTTATCAGAATAATTATCCCGGAAAGCAGAATATTATTATTGACCATTGTTCCATGAGTTGGAGCACTGATGAATGTGCCTCATTTTTATGGGAATACTAATTTTACAATGCAGTGGTGTATTCTCAGCGAAAGCTTGTGGCATTCGATACATGAAAAAGAGGCTCATGGTTATGGTGGAATATGGGGTGGTTCACCTGCCACATTCCATCATAATTTGTTGGCTCATCACAGTAATCGGACTCCGCGTCTTTGTGGAAGTCGTTATTCGAATCGGGCAGATGTGGAAAAGGTGGACTTATGTAATAATGTAATTTATAATTGGACTAATGAAGGTGCTTATGGAGCTCAGGGAGGTTATTACAATATTATGAACAACTATTATAAACTAGGTCCTGCTTCCGCCAAGGATAAAACTCATGCACGTTTTTTTCACCGCTTATATAGATGATGGAAAGAATGCCCAAGATGCCGGAGTATTTGGTTACTTTTATGTGAATGGCAATATAATGGACAATACATGTGTGGACTTGTCAGGCGAACAGCAGAAGGAGATTGCCAGCGCCAACGCCAATAATACTTCTTCTACTGCATTCAAGGTAAAGAATGACGAAAGAACATCTTCTGACTTATTGTTGGACATGCGCATTGATATCCTTTTCTGATTACAGTTTTATGCAATCTGCTACAGACGCTTACGAAACTGTGCTGGCGTATGCAGGGGCATGGACATGTGGCTGGAAGGATAATGAGTATATCATTCCGGAGCGAGATAAGATTGATAGGCGTATTGTAAGTGAAACTGCTAATGGTACTTATAGTACTAATGCATCTAAAGGTGGTGGATATGGTTTGATAGACAGTCAGGAGGATACTATAGAAAAGTGGGACGAATATATAACTGAAACCTCTTCTCTTGTCGATACAGACAAGGACGGTATACCGGACGGATGGGAAATAGCAAAAGGCTTAAATCCTAATGATGCGTCTGACGGGGCGAAGTATAATTTGAGTGCTGCTTATACAAATCTAGAGGTGTATCTGAATGGCTTGGTGGAGAATACTTTTCCGGCAAGTCATTCCAAATAATTGTTTTTTAATGATTAGATTTCTTAGTTCTATTTGCTTGTGAAAGCAGGTAAAACAATGAGTATTATGATAAGTTTCACCGGTTTTTATCCGGCATTCATCGGATTATTGACCGTAAATCAACTGAAAAGCCTGTGGAAGCATAGGGAAATGATGTATTGAACCATTAATCAATTAATAATAGAAACAATGGAAGAGAAACAAAATTTTCCCCGTGCTACAGGCTTTTCCGGTAAAATACTGATAGCTTTGCTTTTTATCCTTTCCGGGATTCTACTGTTTGCCCGTAATATGGGATGGATAACTTCAGAAGTATTTGATTTGATCGTATCCTGGCATTCTCCTTATATTATTAGGTATATATGCTATGATTCGCCGCCATTTCATCGGTGGAATCATCCTTTTTCTTGATTGGGTGTTTATTTTTTTGATTGGAGGGCTTTCATGGTTGCCTGAAAATTCGCAGGCAATGGTATGGCCCCTCGCTCTGATAATAGCAGGTGTTTTATTTATCTTCAAACCCGGCAGAAATAAGAGGGCGCAATGGGCTCGTCAGCATACAATGGAACATCGTCGGCAATGGATGAAGATGCATCAGGAGTAGACCCGGCATGAACTTTTAAAGAAGAGCAACAACAATCGGAATCAGTAGATGGCTTTTGCGTTCGGAGAATGTCTGGGGAGCTGCACGTCACGTCGTACTTGATGAGTTGTTTAAAGGAGCCATGATTCGTACCTCTTTCGGGGGGACGACTATTGATTTCGCCATACCCATATTGCACCGGGAGAAACCTATATTGATTTGGATTGCAGTTGGGGAGGAGTCGAGATTTATGTCCCGTCGGATTGGACAGTCGTCTTCAAATGCAATGCTTTCTTTGGCGGTTGTGATGACAAACGCTGGCAAAACGGGAATATAAACAAGGAGAATATATTAGTCATTCGTGGAACGCTTTCTTTTTCGGAGGCTTGGAAGTTAAAGACTAGCGTATGAAACCACATCCGATAATAGATTATCCATTCCGCTGGATTCCGATGCTGGTGCTGGCGTTTATTCTGGTTGCGACACAGGTGGCTTTAGTCTGTGGATATACCGATTGGGGAATAAATTGCACAAGACTTTCACAAGTATCCTCCTGCCAATGCCTAAAATCATAGCAAAGCTAATTAAATAGTTTTTCGAATTGCAATATTTATTAATTTATCTTATGGTATTTATGAAATTTTTAATATATTGAAGATATTTTGTGCCAACTTTCCGTAACTCGTTGATTTTTTTGCAATTATGTTTGTAGGTAAAATAAAGAATGAAGTGAATGAATATGTCTACACAGCTATTATATAATGATTTCCCTACTTTTTTGCGGAAATATTTTCCTTACAAAGTACAAAAGATTTCATTGAATGCAGGTTTCACTTGCCCCAATCGTGATGGTACAAAAGGGTGGGGTGGATGTACTTACTGCAATAACCAGACTTTTAATCCGGATTATTGTCGGACAGAGAAATCTATTGCTATTCAATTGGAAGAAGGTAAATGTTTTTTGCCCATAAATATCCGGAAATGAAATATCTGGCGTATTTCCAGGCATACACCAATACATATGCGGAACTGGAAGGCTTGAAGCGTAAGTATGAGGAAGCATTGGCGGTGGATGGGGTAGTCGGGCTGGTGATCGGTACGCGTCCGGATTGTATGCCGGAAAGTTTGTTGCGTTATCTGGAAGATTTGAACAAACATACGTTTCTCATGGTAGAATATGGGATCGAAAGCACTTGTGATGAAACCTTAAAACGCATCAATCGGGGGGCATACTTATGCAGATACAGTAGAAGACTGTGTGTCAGACAGCGGCCTGTGGTATCCTGACAGGTGGACATATCATCCTCGGACTTCCGGGAGAAACACATGATACAATGGTGGCACATGCCGAAATTCTTTCCGATCTGCCTTTAGTCTACACTTAAAATCCATCAGTTACAGTTGATCCGTGGTACCCGAATGGCGCATGAGTATGACGTAAACCTGCTGGCTTTTCATTTGTTTAACGAGGTTGACGAATATATTGATCTGGTGATTGACTATGTAGAACATCTCCGTCCCGATATGGTTGTGGAACGTTTTGTTTCGCAGTCTCCCAAAGAATTGCTGATTGCTCCGGACTGGGGACTGAAGAATTATGAATTTGTAACTCGTTTGCAAAAAAGAATGAAAGAAAGGGGAGCTTATCAAGGTAAGAAGTACAGGGATTCAGAAAAAAGATTATTTTTGCAAACGATAAACTTACCACTTAATAAATAGCTGTTTTTTTTTAGTATAGAATAGTGGAAGAAATATTTAATGGATTTGAAAGATGGAAAGTAAAACAAGAATTAAAGGAAATGTCCACTATGTGGGAGTAAATGACCGTAACAAGCACAGATTTGAGGCGTTGTGGCCATTGCCCTATGGAGTTTCATATAACTCTTATCTGATTGATGATGAAATGGTGGCGTTGGTAGATACTGTAGATATCTGTTATTTTGAAGTCTATTTGCGCAAGATCAAGCAAGTAATCGGCGAACGCCCTATTAACTATTTGATTATAAATCATATGGAACCGGATCATTCGGGCTCCATTCGATTGATTAAGCAGCACTATCCGGATATTATTATTGTCGGCAATAAACAAACATTCGGTATGATTGAAGGTTTCTATGGGGTAACCGGTGAACAATATCTGGTAAAGACGGTGATTTCCTCGCTTTAGGACGTCACAAACTTCGTTTTTATCTTACTCCGATGGTGCATTGGCCGGAAACGATGATGACTTTTGATGAAACGGATGGAGTTCTTTTCTCCGGTGACGGATTCGGATGTTTTGGTACTGTAGATGGCGGATTCCTGGATACCCGGATCAATGTCGATAAGTACTGGGGAGAAATGGTTCGTTACTACTCTAATATCGTTGGTAAATACGGAAGCCCCGTGCAAAAGGCTTTGCAGAAATTAGGTGGACTTCCCATTTCTGCCATTTGTTCTACTCACGGACCGGTATGGACAGAGAATATTGCAAAGGTGATCGGCATATATGATCGTTTGAGTCGTTATGATGCGGATGAGGGAGTTGTTATTGCCTACGGAAGCATGTATGGAAATACAGAGCAGATGGCGGAAGCTATTGCTGCGGAGCTCTCAGCACAGGGAATCAGAATATTGTGATGCACAATGTGACGAAGAGTCATCCTTCTTATATCCTAGCGGATATTTTCCGTTATAAAGGATTGATTATCGGTTCTCCTACATATAGCAATCAGATTTTCCCGGAGGTAGAAGCATTACTTTCAAAGATTCTGGTGCGTGAGGTGAAAGGACGTTATCTGGGGTATTTCGGTTCTTTCGCATGGGCAGGTGCTGCGGTGAACCGTATGGCAGAGTTTGCAGAAAAGAGTAAATTCGAATTGATCGGTGATCCGGTGGAGATGAAGCAGGCTATGAAAGACCTGACTTATACCCAGTGCGAAAATCTGGCACATGCCATGGCAGAGCGCTTGAAGAAAGACCGTTAAAACAGTGAATAAGATTATTAATTTATTAACTAACCTATAAAATAATCGACTTATGAGACTTATTATTCAGCCGGACTACCAGTCCGTATCTCAGTGGGCTGCACATTACGTTGCCGCAAAAATAAAAGCTGCCAACCCAACCCCCGAGAAACCATTTGTATTGGGCTGTCCCACCGGATCATCTCCTCTGGGCATGTATAAAGCTTTGATCGACCTGAATAAGAAAGGAATCGTTTCCTTCCAGAATGTGGTTACATTCAACATGGACGAATATGTAGGATTGCCGAAAGATCATCCGGAAAGCTATCATTCTTTCATGTGGAATAATTTCTTCGGTCATATTGACATTAAGGCTGAGAATACTAATATCCTGAACGGCAATGCTCCTGACCTGGATGCAGAATGTGCACGCTACGAGGAAAAGATTAAGTCTTATGGTGGCATCGACCTTTTTATGGGAGGCATCGGTCCCGACGGACATATCGCTTTCAACGAGCCGGGCTCATCTTTGTCTTCACGTACACGTATCAAAACACTGACTACAGACACAATCATTGCAAACTCACGTTTCTTTGACAATGACGTGAACAAAGTACCCAAAACGGCGTTAACTGTTGGTGTAGGGACTGTGCTTTCCGCCAAAGAAGTGATGATTATTGTGAACGGACATAATAAAGCTCGCGCGTTCTATCATGCAGTAGAAGGTTCTATCACTCAGATGTGGACTATCAGTGCTTTGCAGATGCACGAAAAGGGTATTATCGTGTGTGACGATGCTGCGACTGAAGCTGGTCATTTGGATCCGGAATCTTTGATTAAATAATATAGACCAGACTCTATAAATAATGGGCTGCATCAATGTTGAATTGATAGTCAGCCCATTATATAATAATTCTGTCGAAGAAACTTCTTTCTTCTAACCAACCTTTTCCCTGACGAACAATTTCCGGTTCATCCTCTGTGCATTTCACTACCGTTGAAGGTTCTATTCCTCCTATACCTCCGTCAATAACTAGATCCACGATATCGCCAAACTTTTCATCAATCAGTTCGGGATCGGTTATATATTCCAGATCTTCATCCTCATCATATGGCAGTGTGGTGGTCATAATAGGAGCATCCAGTAAGCGGGCGATTTCACGGATGATATTGTTGTCCGGCATACGGATACCCACCTCTTTTCGGTTACGGAAGATTTTGGGCAATCGGTTTGTTCCGTTCAGGATGAAAGTAAACGGTCCCGGAAGATTATGTTTCATAAGTTTGAAGACGTTATTGTCCCACCTTGGCATATTCACTGATACTACTCAAGTCATAGCAGATGATAGACAGATTGTTTTTTACGTGGGTCTATCTCCTTGATACGGCAGATACGTTCGATAGCACGCTCTTTCAGTCCATGACAGCCGATAGCGTACATCGTATCAGTAGGATAAATGATAAGTCCGCCAACATTCAGAATGTCGATAATCCGTTGTAAGTCCTGCGGATTGTTATTTTTTTATCATATAGCTTCAGAAGCATAATCTCTTTTCCTTATTTTTTTTATTTAAGTTTCTTCTTCAAGAAGTCCAATGCCTTCTCGGCCGCCTTTTCCGTTACTTTCTGTTTGATAGAATCTTTGTTGGCACTGGCAGCAGAGTCAAGTCCGAGTTTTCTGGCCTAATTTGCTGATAGCCTCATCGGCTACTGCTTCCACAGCCTGATTGGCCATACTCTTGTATCGACACTATTAGTTTGGAGATATTACCGGCAGATGCGGAAGTTTTAATCTTTCCTGTTGGCAATCGATAGTCTGGTCGAGACCCTGCCAGAAAGATTCAGGTTGTAGTCTCCGATTTTGGAATATCGAACGGTTTTGTTTCTACCCGTCCATCTTTTTTGATGATGAAGTCCAGTGTCATATCTTTTACTTTCATCTCTTTCAGGCTGGGTTGCTTAACCGCATCAGCTATTTGATCGATAGCTTTTCACCACTTAGGCTAAGGTCGCGTGTGGAGGGCTGCCGTCTCCCTGCATTGTATTCAATATGGGGCTCATGGTTACACGTCCAAATCCGTCAACACGTTGATACTGCCGGAGAAGTTCCCTTTCAGATTTTCAAAGATAGGAGCCATTTTTCTGCACCATATCCAGTTCCTTTGTAAGTTTGCAAAACCTATATTCGTCAGTTTGAATCCAGCTTTCAACTCAGGTTTTCTTGGCATCGGCGGTGGAATAATATCCGTTCATCACAACATTTCCTCCCATAGTGCTCATAGACAGATTTTCATGTCTACTTTACCGTCTTTGACAGTAAGCTTACCGTTCATATTGTTGAAGGACATCTTGTCAAACAGTACTTGTTTCAGATTAGCGTCCATTTGAAGTCGATGTTGCGGGGAACTTCAACAATTCCTGTGGAACTAACGGAATCCGTAGTTGTTACATCACCGGACGAACATTTCTTCACCCGCAGCCGACATGAAATCGTTCAGATTGAAATAGTTGGAACGGATATTCGACTTCCTTTCAAGGTAGTGCCTTTCAACGCCGACCGATATAGTTTTTCGAACCGGCTGTCGGCGTAATGTCATTCTTACCGATGTTGACGGGTTGTTTCACATCAACTGAAGATATTTGGGTGTAAAAACGTAAAGAGTGATTTCTTAATTTCATCCGGCATATCTTGCATTTTAAGTTTCCATGTCCGTTAAACCAATCGTTCCAATATGCGGTCGTATTGTTCCTTTTCGATAGATGAAAGGCGCCCGGACATTTGCATATCAGCGTCGATTGTTCCGTTGGTTCCATATCTCCAAGCGATATACTTGTTTGATCATTACCAAGGTTAAGAATTTCTTTTGCTTCCACTTTGAAGTCAGGATCGCTGACCGGCGTTTTTTTACGTAGGCAGTCCAGACTGAACGGGTTACCCTGCCAGGCAGAAGCCAACGGTTAATATCCACCGTCGTCAGGTCGATATTTCCTCGGATTCTGTACGTTGGCATTGATATTAATTTGGTCTTTCCACTACCGGTAAAAGCCGGATGGCGGAACAATAGCATTTTGTCGTTATCAAAATTGTGCAGCGGCTCGCAATGCATCAAGGACAGCGACAGGAAACGCGCTCCCCGGTATCGCTGCGCGGTATAGAACTTTCCCGCAGCAATCTCGCCGGAGAGTCAGAGCCACACGCGGCCCGCGCCTGGGTGGAGGCATAAAAAGCGGCACCCAGCGCAGCACACAAT